>Ga0268298_10003845_pt1 | contig 15022 bp, 15 predicted proteins | sample WWTPWeurt_MetaG_FD_194462 | JGI IMG/M metagenome (GOLD analysis project Ga0268298, IMG submission 194462) | Activated sludge microbial communities from WWTP in Nijmegen, Gelderland, Netherland - WWTP Weurt | ecosystem: Engineered > WWTP > Aerobic digester > Activated sludge | place... | reverse complement strand
CCGCCAACGCATCGTCGAAGAGGTGCTTCAGCCGGCAGCTCGGCGTGAGCGTGCAGGCGTTGGTGGCGGCGTCAAAACACTCCACCAGCCTGAAGTCGGTCTCGGTGGCGCGCACCACGTCGCCGATGCGGATGGTCTCGGGCTCGGCCATCAGCCGTAGGCCACCGCCGCGGCCCCGGGTGGTTGCTAGCAGTCCCTGGCGGGCCAGGTCGTTGACGACCTTCATCAGGTGGTTCTTCGACAGCCCGTGGTGCTCGGCCAGTTCGCCGATCGTCACCAGGCGGTCCCGGTGCGCCGCGCAGTACATCAGCACCCGCAGGGTGTAGTCGGTGTATTCGGACAGGCGCATGGCAATCCTTAAAGATGCATGCAGTGTATTGCTTTAAGGGCGGCAAGTCATTAACATGTACGCATGCTGCATCTTTTGACCGACAGCCCAGTTTGCAGGCTCCAGGGATGGCGTTCACGGCCATGAAGGAACACATCCCCCTGGTCGCCACGGGCGGCCCCCAGAGCGTCGCAGCGGCCACTTCGAACGAACAGTTCCCGTTGCCTGGCTGGCCGCTGTTTCGCCTCGGATTCCGGCCGTTCTACCTGGGGGCAGCCGCGTTCGCCCTGTTCGCGGTGCCGTACTGGATCACAGGCCTCCTCGGCTTGGTGGCACTGCCTTCGACGATGCCGCCGCTGCTGTGGCATGCCCACGAGATGCTCTACGGCTTTGCCGTCGCAGTGATCGTCGGCTTCCTGCTGACGGCCGGCAAGGCCTGGACGGGCCTGGCCACGCCGCGCGGCGCCACGCTGGCTGCGATGGCGGGACTGTGGCTGGCAGCGCGGCTTTCAGCCGTGGGGGCGCCGTACGCGGTTTACGCCGTTCTGGACGTGGTGCTGCTGCCTTGGGTGGCCTTCGTGCTGATCAGGGTGCTGCTGAAAGCCGGCAACCGCCGCAACCTGCCACTGGGCGCGATCCTGCTGCTGCTGGCGACAGCCAATCTCACCTTTCACGCTGCGGTGTTGGGCTGGCTGGACATCGATCCGCTGCGGGCGCTGCATGCTGGGTTGGCCCTGGTCGTGATGATCGAATGCGTGATCGCGGGGCGGGTGATTCCGGCCTTCACGATGTCGGCGCTGCCAGGCCGACAGCTGAAGGTGCCAGCTTGGCTGGAGCGCAGCACGCTGGCGGCGACGGCGCTGTCGCTGGCGGCCTGGGTGCTGCTGCCCGCCAACCTGGTCACGGCGGCTGGCTTTGCCTTGGCGGCCTTGCTGCATACCGCACGCTTGTGGCACTGGCAACCGTGGCGCACACGGTCGCGACCCATCCTGTGGGTGTTGCATGCAGCCTATGCATGGTTGCCCATCGGCTTCCTGCTGCTGGCATGGGCGCAGCTGGGTGGCGTGGCCGCTTCAGCCGGCATTCATGCCCTGGCGGTGGGCGCTACGGCCGGGCTCATCGTCGGCATGGTCACCCGCACCGCCAGGGGACACACCGGTCGCCCGCTGAAGGTGTCGCGTCTGGAGGTGGCCGCCTACCTGCTGGTGGCTGGTGCCGCCGTCGCCCGCGTGCTGCTCCCCTTGGTGTCACCGGCACACACGGCCAACTGGCTGGTGGTGGCCGCAGCCGCGTGGGCCGCGGCTTTCGCCCTCTACCTGTGGGTCTTCACGCCTTGGCTGCTGAGCCGCCGTCTCGATGGCAAGGACGGCTGAGCGTTCCCGTTCCCTCACCGTTCCCTCACCGTGCCCACGGCGCGCCCGCTTTCATCTGTTCTGCGCGCCCAGGTGCTCACTTCCCCCTGAAAGGTTCCCATGACTGCAACCCTAATTCAACCCACCTTCGAGCTGGACCTGCGGACCATCGCGCCGCGTGATCGTCACCCGCTGATCTTCGGTCGCTTCGATGCCCTGGCCACCGGCCAGGCGCTGCAACTCGTGAACGACCACAACCCGCAGCCCCTGCGCTATCAGTTCGAGGACCGCGCTCCCGGACAGTTCGAATGGGTCACCTTGGAAACCGGCCCGTCGGTTTGGCGCATCCAGATCAGCCGCATCGCTGACGCCGTCGCGCCTTCGGCGGGCGCCAAGGGCGACTCCTGCTGCTCAGGCGGTGCGTGCTGCGGTTGACATCCCGCTCGCGCAGCAATGACCTTCGTCGTCACCGAAGCCTGCATCCGGTGCAAGTACACCGATTGCGTGGACGTGTGTCCGGTCGACGCGTTTCGCGAAGGGCCGAACTTCCTGGTCATCGACCCGGACGAGTGCATCGACTGTGCGGTCTGCGTTCCCGAGTGCCCCGTGAATGCCATCTATGCCGAAGAAGACGTACCCACCAACCAGCAGCACTTCACGCCGCTGAACGCCGAACTGTCGCGCGAATGGAAACCGATCACGAAAACCAAGCTCGCGCTGCCGGATGCCGAAGCCTGGAGCAAGATCGAACACAAACTGGGCGAGCTGAAGCGATGACAGCCCGGACGCGATGTGACCGCTCGTTGGCCGGCGCGCCCTGAGCATGGCAAGTTCCAGGAAGGTCATTCCCATCACGCCTGTATCGGGTGCGAGCGACGACGGCACACAGTTCGTCTCGATGTACCAGAAGCAGGCGACGATCTACCCGCGGGCGGTGAAGGGCTGGTTTGCCACCTGGCGCTGGTTCTTCGTCTGGCTCACGCAGCTGCTGTTCTACGGCCTGCCGTGGCTGCAATGGGGCGGACGCCAGGCCGTGCTGTTCGATCTGGAGGCGCAGCGCTTCTACATCTTCGGCCTGCTGCTCTATCCGCAGGACCTGATCTTCCTGGCCGCGCTGCTGGTGTTGTCGGCCCTGGCACTGTTCTTCTTCACCGCGGTGGCCGGCCGGCTGTGGTGCGGCTACACCTGCCCGCAAACGGTCTACACCGAGATCTTCATGTGGGCCGAACGCCAGATCGAGGGCGACCGCATCGCGCGCATGCGGCTGGACCAGGCGCCCTGGGGCGTGAACAAGATCCTGCGCAAGGGCGCCAAGCAGGGGGTGTGGCTGGCTATCGGGCTGATCACCGGCTTCAGCTTCGTCGGCTACTTCACGCCGGTCCGGGAACTGGCCGCCGCCGTGGTGGCCCTGGACATGTCGGCGTGGAATGCCTTCTGGGTGCTGTTCTATGGCGCCGCCACGTACGGCAATGCGGGCTTTCTGCGCGAGCAGATGTGCAAGTACATGTGCCCTTACGCGCGATTCCAGAGCGCCCTGATCGACAAGGACTCCCTAGTCATCGCCTACGACGCCGGACGTGGCGATCCTCGCGGCTCGCGCTCGAAGAAGACGAACGCCGCCGCGCTTGGCCTGGGCGACTGCATCGACTGCACCTTGTGCGTGCAGGTCTGCCCCACCGGCATCGACATCCGCAACGGGCTGCAGAACGAGTGCATCGGCTGCGCCGCCTGCATCGACGTCTGCGACGACGTGATGGACAAGATGGGCTACGCCAAGGGGCTGATCCGCTACTCCACCGAGAACGGTGTCGTGAACGGCTGGACGCGGCTGCAGATGTTCAAGCGTGCGCTGCGGCCGCGTGTGCTGGTCTACGGGGCTGTGCTCTCCGCGGCCAGCGTCGCTTTCGCGGCGAGTGTGGCAATGCGCAGCCCGTTCAAGTTCGATGTGGTCAAGGACCGCGGTGCTTTGGCGCGTGTGGTGGAGGAGGGCGCCGTCGAGAATGTCTACCGCATCCAGATCATGAACCGCACCGAGAGCACGCAGACCTACCGGGTAGCGGCGTCCGGCATCGACGGTTTGGAGGTCTTGGCGAAGCCGGTCAGCGCCGGCCCGGCCGCCGTGGCGTCAATGTCGGTGAGCCTGCGCCTGCCCTTCGCCGTGGCACAAGGGCTCGCAGGCCGGTCGGTGCCCGTGGTGTTCGAGGTCACGGGCGTGGAGCCCACCTCCGGCAACAGCGCAGACACATCCGCCATCCAGTTCGAGAAGTCGACGTTTTTTGTTCCGCGCTGAGCCGCAACGAAAGGGGCCGCGATGGCTGAGGGAATCTTGCGCACCCCACGTTGGCATCTGCCGTTGTTCAACCCGTGCTCCAGGCGCGAGGACGCTTCATTCCCGCAATCCTGCAGGCCTGAGCCACGTAGCCATATGGAAAGAGCTCGAACATTCGCTGCCTTCCCCTGGTCTGGTAGCGCTGCTCGAGGCGCCGCATGGCATGGCGGGCGTCCGGCGTCACCTGGTGTTCCTGGTACCAGTCGCGCATGAACCGGATCACGAACCAGTGGTCGTCGTCGAGACTCAGGTTCAGCAAATGGGCCTGCTGGGCGGCCCATTCCTCGGTCCATTGGTCTGGATCGAGCAGATACCCTTCATCGTCCACAGTCGGCATGGCTGATCCAAAGCGTGGCGGGATGTATAAGATACATCTTTTGTATATGTTTTGGAATAGGGTGTCTGGTGAGGTCATCGGACGAGCTTCTCGCCAAGCTCAGACCCGACCACGATGCCGTTGACGTACTTCATTCCTGAATTGCCTCATGTCTTGGCGCGAATACCGCATAGTTTCCACTGGCCGTGGCGACGAGCTTGTCGGCGAGGTACACCTTGGACTCCTGGTTAGCCACCGTCATGCCACGATTCAAGGGTTAGGCGATACAGACGAGCAGTCCTGAAGCGACGGGCTTGAAGTAGTTGATCTTGATCTCGATAGTGGCGCAGATCTGGCCATCACCCAGCGCCGGGTACAGGGCCGCTCCCATGCCCGTATCGGCCAGAGCAAACACCACCGCGCCATGCACTATGCCGTGTGGATTGAGGTGATCCGAGTTGACGACGAGGCTCATTCGGCTGTGGTCAGCGCGACGCTCGTCTTCAGACATGGAGATCAACTCGGCGAAGCGATGCGACATGAGATTTGCACTCCTGAGTATTGGAGGGACATTCCCGCTGCGATGCGCAAGGCAAGACCGCGCCAGAATGGGCACGCGGGCCCGAGTGTTGCCGTCAGAATTCGATGCTGGCAGCGACCGAGCCGTACGAATGCCGCGATGTTTGCTGCTCGAACTCGCGCGTTCGCCAGACGCGCATCCATGCCAGTTTGACACCCCGCCCAGCGATCGGCAGCTGGGTGCTGAGCCCCAGCGACGCCTGCGCGACCCAGGGCCTGCGGGAGACGCGGTGGCTGGACCGGAACAGGTTTCCGTCGAGAGAGAAGTCATGCGCGACGGCTTTCACTTCGAGGGTGCTGAAGAGATGAATCCCGGCCTTCAATCCTCGGTCGGGTGGGCCCGCATCGGCTAGTCGAGCCGTGGGAGCCGACGACGATGGCGGACGGTTCTCTGCGCCGGGGCGTATCGGGTAGGTTCCAAAGTCATTCGGGATGTTCCAGCCCACGCGCCCTTCTACGGACAGCGCCGCCGACGTCTCGATGTTGCCGACACGCAGCCCGAAGGAACGGATCGCGTCGGCCGTGAGCCCAGGCGTGATCACCGCGAGACTGCGATGCTGCTTGAACTTGCGGTCCATCGCCATCTGAAGGGCCGGTTCGGTCCTGATTTGATGGTCCCATCCGAGGAACCGGTTTGCACCGATCGCATCGTGGACGAGGTTTTGCGCCTGTCGCGCCAGCGACCAAGGTCCTATGACACCCAGCGTGATTTCACGGGTATCGAGGGTGTCGGTCGACGTGGGTTCGTCAACAGAGCGGCGATTCCATGACATGCCGACATAGAGCAAGCCTGCATAGGGCCGATCGTTGTCGATGAGGTCCACGCGCTGCGGGTCAGCCGGGGTGTACATGGACTGTCCGAACTTCACGACGACGTTCTGGACGCCCGGCGGATGGTCGGCGTTTGCCCAGAAGCCAGGATCCAGCCACTTGATCAGGCTGGCATGCCAACGCACCGTTGACGGCAAACACTCCGGACGGACGGTTTCCGCGATGTCCCGGGAGATGCCCAACAGCGCGACGCCGTTGGTGTAGCTCTGGTCGGTGCCCACGAACAGGTCGTTCTCCAGGCGGACCGTGAAGCCTCGGAAGGTGATCCTGTCCTCGGCCGCGCAGATGTCGGATGAACGGTCGGTTTGCCGCGCGCGGTCAGCCTGGATGGACTCGGCGGCGCCTGCGGCACTCCAGAGCCCCCAGGCCACCAGGACACAGGGCCACCTGCCCGGCCCGTGTCGCCTGCGTGTGTTCAGGAGGCCTCTCATGTGGCATCCGTCGTAGGTTCCGGTGGCTTGCCGCCGTAGAACGCATGCAGCCGCTCGACGATCTCCTCGGCCGTGTCGACTACAGAGAAGAGTTCCAGATCCTCTGCGTTGATGACACCTTCGCTGGCGAGGAACTCGAAATCGATCGCCCGACGCCAGAACGCTGTTCCGACTAGCACGATCGGCAACCGGCCGACCTTCCCGGTCTGGACCAGCGTCAGGACCTCGAACAGTTCGTCCAGCGTCCCGAAACCGCCCGGAAAGGCCACCAGCGCCCGCGCCCGCAACAGGAAGTGCATTTTGCGCAGGCCGAAGTACCGGAAGCGCAAGCACAGTTCCGGGCTGATGAACGGGTTGGGGGCCTGCTCATTGGGCAGTGTGATGTTCAATCCGATGCTGCGTGCGCCCACGTCGTGCGCCCCACGGTTGGCGGCCTCCATGATGCCTGGGCCGCCACCGGTGACGACCACGAAGTCTCGCCGGTGCGCGCGCTGAAAGTGCGCTGAGACGATGGCGGCAAAGCGCCGGGCCTCCTCGTAATACCGGGAGTAGGCCACCCGCTTTTCGGCGCGCTTGATCGCGGCCTGGCGCGTCGGGTCCTCGGGGCCTTCAGGCACGCATTGTTGAACCGCAGCGAGTTGGGCCGCTGCATCGGCCGGCGGCAACAGCCGCGCGCTGCCGAAGACGACCACCGTCGAGCCTACCTTCTGCCGTCGCAGTTGAAGCTCGGCCTTGGACAGCTCTAGTTGCAGTCGCACCGGGCGCAGTTCGTCGCTCCCCAGGAAGTCGGGGTCCTCGTGGGCCAGCCGGTAGGCTGGGCTGGCCTCGATGTCGCGCAGCAGCGTTCGGCGAACGTTGGTCACTGCCGTGTCTCTGAACGTTGCGCGGCATCGGGCATGGGCGGTATGCCGCCTGTTGCGCACCATCGTTGGATGACCCGCCAGGCCATCCCCGCGCCGCCGGCTCGCGCCGCGTCACGCCGCGCGTCTTCCGGGACGGTCATAGATCGAAGGACTCACCGCACCGTGGCGTCACCACGTTCCAGCCGTTGACCGTTCGCAAACGCTGCGCCAGTGCATTGGCAGCGGCGTCCTCGCCATGCACCGCGAAGACCCGGCGAGGCGCTCGCTTGAACGATGCCGCCCAACCCAGCAGCGCCTTCTGGTCGGCATGCGCGGAAAAGCCTCCGAGGGTGTGAATCGAGGCGCGCACCTCGATGTCTTCGCGGAAGATGCGCACGCGCTTGGCGCCATCGACCAACTGGCGCCCGAGGGTGCCCTGGGCTTGGAATCCAGTGATCAGGACGCTGCATTCGCGGCGCCCGAGGTTGTGCCTCAGGTGGTGCTTGATCCGTCCGGCGTCGCACATGCCGCTGGCGGAGACGATGACCGCACCGCTGCGCACGCGGTTGAGCGCCATGGATTCCTCGACGCTGGCCGTGAAGTGCAGCAGCGGCAGGTCGCGGCCCGCTGAGTGCCACCCGGCCAGCCGGCGGGCGGCTTCATCGAAGAGCTCCAGGTGGCGCATCGTGATGCGTGTGGCCGCCGCCGCCATTGGGGAGTCGACGTAAATGTGGAGATTGTTCAGGCGCCGCTCGCAGGCCAGACGGTGCAGGTGATAAATCACCTCCTGCGTGCGGCCTACCGCAAAGGCCGGGACGATGACGTTGCCGCCTCGCCCGTGAAGCGTCTGGTCGACCACCTGCACCAACTCGTCGACCGTCGCGCCCTGGTCCTTGTGCAGCCGATCCCCGTAGGTGGATTCGATGAAAAGCACATCGGCATCGTCGATCGGCGTCGGATCGCGCAAGATCGGGCGACCGGGTTGCCCCAGGTCGCCCGACAGCACGACCTTGGTGGTCTTCGCGCCCTCGGTCAACCAGATTTCCAGGATGGCCGAGCCCAGGATATGGCCGGCGTCGCGGAACCGGCATCGCACGCCGGCATGCGGACGCACGTCCTCGTCGTAGCGCACCGCCTGCAGCTGCCGCAGGCAGTCGAGCGCGTCCTGCGTGGTGTACAGAGGCGCAGCGTCGTCCGGCGCCGCGCGAGCAGGGGGATGGTGACGGTTTGCCCTTTGCGCATCGGCTTCCTGGATGTGCGCGCTGTCGGGGAGCATCACGGCCAGCAGGTCGGCCGTGGCCGCCGTGGTGTAGATCGGACCGGCGAACCCCTTGCTGGTCAGCTTCGGCAGCAGGCCGCTGTGGTCGATGTGGGCGTGGGTCAGCAGCACGAAGTCGATTCGCCCCGGATCGAAGTCGAAGGGCTTGCGGTTTCGGGAGGGTGCGTCGCGGCCGCCTTGAACCATCCCGCAGTCGACGAGGAAGCGCGTCGAGTTGGTCTGAACGAGAAGGCAGGAACCGGTGACTTCGCCCCCGGCGCCGAGTACGGTGATGTTCATGCTTCAACTCCCAAGTCGGGTGCGGGGTGATCGATCGGCGCACGGATTGCCTTCGTGCCCGGACCGAAAGGTCACCAGCCCGCTGGAGCGAAGTACTCGGGGTACTGCTGCAATGCCTTGCGGATCCGCTGCAGGCCTGCCGGCCGGGTTGCAGGTGAAGCCAGTTCATCGGCCCCCGTGCTCAGATCCGCAATCATCACGTGCAGGACCGCATCGGCCTTCGGTTCAAGCTTGCAGTTGCTCACCATGAATGCGATCTGATCGCGCACGCCGTCGGCCAGGCGGCGAGCCGCTTCGTCGGATGGCGTGGACCCTTCGGGCACGGCAGCGGCGAGCTTGCGCACGCTGGACATGCCCAGACGCAAGGGCGCGTCCGTCGGCCACTTCTTGCCCTCGTTCAAGCTCAGGACACCTTGTTGGCCAGCGTGATCGTGCCCGCCATGCAGGTGACTGCAAGCGGTCGAGCCCAGCGCGGCGGCGATGACGGCGGCGCCGACGTGCCAGCGTTGGCGAAGCAGTGAACGAACGAGCGACATGATGTTTCCTTTTGTTGTCGGTAGTCAGATGAAGCGGCAGGGGCGTTGGCGGCGCGCAGGTGGCGGCCTGTCTTCGCGCAAAGGACTTGGGCTCAAGCGCCGCGCCCGGGGCGCATGCGCCCGAGCAGGCCGTCGCGGAGTACAAACTGGTGGTAAAGCGCCGCCACCACGTGCAATGCCACCAGGCCCATCGCCAGCTTGGCGACCAGGCCGTGCACCGTGCGCGGGGTGTAGGCCTTGAAGTCCGACGGCAGCACGCCGCTGCCGAACACAGCCTCGAGCAGGCCGCTTTGCAGGGCCAGCGTGGCGCCGCTGAAGGCCATCAGCAATACCGCGACGTTCAAGGCAAGGTGACCGAGTCGGACGATGCGGTCGCCGGGTTGTGCGGGCGCGATCGGATGGCGCCGGCGCAGCGCGATCCGCACGATCACGAGCAGGCCGGCCAAGGCGCCGACGAGCAAGTGGATGCGCAGGTTGCCGATTTTCTGCGCATCGTTGGGCAGGGCCTCGAGCACGAAAGTGCCGGTCAACAGCAGGAAGATCACTGCCGCGGCGGCCAGCCAGTGCACGGCCACATGGCGAGTGGTGTAGCGAAATGCGGTGTAGCGAGACGATGTCATGGCTGCACCTCAAGGACTCGAAGGGAAACGGTGGCCTGTGCATCGGCCTGGCCATGCGCCACGGGGTCGCCGGCCAGCGCCGCGCTGAGTGCCACGGTGTCGACGAGGCGCTGGGCTTGCGCGGCGACCAGGCCACTGCGCGCCTGCAGCAGAAATTGATCGGCCACCAGCAGCTGGACCGGGCTGGCCGCACCGGCGCGGTACTGGCGCTGCGCCACTCGGTGCTGCGCTTCGGCCGCCTGCACGCTGCGAGCGAGCGCGGCCAGCGCCTGGGCATCGTGCTCCACGGCGCGCAGCGCGTCGGCGACGTTGCGCAGTGCGTCGAGCACCACGCGCTGATAGCTGGCCGTCGCGACCTCGAGCGCCGCCTGTGCGGCGCGCCGCTCGGCCGGGAGGCCGGCGTTGAACAGTGGCTGGCTCAGCTGGCCAACCACGTTCCACACCGCCGCCGCGCCGCCGAACAGCGCCGATGTCGTCAGCGCCTGGCTTCCCAGGCTGGCACTCAGGTTGAGTTGCGGGTACTGGCGCGCGAAGGTCACCCCCAGTTCGGCGTGGGCCGCTCGCAGCCCGGCTTCGGCAGCCAGGATGTCCGGCCGCCGACGAGCCCACTCTGACGGGACGGAGACGGGCAGGCGATCCGGCAAGCTGAACTCGGCCAGCGTGAAGGCGGGCACGCCCTGCGCCGGCGGTCGGCCTGCCAGAACGGCCAGCAGGTGCTCGGCCTGCTGCATCTGTCTGTGCATCTGGGGCAGCCCGGCGCGGGTCAGTTCGGCCTGCGCGGTGAGTGCGCTCACCTCGTCGGGCGCGGCCTGGCCCAGGCGGGTGCGTACCTCGGCCAGCCGGACCAGTTCTTCCTGCGCGCGCAGGATGGCCGTCTGGGCGTCGATCTGCGCGGACAGCCGTGCGCGCGTGATCGCCGCGGTGGCCAGGTTGGCGGCCAGCGCATGGCGGGCCGCAGCCAGTTCGTGCTGGCGAATGTCGGCGCGCGCGCTCAGCGCCTGCAGGCCGCTGTCGATGCCGCTGCCGAAGTCGAAGCGGTAGCGCACTCCGACGCTGGCGCTGTAGAGGCTGAACTCACGCGTGTCGCCCGGCAGGCCCTGGGCCGCGGGGCTGATCTGCTGGCGCTGGGCGCCGAGGCCTAGGTCCACCTGCGGCAGCTGGGTCGAACCGGCCTGGGCGGCGTGCAGTTCGCGTGACTGGGCCAGTGCGGCCCGTGCTGCAGCAAGCGTGGGGCTGGCGCGTAGCGCGTCCTCGACCAGCGCGTCGAGGGCCGGCGATCGCAGCGCGCGCCACCACTGGGCGTCGACCGTACCGTCGACCACCTGCTGGGCATTGCCGAGTGGGCCGTCTGCCCTGGTGGTGGCCGTTGGCGTTGCGCCGGCCGTGAATCCCGTCACCTCCGGTATGCGGGGCGGTTGATAGGGCGGCACTGCGGCACAGCCGGCCAGCAGCCAAGCGATGGCCGCCTGCACGAGCGCAGCGCGAACATTCGAGTGCGGGGAGATCGTCATGACCGGGTTCCTTGCAGATGTGCGTTCGAGGTCAGGCCAGCTCGACCGCGCGTCCTTCGCCAGCCTCTTCGTGCGTGACGCCGTCGCGGATGTGGTAAATGCGCTTGAAGGTCGGGATGATCTTTTCGTCGTGGGTGACGACGATGATCGCGGTCTGGTAGCGCAGCGCCATGTCGTTGAGGATGCGGATCACCGCCATCGCGCGTTCGCTGTCCAGCGGTGCGGTGGGCTCGTCGGCCAGGATCACCGGGGGGTGGTTGACCAGCCCGCGCGCGATGGCCACGCGCTGCTGTTCGCCGCCGGACAATTGCGATGGCATGGCCTTGGCGCGGTGCTGCACGTCCAGGGCGGTAAGCAGTTCCACCGCCCGTGCCCGGGCCTGCGCGTTGGGCATACCGGCCAGCATGGGCAGCAGGGCCACGTTGTCGGTGACATCGAGGAAGGGGATCAGGTACGGCGCCTGGAAGACGAAGCCGATGCGATCACGCCGCAGTGCGCGCAGGTCCCTGACCTGCCAGCGCTCGTCGTAGATCACCTCCTGGCCCAAGGTCATGCGCCCGGCGGTGGGGTCGATCACCGCGCCCAGGCATTTCAGCAGCGTGCTCTTGCCCGAGCCCGACGGCCCGATCAGGCCGACAACCTCGCCGGGCGCAACCTTCATGTTGACGCCCTTGAGCGCGTCGACTGCGGTGTCGCCGCTGCCGTAGCGCTTGCGCAGGCCTTCGATGTGGATGCCTCGGTCCTGCATCTCAACCTCCGATGGCTTCAGCGGGGTCGACCCGCAGGGCCATGCGGATCGCGATCACGCTGGCCAGTGCGCAGATCACCAGCACCGCGCCGAACCCGAACACCGAGTCCAGCGGCATCAGTAGCACGTACTTGGGAAACAGCGGCGCGGCGAAGGTGGCGGTGATCTTGCCCACCGCAAAGCCGATCACCCCGAGCGCCAGCGCCTGCTGCAGGATCATCCAGGCGATGGTGCTGTTGCGCGTGCCGATGAGCTTGAGCACCGCGATCTCGCGGATCTTGTCCATCGTGAGCGAGTAGATGATGAAGGCCACGATGGCCGCACTCACGGCGGCCAGGATGACAAGGAACATGCCGATCTGCTTGGCCGAGGTGGCAATGAGCTTGCCGATCAGGATGTCCTCCATGTCGGCGCGCGTGTAGACGGTGAGCCGCTTCCAGCGGCGCACGGACTCGGCCACCTCGTCGGGGTCGGCGCCGGGGCGCAAGCGCACCAGCACGGCATTGACGGTGTTGCTGCTGGTCTGCGACGCGTTGATGGCGGGCAGCAGCCCGGGCACACCGGGCCGGTTGAAGGCCGGGTTGGCCGCCGTGCGCGCGCGGTTCTGTACGATGGCGTCGTTGTCCTTGAGGAACTGCGCTTCCTGCGCGTCGCGCAGCGGGATGAAGACCATCGGGTCGCCGCTGGACGACACCATGCGGCGCGTCAGCCCGACGACGGTGTACTCGTTGCGACGGATGCGCACCGTGTCACCGAGCCCGAAACCCGTGGCGATGTCGGCCATGGCCTCATAGTGGCCGCGCGTGACGCGCCGTCCGGCCACCAGCGCGGGCGGCCAGCCTGGGGACCCCCAGGCCTCGCCGGGCACGATGCCGACCACCATGGCCCGCACATCGCGCCCGCCCTGGCGCACCTGCATCGTGAGGTAGGTGACGTTGGCTGCCTCGGCCACGCCGGGCATGGTGAGCAGCGCGCGCTCGGTGTCATCGGCGATGCTCGAAGGTTCGGCGTAGGGCCCGAGCGTGTCTCGCTGCACAACCCACAGGTCAGCGCCGCTGTTGTCGAGCAAGGCCTTGCCGTCGTCGACCATGCCGCGGTAGACGCCTGCCATCACCAGCGTCACGCCCAGGAGCAGCCCCAGGCCCAGGCCGGTGAAGACGAACTTGCCCCAGGCGTGGGCGATGTCGCGACCGGCCAGGCTGATCACGGCGCGACCCCGGGAATGTGGTCGACCACCTGGATCCGCGAGCGCGCGGTGAGCGGCTTCTCGCTGTGCAGCACGATGGCGTCGCCGGCTTTCAGGCCTTGGAGCACCTGCACCTGGCCGTCGAGATCGGCGCGGCCGAGCTTGACCGACACGAAAGTGAGGCTGTCGCCTTGGGTGGCCCAGACCCCCAACTGCTGGCCTTGCCGCTGCACTGCGGCATTGGGAATCACCGGCCCTGCGGGCAGCGCAGGCAGGTCGACCGTGACCTCGGCACGCTCGCCGATCGGAGGCAACGGCAGCGGCACGGCGCTGAAGGCGACCTTGGCCAGCAATTCCTCGGTCACGGCATCCGCGCGCAGTTCGGTGCGCAGCACCTCGCCGTCCAAGGTCTGGCCGCGGCGCGAGCGCAGGGCCACGCGTGCCGGCTGCGCCGCCGCCAAGCCGCCGGCGCTGACTTGGTCGAAACGGGTGTTGACCCACAGTGACTTCGGATCGACGAGCTCGACGACCGCCTGGCCCGCCACCACGGTGGTGCCGGGCTCGACGTCGCGCGAAGTGACAACGCCTGCCGCCGGCGCCACCAGACGCAGGCTGCTGCGCTGCGCGCGCAGCGCCTGCAGGTCGGACTGGGCCCGGGACTGATCCTCACGCACGGCGGTCAGTGCGGCGAAGGCGAGCTGCAAATCCTGGCGGCGCGCGGCGAGCAGTTCCTCGCTCGTAGCCTTCTCGGCGAACAACTGTTCATAGCGGCGCGCCTGTGTCTCGGCGTAGGCATGGCGCGCCGTCGCATCGGCCAGGGTGGCAGCGGTGCGCTTGACGACGGATTCCTGCGAGCGCAGGCGGTCGTCGCTGTCAACCGGGTCCATCTCTCCGAGCACCTGGCCGGCCTTGACGGTGTCGCCCACCTCCACGCCCAGGCGCAGCAGCCGCCCTGGGGCCGTCGGGCCGATGCGGTAGAGCTGTCGTGCCTCGACGTTGCCGACGCCGAACAGCGCCGGGCGCAGTGCGCGCGTCTCAACCTTGACCACAGTGACGGCCACGGGAGCGAGTGGCCCGGAGCGCAGGGCGACGTAGCCGAGCAGTGCGGCCAACCCGACGAGAACGGCCACAATGGCCAACGTACGGCGGCTGATGGGTAGACGGCTCATGTCTGTCCTTGGGTGATGCCGCGCAGGAAGATGGCGAAGACGCGGGGCGCATCGCGGCGGATGCGGTGCACATCGCCGGCGATCAGGGCCTGCATGACCAGGCCCTGGATCGTCCCGACGAACAGGGTGGCGGCGGCCTCGACATCCAGGCCTGGGTTGAACTCGCCGGCGTCGCGACCGCGATCGAGAATGACGCGCAGCCGCTCGCCGTACAGGCGCAGCAGCGTGGCCGCCACCCGCTTGGGTGCCGTGGAGCCGGCGCGCTGAAGCTCGCCGAACATCATCCGGGGCACGCCGGGGTGTTCGGCAACGAAGCCGGTGTGGGCCAGGAACATCGCCTCGAGTGCGGCGGCCGAGGTCGCAGCGGCTTGTGCCGCGCGATCGACCCGGTTCAGCAGGCGGTCGGCCACCCAGGTCATCACCGCTTCGAGAATGGCGTCCTTGGTGGGGAAGTGCTTGAACAGGGCACCCTGTGTCACGCCCATGTGCTGGGCGATCGCCGTGGTCGTGATCTCGCCGGGGTCATGCCCGGCTGCCAGTTCGATCACTGCTTCCACGGTCGCCGCTCGGCGCTCTTCGGCAGGCAGGTGTTTGGTTCGAATGTTCACGGCTTCAAGAGTGTCGAGAGAGGAAACAAGATAGTAACTTATTACTATCTTAGTCCAGACTCTCATACCCGTCAAGGT
>Ga0268298_10003843_pt1 | contig 15028 bp, 14 predicted proteins | sample WWTPWeurt_MetaG_FD_194462 | JGI IMG/M metagenome (GOLD analysis project Ga0268298, IMG submission 194462) | Activated sludge microbial communities from WWTP in Nijmegen, Gelderland, Netherland - WWTP Weurt | ecosystem: Engineered > WWTP > Aerobic digester > Activated sludge | place... | reverse complement strand
ATCCCCGCAAGCAAGGATGCTTCAGGATCGTTAAAAAGGCGATAGGTGTGTTGAAGCATCTTATCTTTTAATTTGTATACGGCTGTCCTGATCACGCTGCCGCCATTGCCCGGCAGATCCGTCACCTCGGCAATGGACATGTAGGAATAAACACCGTCACGCGCAAGATAATCACGGTACGAAAATTCTTCATCTTCGGGTAGAGTCTTCAAGCTACCCCGCACCCGCACCCGTTGACCGTATTCATAGGTTTGGTTTTGCGGAACCCGCACCAGTAACATCCCCGAGACGGGCAGGTCGCCGCTGCCGGAATCCAATGCCTCCACTTTGAGGCGCAGGTTTGTATATGTATCACGATAATCTGGCGGCTCTGCCAAAGTACCTGTGACCAGCATCTCGTAAGCACGGTCGTTATAAAATGCAACATGAAAAGCGTCAATGACCGGCTGACGGAATTGATGCCACCACGCACCGAAGAAGAAGAAAAGAATAATGAAGGCGGAAAGCGGAATGCGAAGAAGGGGGGTATTTGAGAATCTTGGGAGGCGGAGAATGATAAAGATCAGTAAAAGTCCAATAGCGATACCGAACCAGATATACGCGGAAAGGGAAAACAGGCTGGCAATGACGATGCCTGTAATAAAGGATAGCGCGATCCACAGCAATGGCATGGCGGGAATTGTACATTAGATTTTTGGATTATGAGGCTGGGATATAATCACCACATCATGAAAGACTCAAAACTTATCCTTGTCACCGGCGCAACGGGCTACGTGGGCGGAAGGCTCGTACCTAAACTTCTTGAAGCTGGATATCGCGTGCGTTGTCTTGTGCGCGACCGTTCCCGTTTACAGGGGCGCGCCTGGCTGAAGCAGGTGGACGTTGTGCAAGCCGATGGTTTCTCTTCGGACAAACTTGTGGACGCGTTAAAGGGTGTATCCACGGCATACTATCTTATCCATGGCAAGCAGGGCGGCAAGACAAATGCCGAACGCGATCTGCATGTGGCTCGCAATTTCTCTCATGCCGCAGAAGAAGCGGGAATTGATAACATCATCTACTTTGGCGAATTGGTTGACCCAACGGCAAATCTCTCGCCATACTTGCGCGCACGCCACGAAACGGGATATTTACTGCGCTATGGCAAAGTGCCTGTCACTGAATTTCGCGCAGGTATGATCGTTGGCTCGGGCAGTGCCCTTTTTGAAATGATCCGCTATCTGGCAGAGCGTGAACCGCTGCTCATCTGTCCAGCGTGGTTCTTCTCTGAGGCACAACCGATCGCCATCCGTGACGTACTTTCCTATCTGGTGGATGCGCTAAAAACGCCCGACTGCACCGGCCGCGTGATCGAGATCGGCGGCCCAACACATCTCACCTATGCCGATATGCTTTTGAGTTATGCAAAGGAACGCGGATTAAAACGCTGGCTGATCCCAACGCCATTCAATGCACCGCGACTTTCAGCCTATTGGGTGCACATGGTGACTCCCATCCACTGGCGGGTCGTGGCCCCGCTGATAGAGGGCCTGCGCGCGAAGCTCATTGTGCGCGACGATACAGCCAAAAAACTCTTCCCACACATCAAGCCGATCGACTTCCAAACAGCCGCGCATCTCGCGCTGGGACGCATCCAGAGGGATAACGTGGAAACGAGCTGGTCAGATGCACTGGTTACGGCGATGGGTGATTTCAAGCCTTATCAATTTTCTGTAGAAGAAGGAATGTTCATTGAACGCAGACAGGTTCTGCTGGGTCTGAAACCAGAGGCGGTTTTCCGCGCATACATGGGAATCGGCGGCGAGCGCGGCTGGCTTTATATGAACTGGTCCTGGGCGCTGCGCGGCTGGATGGACAAAGCCATTGGAGGCGTCGGTTTGCGGCGCGGACGCCGCCACCCCGATGAACTTCATGTCGGCGAGGCGCTTGATTTCTGGCGCGTGGAAACTATCGAGAAAAATACACGCCTGCGCCTGCTCGCAGAAATGAAAGTGCCCGGCAAAGCATGGCTTGAATTTGAGTCGCTCCAACAGAAAGACAAAACACTGCTTACTGTCACTGCTTATTTTGCTCCGCACGGCGTCAGCGGATTTTTATACTGGTATGCAATGTGGCCTTTTCATAAATTCATCTTCGACGGCATGGCACGCGGACTAGCTTCACGTGCGCGAATATTAAGCAGGTAAAAATGTTTCCCCTTTCTTATCTTCTTTTCCCTGTATTAGGTTATCTTCTCGGCTCACTCCCATTCTCTATCTGGGTCACGCGCTTGGTTAAAGGCGTGGATGTTCGCGATGCCGGGTCAGGTCATGCGACAACAACAAACACCATCCGCCAGACAGGGTTTGGCTGGGGCGCGCTTGTATTTATATTGGATGTGGCGAAGGGATTTGTCCCAACTTATCTCGCATTTCATACAGATGGGGTTTCCACCTTAATTGTTGCAGTCACTGCGGCATGCGCAGTCATCGGTCACTGCTGGCCGTTGTTCGCGAACTTCCGCGGCGGGATGGGATTGGCAACTGCGGGCGGGAGTTTTCTTGCTGTGAATCCATTGGCGTTTCTTATTTGTTTGGGGTTTCTTATTCTGCTTGTTTTGGTAGTTCGCCATTCCGCCCGCGCGAGTGTTTTCGGCGGCATGCTCGCCGCGCCCATATTATGGCTTTTCAACATTCGCGATGCGGCATTTTGGGTGGCGCTCGGCGCGGGGCTGGTCATTGCAGCCCGCTTTTTGATCGACTGGAATCGCAAATACCGTGAACTATGGCTGGACCGTGATAAACCCTCGGGTTGAGATTCTGATCAAAATGGCAGGGCGGGCTTGAGCGGGGAGTGATGCGCGGGGTGATGTTAAGGAAAAGAACTTTGGCGTTGACCAAAGCTCTTTTTATTCTCCCAACAGCCATCCGATAAAGCCGGGCTTCTTTTTATCGGTTTCCTCCAACCTTGGCATGGACATGATCACGACCGTGATGTTGTCGTGTCCGCCACGGTTGTTGGCGAGGTTGACAAGCGCTTCTGCAGCTTGCTTCATATCTTTTTTTGAGCGGATGATCTTGAGGATCTCATCATCCCAGACCAGGTCGGTCAAGCCGTCAGTACATAGCAGGATCGTGTCACCGGGTTCAAGGTGAAAGCCCTGATTATTTTCAGACTCTTCATTGCTTTCTTCATCGTCGATCCGCATGCGGAAATCCACATTGGGCAATTTGATGCCGCCCAAATACCTGCGGATGACATGCACATTTGGATGGTCACGCATTTGCTCAAGAGTGATGATGCCTTTTTCGTAGGCCTCCTGCACCCAAGTATGGTCAATGGTCAGGCGCTGGATATGCTTGCCGCGCAGAAGATATATCCGTGAATCCCCGACATAGGCGGTATATAGTCTGTTTTCGATCACCCAGGCACACGCGCAGGTGGACCCCATGCCTTCCTCTTCATCTTTGCCGGCTGAGTGCGTAGCAATGGCCTGACTGGCTTCGTGAATGGCACTTTCAAGGATCCTGACTGGTTTTTTTGCATTGCTTTCCCCGACACCCATGGTAATATAATTGACCCCGAGTTCCGCAGCTACTTCACCCGCACGATGACCGCCGATCCCATCTGCAACAATTGCAAAGACCGATGTGCGTGTATCCTCCCTGCTTAACTGAAAAGAAGATACTGCATAGCGGTCTTCATTATTCTTGCCGGACATGCCGGCATGACTAAGAGCTGCTACATGAAGATGGGCAAGTGTAGAACGGATCATTCTTCAATGTTTTGAGCAAAGGTGATTTTAGGAGTCGAAGCGGTCGGCGGGACTGTCAGCATAAAACGATACATTAATTGGCCGAAGTGTACCATATCCCCATGCCTGAGCCGATGCCCCTCACGAGGAACGGGTTCATAGTTTGCCCACGTACCCGCGATGGAACTGTTGTCCAATAACAGAAAGCCGCCGTCATCAACCTGCCTTAAGCGTGCATGAACTGAAGAAATGGATGGATCATCCATGATCTGTGTACACAGCACTGGATCGGTACCAAATATCATTTCTTTTTCAATGACAGGAATTGGCGCAGCCAAAGCAATTTGGCCGTCAGGGTTAATCCGGAAAAATGCCGCAGCGGCGTCACGTACCGTTTTAACTTCTTTTTTGGATTTTGCGGCCGGCACTGCCTTTCTGGAGAATAGGTTTTTCTTCTTGTTTTTTTCCGCAGGGACAATTGGGGGCGGGGCTTCCATGATCGTCCCCACTGATTGTGTCAAAGGATCGGATTCGGCGCGGCGAGCATCCTGCGCGGCACGGAGAGATGGGATCCGCAAACGTCCGCTTAAGAGAATGAGAAAAAGCATCAATCCCGCAAAGATGATGGCGCCAAAGGTGATCTGTGTGCGATATTGCGCTAGAAAAGCGGCAGGCCCGCTTGGCGGTTTTATCACTGTAACTGTAACAGGCACTGGCATACTAGTCTTGCTTAATCCAAGAACATCCACGGCTTCAACAACAAGCTGGTGTTCACCGCTTTCTACATACGCTGTGAGGTCCCAGCTGAATTTATTGAATGGCTCAACTGTATTCTCGTCCGCGATCTTGTCATCCACATATAAAGTTGTCCGAGCCAGGGCTCGTTGGTGGCCGTCCGGGAACTCAATGATGATCTCAAGTTCCTGCGCTACCGGTAAAAGAGACTCGCTAAACGGGTCTTCCGCAGGCGCTTGCCGCGTGATCTGTGAAGACGGTGTCACCGGGATCGGATTGGGAGGTTGAACATCCACGCTGAATTTCTGGTCGAAAGAGTTGATCGACCCCGAAGGCAATGTCACCTGCGCGCGAACGCTGTGTTCACCCGTGATCTTTACTCGAGATGTGTAAGTGATCTTATATGTTCGGCGCAGGGGTGAGAAATAAGCCTCGGGGTCAGGAAATCTTTCTTCCCCGGAATATTGGAACATCGTTCCACCCGTTTGGATAGCCAGATTATTGAATGTTGCTGCGCTTGTTGTCGCAAAGGTCGTATTGGCATCCACATACCAGATAAAAATACGGATCCGATTCTCGATCGCTCGCTGAATCAGCGGCTCAAGCGTAGCCGCAAGGTCAACTTCAGCCATTTGAGGAGTGATAAAAAGTATGGCGCGCTTCATTCCAAGTTGCGGGGTCTGTGCGCTGACGGTATCCATGGCGGTGGCAAGGGATTGCAGATTGGGTATGGATGTGCGGAAATCAGGCTGGAACCCTCCCAGCCCAACAACAAAATCCGCAGCGCTCGAGTGGTTGATGACCGCTCCAGCCTGACTTACGAGGCTAAAGTCATCGGGCAGGTCGGCAGGACGGCTTTGAGCCCACTGAGCTATCACCTGTGCGACGCGTTGAAAGCGCGAAATGCCGTTTGCATCACGGGCATCGAGGGGCGTGCCCTGGTTGACAGCGACCACGAGCTGTAAGGGAATTGCCATCTCGGTCAGAGAGTCAACCGCGAGTTGGGCGCCGTCTTCGATGACAGAAACAGCTTCGGGCTTAAGTCCGGAAGCGAAAAATTTTTGAGAGTCAAAAACATCCAAAAGCGCAGTAACGACCGGGAAGGCGGAAATATCCGCAGGATAAAGATCCGCGCTCGCAAGGTTCTGCTGTGCGGATGCCTTAGATACGGCGCTGAAAACAAGGCTCAGGCTGAAAAGCAGAGCAAGGAACTTACGCATTTGCCTCAATGATCAAAGGAATTTCTTCTTTGGGTTGTGTGAGGCGCAAGTAAGTGAGCGTCCACACGCTTTGAAGATAGGCGGTCAGGACGCCGTTCAAGAAGATCAGAACCGGCAGATAAACAACACAGCAAGCCAATGCGATGTATATAGGCGTCAGCACTTCCTTCATGGCGGCCGCGCCGATGGCGAGCGGGATCACTGTAATAATAATGGGCAGCGCAATGATCACACCAAGAATTCCGCCCCCAAAGGCAAGGATGAGCGCCATGATGAGCATGGGACCAACGTTGGCTTTGGCAACCTGCCAGCCGCGCTTGAAGCCATCAAGCACATTAAGGTCTTCAAGCACGATGGCGTTTTGAGCCTGCTCGATCACAATTGATAATACCCAGCCTAGCGGGATCAGAATGCAGATCAGCGGCAGAAAGCATAAAAAGCCAACCCCAGCCGTGACCACGCCAAGAATAACCATTGGAACTATTAGGACAAAGAAAGCCAATCCGAATAGAAAGTTCAAACCAAAGATGCGCCAGAAGAACGGCATACTCTCAGCCCATATCTCCCCAAAGGATAAGGTCATATCTTTTTCAGCCTGAGAAACGCCCTTGATCAAGCCGATCCTGCCCATCATCCCCAGGAAATACGCGAGCAAGGATAAAAGAATAATTGCAACTGTAACCGCAATGATGATCCAGAGGTTATTCTCAAGAAACTGTTTGGCTTGTTCTGCGAACTGCTCGAATTGGTTGGTTGAGAAGGGGGAATCTTCAGAGCCGGTGCGGTATCCAGAATTACCGCTGCTGCCGGAACCGCCCCCGCCGCCGCGCGCGCAGCTGGCAAGAATGCCAAAGATCCAAAGAACCTTATTTTTCCAGACAATTTGCCAGGCGCGGGTGAGTACTTCACCAAAATTGAAATTATTCACGGTCTCTCCTATTCCCACTCGATCGTAGCGGGTGGTTTACTCGTAATATCATACACTACCCGATTAATTCCGTCCACTTCATTAACAATGCGGCTGGACACTTTCGCCAATAACTCGTGCGGCAGGCGTGCCCAATCGGCAGTCATAAAATCTTCGGTGGTCACCACGCGGATCGCGGCCGCCTCCTGATAGGTGCGTTGGTCGCCCATTACGCCAACAGATTTGACAGGGAGCAAGACAACAAACGCCTGCGAAGCCGAACCGCCTTTCCCCAAAACCCCAGCTTTGGATAATTCCTCCTGCAGAATAAAATCCGCCGCCCGCAGACGGGATACACGCTGCGGCGTACACTCCCCGAGACAGCGCACGGTCAAGCCTGGACCTGGGAATGGCTGCCTCCAAACCAAGCTTTCACTTAACCCGAGCGCTTCGCCCACCAGACGAACTTCATCTTTGAACAAATAGCGTAACGGCTCAACGAGTTCAAATTCCATGTCTTCGGGAAGTCCGCCCACATTGTGATGGGACTTGATCTTTTCTGCCTTGCTTCGGTCTGGCCCGGAGGATTCGACCACATCAGGATAGATCGTCCCCTGCACAAGAAATTTTGGCTTGCCTACATTCTTTGCTTCCCGCTCAAAAATACGGATAAATTTTTCACCAACGATCTTGCGTTTTTTCTCCGGGTCGGTCTCTCCTTGAAGCGCGCTAAGAAATTCATCGCTAGCTTCGACTGTGATCAACTCAACACCAAGCCCGCCGCGCAAAGCAGATGCGACCTGCTCGCCTTCCTTGTGGCGCAGTAAGCCGGTATCCACGAAAACGGTTACGAGTTGATCGCCGATCGCTTTATGCACCAACGCCGCCGCCACTGTGGAATCCACGCCGCCGCTGACCGCCGCAAGCACACGTTCCTTTCCAACCTGCTCACGAATCCGTTTGACACTTGCTTCAATAATGGAGGAAGGGGTCCAGTCAGGCTTAACTCCACATATATCAGTTGCAAAATGCTTAAGCAGTTCAGTTCCATTGGGCGTGTGATGTACTTCGGGGTGAAATTGAACGCCAAAATATTTTCTTTGCATATCGCCCATCGCCGCGAAGGGACTATTTCCCGATTTCGCCAATGCAACAAATCCATCGGGCATGCGTGTGATCCTGTCGCCGTGTGACATCCACACCTGCGAAAGCACCGACAGAATGGACGGCATCAATGGTTCCAAAATTGCAGACCCATATTCACGCTCAGAAGACGGGCTGACCTCGCCGCCGAGCGCGTGTGTTAAAGCCTGCATTCCATAGCAGATCCCAAGAATAGGCAGGCCTGACTCTAAAATAAATTTTTGGATATAAGGCGCGTTGTCTTCATAAACTGACTTTGGCCCGCCGGAGAGGATATAGCCTTTGGGGTTGATGGAGAGGATTTTTTCCTGCTGCGCATCCCACGGGAATAACTCACAATAAACATTTGCTTCACGTACACGCCGCGCAATGATCTGCGCGTATTGCGAACCGAAATCGAGAATGGCAATGGATTCTGTCATTTATTATTCCTGGGTCGAAGGTTGAAAGTCAAAAGTCAAAGGCGGACTTTAGACCTTTGACTTTTGAACTGAAAAATCTGAAATCAAATGAAAATGCAAATGTGGAAAATCCTGATACTCCCCGCCATTCACAATGAGACGATAGGCCTGCAACTGGAATTCATCCACGAGGCTTTGGACTGTGGAATATAGGTCGGTCAGGAAAGCTGTATCAGCGGAGTCAAACTGCGCCAGGGATGCGACTTCACGCTTCGGCACGATCAGCACGTGAAACTTATAGCTGGGAGAAGGGTGCTGGAACGCGATCAGGCTCGAGGTCTCGCGCAGACGCGCGACTGGGATGAGGAAACTCATATGGGCGAAGATCCATCCGATCAGACGAATGATAATCGGAATCCGCAGTAAGCGTTTCAACGTTTGGGGGTTAATCTACAAAGGTGATCGTGTTGTCGTCCAGCGAAGCGATGCAAGCCAGAGATTCGACTTGAACGCCAATAGGCTTAAGCGCTTCCCGCCCGCCTTCGAAATCCTTTTCGATCAGCGCGCCAATGCCGACAATTTGCGAACCTGCGGCTTCTGCCAAACGGACAAGACCGAGTATGGTCGCGCCAGAAGCGAGGAAGTCGTCAATGATGAGTACCTTTTCATTGTTCGCGAGATATTCAGGAGAGACGATCAACTCGACCATGCGTCCTTTTGTGTGTGAAGGCGCAAGGGTGAGATAAACTTGATCAGGCATCGTGATGGGCTTTGTCTTGCGCGCATACACAACCGGCAATCCAAGATGAAGCCCGGTGGTAAGCGCAGGGGCAATACCGGAAATCTCAGCTGTGAGTATTTTTGTCGCGCCGACGTTTGCAAAGCGTTTCGCAAATTCGCGTCCGCACGCATCCATCAATGACGGGTCAACTTGATGATTGATAAAGCTATCCACCTTCAAAATTCCATTCCCCAGAACTTGCCCATCTTTCTTAATTCTTTCCTTTAACTCTTTCATTTCGCCTCCGCATTGACTAGACAGATTTTCCAGTATTGTACAACGTGAAAGAAGAACCTGCCAGAGACGAGTAGCGATCATTTGCGCTCATATCCCATTAAGAAACATCAAAAAAGATTGTGTTAGAATTCTTTGCGTGACTGAAGAAAAAAAATTGTTGTTAGCGTCCAATTCTCCACGCCGCAGGCAATTACTTGCACTTGGGAACTGGGAGTTCAATATCATCGTTTCAGATGTGGACGAAAGCCAGTTCGCAGACGAAGCACCCCGGGAATATGTATTACGTCTTGCGCAAGCCAAGGCTCTCGCAGTGGCAGCGAAAGCGTCCCTTGAAAATATCATCATTGGCTCCGATACTGCCGTCGTGGATGGCGGCTCCATACTTGGCAAGCCAACAGATAAAGCAGATGCCGAACGAATGCTCAAACAATTGCGCGGGCATACCCACCAGGTGTTTACAGGTGTAGCAGTTTATCAGGTTCGCGATGGAAAAATGATGACCGAGTTATGCATAACAGATGTTCCCATGCGTGATTATTCAGACGCTGAGATCACGAGGTATGTCAATACTGGCGACCCAATGGACAAGGCTGGCGCTTATGCCATCCAACATCCCGACTTCCAGCCGGTCGCATCCATGAATGGATGCTATGCCAGTGTGATGGGCTTGCCAATGTGTCATGTCACGCGGGCATTACGGCAATTGGATTTATATCCAACAGCAGATGTGCCGTCAGCATGTCAAACCCTTTTGAATTATCAATGTCTGGTTTCGAGTGCGATCCTTCGCGACTCGCAACCATAAAAGGAAAAAAATGAAAGGTATACGTTGGATCAATATTATTTTAGCGCTGGCGTTCCTCTCTTCCTGTGGCTCGGGTCAGACAGGGGGAACGGGAGGCAACCCGATCAATAATCTTTTTGCCACGTCCACGCCTTTGCCCACAGCGCAGGTGCGTATTACCCCCGCGCCGGACGCACAGGCGGCAGTAACAAAATATTTGGAAGCAATGCAAAAGGATGATTACACCGGCATGTACGATATGCTGACCAGATCCAGCCGTGACGCGATCACGCTGGAAGATTTCTCCAAACGGTATAAAAACGCATTGAACGAGATGAGCACCGCCAGTCTGGAATTTTCCATATTATCCTCTCTGCTCAGCCCGACCAACGCGCAGGTTGCTTATCGAATTACCTATCACACCACGCTCGTCGGCGACATTCAACGGGATATCCCGATGAACCTGGTCAACGAAGAAAGCGTCTGGAAAGTACAGTGGGAAGACGGCCTCATTCTTCCCGAGCTCATTGGCGGAAACCAGCTCGCGATGGAATATAGTGTGCCCGCCCGTGGTGATATTTATAATAAAGATGGACAGCCGGTCGTCTCACAGGCGGATGTGTTTGCCATAGGCATCCAGACGGAAGAGATTGACCCCAATAACCGCAGCGGTATGACAGCTGCCATAGGCAGGCTTTGCGGCTATGACCCAAAATTTATCGAGGATCAGATCGATTTAAACGGTCCTGGTTGGTATCTGCCGATGTGTGAGGCCACGCGGGAAGAAGCACAGGGTATTATTACAATGGGCGGCGGAGTGGTAGCCACCGAATATAAGTCACGATATTATTTTGGCACAGGCATCGCGCCCCAGTCTGTTGGGTATACGTTATCCATTTCGCCTGAACAATACGACGCCTATCGCCGCCTTGGATATAACGGAACCGAAAGGATCGGACAGACCGGTGTGGAAAGATGGGCGGAAGATTATCTGGCTGGTCAACACGGTGGAATTCTGCGCGTGGTCGGTCCCACAGGCCAGATTATTTCAACTCTTGGACAACAAAGTGAACCCAAACCTGCCGACTCAGTATATCTAACGCTCGATGGGAATATGCAAAAGTATGCCCAGCAGGCGATTGAATATTTCCGCGGCGCAATTGTGGTCATGGAAGTGGATACTGGCCGTATTTTGGCGATTGCATCCGGACCAGATTTTGACCCCAACTTTTTTGATCCTGCCAACCCTAATAATAGCAGCATAAATGATTTCAACGAGCCTCTTCTCAACCGCGCCACGCAGGGACAATATCCGCTTGGATCGGTTTTCAAGATCATTACATTTGCAGCTGCGTTGGAAAGCGGTTTATATCTGAAAGAAACTCCCTATGATTGCCAGTATGATTTCATAGAACTCGAAGATGTTGTTCTGCATGACTGGACCTGGCAGCATTGCCAGGATGCCATTGCCGCCGGCGAAGCTTGTAACGACTCCACGGAAAAACCATCCGGCTTGCTTACTTTACAAGAAGGATTAATGCGTTCGTGCAATCCTTATTTCTGGCACATTGGATTGGACTTGTTTAGAAATTGGGATCGCGGTGGTGATATCGCAAAAATGGCACGCGCATTTGGGCTTGGCTCTCGTACGGGTATCGAACAGGTGGAAGAAGAGACGGGACAGATACTCGAACCTGCCGGTGAGATCGATGCCGTGAATCAGGCCATTGGCCAGGGCGATGTACAGGTCACTCCCCTGCAGGTGGCGAGATTTATCGCCGCCATCGCAAATGGCGGGACCTTATACAGGCCGCAGATCGTTGAGAAGATCCAACCGATAGATGGCGATCCTGTATTGGTGTTCAAGCCAGAGGCGCAAGGCACTCTGCTTCTACGCACGGATAATTTAACAACACTTCAAGAAGCGTTGTTTATGGTTACAAATAATCCGCGTGGAACTGCAAGATTTAATTTGCGCGGCTTTATAGAGCAGTTTGACGTAGCCGGCAAGACCGGTACGGCAGAATCTGGAAATGGAAAATCACATGCCTGGTTTGCCGGGTATACAATGAACGAAGCAAACACAGGGCTGCCGGATATTGCAATTGTGGCTATTGTTGAAAATATCGGCGAAGGCTCAGAGTATGCTGTTCCGATCTTCAGGGCGATGGCTGAAACGTATTATTACGGAAGTCCTCAGAGTGTGCCCTCCTTTGGTCCAATTGGTTTCCCACCGTATACGCCAACTCCATTTGGCGGAGTTGTTGCTCCGTGATAACAAGCAGGTAATTATTTGACAAGCGAAATATATAAACGCGGTCTGATCATCAAGGCCCAATCCGGTTTCTTTACAGTAGAGACCGGATTGGGCCTTGTCATTTGCCGCTTGAGAGGCAAACTTAAGCAAGGCAGAGCCATTGGCGATATCGCCGCGCTGGGTGATTATGTGCAGATCGAATTGCTCGCGGACGGTTCCGGAGCGATAGAAACTGTTGAGGAACGCAAACAGGCTATAGTCAGATTGGATCCGCGGCCCCAGGGAATCTATCAGCAGGTACTGCTGGCGAATGCCGATCAGGCAGTATTCGTCTTCGCGTGCGCGAATCCGAATCCGAAATTCAGAATGCTGGATCGTTTCCTTGTAATCACTGAAAAGCAGAAGATACCGGCAGTGATCATCGCGAACAAAACAGACCTCGTGGACAATGCAAAGGAACTTTTTCGCGTCTATGAATCCATTGGTTACCGGGTCATTTATACATCCACAAAAACGAGCGCCGGACTGGATGAACTGAAGGCGCAATTGCAGAACAAGATCAGCGCACTGGCAGGACCGAGCGGTGTGGGCAAATCCAGCCTTCTGAATGAGGTGCAGGCTGGCCTTGGCCTCGCCGTGAACGAGATCAGTTCCGCCATGAACAAGGGCAGGCACACCACCGTGACCCGCCAGATGTTCGCACTGGATGGCGGCGGATATGTGGCGGATACGCCCGGCTGGAAAAGCCTCGCGCTGTGGGATACTGAGGCCGAGGAGATCGACGCGTACTTCCCCGACTTGCGCGATCTTGTGCCGCAATGCCAGTTCAGCGATTGCTCTCACAAACACGAACCAGGCTGCGCAGTGCTGGCCGCGCTGAAGGCTGGAACTATTCATCCAGAACGATATGATTCCTATTTGCGTTTGCGCGCAGGACAGGAATGATTTACGATTAAGTATTATGGCAGATAATTGGAATTTGATCGGACACGAATGGGCTGTGGATATGCTCCAACAGCAGGTCGCGCGCGGAGAAGTTCGCCACGCGTATCTTTTCTGCGGACCGCCCGGCCTGGGCCGGCGGACTTTGGCATTGCGTCTCGCTCAAGCATTAAACTGTACAACGCCCATTGCCGCAGGGATTCCCTGTGGCACATGCCGCGATTGCAAACAGATAGATTCCATGCAGCATCCTGACCTGAATGTGATTCAGGCCCTGGATGACGATGGGCAGCCAAAAGAAAACGGAACTTTAAAGGTGGATTATGTGCGTGCCGTACAACATTCACTATCGCTGAAACCTTATCAGGCAAAATATCGTGTGGCTTTGTTTTTACGTTTTCAAGAAGCCAATGACAGCGCCGCGAACGCCTTATTAAAAACTCTCGAAGAAGCGCCTGCTCATGCAATCCTTCTGTTAACCGCTGACACTCCCGAACAACTTTTGCCAACCATTGTCTCGCGCTGCGAAGTGTTGCGGTTGCGCGCCCTCCCAATTTCCTCGATCGAATCGGACTTGCTCAAGCATGGAGTGGAAGTAGAACAATCCCGCCTGCTTGCCCATATCAGCGGAGGCCGTCCCGGTTACGCCCGCAGACTCGTGGATGACACGACCCTGCTTGAAAAGCGGGAGGAACGCCTGAATGATCTTCAAACGCTTCTGCCTGCCTCACGTGTAGAAAAATTCGCTTATGCGGATAAACTTTCAAAAGAAAAGGAAGGAATGCGTCAGGTGATCTTGATCTGGCTTTCATACTGGCGCGATGTAATGTTGCGCGCGGCAGGTGCTGAAACTCCGTTGGTCAATGTGGACAGGAATATGGAGATCGAATTCCTCGCGAGTCGGTTGGATCTGTCCGCAGCGCGGCGCGTGGTTGGCGATCTCGAGTCCGCCCTGGAAAAGATGGACAAAAATGTGAACTCGCGTTTATTGGCAGAAGTCTTATTGTTGGATTGGCCAAAAGTATAGGAGACAATTATGTGTCGAAGCATAAAACCCTTACGCAACATGGATCATCCTGTCACCGAACAGGAAATTCAAGAAGCTGCATTGCAGTATGTCAGAAAAGTCAGCGGCTACCGAAAGCCGTCCAAGGCAAATGAGGAAGTTTTTAACAAGGCAATCAATGAAATTGCTGATGCAACAAGGCAGATGTTGGAATTGCTAGCCAACAAACAGGCAGGATCGCATGTTTGATAACAAAGACAAACAACTCGAGGACCTGGAAACTGCGTACACCGCCTTCATGGAAACCGTGCGGGGTCTTTCTTTACAGAATTCCCTAAAATCACTCGGCGATTGGACTCCGCGAGACATCGCCGCGCACTTCATCGGTTGGAATCGGATCACAGTGGCCGGATGCAGTGCCTTGCGTGAGGGCGCCGAGCCCTTTTATTTTTATGACGGCACGAACGATTATCGCAAGGTCAATGCGAAGTTCTTAAAACAATTCCCCTCCAAGGATCAGAATGAACTGATAAGGGAGATCGAAGCCACCATGGAGATACTCGTCTCCTATTTGATAACAATTAGTACAAGTGAATGGGAACTGGATACCGGCGTCATCCATTATCGCGCTGGTCCTGCCACCGTGGCGCGCTGTGTTGACTCCCTCATTCGCGATTACAAAAAACACAGGCTGGAGATCGTGGATGGATTGGCCTCAAATTAAATGAAAATATTTCAATCAAAGTGTAATCTGTAAATCAAGTTTATAATTTATCAAAAATCAGGCGTCAGGAGAGTAATATGACAATTTCGGTTTCACAAAAGCAGGGACGCGTGCCGGTGACGATTATTGGTCTCGATGGGCGTTTGGATGGAATGAAT
>Ga0268298_10003842_pt1 | contig 15028 bp, 10 predicted proteins | sample WWTPWeurt_MetaG_FD_194462 | JGI IMG/M metagenome (GOLD analysis project Ga0268298, IMG submission 194462) | Activated sludge microbial communities from WWTP in Nijmegen, Gelderland, Netherland - WWTP Weurt | ecosystem: Engineered > WWTP > Aerobic digester > Activated sludge | place... | reverse complement strand
GAACATATCTTTGAGCACGGCGTCAAAAAAGAGGACCGGACTGGCACCGGCACGCTCTCCACCTTTGGCTACCAGATGCGCTTTGACCTGGCGCAGGGTTTCCCATTGATGACCACCAAAAAGCTGCATTTCAAGTCGATCGCCTATGAGCTGCTCTGGTTTTTGCGCGGCGAATCGAATATCGCCTACCTGAAAGAGCACGGGGTCAGCATTTGGGACGAGTGGGCCAACGAGCAGGGCGAGCTGGGCCCGGTGTATGGGGTCCAGTGGCGCTCATGGCGCGGCGCCGATGGCCAGGTGATCGACCAGATCAGCGGGGTGATCGAGCGGATCCGCAAGACGCCCGATTCGCGCCGCCTGCTGGTTTCGGCCTGGAACGTGGCCGAACTGGACCAGATGGCCCTGCCGCCCTGCCATGTGATGTTCCAGTTTTATGTCGCCAACGGACGTCTTTCGTGCCAGCTTTACCAGCGCTCGGCGGATGTCTTCCTGGGGGTGCCGTTTAATATCGCATCGTATGCCCTGCTGACTCACCTGATTGCTCAGGTCTGCGGGCTGCAGCCAGGCGAGTTCATCCACACCCTGGGCGACGCCCATCTCTATCTCAACCACCAGGAGCAGGCCCGCCTGCAGCTCGGCCGACAGCCGCTGCCCCTGCCCCAGTTGAAGATCAACCCAACGGTTGAGTCGATCTTCGATTTTCAGTATGAAGACCTGAGCCTGGAAAACTACCAGGCCCACCCGGCGATCAAAGCGCCAATTGCGGTATGATTGTTTCGCTGATTGTGGCCTACGACCGCCAGGGCGGAATCGGGCTGAACGGCGCCATTCCCTGGAAGCTCCCGAGCGACCTGCGCCGCTTCAAGCAGCTCACCATGGGCCACCATATCGTGATGGGCCGCAAAACCTGGGATTCAATTGGTCGCCCATTACCGGGCAGGCAGAGTATAATTATCACTCAGCAGACTGAGTTTACCCAACCGGGCGCTGATGTGGTTCACTCGCTTGCCGATGCGCTGGCGCTGGCCAGCCAGCGCGGCGAAAAAGAATGCTTCGTGATCGGCGGCGGTGCGATCTATGCCCAGGCCCTCCCGCTGGCAGACCGGATTTACGCCACGCTTGTGCAGACGGTGATTCCACAGGCGGATGTATTTTTTTCAGAGCCCAGCCCGGCGGCCTGGAAAGAAATCGAGCACAGCGATTTTCAAGAGCCGGGGGATCAGTTTCGGTATACATTTAAAATTTTAGAACCGCTAAAGGTTTCTTTTCAATAATGGCTGGTCTGTTTTTTGCTGGCTTTGCCAGCAAAAAACAGACCGAAGGATTGAAAAGGCGCCGCTGGAAAGATTAAAGAGAAATGGTAACTCCTCAATTTGACAACCCCTGTTTGGGCCGGATCGTATTTTCGCAGCGCCCGATTGGCCCGCTGCACATTGGGCAGCTGGTGGGTTCGCTGCGCCCCGTGACCAGTTTTCAGGAGCACTACGAAACCCTGTTCGTCGCGGCAGACGGCCGGCCCGGCACGCCCATGGACGCCGAAAAGCGGACCCAGCTCCACGAACTGCTGGCGGGCTGGCTGGCAGCCGGGCTCAGCCCGAACGAATCGGTGATCGTCCAGCTTTCGCAGTTGTTTGAGCTGAACGCCATGCTGAATATCCTCCTGCCGCTGGTGGAAGATGAAACCCTGGCCCCCCTGCCCGGCGCTAGCGAGACTCTGCCCGAGGCAGCCCTGCTCCTGCTGTTCGAGGCCACCCACACCCCGGCCTACCCCAGCGCACGCAGCGCCGGCGACCTGGCCAGCGTGCTGGTAAATCGCCTGAACGACGCCTATAAGCTGAATTTACAAAAGATTTCCTGGCTGCCTCTGCCGCTGGGCCAACTGGCCGGCACCGATGGCCAGCCGATGTGGACGGCCCGCCGCAACGCCATCTGGCTGATGGACAGCGAAGCCGAGACCAGCGAAAAGGTGCAGCAGCTGCCGCTGAAGGTGCTGCTGACCTATGTGGAGCACTTCATCCACGAACCCACCGACCAGTCCAGCCTGATGAAGGGTTTTCAGGAGGGCGCCATTGCCGAAAGCGCGCTGCGCAGCCAGGTGGCTGAGGCCCTGAACGAGTCGCTCCACTCACTGCGGGTCAAGCGCGAGAAGTGGCTGGCCGCCCCCGCCGAGCTGGACCAGATCCTGCAGGCCGGCCTCAAACGCGGCCAGGTCATCGCCAACGAATCCCTTACGCGGTTTAAAAAATAACATAACACCTCCCGAACAAAAATTTCGGGAGGTGTTATGTTACACAACCTCGCCCATCCCCCCCGGCCCCCTTCCCAGCGGTGAGTACACCTCCGGGAAGGGGGAGTCAAAGATCAAAGAGAGGTCCTTTGAACGTGCTTTGCACGTTCAAAGGACCTCTCTTTGAAAATCTCACCCGTCTTTCCGAATAAAATCACCTCTGCCGATGTAGGGGCGACACGGTTGGCATTTTTAATGCATCGCCGTTATAGAAAGGGTCGCCCAGTTTTGGCGTTTCAGGGTAACTGGCGATGAGTACACTCCGGTGGGTACACCGGGTTCGCAATGGGGTAACAAACAATTTGTGAACGTGCTTTGCACGTTCATAGATATTTTATTATAGAGGCAAATCGTCATTCGGGATGTGATCGGCGGCGGACAGCTTTTGCTGCAGGACGAACAGCGCCGGGTGGGTGGGAAGGCCAACCTGGGCTTGAAATGGGAGCTGCCAATCGATCAGATAGCGGGCGGCGGCGTGCATCTGGCCGGAATAGACCAGCGGCTGCAGAGCCCGGCGGGCGGCGTGCCAATCGCGCCCGGGCTCGATCATGTCGGCAAAGCGCAGGCACCAGCAAAACACCGCTGACTGCACCGGCGCGCCATCCACATACGAATGGCGGTAGATGGCTTCCAGCACCAGCGGTTGGTGGATCCCCATTTCGTGTTCTGCGATGTAGGCGCAGCACGGGCCGTGCAGGTAGAGGGGCAGGCTGTTGCCCGGCTCGTCGAGCGGGAAGCCAATCAGCCGGGCAATGTCAAACATCCGCTCCAGGGGCAGCTCTTTGCCGGCGTCGTGGGCCAGGCCGGCCAGCTGGGCCTGCTCCGGGTCCAGGTCATAGAGCGGGGCCAGCTCTGCCATGACCTGCATCACACCCAGGGAGTGCTGCAAACGGGCCGGGGTCAGGCGCTGGGCCAGGTAATTGAGATGGAGGTCAAAGGGCATAACGGCGGTTGGTTTTACTCGCCGAAGAGGACGATCTGAATGTGCTGGTTGAGGATCTGCGGGGCGCCGCCGGCGTCAAAGGCGAACTGACCGGGGACATACCCGCCAAGCATGGGCACATCGGGGCCCAACACCTGGCGCACAGCCTGCAGCTCACTGCCGGGCTGGTTTTGGAGCAGCAGCCGCCAGGCCTGGTCGCACAAGACCAGGGCCAAAACCGGGCGGGCGCCGTGCAGACCGGCCAGGGCCTGCAGGGCAGCCTGGCGGGCGGCATCCAGGCAGCCCTGGGCAGAACCGACCATCAGATGGGCGGCTGCGCCGACCGGCACGTCCACCGTCATGCGCAGGCTGCCGTCGCTTTCCATTTTCGAAGCAGAGCGGACCAGGATCGGCTGGCCGGGGTGGGCTTCAATCCCCAGGGGGTAAAGGCGCACCAGGTCGCAAAGCGGCGGGACGGTCCAGTTTTGGGGCGGGCAGCCAAACAGGCGCCCGAAAGCTTCGGCCGGGCTGACCGGCTCGGCCTGATCCACCAGGCGCATGCGCCGGATGTAGACGCCGCTGGTTTCTTCAATCGTCACATACAGCCCCACCGGCTGCCAGCCGTGGGCTGAAGCTGCAGAGCAAACCAGACCATCGCCGAACCACAAACCAGCCAGAGCGCCGGCCCCCACCTGGCGCCCCAGGGCCAGAACACTGCGAGTCTGGCGGGCATCCGGGCTGCCCAGCCAGCCGGCCAGGGTCAAACCGGTCTGCGGATTGGCGGCGCACAGGCGCTCCAGGGTGGCACACAGCTCGGGCAAAGTGCCTGAGAAACCGTCTGCGGCCAGGAGCAGGGAGCCGCGGCATTCAGCGCCAGCCAAAGCGCCGGGCAGCAGGGTCTGGAGCAGCTTTTCGCTGGCGCCGCGGCTGTCCTGGCCAAAATCTGGCTGCCAGGCCGAGAGGACGGCGGCGGGCAGCCCGCTCAGCAGGGCCACCAGAACGCTGTGGTCGGAAACGGTCTGATCAAAGATTTCGGCGCTGACGCTGATCCCCAAAATCGGCTTATCACCGAGCTGCAAAACCACCCCGGCCATCACAGCGGCCAGGTCCAGGCGGTTGGAGGCCAGCACCAGGCCCAGGCCGGGCGTCTCGCGCCCAAGCTGCTCCAACGCCTGGCGGGCGGCGTGCGAGCCGGCCTCGCGGGCGTCAACGGATTGATCCTTTCCTATGGCAGCAGCGAATGGCATGGTTTACTCCGCTCAGGCAGTCTCGACGATGGGGACAATGATGTGGAAGGTGGTGCCAACCCGAAATTCACTTTCGAACCAGATCTTGCCGCCCTGCAGCTCGATCAGTTGTTTGGTGATGTTCAGCCCCAGCCCGGTGCCAGGCGCATCGCGCACCTTCTGATCATCCGAGCGGTAAAACTTCTCGAAGATCTTCTTCTGGTTTTCGGGGCTGATGCCGTAACCGGTATCCGAAACCGCCAGGTGGATGACCCGCGGCGAGCCCTGGCCCCAGATGTTGTCGGCGGCCTCGGCCCGCACGGTGATCCGGCCTTCGGGCGGCGAGTATTTGTAGGCGTTGCTGATCAGGTTGGTCACCACCTGGATCAGGCGGATCTTATCGCCCCAGACGCTGGGCAAACCGGCGGGGAGCTGCAGGTCGAGAACCTGCTTTTTGTCTTCGATCTGACGGGAAAGCGAGCGAATGACCTCGTCCACCACCAGGCCGATCTCAACGGCGGCAAAGTCGAGGCTCAGCCGCCCGGCCTCAATCCGCGAGACATCCGCCAGGTCGGTCACCAGGGTGGCCATACGCTCAACGTTCGAGCGGATGGTCGCCAGGAAATTGGCCTGGTTTTCATTGACCGGGCCAACCACGCCCTGGGCCAGCAGGTCCGAAAAGCCGCGGATGGAGGTCATGGGGTTTTTCAATTCGTGGGCCACAAACGAAACAAAGTCGCTCTTGGCCTTGTTGGCCTCCTGCACTTCGGCGTACAGGCGGGCGTTGGCAATGGCGATGGAGGCATGGTCCATCAGGCGCGAGAGGAACTCCAGTTTGTCTTCGGTGTAGCGCCCGCTTTCCCGGCTTTCGAGCAGCAGGACGCCGATCACGGTTTCTTCGCGCCGGATGGGCACCAGCAGGTGTTCCAGGGCGCTGTGCAAAATGGCGGCGTCCTGATAGCCCTTGCCGCCAATGATGACATGCTGAGCCATCCCGCTGGCGATCGAATCGCGGATGGTCGGGAAGTCGAGGGGCAGGCTGCCGTCGGGGTACAGGCTGAGCTCGCTGGCATAGCCCTGGTGCGCCATGATCTGGACACCTTTGGCCTCGATCATGCCCACCAGCCCGGCGCTGGAATTGGACTGGCGCATAGCCCAATCGAGGGTCAGCTTGAGGGCCAGGTTGACATCCAGGCTGGCGTTCAGTTCGCGGTCGATGCGCTGCATGACCGAAAGCTCTTCCACACGGGCCGCCAGGGATTGGTCGGTCTGGGTATAGAGGCGGGCGTTTTCGAGGGCGACTGCGGCCTGGCTGGAGAAGGCGGTCAGCAGTTCCTGGTCATCGGGAGAGAAGGGCAGGCCGTCTTTACGGTTGATGACCTCAATCACCCCGGTGACCTCATCTTTGAACATCATCGGCACCACCAGCAGGTCGTTGGTGGTGAAACCGCTTTTCTGGTCCGACTTGTCGAACCAGTCTTTGGCGCGGCGGACATCGTTGACGATGAAGGCCTGGCGGTTATCGACTGCCTTGCCCACCAGGCCGGTGCCTGCCGGCAGGCGGGTGCCGATGAAGTTATCCGCCACCGGGCCAACCGCGGCTTCAAATTTCAGTTCGCCGGTATGGGCTTCCACCACCAGCAAACTGCCGGCTTCGCAGTTGAGAATTTCGACTGCGCTTTTCAAGATCTGGTTAAAGAGCGGAGCCAGGGCCAGGGTGGACGACAGGCTGCGGGCCACCTCGTTCAGGGTGGTGAGCTGGCGGGCCCGGCGCTCGGCCTCCTGCAGCAGGCGGGCCTTGACGATTGCGCCGGCGGCCTGGTCGGCAATGGCCTGGAGCAGGTCGAGCTGTTCGGAGGTGTAGACGGTATAGCTGTCGCGGCTGCCCAGGGTGATGACCCCGATCGTCTCTTTGCCGGTGTTGAGCGGCACGCCGATCCAGGCGAAGAGGCCCCTGGCGGTGGGCAGCACGCCCTGATTGCGGCACTCGCGCTCGTAGTCATCCGTCACCAGGGGGCGGCGGGTGCGCCAGACCTCACGCTCCAGGCCCTGGCCCAGGGGCAGGGGCAGGTTTTCCTGGGCGTGGTCGCGCTCATCATTTTCGAGGTAAAAGACATGGTAGAGGGTGTCGCTGAAGACATCCACCAGGGTGATGCGGAAATCGAGGGCCGGCAGGGCCTGGTAGGTCTGGGCGTAGATCAGCTCGAGGGTATCGTCCAGGTTGACGGTCACGTTGACACCCTGCGAAATGCGGGTGAGGACGTTCATGGCCTGCACCCGGCGCTCCAGGTCGGCCACAACCTGGGCGCGCTCATACGCCAGGGCCGCCGGGTTTGCCAGCGATTCCAGGAAGCTGATCTCGCGGTTGGTGTAAGGCAGGCCCGAGCGGCGCACGCTCAGGCTCAGCCAGCCCACCAGGCGGCTGCGGCCGGAAAGCGGGATGTAAAGCTGGTCGCCGAGGAGCGAAAGGCGGGCCCGCTCTGGCTCCAGCGGGGCGGGCAGGGTGCGCAGCTCGCCCAGGAAGAGCGCTTTAGGCTGCGATTGGAGCAGGCTGACCATGGGGTTAGCCGGTGAAAAGTAGAGGTCGCTGGTTGGGCGTCCGTTTTCATCGGGGGCGGCGGTATACTGGTCGGTGTGCAGGTCGTAGAGGAAGACGTGCAGCTGGAAGGGATAGAGGGTTTCGTCAATCGTCTTGCGCAGCAGATTGGTGATGGAGCGGGCATCCTGGGCCTGGGTCAGGTCGCGGCCAAAGGTCTGGGCGGCCTGGCGGTAGCGCATCTGGCCGCGGCCAAAGGTCTGTTCGATGACCTGCTGCAGGCGCTCACGCACCGGCTGCAGGAAAAAGGCCAGCAGGATCACGAAAACCCCAATCACATAGGGATTGGTGGTGATCGAAGCCCCCAGCGCCAGGGTCAGCCCGGAGACCACCAGGGCGTAACCGGCTGCTGCAAGGAAGGTCAGCGTGCCGTAGAGGATGATCTGGGTTGCCAGGAAATCGGCCTCCAGCAGGCGGTAGCGGGCGATGGCGTAGGCGGTCATCAGGGCAAATACCACTGAGAAAAGCAGCAGCACCGGCGAGAATGCGATCTGGGTGTATTTGCCGGAGACGATGGTAAGGGTGTTGAAGGCCATGTACAGGCCAATCGGGGCAAAGCCCACCAGGGCCCCCAGCAAAATGAGCCGGGATTGTTCGCGCACCATAGGGGTATCCGAAAAGCGGATCCGGTAGAGCATCCGGCCGAGGAAAACGATCAGGCCGATAAAAGCGTAGATGTAACAGACGCCCCAGCCATCGGCATAGGCCAGGGGGTTCTGGTAATCAAACAGGAATCGGGCGGCGTAGACAAAAATCCCCAGGCTGACCACGTACGCCGCCGGCCCCAGGAAGGGGTAGCGTCCCAGCCAGCGGCTTTCTTCATCCGGGAAGTAGAGGGCCATGTTGATCAGGGCCCCGCCCAGGAAGGAGAGCGCAAAGGTCCAGATGTAGGTCATCTGGGCGGTGGAGTAGTTGTCAAAGAGGCTGGCAATGGCGATGGCGACAACCGAGGAGAAGACCGCAAAGGCCCGCCCTGTGGCGTCCCGCCGGCGGAAGGCAAAGACCCACAGCCCGGTCGCCAGGTAGATCAGGCCGATGATGTAGGGGACGAGGAAATAGCTGATCAGATCGAGGGGGGGGAAGGTTTGCAGGCTGACCAGGTACTGGACGGGCTGACCCAGGCGGTTGAGGACATTGACGGAGACCGTCTCGCCCGGTTTGTATTGGCCCAGCAGGCGGTTCAAGTCGCCGGCCTGGCGCACAGGTTGGTCATCGATGGATTGGATGACCTGCCCGTAGCGGGCGCCCTGGCTGTACAGGTTCCAGGTACCGGCCTCCACCGGGGCGGTGGAAACCAGGGCGGCCCCGTTTTCGCTGAAGATGCCCAGGAAGGGCAGGGTCTGCCAGCCGGCCGCCAGGAATGGGGCAGCCGCCAGCACACCCGATGCCAGGAGGATGAAAACTAACACGAAAACCGTGCCGGCCTGGATAAACCAGCCGGGCAGCCCAGGAGGTGAATGCGGTTTGCTATTAGGTTGCATAAAGGTATTTTATGTTATGGCCGGATTCTATGCAAGTGATTTTTGAGTTTGCTTCAAGACTGCTAAGAAACTGCGAGCAACATGAACCATTGTGATTGTAATCGGAGATTGCGGCACCGCCGCCGTGTACTCACCGCCGTGTACTCACCGTCAGGGTCGCCCGGTATTGGTTAATCCGGGCGACCCTATCTGTAATGGCAGCGCCATATTTCAAGCCAGGCGGGATCGCCCCTACGCGTGGTGGGTTGGGCCTGGGTAGGGGCGCCCCGGTTGGCATTTATCATGTATCGCCTTAATATAAAGGGGCGCCCGGTTTTGGCGTCTCAGGGCGGGTCATCGGGAATGGAGAGGAGCCGTTTATCGGTCGGGACCCGCCCCTACACCAGATGCCTGAGGTTTCATTAAAGCTGTCTTCACAGCTCAGATCTACTCCCCGAACTGGCGCAGGTAATCATCCAGGGCCACCTGGTGGCCGACGTCCATGTGGGCCCGCTCGGAGAGGAACCATTTGTGCTCCAGAACCTGGCAGTACAGCTCGGTGGGGTCGGCGTTGAGGACCGGGTCGGCTTCGTTCTGGCGGCTCTGGCGCTTTTCGGCCAGGGGGGTCAGGGCGCTCATCAGGGGTTTGAAGATTTGCTCCTGCCAGAAGAAGGCGGCCGCATCCAGCGGGACGGCCTGGCCGCGCTCGCGCGCCAGGCGGGCACGCTGCTCTTCGATCTCGTTCATCAGGGTGCGGGCCTGCATCTCTTCGACCTGCATCCCGGTCAGGTCTGAGATCTGGTCGCGGTGGTAATTGCGGTCGGCAACCGAGATCTTCAGACGCAGCTGGTCGCCGAGGGGCGAGGGCACCAGCTGGGCGTCGCGGGCCGAAAAGCCCAACTGGTTGAGCTGGCGGATTCGCTCGGTGATCCGGTAGGTCTCGCCGGGCTGGACGATCTCCAATTTGTTGACCACATCCCAGAGCTGGTGGTATTTGCGCCGGATGACGGCGCTGGTGTCGTAATAGTTGAAGCCTTCGGGCAGGCAGTTATCGGCGGCCAGTTCGCTCAGGTCGAGCTGGACGTTTTGCTCCATCACTTCCAGGTCTCGCAGGCGCAGGTCTGGGGCCAGGGGGGCGGCGAAAAAGGCGGCGCACTCGGCATCCACCAGGTAAGCCTGCAGGATCCCGGCATCCCGGCGGAAGAGGGTGTTGGAAAGCGAGCAGTCGCCCCAGAAAAAGCCGCCCAGGTGCAGTCGCACCAGCAGGCCGGCCATGGCATCCACCAGCGACTGGCGGTAGCGCACCAGGGCCGAGCCCATGAACACGCTGCGGTAGGGCAGCGAGCGTTCCAGATAGCGGGTCACCAGCACCTCGGTGCCGTCGTTGAGCAGCACCAGGCCAAAAGCCGAGACCACCGGCAGGCGCAGGGCCTCTGCCTGGCGCAGGACCGCCAGCTCGGTCTGGCCAAACCCGGCCGGCATGCACTTCAGAGCGTAGAGGGCGCCATCCACGTTGACAAAGGTGACGGTGTGGCGCGAGACGCCGCGCGGCAGTTCGACCACCTGCGGGGTTCTGGCCGGCCAGGTTTCCAGGGCCAGATCCCAGGGCAGATGCTTGAAGGTTTCGGGCAGGGGGTCAATAAAAAAGGTTGTCATGCCACGCCAGCCAGCCCGGCGGCGGGGGGTATATGCTTCGGCTGGAGGTGCTTCAACTTTCCTGCTTGCCCTTTTCCCAGCACAAGAAACGCTGGTTATCGCTGCACAGCATGGCTTCAATCAGGGCCTGGTTGTCAAAACCGGGCAGCTGCTGCAGCCGCTCCAGCAGTTCATCCTCGCCGGTTGCGCCCTGCGGCACGATACAGCCGCTCTTTGTGCCAATCAGAATCCAGAAAACATCCATCAGGAAGGGGCCGGAGTCGTTGGTCTCAATCATCACGGCCCGCAGGTCGGCCCAGGCGACGGACTCCACCAGCCCATCCGGGCGGTGGCAGGCGGCTCCCTCCTCGGTCAGGCGGACGATAAACTGCGCTTCAGGTTCCATGCTGTTATTATAACGTCAGTTCGGGTAGTCCGAAAAGAGTTTTTTGGGTGTTTTTTGGGTGGCTGCGCCACCCAAAAAACACCCAAAATATCTCTTATCCCGAACTGGCGTTCTTGGGCTGGCGGGTTTGGGGGGATGTGTGCCAAAGGAACATCAGGCATCTGGTGTAGGGGCGAGCCCGCATGGCTTGAAAAGTGGCGCGGCCATCAAGGATAGGGTCGCCCTGAAATGCCAAAACCGGGCGACCCTGAGGGTGAATACACCCTTCATATAACGGCGTTGCATTAAAAATGCCGACCGGGCTCGCCCCTACAGAGACTGAGGTGATTTCGCGGTTTATCAGGTGTGATTCCAGGGCAGAGCCACCTATGCCAATGGTACTTTCAAGCCCTGCCCCAGATTACCTATATCCACTGCAAGGATTCGGGGCTATACTTAAATAGATGAAACACACCTGAATTGTTCGAACCGGAATTTATATGTCAGCGCTGCGTCTGAGGGCGCTCGACTTTTTGCGTGATATTGGTTTGCGCAGTATTTTGCTTGGCCTGTCCTTGTTTACGGCAGGGTTAATCATCACCGGATCTGCGGCTGTTTACCTGGCTGCAAAGCTTGCCCCAATCGAATTTGGCGCCCACCGCTGGACGTTCCACTTTGCCCAACAAAGCGGGCTGGCTGCTGCGGTAGACTATGACGGTGTCTGGCTGGTTTTGATCGGTGGGCTGAGTTTTAGCCTGCTTTTATCCTGGCTGGCCATTTCGCTGCTCAGGACGCGCCGAACCGCCCGCCGGACGGCCGATCAGCTCGCCGCCGAATTAAAGGCCAGTGAAGCCCATTTTCACCACATGGCCGACGCCGCCCCCATGCTGTTCTGGCAGTCTGGCACGGACGCACTGTGCAATTATTTCAACCAGACCTGGCTCGATTTTACCGGGCGCAGCCTGGCCCAGGAAATGGGCAATGGCTGGGCAGAAGGGGTTCACCCGGATGATTTCAACCGCTGTCTCGATATTTACCAGACCGCATTCAAGGCCCGCCAAAAATTCAAGATGGAATACCGCCTGCGCCGGGCGGATGGCGAATTCCGCTGGATCCTGGATCACGGTGTGCCGCGCTATTCGGCAGAGGGTGTCTTCCTGGGTTTCATCGGCTCCTGTGTGGATGTCACCGATCGGCGCCAAACGGCGGACGCCCTGACCCAAACCCTCTGGCGGATGGAGCGCATTCTCGAAGGGACCCACATCGGCACCTGGGAATGGAATATCCAGACGGGCGAAGTCGTGTTCAACGAGACCTGGGCCGAGTTTATCGGCTACACGCTGGCCGAATTGGCTCCCGTCAGCATCCAGACCTGGAAAAAGCTTACCCACCCGGAAGACCTGAAAAAGTCGAACGAACTGCTGGCGCTGCATTTCGCAGGCGATCTGCCTTTTTATGATGTCGAATGCCGGATGAAGCACAAAGATGGGCGCTGGATCTGGATCCATGATCGCGGCCAGCTGATGACCTTCACAGCAGCAGGCAAACCCCTGATGATGTTCGGTACCCATACCGATATTACCCAACAGAAACAGGCCCAAGAATTGATCCGGCTGAGTGAAGAGAAATATCGGACTGTGGCAAACTTCACCTACGATTGGGAGGCCTGGCGCTCGCCGGAGGGCATTTATCTCTACGTTTCCCCCTCCTGCGAACGGGTCTGCGGGTATCCGGCGGCGCAGTTTCTGGCTGACCCCAACCTGATCGAAGACATCACCCATCCGGATGACCGCGCCCACCTGGTGGAGCACCTGCATACCGCTTCGCATGGCGCAATGGATCAAAACCTTGAAATCGATTTTCGGATTATCACCCCCAGCGGAGAAACGCGCTGGATCGGCCACTCCTGTACGGCGGTTTATTCGGACGAAGGCGACTGGATGGGCCGCCGCGAGAGCAACCGGGACATCACCGACCGGAAGCGCGAGGAAGAACTGCTGGGCGATTCGGAGAACCGCTACCGCCGGCTCTTTGAAGCCGCCAAGGATGGCATCCTGATCCTGGAGGCAGAAACCGGCATGATCCAGGATGTAAATCCGTTTCTAATCGATCTGTTGGGCTACTCACGGGAGCAGTTCATCCAGAAAAATATCTGGGAGATTGGTTTCTTTAAGGACATTGCCGCCAATCAGGAAAAATTCCTGGAACTGCAGCGGGAAGAATATGTGCGCTATGAAAACCTGCCGCTTGAAACGGCTGATGGGCGCAAGATCTTTGTGGAGTTCGTCAGCAATGTCTATCTCGCCGACAACCGCAAGGTCATTCAGTGCAACATTCGGGATATCACCGCCCGCCGGGCCGCCGAGGAAAAGATCCGGCTGCTGAACAGCGAGCTGGAACAACTGGCAGACACCGACGGGCTTACGGGAATTTACAATCATAGGGCTTTGTTGAAGCTGGCCGAGCACGAGTTTGATGTGGCCATGCGTTATCATCCGCCGCTGGCGATGATCTTCTTTGATATCGACAATTTCAAACAAATCAACGACATCTTCGGGCATAGTATGGGCGATCAAGCGCTGATTAAGACCGTGCAGGCTGTCAGCGCCAATCTACGCTCGGCTGATATAATCGGCCGATACGGCGGAGACGAATTTGTACTCCTGCTGCCGCAAACGAGCGCCCAGGAAGCGCTGCCGCTCGCCGAACGGATCCACGCCAGCGTGGCGGAGATGAGACTGGAGACGGAAAAAGGTCTGCTTACCCTGACAATCAGCATCGGGATCGCACAATCGATCCACGAGCCCGGGCAACACGACAGAGTGGAAAGTCTGCTCCTGCGCGCCGACCAGGCCCTGTACGCCGCCAAACAAGCCGGAAAGAACTGCACCATGAGTTACAGCGCCGCCCGGGACTGAAGTCCCGGGCTCAGTACATGGAAGTCCCGGCGATGGGTACATCGTGGCGATGAATACATCGCCGGGACTGGGGAATTTAGCCCCGACAGGGGCTTCCATGTACTGAGGCGTGGGTTTTAACCCACGCTGATTCGCACATCGCGCCGCTTCGCCCCCGCCGCTCCCCCCCACCGCTTCGCCTCTCGCGCCGCTTCGCATCTCGCCCAATTCGCACCCCAAAAATCACTATTATTTTGAATTTGATATAAAATATCTACAACAATTAAACAGCGAGAATAACCCCGGCGCCGGGCAAATTGCTAAACTCGTACAGGACAATCAATGAAAATTCACACCGCATCTTTTTTTCGCCACCAGGCATACAGCGACCAGATGGCCGAGTTTGTGTCACAGGTGGACCAGGGGAACTTTGAAGCACTGCGCGAGCGGGTGTTGGGTCTGATCGATAAGATGCAGCATGCCTGGCCGGTCATCTCGCCCGATTTTTCGATCATCCCGGACACGGTGGCGACCGCCGGTAAAGAGCAAAAATGGGCGCTGACCATCCACCAGGCTGGCAGCCTGCCCGACCGGAGTTGGGTCACCCAGATTGAGACGCCCACCAACAGTGAGCTGGGCCAGTGGTTCCTGATCTGCCTGGCAGAATATGTTTCACCCTGCCCGAATGCCATGGGGGCCGATTGGAAAATCTTCTATGATGTGCTTTACCGCATCGGCTGGACCCAGGCCGAGTGCGACCTGCTGGTGAAAGGCCGGCCGACCTCTTTTCTGCTCAAACCGCAGGCCGGGCAGGAGTCGCCCTGGCCTTTAAAGGCCTCGGATGCCTACTGGCTGTGGCTGCAGCCGATCCGGGCCCGGGCCGGCTGGATGAAACCCAGCGAGGTGCTGGAATATTTGGACCGGCTTGAACTGATGGAAAAACAGATTGTCAACTTTAATATCCGCAAGCTGTTTGATGAAAGCAGCTACATCCCGGCGATCCTGCCAGAGAAGAAGGCCAGCCTGGCGGCTGGATACAAGAACACGATGGAAATGCTCAAGGTGGCCGCCCAGGCCCGGCAGGGGCTGTTTATGAGCATTTCTTTGATTTAACGAGAATGATTGTCGAATAGTGCCGATGAATGGTTTGAAACTGCAGTGCGAAATTACCTGATCGTAGACGCTTCCTTAAATGGTACTGGTATCAGAGATAAATACAACGGTGGGTATGTTGACCCCGATGAACTCCCCTTAAGCGCCGCAACGAAAGAACGACTTAAGGAATGGGTATTAAATTATGCAAAACATCAATACCATGGCTTTTCAGACGATAAAATTACGACCGAACTTGACAGCGAGGGCAAACAAATCGCTTTAGCCATTAAAAGCGAGCTCCTGGATATTAAAATTGAATACTTCTCAAACGCCCGATCCAGCGAATTTATTTAGCCCCAGTTCGGGTTAGTTCGAAAAGAGGTTATTTTGGGTGTTTTTTAACCCACAAGTAAATCCCAATGGATCTAGAATAGTTCAAATACAATCAGGACCTTAATGAACATGCCAACCCCAAAAGTGATGATGCAGTCCGGCCGGGTGAAGACCGAGGGCGATGAACTTTAT
>Ga0268298_10003841_pt1 | contig 15033 bp, 13 predicted proteins | sample WWTPWeurt_MetaG_FD_194462 | JGI IMG/M metagenome (GOLD analysis project Ga0268298, IMG submission 194462) | Activated sludge microbial communities from WWTP in Nijmegen, Gelderland, Netherland - WWTP Weurt | ecosystem: Engineered > WWTP > Aerobic digester > Activated sludge | place... | reverse complement strand
TAGGACTAGCTACAGTCAACCAAACATTGTCACTGTATCTCCTAGTAAGTCTTTAATATTTGCATTGCCTCCAGACTATGCTTATACGGTTTTAGGAGACTACCAAAGAACTACTACTAATTTAGTGGCTGATACAGATATACCAGATTTACCAGAGAGATTTCATATGATGCTAGTGTATGGTGCATTAAAGCACTATGGAGCTTATGAGAGTTACCCTGAGAAATTCACCTTTGCTATGGAAGAGTATGCAAGGTTGAATAGACAAATGGAGATTGATCAACTACCTGGATTATTAAGAAATGGAAGATTTTAAATGCCAAAATTTAATCAGCTTCAAACAGAGATAGTTCCATTGGTAGGTGGAGTTAATATGGTAACTCCTCAGATATTAGTTAAACCTGGAACCTGTATATTTGCAAGTAATTTTGAGCCAGATATCAGTGGCGGATATAGAAGGATAAAAGGGATAGAAAGATTTGACGGACATAAAAGTCCTTCAACTATGGATTATAGAATTGTAGAAGGCTACATTATCGAGGCATTGCAAGTAGGTGATCGCATTGTTGGTACAGATTCTGGAGCACAAGCTGTAGTAGCTGCTATTCTAGGAGTTGATTCCCTTGTTCTTACAGATATACAAGGCACATGGATAGATGATGAAGCTTTCTTAGTGGGTGGTATTATCTATGGTTATTTAGATCATGTTCCACCAGATAGTAATGCATCAAGTAGAACTGAACATGCACTATATAAGTCACTTGCAGCAGATGCTACTCGATTAGCTATAACCTCTGTTCCAGGGTCAGGCAGTATTCTTGGAGTTAAATACTGGAAAGGTAATGTATATGCCTTTAGGAATAGTGTAGATGGTTTAGCTTGTAATATGTTTAAATCCTCAATATCAGGATGGCAACAAATCACATTTGGTAAAGAACTTCAGTTTGATGCATCAACAGCAGAAATTAAAGAAGGAGATGTTATATCAGGTGTTACTTCATTAGCAACTGCTATAGTAAAAAGATCTTTACTAAGAACTGGTACATGGGGTTCGGCTGGAGCTGGAACATTAGTGTTAGATTTAGTTGTTGGAACCTTTGTTGATAATGAAATACTACAAGTTAGTGCTGCTAATAAAGCAACAGCCAACGGAACTGTAACTGATATTACATTGCAACCAAATGGTAAATTCGAATTTGATGTTATTAATTTCTACGGTTCTGTAGATAAAGAGAGACTGTACTTTTGTGATGGTGTAAATAAAGCTCATGAGTATGATGGTGATATTCTAGTCCCAATCCGAACTGGAGTGGGTACAGATAATCCTAAGTTTATTGTTGGTCATAAAAAACAATTAATTGTCTCTATTGAATCAGAACTAATTGTATCAGGTATTGGCCAACCTTATTCATTTACTGCTTTAACGGGAGCAGCACAGATAGCTACAGGTCAAACTATCACAGGATTGAAACAACAAACTGGGGATACCCAAGTAGGTGCGTTAGTAGTTGGTACGGATAAAAAGATATATATGCTATACGGCAATGACGTATCTGATTATATTTTAACAGTGCATAGTCCTGAAGCAACTTGTGTACCTTACACACTACAGAATATAGGTTTTGCACATTTCTGGGATGTCAATGGCTTAACTCAGTTAATGGCGAGTCAGGCTTATGGATCTTTTCAAAGCCACATATTAACACAAGCAGTACAACCATTTATTGATCAAAAGAAAAATAAAACAATAGCTAGCTGTGTTTCACGCGCAAATAATTTATATAAGATTTTCTTTACTGATGGTGATGGATTAAATATTCAGATAATGCCCAATAGTAATAGTACATCCCCAGTAGTTGGAGATGTAATGCCCTTCAATTATGGTAATAGAATAGTTAATGTAGCAGATTCAGTAGTTGATATCAATGGAGTAGAACGTAAATTTATTGGTTGCACTGATGGATTTGTATATGAAATAGATGTAGGTACAAGTATTGATGGTGATCCTTTAGAAAGCTTTCTTATTCTCTCATTTAATAGTAGTAGATCACCTGATGCTAGAAAAAACTATAAGCGCTGCAAACTTCTATTTGATGCCGGAAGCACTGCTAATATAGCTGCTACATATGATTTATCATTTGGAACTTTAGAGTCAGTGTATGCTGCTGCTTCTTATCATGAAGTGCTAGGTGCTAGTGGCTATTGGGATACTGCTACATGGGATAGTTTATTCTATGACTCTGCTTTCTCACAAGAATTAACAATAGACACTCCAGGCAATGGATCATCAATTGCTTTAATTGTTTCAGGATCTTCAAATAAAGATGAGAGTTTTGTTATTGAAATATGTAAATTACAATATACATTAGGTAGAGTTATACGATGAGTAATTATGCTGTAACAGGAAACCCACCAAATGGGTCAAGGAATAATACTGAGCAATTGAGGCGAGAATTTATAGCTATTCAAAATGCTATCGCCACTAAGGCAGATGCTGGAGGATTATCAGCTACAAGCACTACAACTGTAACTATTGGTTTAGGTGTAAAGACCTTAACTATTCAAGCTAATAAAGAAATAGTTATAGGGATGACAGTATTTATAGCATCAGCTATATCTCCAGCAAATAATATGACCGGATTAGTTACTGAGTATAACCAGACCACAGGATTATTAAGAGTATCCGTGGCCACAATCAATGGTTCAGGTACCTTTAATAACTGGAACATTGGCCTTGCTGCTTCTAGTTCAGGTGTCACACTAGGAAACAACACCTTCACAGGATATCAGAACTTTGCACAGAGTACCATAGCTTCAAGTGCTACTCCTGATATTTGGGCAGGTAATAATCAAATAGTTCTAACAGGCACAGCAACGGTTACTGGATTTACTGTAGCACCTCAGCTAGGTGTGACAAGAGAAATAATATGTCAATCTACACCTTCGTTTACTGCTGGTGCAAATATGCTTATATCTGGATTATCTTCAGGGGAAACATACACTGCACAAGCTAATGATGTTATCAATGTTAGGGCATTAACCGTGTCTCAGTTTATATTAACAATTGAGAAAGCTAATGGTAAACCTAATCTTATCATTACTAACACTAAATTAGATGTAATGAATGGTACTCCAGGGGTAGGATCTGTAAACACAAGAATTAGAAGATTCTTAACAGTGAATACAAATACTGGGGAAGGTGTTGATTGGACGTTTACACAAAGTGCTACGCTAGGAGATAGTGTTACTATATTAAGAAGTGGTGTCTACTCTGTTTATTATATTGAATACCAACAGGCTGCAAATGGTTACTTTGGGGTATCAATTAATAGTACACAGTTATCAACATCAATAGCTACAATTAACACTGCTCATATATTCTCTTCAATGATGACTCCAGGAGCTAATCATAGTGCTGTATCCCAGTCAAGAACCGCTTATATAGCATCAAGTTCTGTGCTACGTGCACATGTGGGTGGGGCAGTATTTAATAACGATAATGTAAATAACAGACTAATCATAGAGAGACTTACATAATGGTAGGAATACTAAACGGATATAAAGACCCTAGAGCACAAACTCTCTATGGTGCGCCAACGCACAATTATACTCCACAAGAAATCAAAGATTTTATAACTAAAAATAGCAAATCTGATAATGATACTTTGGGGGCTGCTTTAAGCTATGGCGTAGATGCTAATAGCATATCACAGGCTATGAAGGGTGTTCCTGGGTATGATGCTGCAAGCATTGATAAGTTTATACAAAGTAAAGGCATAAGTAAAGAACAAAATAATATTGCAGTGACACCAACAAGTGCAAGTTTAGCTCCAAGTGTAACACCAAGAAATATCACTGTAACTCCAGAGCAAACTTCACAAGGCCAATTGAAAAGTATGTTGGATAGTGGAAGTCCTTTGATGGAACAGGCTAAGACCATGGGGGCTTCCTATGCTAATAAACGTGGAATGCTTGATAGTTCTATAGGAGCTACTGCTGCACAAGATGCAATGATTAGAAATGCTACGCCATTTGCTACACAAGATGCTGGTACTTTCTATGATGCTAATAAATCAAACACTACTAATCAACTACAAGCAGGTATGTTTAATGCTAGCCAAGCTAATAACATGTCTCAGTTTAATGCTGATCAAGGTAATCGTGTTGGGATGTTCAATACAGGTCAGGCAGTTAATGTAGATCAGTTTGATAAGAATCTTGGTTTTCAAAGATGGGCTACACAATTAGATTCTGATAACAAGCTAGCTTTGGCTAATATAGAAAGCATGTCGAGAGACTCTGGAATTATGGGTGATTTAGGTAAAACCTACATGAGTTTATATGCTCAGATTGGAGGTGATCCAAACATTTCACCAGATGTTAAGGCAAGTATGTTCAATAATGTGAAAGCACAGTTTGAACAGTTAACCACTTTACTCCCATCATTTAAGTCTGCTGGTAGTAAACTAAATTTCAACAGTAGCTCGAGTAATCCCACATCTACGAGCTTATTTACGAATAGTGGGAACACAGGAATACTTGGTAATACACAAACCGTTACACAAAGTAAGATACCTGGAGTAAAGCCAGACTATTACATGCAACCAAAGCAAGATGGTGGATATATTCTTAATGCTGGAGGTAATCAAATTGATACCTCAGCATATAAGGTTACACCATTTGAAGCTAATTCATATAACTCTCAATTGAAGAACATGGGATTAAAACAAATAGATTCTAAAGATTTCGTTCCACAGAAATTCTTAGATGATATGGAGAACCATTATAAACCATTTGAAAGTTCTGGTGATTATGCTATGAATTGGTTAAAAGAAAGCTTTTTATCTCCTGTACATCCTGTAGGAACTAAGAGAACAGATAGTCCATTATTCTATATATGGAAACCTGCTTTGAGTAAATACCAGTGATAACCTATACAGAAGATACTAAGATAGTTAAAGAGTTCTTAACCCTACCTAATGTTTGGCGTATGTCTACGGATGATAGTTTTAAGAATGTAAATCCAAAGCTTCTATTTATACCTGATATAAATTGTAAATATATATTAGTACATGATGTAGGGCTTATTGTAGTTCTACCATTTCAAGAACAGATCTACAACGTTCACATTGGATTTAAAAAATCATCTTATGGCTTAGCTACTAAATATTGTTTAGAAGCCTTAGAATGGTTTTGGGTTAATTCTGATGCTATTGAGGTAAGAACATCTATACCATCTTACAATTTGTTAGCTCTTAGACTTGCAAATAAGATTGGTATGAAACAAGTTGGATTTGAGAGAAGTAATTTTATAAAAGATGATATAGCTTATGACAGTTATATCTATAAAGTGAACAAGGAGATTATATGCCACAACTAGCTGGTTTGGCTGCTGCAATAGGTTCTGCTGCTGCGTCAGCAGGTGCTGCCGTGGGAACTGGTTTGGCTGCTGCTGGTACAGCTATCGGGGGGATGACTCTCTCAGGATTAGCTACAGGATTAACAATAGCTTCCACGGGTATGCAAGTAATAGGCATGGCTACAGGGAATAAAACATTAAGTAAGATTGGTATGTATGGTGGTATGGTTGGTGGAGCAAGTATGTTAGCTGGAATTGCTACAGCAGGAAAGACAGCAGCTAAAGTATCCCAAGGTGGAAAACTACTAGATAGTACCAAAGTAGAGAGTATGTTGGATAGTCCTAAAGCTAAAGCTGCTGGATTCAGCACAATGAAAACAACTCCTCAAGTAGGTGCTGCTGATGCTTTCTCTACAGCTAGTTCAAACTTAGGTTATAAACCAGAAGGTGTTAATAAGCTAGCTTCATTTGATCCTGTTGAAGAACAGTCTTTTTGGGATAAAACGAATGGAGTGCTAACTCAATATAACCCTACGATGAATATCCTTGGTGGTATGGGAGAAGCCTATATGTTGAATGAACAGATGGATCAAAGAATGCAAATGCACAAAGATAATTTTGGGTTACAAAAACAGCAATTCGATAGGCTCAACGCTAACAATGGTACAGTAGTGAATGCTAATCCTTCTGTAGGTTTGCAAAGAGATCCTTACGCTTACAGTGGGATATTAAGATCATAATGGAAGAACTAACTATTAATTCAAATGAGATTTACTCAGAGATGGTAAATCAGATGGATGAGAAACAAGTTAATAATCTAGATCAACTTCTGAATGTATCAAATGAGATGTTGTTCGAGAATCCAGAAACAAATACTTTACTTGATCATTTAGAACAAAGTCAGAACATTGGTAAAGATTTGGGTGAAGGAGCATTTAGTTTTTTCATGACTCTTATGCAACAAAGTCAGAACATGCCTGGGGATATAGTAGATCCATATGCAATGATAATGATAGCTAGAGTAGCTGAGTATTTATCTGAAGTTGGGGTTGCTATTACTGATGAGGATTATGAAACTGCGGTACATACCTTTGTTACTTTAGTACATAGTAAATATGATCCGGATTTTCAAGCTAAGATGGCTGAACGTGGAATAGGTCAAACACAAGAAGAACCTGTACAAAATATGTCACAAGCTAATCCGGTGCAATCAGGTATATTGGGAGGAGCATAATGGGATTACTTGGAATGCTAGCAGCGGGTGCTGCAACAGGAGCAAGAAATGCTTCTAACATGAATACTGATGCTATTAATAAAGTTGAGATGATGCAAATCAACGGACAGGCTAATGCTACTGCTGCTATGATTAAATCTAAATATGCAGCTATGAAGTTTGATAGAGAGACCGCTATTAAACAAGCTGAAGCAGAACGAAGTAGAGCACATGACTTAGATAAGATAGACAGGCAATCTGCTTCTCGAAAAGAATTAAATGATTCCAGACTTGCACAGCAATTAGAACTTGAAAGAGTTAAACAAGGTAACAGAGTTTCTCTAGCCAAGATGAAACAAGCTAAAGGTGGTGTTGGAGTATTGGGTGAGTATAAACCTATGTCATCTGAAGGTAAAGCTGCCATGGATTACGTTAAGCTTGGAAAATCAAAAGATCCTGTAGAAGCACTCGTTGAGATAGAACGTCAGAAAATGTTAAGGGGTATTGCTAGTAATAACATGATGATGGATCCTGAACAATTACTTGAGTTTGAGAGAAAATATAAAGCAGCAAAAGGTCAGGGAGGAGTGGAAGTAGATGAACCATTAATACCAACATTCAATCCAAAAACAGGACAATTTGAAACAGGACAAGTTAAATAATGACTAGAAAGGTGAAAGCTTATGGGCAGGTGTTTGCTTTCCCTGCTGATATGTCCAATGATGCTATTGCTAAAGTATTATTGAGTAAAAGAAAAGAACTAGATCCAACTTATAAAGAATCTTTTACTGATAAAGTTTTAGGTAGTGTCAGAGATAGTATAAAGGATATTTTTGAAAATAAGAGCATTGCAGAGCGTGCAGAAGAAACAGCTCTGGATACATCTAATGTAACTGCATCTCAAATAAAAGGTGCACCAGTACGTCAGTCTACATATAATCAAGCATTACTTAATGATAACTTCCTACGAAGGCCAGATAAAACAGGGATTCTCTCAAGAATAAGGAATACTGCTGATGCAGACGTTAAGGGGAAAGAAAGAAAGAAAAACCTACAACGTACTTACAAAGAAGCTCCTACACAGCAAGAGTTGGATGTTGCCCCTGAAACTTTGGATTATCTTAAAGGATTTGCAGTTGGTTCCAATGAGTTACTAGGAGGTGCTGGATGGGTAGCAGAGAAAGTAGGTGCTGATAATGTAGGTAAAAAGCTAGGTGAAATGCGAGATGTTGGAGTCAAGTATTGGAAAGACTCCATGACTCTCCAAGGCAAAAAGGCAATGGAGGATAATGTAGTTGAGGATGATTTATCTCTAGGTAAAAACTGGGGTAGAGCATTAGGTATGAATATTACCAAATCTCTTCCTGCTATGATAGCAACAGCTCCTGTTGGAGGAGTTCTTTCAAAAGGTATCCAAACAGTAGCTAAAGCATTAGGTGCTGGTGGAGCCACAAGTGCATTACTAGCGGGTACTGCTGCCCCTGTAGGAGTTACTAGTAATATTATAGCTAGAGTGCCAACTGCTATTGGCTTTGGTGCTGCCGAAGGTTTAGGTGCTGGTGCACAGAATGCTGCTGCTTTTAAGAAACAAATAATTGGTATGCCTGAGAAAGAGCTTGAGAAATCTCCAAGATATCAATCTCTAAAAGCAGAACATGGAGCTATGAAAGCGCGTAAGTTATTAGCTGATGAAGCTAGTACAGAACTCTTTCAAAACACAGCTTTATCCACTGGAGCTATTGGTGCTCTTACTGGTGGTGGTGCACTAGGACAGGCATATCAGAAGATTACCACAGGAACCTCAAGTGGGTTAGTAAAAGAAACAGCTAAGGGTATATTTGGAGAAACTATACAAGAAGCTCCACAATCTGGGGCAGAACAATTCTTGTCTAATCTAGCCACTAAAGATTATTTAGATCCAACTCAAGATTTAAGTAAAGGGGTGGCTAGTGCTACTGCAACAGGTGCTCTCATAGGTGGTACTACAGGTGGATTGTTTGGAGCTGGTGGTGCTATCAATGTAACATCTAAAGACTATCAACAGAAAGCTCATGAAGTTGCTGGAGCTATTAATGAAGAAATTATAACAAAGGATGTAGCAAATATAGCTAGTGCTCCAACAGTGGAAGATGCTATAGCCGCAACAACACAAGCAGTTAGCAGAAAACCTATAACAAAAGATACAGTACTTTCCACAGTAGATCCAACATTAAAAGACTTAACAAACACAACGGGATTAACTCCCACGGAGATTTTAGATTATGAAGAAACAGCCAAGCAAACAGAAGAAACCCAAAGTTCCAGGCAAGATGCCAGGCTATTAAGTAAATCAGCAGAAGCAGTTATGGTGGAAGGTGATGCTAGTCCTTTAGCTCCCCTTCAAGATAAACCAACTTTAGACTATAGTGATCCTAAACTAAAAGAGTTATATGTTAACTTAAAAATACAAGATGAAACTGGAGCTACCTTAGATTGGAAAGGTAATCCAGAGAAACATCCAGGTAGAACACAAGCTGATGTTGCTTTGAATGATGTACAGTCTAGAATAGATTTGCTTAATAATCTGAGGGATTGTTTAAATGCCTAAGATAATAAAGAAAGAAGAATTAGATAAATTTACAGCGCTTGGTCTTGTACCAAGAAAAGATACTCCAAAACCCACCATTGTTACTCCAGCGAAGGTGGATTTAACTCCTATACAAAAAGCTATTGAGAGACTAGAAAAAGAATCTATAGCTAGGGATAAGATGTTATTGAATACCATTCAGCAAGAAGAAGATGGAAATTGGAGTTTGCATATAAATAGAGATACAAACTATTTAATAGACAAGATTACTGCTGTATCCAATAAACGAACGTTAACATTCTCTATGCAAAGAGATGGTAACCACAGAGTGAGTAAAGTAAATGTTAGTGGAAACAAATAAAGGTTTAATAGAGCGTAATGATTTAACTGTTAAAGATGTTATCTATGATGAAGATAATGCTAGGGTAGTAGCAACAGAATGGTTTTTTAATAATGAGCTAGTCAGACGGGATGTTAATGTAAACATTCTACGTGGTTTGGATCTAGCTGGTGATGCTGAAAAGTTTAATTAAATTTATATAAAGGAAAAATATACATGGCTAATACCGCAGCAGTACCTAAATCATTTCGAGTAGAACTTTTAAATGGAATTCATGCTTTTGGAACTTCTGTAGTACGTGCTGGTACAGGAGCAGATACTTTTAAAATGGCTCTCTACTTAGCAACAGCTACTATTAATGCAGATACCACAGCATATACAGGTACAGGTGAACTAGCAGCTACAGGTAATTACACGGCTGGAGGTGTTACGTTAACTAATGCTACTGCACCTGCTAATACTGGTGGTACTGGTATTGTAGCTTTTTGGACTCCAAGTGCAGCAGCTACATGGACGGCGTTAACCTCTTCAGGTTCTTTTGATTGTGCTTTAATTTATAACTCAACTCAATCAAATAAGGCAGTAGGTGTTTTTACGTTTGGTGCACAGAGTGTAACAGCAGGTAATTTTACTATTAACATGCCTACGAATGATTTGACTACGGGTTTAATAAGGATTAGTTAAATGTTTAATATTAACAAAGAAGTTAACATGACCCACCTAGAAACATGGTTGGGTCAGGAAAAGATAGATGAACTTCGGAGGAATATTAAAAATTGGTATGGAGAACCTATATGTATACTTGACTTACCTGGATCTGTTTGGTTACATGCTGATGGAACGTTTACAGGTAAACTTAAATATGGATTCTTTTCAAGTGCCTTAGACTATTTGGAAGATTTTAATAAAAGGTTAGATAGGCATCTATTAACCCCATCTTTTAATGTGGGGTTTTCATCTATATCCGATGCCTTATTACGAGCATCCTCAGGGTATTCTCAAAGAAAGAATTTTAATAAAACTGGTGTAACTGGTGTAGCTTCAGTGTCATCTTCTTTATGGGCTTCTTCGGGACAACCTGGTGCAGGTGCCGCTCCTGGTGCTGCTCCTGGTGGCACTGTGCATGTAGATACAGATGCAGGAAGTATGAAGTTTACAGCCCCCCCAGGGGGTGGAACAAATCATTTGGTTGGGGCTGATGTATCTGCAACTACTATTAATAATTCTTTGTTATTCTATGACAGAATATTTGCAGTTGCAAAGACAATGAACAGTACCGCCACTGAAGCTGTTACTGGTGTTCCTACAAGATATCAAAGTACAACTACAACTGACCCTGATTTTTGTGGGGGCAATTTCCTTTTTGTAGAAGTTGGAACAGCTTTAGCTGCTACTGCACATAACTGGAATGTTTGTAAGTATACTGACAATAGAAATACGGTTACTGATTTACCAAGTTTTGCTGGAGCTGCTTCTGCTATAACACAGCGGTTAGATCATCCAACGTCACAATGGTTTGCTACATTAGATCCTTTATCTGTAGGCGTTAAGAACATAACTCAAATGCAGTGCTCCGCAGCAGTTGCTACTGGTACTATTGCTTTTGTTATAGGTCATCCAATAGGTTTTATGTCCTTTCCAATAGCAAATATAATGATGCCGTTTGATTGGTTAACTAACAGAGATCAGGCTCCTAGAATCTATGATAATGCTTGCCTTACTTTTTTAGAAATGATGAAACCAACTACAACAGCAAGTAATTATTCTGGACGGATATACGTGACGGGAGCGGCATAATGTGGCAGACTTTAATGGAATAACTCTAAAATCAGGTTCTCTAGCAAATAAAAGTAGTAATGAGTTTCTAAGACCTGGCAATGATCCAGAGACTCCCTATATGCTGCTTGAGGATGAAGCAGCTACATCTGTAACTTTATCAGGTCAGTCTAGCTCTATAAGTATAGGTTCATTCACATCCAGCAATACAAAACAATTATCGGGTGAACAAGCAGTAGTAACAAATGGAAGTATTCTTGATTCTACTAATGAAACTTTAACTGGAAAATCATTTAGTATTACTCAAGGTTCTTTATCTCCTCTGGAGTCAATTAATTTACTTGGAAACTCTGTCGCTGTAACACAAGGTAACCTTAGTTTAAATTCCTTCTTGAGTTTAGATGGAGTCTCATCAGTAGTAAATGAAGGAACTTTAGTTCCAGAAAGTCCGGCTACAGTTAGTTTAACAGGTCAAGCTCTAACCCTAACATCAGGAAACCTCTCTAGTGCAACAGATAAAAGTATAACAGGTGAACAGCTATCTATTGCTGAAAGTGTTCCTACTACTTTATTTAATATCAGTGTCTCAGGGCAAACACTAAGCTTAGCAGAAGAGAATTCTTTTACTTCATTAGATCAGAGTATTACTCCTACAGGCTATATACTATCAACTCAGTTGGGTGCTTTTAGTGTTCCAAGGGTTATTACATTAACTGGTGAATTAATTTCAGTAGCTAATGAAGTAATTACTTCTAATACTGTTTTAAACGCTCTAGGTAAGGTTTTAAATGTTTCTGAAGGTGTAACTACCAACCAACTGAATATAACTCCTTCAGGGCAGTTTGTGACTGTTAATAATGGAGTGCTCGTGGCTCCAGTTGGATTAATAGGAAAACAACTAGGTATTCAGTTAGGAACTCTCACTACTGAGGGTGCAGACATACCAATTGTTATTCCACCTCCAAGTTCTTCGGGAGGATTTGTTACATCAAGACATACACGTACAACAATTCCAACAAGTCATCTTGTAGACGTAGAAAAAGATGATATGGAAATTATAGAAATTATTTGTTTATTTATAGGTAAATTATGAGTCTAGCTAAATGCTTAAAAAAGCTTAAAATTGATAGCAGTCATGAAGATAGTATTATATCTGGATTAGCTTCTTTAACCGAGCAGGGTAATCTTGAAGGCTACAGAAAAGCTACATTGGCATTAGACCAAGCTATGAATGATACCCTTGATGAACAAGAAGATATTCATATTCAATTAGAGAAACAAGGTTATTCATTCAAGGAGGATAATAGTGTTAAAGATTCTAAACTTCTTGAAGAGGCGCTTAACAAGCAAGGATATACCTTCACAATCACACCCAAGAATGTGCGGGACTTTGTTGCTAAAGACAAAACCAGAGAAGCTCAAGCAACTATAGCAACCAAGCTTGCAAGATTATTTGGAAAAAGAATAACATGGATTGATGCTAAGGGAGACTTTGGTATTAATGGAGTTGTTGTTCCAAATATTAAAGATGTTATTTTCTTAGATGTGAATACTAAATATCCTGCCCTTGCAGTAATGGGTCATGAACTTTCTCATCATCTGGAACATGATAAGCCAGATGTATATAAAGATCTTGTAGCATCTATGGAAGGTTTATTAAAAAATCATAAAGAGTATGCTGATAAATATAAAATAGAAGGTGCTTCACATAAAGATATTGTCAAAGAAATGATTGGCGATATTATGGGGGATAACTTCACCAAACAAGACTTTTGGAATAAATTAGCAGATCAGGATAGAAGTCTCTTCACAAAGATTGCTGACACTATTAAAGCTTGGTTAGAACAATTTATTAAAAGTGATAACTTAGGTTCAGATGCTTTTGTAAAAGATGTTAAGAAAGCTAGAGAAGTCATTGCCTTAGCTGTAGCTAAATATAAAGATGTTCAACAACCCACTCAATCAGCAGAAGCTAAGTTTCATAAAGTTTGGCATGGCTCTCCTCATGATCATAATAAATTTGATAGCACTAAAATAGGTACTGGGGAAGGTGCACAGGCTTATGGTTATGGACATTATTTTGCTGAGAACAAGGATGTTGCTGAGTGGTACAAAGACAAACTAAGTCCAAGCCAAGATTCTGATTGGTATAATAAATATTTATTGTGGGGTGGAAAGGAGTTCTCGGTTGATAATTTAAGAAGTTCTGGAATAAAAGTAGACGCTCTATCTGATGTCTTTAAGGAATTATTTGGAGGAACTAAGGAAAACTTTGATGAAGAGCGGGTATCAGCACTTAATAAACTAAATAAAGATAGAGCCTGGCTTGTAACTAATAACAAATCAGAAGATAGAATCAGGGACATAGATAAATCAATAGATTTTATAAGTCAACTAAAATTCGGAGACGCAATAAGCAAGCAAGGCAAACTCTACGAAGTCGAACTAGCACCAGAACAAGACGAATATCTACTGTGGGATAAGCCGCTATCTGAGCAGAGTGATAAGGTTAAGAGTGCGTTGGGTGACTACATAGCACTTAATCCTAATGTCAAGATTCCTGATACCGCAACAGGTAATGAGATCTACAATACGTTCGTTAAACAGAATGTTAAGAGCACAAGTAAGGGTGGTGTCACAACACTGGATTATGACAGGGCACAAAAACCAGCATCTGAGATGTTACGCTTTCTAGGAATACGGGGTATTAAATACTTTGATGGTTCAAGCAGAGCCAAAGGAGAAGGTGCATACAACTATGTGATATTCGATGATAACGATGTGAGTATTACAGCTAAGTTTAGTAGAGCTATTCCTTACACTGCTAAAGAACCTATATCATCTAATGTATCTTTAGAAGATTTGAAAGCTCATCCAAAATATCAAGAAGCTAAACATGGTAACTTAGATTCTGCTATCTCGCTTGTAAATGACTTGATATCTAAAGAAGATGTTATTAAAGCTAGTAGTGCTTTTGGTAAGGATGTTATATATGTTCCTGTAACCCAATTTGAAAAAGATGGTATAAACAGAATACCTTATGCTATAGCTCAAAAATATGCTAGTGAAACAGGGGCTAGCATTAATGATAGTTTATATGTTAAAGACAAAGCTTTCCATACAGGTATGAAAATGATGGAAAGATTAATAGCAAGAACACGATTTGAAGGAGATATTCCTAAAGGTAAATATGTTCTTGTCGATGATGTTACATCCTCTGGAGCTACCCTAGCAGATCTTTCTTCTTATATTCAAGAACAAGGTGGTGATGTTATTGGATCTGTTCTATTGACTAACGCTATGCGTGGTGATAAGCTTATTGCAGATAAATCATTAACTAAACTATTGGAGACTAAATATGGAAATGAAATTAGAGAACTCTTCGGGATTGAACCAAGTTCACTCACACGAGAAGAAGCAAAGTACCTACAAGGATTCCGTACCCCTGACGAACTTAGAGCTTCAGCAAATAAAGCAAGCTCAAGTAGAGCAGAGAGAATACGCATCAAAGCACTTCCCAAATCTGAAGATGCTAAATTCTCAAGAGAAGGATTAAAGGATACAATAAACATTAATGGGATAGAACGACCAACGACTAACAGCGAAGGTAAGCAGATTAACAATCCAGTTAACTTCTGGAAGTGGTTTGGTGATAGCAAGGTGGTTGATGAGGAGGGTAGGCCATATGTTTTTGGTGGATTCTATTTGAAAAATAATAAAAAGCCATCTATACCTAAGAAATACAAGGAAGCACTTCTTGCAGGTGAAAGGCTAAGGCA
>Ga0268298_10003840_pt1 | contig 15034 bp, 14 predicted proteins | sample WWTPWeurt_MetaG_FD_194462 | JGI IMG/M metagenome (GOLD analysis project Ga0268298, IMG submission 194462) | Activated sludge microbial communities from WWTP in Nijmegen, Gelderland, Netherland - WWTP Weurt | ecosystem: Engineered > WWTP > Aerobic digester > Activated sludge | place... | reverse complement strand
AGCGCGTCCGTGCGGTGTTCGATCTCGATGGTCGCAAGGCGACGTTCGAGGTCACCACCAGCAGCGTGCGCAACCCGTTCCGCCTGCGTGAGCTGGGTGAATTCAGCTGCCCCAACGGCCTTTGAGCATCGGCTGCACGTCGCCCAGATCGCATTCGCAATGAATCAAGAACAACCAGTGCCCGCCGGCTGGTACGGCAAGTTGTCCTCACTGGGCGACTTCGCGTCGCGTCGCCTCGCACCGGATTGGATCGAGTCCTGCGACGAATGGCTCTCGTCCTGCGTGGCAGCCAGTCGGCATCAACTGGCGGACCGTTGGCTGGACACCTATCTGTCTGCCCCCGTCTGGCGCTTTGCCTGGGCGCCCGAGGTCGTTGACCACCAATGGTGGTTCGGTGTGCTGATGCCCAGTTGCGACAACGTGGGGCGCTACTTTCCCTTGTTGATCGCCCAGCCGCGCGGCCACGCGCCCATCGACCGCCCGGGCTTGGATCATCTCGAACTTTGGTGGCGCCACGTGGCCCGCGCGGGCATGCAGACTTTGCACGATCACAGCAGCGTGCAGTCCTTCGAGGCCGAGCTGGCCGAAGCGCCCAGGTGGCCCGCCGAGGTGTCACCCGGCGCGCCGATGAGCAGGCCGGAGGACGGCTATTGGCGCTTCCAGGTGGGCGCAGCGTCGGGCCTGGTGGACATGATGGCGCATTGGGGCTCGAAGTTGATGCTCGAGCGGCTGAATGGCTGCAGCATCTGGTGGCCGACAGTGGAGGTGGGCGAGCCGTCCACCATGACCGTCTCGCCCGGGCTGCCGGCGGCCGAGCGCTTTTCGGACCTGCTCAGCGGCCGTTGGTAAGCGGCCTCAAGGGCGAGCCTCAGCGCGGCACATTGGGCACGGTGGCGTCTGACGAATCGTCGGCACCCAAGGTGGGATTGCCTGCCCAGACGGCCACGGCCGAAAAATTGTCCTGACGCGGCGCATTGCGCTGCTCGATCAGGCGCTCCATCCGGTCCAGCCAGTCGTCTGGTGACTGTGCGCGCTCCAGGGTGCTGGCAATGCTCAGGGGCTCGATCGCGTCCCACCAGCCGTCGCTGCACAGCAAGAAGGCGTCGCCGTCCTTCACCTCGACGGGGCGCACCACGGTGTGCGGATCGACGTCACCCTCCACGCCGAGCGCTGCCACGAGCTGATTCTTGTGCGGGTGCTGGCGCGCCTGGGCGCTGCTGATGAGGCCCGCGTTCACCATCTGCTGCACCAGGCTGTCGTCGGTGGTGACCATGTCGACCAGGCCATGCCGCAGGCGATAAAGGCGGGAGTCCCCCACGTGCGCCCAGAGCGCATGCCGGGTGCCGGCATCGATCCACAGGGCCACGACGGTGGTGTGCATTGATGCTGACGGGTCGCCGGGCACCTGATGGCGCTGCAACTCGCCATGCGCCACGCGCACCACGCGCGACAAGGTTTCCGGCAGGAACACGGACTCATCCGCGTTGTGCAGGATCTGCTCGATGGTCTGCACCGCGCGTCGCGAGGCCTCGGCACCGCGGCTGTGCCCGCCCGCCCCGTCGGCCACCACGGCATACCAGCCCCCGCGAGAGCGGCCCGTGCACAAGGTGTCTTCGTTGTTGCTGCGTTGGCCTTGCCCGGTGCGGCTGGCCATCAAGATGTCGAATCCAGGCAGGTTCATCGCGCGCTCGGTTGGGTGGCCTACTTGGGTTTGGGTGCGCCGGCTTGCCGCAGTTTGTCCAGCTGCTCTTCATAGGCCGCCAGGAAGGCCTTGCCGAACAGCGATTGGAAATCCTCTTGCGCTTCCTCGCGGATGGTGGCGAAGTGCTGCAGGTACAAGTCCCACAGCCGCGCCTTGCGATTCATCGGCAGCACGCTGTCCAGCATCGACTTGCCGGTGAGCTTGCCCTCCAGCTCGCCAGGCGCAAAGCGCTCGAGCACACCATCCAGGGCCGCGCGCATGCCGGCCATCGTGCCGATGGCGTGGCCCACCAGATCGTTCATGGCGTCGGTCATCGCCGCCGGCCCGTGCATGAAGCCACGCATCGGTGGATTCACCAGCTGCTCGAGGCCAGCGTGGGGGTCGGGCGTGAACTTCAGGGGGTTGTTGGCGCGCTGCTGGATCAAGGTGACATCGGCGCGCAGCTCTGACTTGGTGGCCGCCCGCACCGCCACCAACTGCAGGGTGCCGGCGACGGCCGCATTGAGCAACTGGCCGAGCACGCGCATGGTGTCGGTGTCCAGCGGGCGGTTGAGGTGGATGGGCGCGCCCACGCCTTCGCAAAAGGCCTGCCAGAGCACATCGGCGTCGGCGGCCCGATGCGATGGGGCGGCAGGTGCGCTTGGGTACGGCAGCCCCGCAGCAGCGGGCGCCTGGGGTAGCGGTGCGGCCGGCACGGCCACCTCGGGGCCGAAGTCGAAGTCCGTCAAGGCGGACGGCGCACCCGGTGAGGCCGAAGGCATCAACAGATCGAAAGGCACCACCTCGTCGACAAACCCCGATGGCGACGCTGCGCCCAGCGGCACGGCTTGAGGCGAAGGCGCAAGCGGCTGCGACGGGATCGGGGCCGGGGGCGGTTGTGGAGCCGCGGGCGCGGGCGGTTCGACCACTGGCGGCGCCGCACTCGCCGAGCGCGGCTTGGGGCGGAGCCAGGTCACGTCCGACGGAATCTGGTTGCCCGGGTCCGGATCGCTGCGGGGCGGTGCGGCCATGGGGTTGGACCACTGCGGGGGCACGAAAGCCGCGTTCAGATCGGGCGTGTGGTCCCGCCTTGTGGAGGCGGCCGGAGCAGATGCTGCGGGCGCGCCAAACATCGCCATCGGGTCTGTGGAAACGCCACTTTCCTGGCGTGGCTGTCCTGGCGAGGGCATGTCCGACGCGAAGCGGGCCAGCGGATCGCCATGGTCAGGGCCGGCCTGCAGACCGAACATGGCGTCGATCGACGCATTGGACGCCGCGGGCATGAGGTCGGCAAACGGGTCGGACGAGGCCGGAGGCGCTGCAGGCCGCGGTGCGGGCGCACCGGCGGCGAAGGGATCGAAATCGTGCGGCAATTGCCCGCTGTCGTGCGCGGCTGTCGGGCTCGACAGCGCCCCGGACTGCGGCGAGAGCCCCGATGGCGGTGCCATCAGGTCCGCAAAAGGGTCGGTGGGTGCCGCGGCCTTGGCCGAAGGCGCCTGGCCGCCGTAGCCTTGTGGTGGGCTCGGTGGCGAGCCCAGAAGATCGGCGAACGGGTTGCCCGACGACATGGGCGTGACCATGTCGGCCAGGCCGAACGACCCGGCACCGGACGAGGTGCGAGGCCCGGACGGCGGAGCGGATGGCGCAGGCGGCGGGCTCGCCGTGCGGGCGCGCTGCGAGGGATCGGTGGCGAGCCCGGCCAGGTTGTCCGTGACCCGGGCTCGCCCTTGGGTGATGGCGGCACCACTGCCATCGCCCTGGGCATCGTCCATCACCCGCAGCAGGTAGCCACCGATGCGCACCTCGTCACCGTGGGCCAACTGAGCTGTCTCGCCTGCCGCTAACTGGCGCCCGGCCACGCCGATCGGATTGGCGGCGCCGACGTTCTTGATGCTGTAGTGCGGGCCATTGGCCTGCACCTCCGCCTGCAGGCGAGAAATGTGCCGCTCAGGGTCGGGCAGCGCCATGGTGTTGTGGTCGGCGCGACCGATGGTGCCGCCTCGGGCATCGAAGCTGGCGGTGATGGGCTGTGACAGCGGGTGCTCGTTGAGCGACACCGCGAGCAGCGTGATCGTCATGGTGAACAAACGCGACGCGGATGAGGCGTGCTGGCATGGGGCATTCGTCGAGGATGGTCGTCGGGCCGCTGGGCCTCAGCAATGACCGAAAGTCATCCCGTCAAGAACAGTCGCCCGGCCGAGGCCAAGTGTTATCCTGCCGTCCACACACGCGCCCACAGGACAAGCGCGGGCAGAATCGGAACCCATGAGAATGCAACGGCTCTTGACTTTGGCGCTGGGCGGCCTGCTGGCTTCCTGTGCGGCTCCTCCTTCGAACAAGGCGCCCGCAGGTGACACTCCGGCGGCTGCCTCGGCGCCTGCCGTCGAAGCCAGCGCGCCTGCGGCGCCGGATGTCCAACAGGCGGCACCGCCGCAGGTGCTTGTGACGCCGGCCACCATCCAGACCTCACAGCGCCAGGCCACGTCGGCCATCGAAATGCTCGAAGCAGGCAACGAGGAACAAGCCACTGCGGAACTGCAGCGTGCGCTGCAGAACGATCCGAACAACAAGCTGGCGCAGTTGCTGTTGCGCCAGATCCAGGTCGATCCGGTGGCCACGCTGGGGCGCGAGCACTTTCAATACAAGGTGCAGCCTGGAGAGTCCATCTCCAAGATCGCGCAGCGATTCCTTGGCGACGTGCACCAGTTCTACATCCTGGCGCGCTACAACGAGCTCAAGGTGCCCAAGCAATTGCAGTCGGGGCAGGTCATCAAGGTGCCTGGCAAGGCGCCTGCGGCCGCGGCCGTCGCGGCGCCAGCGCCCGTGCCCGCAAAGCCCGTTTCGGTTGCGCCCCCAACGCCCGCACCGGCGCCTGCCGCCGTCGTGCCGGCCGCGGCTTCTGCGCCGGCGGTCGATCCGGCCAAGCTCGCCGAGCGGGAGCGCCTGGCCAAGGTGGCGTCAGGCACCAAGGCAGCGCGTGCGGCCTACGCACGCCAGGATCTCGTTGCGGCCATTCGCCACTGGGATGGCGTGCTGGAGCTCGATCCGTCCAACAACAACGCCAAGATCGAACGGCAACGTGCCGTTGACCTGAAGGCCAAGCTGGACCGGCTGAAGTAGCTGCCAAGCGCCGCGGCATGCGCCGCATCTCATCCTGAGCGGTTCAGCGCGGAAGCACCTGAAGGCGCGCTCGCACTTCCTTCTGGCTCGGGTCCAGCTCGAGAGCCCGCTCCATGTCCGATCTGGCCGCCTTTTGGTCGCGCTTGGCGCGCAACTCGCCCCGCTGAGCGTACAGGCGGGCCAGGGTTTGCCGACTCTCCGGATCGCGCAAGACGGCGGCGCCCGCATCATTCAGCAGGGTGATTGCCGAATCGAGTTCACCTTGCCGCGCCAGCAAGCTGGCGTGCTCCAGCAAATTGCGCTGGCTGGTCCCGGCTGGGGCGCCAGGTGCTGCCGTTTGGCCCCTTGACGCAGGCATCGGCGGCGGCCCGTTGGCCGTGCTGCGCCCGGAGCGCGCCTGCAGGCTGAAGGGCTGGGCAAAGCGACCGACCACGCTGGCGCGGTTGCGCTCTGTCTCCAGATCTCGCAGGGCCTGTGCAGCGCTGGCGTGTGCGGGGCTGAGCGACAGCACTTCCAGATAGAGCCGCTCAGCCGCACCGGCGTCGCCACGCTGCCGCGCCGCCTGGGCCCGGGTCAGGCGCTGGGTCACGGCTTGCTCCAGTGTCTGGCGAGCCGCCGACCATTGCTGCTGGTATTCGGCACGATCCGGCCGCAGCAGGGCCAGCACCTCCCATGCCAAGGCGGCCTCGGCCAGATGTCCTTGTCGTGTGGCCTGTAGCGCCTGCTCCTTGCGGGCGGCTTCAAACCGATCGACACCATTCAGAGAAGATTGCTCCGCAGCAGGCAATGCCGGCACACCGGTCACGTCGGGCGTTGGACCGGGCGCGCCTGCGGGCGAAGCACAGCCGCCCAGCCAAAGCACCAGCGCGGAAACCGTTGCAACCCCGGTGCCCCTGCGGGCTGCACGGGCCCATGAAAGCTTGCTTTGCTTCATGGCGAGGGAAGGGGCCGGCTGACTTGCAATTTTTGCTTGAAGCCTTCGAGATCCAGATCGCCGAAGACCATGGTCCGCCTCAGGAGCATGGGCTGCGAATAGAAGGCATTGCCGCCAGGCACCACCGTGGCACCGAGCACGAATCCACTGCGTGATGCGCTGTCGACAACCACGCTGTTGGCGTCGCCGTAGGGGTAGGCGATGGCTTTCACGGGATGGCCTTCCAGACGCCGCTGAAGGATGTCCTTGGGCACCTGCATCTCTGCCGTCAGATTGCTGCGGTAGCGCTCGTCGGTCTCGCCCGGGGTGCGCTCGATCAGGTTTCTGTGGCTCTTGGAATGCGACTGGATGTCGATCAGGCCCGAGGCGACCATTTCCTGCATCTGCGGCCATCGCAGGGCATCCCCCGCGCCGATGAAATCGGTGTAGACGAACACCGTGGCCGGGAATCCGTATTGCTTGAGCAGCGGGTAGGCGAAGCGGTGCACGGACTCGTAGCCATCGTCGATGGTGATCACCACGGATTTCTGTGGCAAGGCGCGTCGACCGGCGAGGAAGTCCGGCAGTTCGTCCAGGCGGACCACGCGGTATCCGTTCTTTGCCAGCCAATCCAACTGGCTGGCAAAGCGCGTGGGCGAGATGACCATCTTCGAATTGGTCGTGCCAAATCGGTGATAGCACAGGATGGGCACGGTCTGCACCCGATCACTGCTCACGCCGGTGGGGTTGAGCGCCTGCAGCGGTACGATCAGCGGCACACCGGCCTCGACGGCTTCACTGCCATTGGCTTCGGCAATCATCCAGTCCAGCTCGGCCTTGCCAAGGAAGCGCGTGGCAATGTCGCGCATCGTGTCGCCGTGCTGCGGCAGGTAGATCAGCACGCGCTCATTGCGCCCCAGCACCTGGCCGGCCGCCTGGCCAGGCAAGAGCTTGTCCTGGACGGCCGCCTTGGATGGCAGGTTTGCGGCCGTGGTGGCGTTGCCCTCCGTGCCTGGCGGCACCACGAGCGGGGCCGTGCAGGCCGAAAGCAGCAGCGCCAATGCCCAGGCACCCGGCAGGCGCCGGCTGGAACCGGGGCCCGAGTTCATGCGCCGGACGGCGGCTTGTGAGCCGACGGTTCATCTGGCGCCGAGGGCCTTGGAGTTTGTACGGTCTGCGGCTTGTAGGCAGAAATCTGCGTGGTGGTGGTCATGCCGACGCCATCGGAGGCGCCCGCCCCGGGCTGCCGCTCCTGCAAGGCCGCGGCCATGGCGTCGAAGACTTCATAAAGCTGGCCGAACTCGTCCTTTCGCTTCTCGGCGATGCGGTGATCGAAACGCCCCTTGGCAATCTCGGCCATCGATTCACTGAGCAGGCGCACGGGCTTGGCGAACCAGTCGGCGACAAAGTACATGGCGATGGCCACCGCCAGCACCGTGACAACAGCCAGGATGATCATCAGGGTGATGGACAAGCGCGCCACCTGGGTCAGCGGCTTCTCGGGTATGCCCAGCGCCACGCGACCCACCTGCTTGTCGTGGAAGGTGATGGGCGATTCGAATCCGAGCACCGATTCGCCATTGACCTCATAGCGTGTGGCCGCCGTGCTGCCGCCCAGCTTGGCCAAGGACTCTGAGGCTGGCGGCTGGTAGGGCGTGCCGGCCGTCATGCCAGGCACGCTGGACACACGCACCACGCCACCCACATCCACCACCACCACGCGCTCGAAGTTGCGCGTCTTCATGATTTCCTGGATCGAGACTTCCACCGATTCCCAGTCTTCGCCCAGCACAGCCGCTGCATTCTGAGCGGCGATGAAACGGGCCAGCGATGCGCCGTAGTCACTCACCTGCGCCATCATCGCGGCCACCTGCCGCTGGGTGATGACCGTGGCCGTGAGGCCCATCACCACGGCCACGATCAGAGCCATCGTGGCCGCCCATTTCACGCGCAAGGGCACGAAGCGCGAGCGGTTCTTGGCGGCGCTGGCCTCGTCCAGCTCGGCCAGCACCTTGATCAAGGCACTGGCCAACTCGGCGCCGGTCTGGAAGCGCTTGTCGGCGCTTTTGGCCAGGCAACGGTCCACCACACGGCGCAGCGACGCGGGCACGCCCTGGCGCTGCTTGTCGATGGGCGGCGGATCTTCGTTGGCGATCTTGGTGGCCACCGCCACCAGGTTGTCGCCGCGGAAGGGCCGCGCGCCGGTGATCATCTGGTAGAGAACGATGCCCGCGGAGAACAGGTCGGACCGGCCATCGATGCGATCGCCGCGCGCCTGCTCAGGCGACATGTACTGCGGCGTGCCCAGGATGTCGCCCACCCGCGTACGGTCGGTGGACTGGTCGTTCGGGTTGTCGATGTGCGCGATGCCGAAGTCGGTCACCTTGATCGTGCGGCTGTCGCGCAGGCGCAGGATGTTGCCCGGCTTGATGTCACGGTGGACGATGCCCTTGGTATGCGCGTAGTCGAGTGCCCGGGCGAGCTCGATGCCCACCGTCACCACCTCGCGTATCGGCAGGGTCTTCTTCTCGTCGAGTTCATCGGCCAGTGACTCGCCCGTGAGCAACTCCATGGCCATGTAGGGGCGACCGTCGATCTCGCCCACATCGTGCACGATCGCAATGTTGGGGTGCGAGAGGCGACCGGCCGCACCAGCCTCGCGCAGAAAGCGCACGCGGCAGCCTTCGTCCTCGCACAGCGAGGCATGCAGGAACTTGATGGCCACATCGCGGCCGATGCCGGGGTCATGGGCCTTGAACACCGTGGCCATGCCACCACGGCCCAGCTTCTCCATGATCTGGTAGCGGCCCACCTTGCGCAGATCGGCGGGCTCCGAGCTGCTCTTGCCGGGCAGCGTGTACACCGGGGTGTGCGCTTCGGTGGGCCCCACGGGTGGCGTGGGCGCAGTCTTTGGTTCGATGGGTGCTGTCGTCGATACCGAGGGTGTATCGAGTGGCATCGGATCGGTGTCGGCCTCGGCAGAGGACAGGGGCGCGATCGTCTGGCTGCCTGGCTGAGACGTCGCCGTCACAGGGGCTTGCGCGCCCCCTGGGGGCACCAAGGGCGCCGTGATGATCACCGTGGCCTGGTCCAGCGACGCGGGCGCCGCCTTGCGCGGCAAGATCATCGTCGGCATCTCGGCGGCCTCAGGTGCCGGAGGCGCCAGCGGCTTCTTCGGCGGCAGGATGCGTGTGGCCTCGGGATCGGCCCCCGTGGGAGCGGACTTGTCAGGAATCCACCTGCCGTCGGGGGTGCCTTTGGAATTCGGATCGGTCATCGTGGGTGGATTGTGCCGTTCGGAGTGGGCGCAGGTCGAGATGGCGCGGTGGCGATGTGTCTGAAGTTTTCAGTGGATGGGCGGTGGCGCTGAGACAGGGCGACCAACCAGGGCTGCGCGCGCGGCGACGTCCCAGCGGGCCTCCAGGTCCAGCGTCGGAAGTTGCTCGCGGCTGACGCCGTCATCCATTCGCCGACCAGCGCACCAGCGCTGGCTGGCCGACCATTCCGCGCCGTGTCGTTCCATCAGCGTGCGGGCCTTCTGCACGTCCGGCATCCAGATGTCCGGCGCCATCTCGCGCGTGAATTCATCGGCGCCTTCAGCCACCGGCATCCGGCGACGCTCACCACGGATCTCGATGCCGGTAATGCGCGTAAAGGCTTCACCGGAGGCATGCGCCAAGGCCACGTCGTCGCCGCCCATCCAGCGCACCAGGGCATTGAGTGCAGATGGGTGGCCGAAGCGAGCCAGCAGTTCGCAGCGTGCTTGGGCATCCGGCATCGCCAGCGCAGCCTTTTGGATGACAGGTGCGTCGTCTGTGGAGCCCAGAATGGCCAGCCAGTGGAGCGCGACGGCGTCGCCGGCGGCGGCGGCCTGTCGCAGTGGTGCCAACGCTTGAGCCTGGCCCGTCCAGGCGGCCGCTTGCCACGCCGCAGCGCGCAGGCCGGGCCACTCTGCAGCAACGGCCAGTTTGAAGGGGCGCTCGGGCGCCGCCTTGGCAGCGACTGAATCCGCCAACAGCGCTGCCCGCCAGGCGAGGGACGCCACCGACGGATCGGGATCGGCCAACAGCTGAGCCAGGCGCATGGAGCGCGGGTCCAGTTGCTTGTGGTTGGCCAGCACCACGGCGGCGGCCACCGCGGTGCTCGGCTTCGCTTTCTCAAGGGCCGACTGCACTTCGGCAGCCACCTGCGCGTGTGGTGCAAGACTGAGTGCGTCACGCAAGCCGGCCAGGCGCTCCCCGACAGCGCGAGAAAACTCGACGATTACAAGGTGGGTGGGCGCCGCGGCCCCGATCCGCAGCAAGGCATGCGCGGCAGCAAAAGCCTCGTCTCGGTCACCCAGAGCAAGCTGGGGCTGAAGCAAGGCCATCAGTGCCTGGCCGTCGGCCACGAGCAGACCCTGAACATGCGCCTCGATGCGCTCGTTAATCTCGGCGTATTCGCGCAGCGTGTGCTTGCGCGAGTTCAAGGCCGCTCGTCGCTGGCTCCATTGAAACGCCAAGTCATCGGCATGGATCCGCAGCAGATCGGGAATGTTGCGGGCGCGTGCGGCTGGCATTGAGCGTACAGAGCGTGTCGCGGTCAGTTGATGGCGACGGTGCCTGCGCGAATGCGCTGGGTACCCTTGGCTCTCAAGAGGACGTCTTCGCCGCGAATCATCACCTTGCCGTCGGCAAGGAGGTCAATTGAGGCCTCGCCGCACTGCAATCGAAGCAGTTCGGTAGCTTGGATCGTCACCTTCGATTCGGTTGGCGACGAAGCAAGGCGGCCGACACGCCCGAGCACCACGCCGGGCTCATTGCCGCAGGGGCGGAGTACCAGCAGCCGATCACCTAAAGAAATCGGACGCGCTGGCGAGCCCGCCGTGTCCAAGACCTCGCAAGGCCAAAGGGAGCCGTCGGTGCAACGGACAACAATCAAACCATCGCTAGTAATTTCCGCAACCTCGGCGCGCGCCAAGACGCCGTCGCCTACGCCAACGACTGCTGCTGACCTGATGGCCTGAAGATCCATGCTTCCGTTCATGCTGAAGAGCTCCTTTGAGCGTGAATTGCTATATACGACATCACGATTGCGGCGTTTGAAACTCGCGTCAAATTTGCATCCAGTCTTGCGCAGCCATGAACTTCACGGTCGAAATTCCAGCGGCCTCGATATGGTCGCGCACGCGCTGGTGAACCAGCAAGGCATTGACGTTCTCTGCCAACCTGAAAAGCAAGGCACCTCGCGCCTTCGTCTCATCGAGAACCAATTCATCAAACGACACGTCGGCAATCGGTATCCCGTCGTCACTTTGCCATTCTGACTTGGTCATGTCCGCAGCTGCAACCAGCCCGACGACGTTGTATGCCTTATAGGCAAACCGCTCACTTGTGGAGGTCTTGAGGACTTCCGCATCAAACCACTCGACGTTGGTTACCCCAGAATCGACGATTGCTTTGTACAACCGTTCCGACATGATGGGAATTCCCAAGTCCCGCATCTCGACCGGTGGGCCCTGATAGCCGCGCAGAGGCTCGAACGGGATACGGATTGGTGTATCGAACGATCGCTCGTCTGCGTCAAAGCGCTGTCCGGACTTCCAAGACCAGACCTCGCCGACCTCGAACGTGTTGCCGATCTTCATTACCGCTTCGCCGTTTTCGGTCTGCGGTTCGTCACAATCAAGGATGTAGTACATGACGTCCAATCCTTAGAGAATTTTGAAATGAGTTTTCACGCGACTCGACGTGTAGTACCCATTCTGGACGCACTTCTTGGTTCGCTTTGACAGGCCCAAGAGCATGCCACGATGCTTCGAGGAAACTCCGTTGAGTCTGGCCACGAGACCGTAGGGCGGACGGGTGTGTTCATATTCCTTGTCGCAGATTGGGCAGTTCTTCTTTGGTTTGCCAAGCTTCGAAACGATGGCCTCCAGCGTCTTCAGCACCTTGTTGTTGTAGGAAACGTGGGCATCGTGAAATTGGCGATTTGCCTTTTTCATTGCGCGGCTCGCGTACTCGTCCTTGAATGCCTTCGAAAAGTTTCCCCACTTCTTTTTCCAGCCATACTGCCCAGGTCGGACGGCATAATTGCCAGGCAGCCAAACTCCATTTTCAGCAGCGTTGACGTCGTAGCCGATGTCACTTGACAGTTTCATGGGTCCTCCTTTGCGCATGAATTTGTGCAAGGAGGTTGCCTTCGCGAGCGAAGCCTCACCAGGGATGCAATGGTGAGCGGCCGGCACGATTGGGGTGCTGATCTTTAGGTTCTCTGGACTGCGAATCGACCACTCGGGCTCGTCGCCCAGGTTTGAACCCAGCGCACTGGAGCAATTGGCGACATCGTTCTCCGGCGCGCCGTCTTCATCGTCGGAGTCACTGGTGTCGGGGTCGGCGCTCTCCTTGTTTTGTGTATCTCCTGAAGGCTCCTCTTCGCAGTACCAACACGGGCCTTTCTTCTCGGCGACGGCCCACAACCCGATTGCCACTGGTTCAAGCAATTGCGTCATTGTTCAAGTCTCACTTGTCGGCGACGGCGCGCTAGCCGCAGATGTTCTTCTTGTTGTGCCACAACGGATCTCCCATGCGGCATACGTTCTTGCCGTCAATCATCACGTTGAAGGAGTACATCAGGTACTCGCACTCTTGTTTGAAGGTGCTACTGATGATGCCGCCAATGCTCCCGGGCTCGTCGCCGGCACTCATCTGATACTTGGCACCCTTCACCATGATCATGTTCCCGTCGGCCTCGACCGTGGATGGGCCCTGCGAGGTGTCAGAAGACTTGCCGATGTTGGGGTAAGGGATCGGGATCGGAGGCGCGGGCGGCGCAGGCGTCTTGCACACGTCCGGAAAGACCATGCTCATGCCACCGCTGCCCTTGTGAGCAAAGCCGGTGATGTTGTGGACAGTACATCCCATCGGTCAACCTCCTTCCGCGACTATTGCAGGCGGCCGAGCAGTGTTGCCGCGCGGTCGCCGTAGTCTGAAGACGCATACACCAGACAAGGTGCCTTGCGATAGCCTTGTTGCACGCCGTGAGCCGCCAAGGCTGCGAGTGCCGGGCCCTGTGCAGCACCCATGTCGCCGAAGCATTCAGCCGGGTGCTCCATCTGGTGATCGGCGACAAAACTCTTTGACTGGCGCAGGCGCGCAACGCCAAATTCGCGCGCCCAATATCGTTCGCCATTGAAACTGCAATACACGCTACCGATCGGTTCGGGCGGTGGCGATTCGGTCAGGAGGCTCTCGAATGTGCCAGCCAGACCTTCGCCGAGGTAGTTTTCCGTAGCGTACAGGTGCCCGGGCTCTTGCCCATGCGCTGTTCCGAGCAACTGCGTCAAAGGTTCGAGCGCGTGAAGCTTTGCCGTCTCAGCGGTGCACAGCAGCAGAAACGCTGCGCCTTCCGACGGGCTGAAGCCATCGCTGTTGACTTCGTTACGGATCCGGCCCTGCAGGTCCAACGTGCCGAGCACATAGAGGTCGACCAAACTGTCTACACCGCCTACCAGGATGAAAGGGGCGTCGCCGCGCATCAGCCGAGCGGTCGCCTCCCTGAGCGCCATGAGGCCGCCAGCACGTCCGCGGGCCACCGCAACGCTTGATTTGACATTGACCATGCCAGGTGCCTGGATCGCGATGCGAGCCAGGAACTGCTTCGGGTCCAAGGGCAGGGTGGTGTGCTGCTCAGGCAGGCCGAGCAGCAGTGGAACAGGTGCGGCTTTGCCTTGCAGAGGCGCCAAGGCCTCTTCCATTGCGGCGTGTGCCATGCGGAGCATGCGCGACTCACGGTACTGAAGGGGAAGGTCAACCAGGCCCTCAGCCAGTTCGGGCAGACCGTCGTCGGGCACGGTACCGACGATGAAGGGCTCGAAGCGCCGGTCGCGCCATTCGATCTCACGGATGCGGGCTACCCTGGCCCGCGCTGACGCCGCGGCTTCGCGCAAACTCAGTCCGATGGGGCTCATCAGCCCGGCGTTGGCGATCACGATGACCGGCGTGTTGCTCATGGCATCAGTTGGCAGCCGCGTAGGCTTTGGGGATGCCGTGCAAAGCCTCCAGCGGACGGGCCTTGCTGCCGTCGCGCAGGTAGGCCCTGCTGCGCACGTTCACCTGCTTGAGTTTCAGCAGCTTTTTGTCGACCGCCAATCCGGCACGCCACAGCATCTGGAAGCGACCCGCATCGGGCTCGAACAGGATCATCTCCAGGTGGGCTGGTCGGGGCACCTCGGCACCATCGAAGTCGAACTCGATCTCCAATTCGCATTGGGGCAATTCGAATCTGATCGGCTCGCCCATCGAGAAGCCCACCAGTTCGACCGGCTCACCACCCTGGAGGAAGCCCGGTGCGATCAGGCCCGACGGGGCGAGCTGAAAATAGCGCGGATCGAAATCCAGCGGCAGATACGGGGCACGCTTCGCTGTCCAGGCAGCGTCGTAGGTTCCGGCATGCGCCCGGCGCGGCATCCACGTGGGCGCGATCGGGCCGAAGCAGGCCGGGGCCGGGCGGTCGGTCGATGTGCCTATGGGCATCGCAGGGTCTTCCAGATTGGGCACCGGCAGGCCCTTCAGGGCGCTGCCATCCTTGCCTGCGAAGCCTCGCCCCACCGGATTGCGTGCCTCGTACTCACCAGCGCCAGAAGGGCACACGCCACCGTAGGCCAACTCCCAACGCAAAGGCATGCGCTCCCAGGGTTGGGGTGCGGACGGCCGAAGCTTGTTGCCAGCGCCCTCCCAGACGCGATCACCAAACACGCGCACCGTCTTGCTCACAGGGCCGACGCGCAGGCGCACATCGGCCATTCGGGTGTTGGCCGCCTGCGCGATGGCGCGACCGACAAGCAAGACATCGGTGGCCGGCTTGAGCAAGGCGAAATCACCCGCCGCTCGCAGACTGGTCTGCACCGGATCGCCCCAGAACACATCCGATGCCAACAGCGGCAACTGCTTCTCGGCGGGCTTCGGCTCTTCTGCTCCCAACTCGAAGGTGGCCTTGACGATCGCGTAGGCGGTCTCCACCCCCTGCGGGTCCGGGAACACGGACAGGGCAGCAGTGAACGGCGACTGGTTGGCGACTTGGAGCACGGCAGCTGAATGTCAGTTCTGGGCGATCTTGGAGCCCTTGAGCACCATGTCGCCCGAGGCCTTGACACCGATCTTGCCGCTGCCGGAGATGGTGATGTCCTTGCCCTTGATCTGTATGGTGCCGTCCTTCTTCATCGTGATGCTGGCGTCACCGGTCTTCAAGGTGATCGAGTCCCCGGCGTCCAGCACGAAGTTCTTGCCGACCTGGGTCTGGTCGTCCTTGGCAACGGAGGTCTTGCGCGCGTCGCCGATCTC
>Ga0268298_10003838_pt1 | contig 15051 bp, 13 predicted proteins | sample WWTPWeurt_MetaG_FD_194462 | JGI IMG/M metagenome (GOLD analysis project Ga0268298, IMG submission 194462) | Activated sludge microbial communities from WWTP in Nijmegen, Gelderland, Netherland - WWTP Weurt | ecosystem: Engineered > WWTP > Aerobic digester > Activated sludge | place... | reverse complement strand
CCACCGAGATTTCACTCCCGGTCGGCTGGTCGGGAAGGCGCTTCGCGTCGAGGATGAGCTCGCAGTTCGCGCACAAGAAATCGTCGGGCGCGACCGGCGAACCGCACGACGGGCAGGTGTCCTTCACGGGCATCGGCGCGGAGGACCATAGCGCTTCTCAGTCACCCAGGGCCTCGCTCGATCGACGGCGAGGCTGACTGCATGGCGTCGCAAGGTTGGTTGCCCGTGCCAATTTGGAGGTGACGTCGTCGTGCCCATGACTCAGCTCGGCGAAGGGTCTTCACGAGCGTCGGCGCGCCTCGAGGTCGGGCGGGCGGCCCGTTCGTTGTGGCTGAGCGCCAGCCGGGCAGGGTGAGGCTCAGCGGTCGACGCGCAGCAGGCGCCTGGTCCCTCCGAGGTCGGCCTCCACCAACCAGAGCTTCGTGGGGGTGACCGTGCAGTGCACAGGAGTGTCGAACGCCAGGTTCGTGACCTTCCGCGGTGGGCTCGAGTCCGCGCTCACGGTGTAGTAGCCCGCGTTGGTCCCGGCCGACTTGGACAAGAAGAACCCGGCGGCACTGCCCCAGTTCGTCTCGCAGAAGCCCATCGCCGCGCGGCCGGTGACGCCAAGGTTCGCGGTCGCGCCAGCCTCCACCGCGGAACCGGCAGGCATGAGCTGGCGGCGCTGAAAGGTGACCCCGTCGATCGCCCACAGGGCGTGCGCTCCGAGCACCGTGAAGTCCGGCTTGGAGAAGCTCGCCAAGGTCTCGCCGAGCCCGGCCGCCGTGAAAGTCTTCAAGTCGGGAGGCAGGGTCGCGCCGGGGACCGTCTGTGCGACGACCCCGACGGGTCCCGAGGAAATGATGTCATCGAAGAAGCTCATCCCCGCGGGCCCAGGCGCCACCGTCACCTCGTTGTTCGCGGTGAGGGAGTACCCCTTCAAAGAGCCGTCGTTCGCCTTGTAGACGAGCAGATCGCCCACCTTCGCCATCGGTGCCCGGTTCGAGAACGAGAAGCTGCGGGTGTCGACCTGGGCCACGTCCGAGCAGGTGCCGCCCGTGCCGGTGGTGCTGCCGCGCACGATCTTCGTCATGCCGGTCGCGGTGCTGACCAGGGCGTAGAGGGCGGTACCGTCGACCACCAACCCCGCCAGCTTGGCATTCATCGGTCCGGTGCAGAGCACTGTCGCGGCCGTCGAGGTGTCGGTCGCCGAGAAGATGGCGGGCTGGTTCTGCGAGACCTCACCAGTGAAGTAGACCGTCTCTCCCACCGGCGCGAGGTCGGTGATGTTGGACGCGCCCGTGAGGATCGCCGCCATCGCCGAGCCGCCCGCGTTTCCTCCGCCTGAAACGCCTCCGCCCGCGGCACCGCCACCACCTCCGCCTCCGCCAGTGCCGCCTGAGATCAGATCGCAGCTCCCGAAGCTGACGCAGGTGACGACCGTGTAGACTTCGTCATTGAAGGGGTAGGAGGTGCCGCCGATGGAAACAGCGCCCGTCAGGCGGACCGTGGTCTCCGTTCGCCCTCCGGCAGTCGTGATCGTACGAGTGATGCTGAGGTCGTTGAACGAGAAGTTCCCTGCGTAGGTGGGGCCCTCGTAAGCGAGCGTGCCGTTGATGACCACCGTCGCCGCGATCGTGTTCGGAGTGGTCGCCACCGTGGACGTCAGCCTGAGGTTCCCGCTCAGCTTCTCATCGCCCATCTGGCAGGCGCTGAAGGTGAAATCGATCGTCACCGCCGTGCCGGCGGCGCCCGTTGTTCCCATGGTCGTCGTCTGCATCGAGCCCGAGTCGCAGGGCGTCGGAAAGTCGACGCGATCGATCGGAGCGATTGCTTTGGCGATGTTTTCATTGAGCCGATTGTTCAACCGGATGACGACCTTCGCTGCGTCTTCCTTGGAGAGCGGCTTGGACTTGTCGACGCACCCCATGCCCGCTGCGAGTACCGCGAGCACCAGCCTGATCGAGTTCATGGTCTCTCCCGAGGAGAAGGTGAACAAAGCGGGAACCGGGGAAGCGGGTCAAGACGCTCGAGGAGGTCTGGTGTTTGCCGCGGTCGAGGGCACCAACGTGTGGGCTGAGCGAGGGAACGCGCGCTCGAGACGGAGAGGTGACCGTGCGTGGCGGGCGCGGGAGGCGAAGGAGAGCGTCAACCTCTTCGGACTCCAAAGCATGTTGACAGGGGGCGTCTTCGTTCGTTAGGACTCCGAACCATGTCGCGAAGCACCTCCTTCGACACCGAGAGCCAGCCCATCGAGCGCCGCATCGCCGTCGGGCTGAACAAGATTGGCCTCGCGCTCAAGCTGCAGTCCTGGCGAACGGCCGGCGAGCGAGGGCTGACGCCACTCCAGGGCCAGGTGCTGGCGACGCTCCTCCCCGACCGGAGCGGCGTGCGTCCTTCCACCCTGGCGAGCCGGCTCGCGGTGACGGCGGCGACCATCTCGGAGTCCGTCGCGGCGCTCTCGAGCAAGGGCCTCGTCGAGCGGCGGCCAGACCCAGACGATGGCCGGGTGAACCTGGTGTCGCTCTCCTCGAAGGGCCGAACGGTCGCGCGGCAGGCGGCGGGCTGGCCCGACTTCCTCTCCACCGCCGTCGAGTCGCTCTCCGAAGAGGAACAAGAGGTCTTCTGGAAAGGGCTGCTCAAGCTCATCCGCAGTCTCCAGCAGGCTGGGCAGGTGCCGATCTCGGAGATGTGCCTGACCTGCGTGCACTTCCGGCCCTCGGTGCACAAGGACCCTGGCTTGCCCCACCACTGCGCGCTGGTGAACGCGCCGATGGGTCACCGGCACCTGCGCCTCGAGTGTGACGAGCATGAGGTGGCCTCGCCCGAGGTGCAGGCCGAGGTCTGGGCCGCCTTCACCAGCTGACTTCCCCTGCGCCCGTCTCGGCGGGCCTCAACCCGGAGTGCCTCGCACTCCACAACCCAAGGAGCACCCATGAAGTCGATGCGTTGGTCGGCGGCGCTTGCCGCGATGGTGACGTCTTGTCTCGTGCTGGCGGCGGGCGGTCTGCAGTACCCGTCGGACTGGCGGAGCTGGCAGCACGTGAAGTCGATGGTGATTCCCGACAAGAAGCACGGGCTCTACGGCTTCCATCACGTCTACGTGCAGCCGAAGGCGCTCGAGGCCTTCAAGGCCGGCAAGGGCTACCCCGAGGGCGCGACGCTGGTAGTGCCGTTCTACGACGTCGTCGAGAGCGGCGGCGCCACGACGCAAGGCCCGCTGCTCAAGGTGGCGGTGATGAAGCGCGACAAGGCCGCGAAGGACACGGGAGGCTGGCAGTACGGCGCCTTCGACCCGGCGGGGAAGGCCATCGAGCTCGACGTGAAGGCCGGCTGCCACACCTGCCACGAGGCGAAGAAGGACCGGGAGTTCGTCTACTCCGAGTGGGCTCCCTGAGGCGAAAGCCCTCCCAAACAGTGTGCAACGGTTGCACACTGTCGGCATGCACGTGACCCTCGACCAGGCCCGCGCGCTCGACGCGTTCGCGCGGACTGGCACCTTCCAGGCAGCGGCCAAGGAGCTGCACAAGGTGCACACCGCCGTCCTCTACGCGCTCAAGCAGCTCGAGACGCAGACCGGTCTCTCGCTCTTCGACCGCACCGGCTACCGCACCCGGCTGACCCCGAGCGGTGAGCAGGTGCTCGCCCGGGCCCGGAAGCTCCTCGACGCCGAGCGCGAGCTGATGGCGACCTGTGAGGAGCTCAAGAGCGGCTGGGAGCCGGTGCTGAAGGTGGTGGTCGACGCCATCTTCCCCGTCGGCCCGGTGCTCGAGGTGGTGCGGCGGCTCAAGCAGCGCAAGGCGCCGACGCGGGTGATGATCAGCGTCGACTCGTTGAGCGCGGTGGAGCAGCGCTTCGAGGCCGAGCAGGCGAACGTGATGATCAGCGTGTTGCCGCCGACGCTCTCGGAGGTCGACGTGCGGCCGCTCCCGAGGCTCAAGGCGCGGCTCGTCGCGCACAAGGCCCACCCGCTCGCCAAACGGAAGACGGTGACGACCGCCGACCTGAGCTCGCAGGTGATGCTGACGGTGCGCGGGAGTGATCCACGGCTCCAACTCGCCACCCGCTCGCTCGATCAGCAGTCGACCGTGCACCTGCCGGACTTTCATTCGAAGAAGGCGGCGATTCTGGCGGGCCTGGGTTTTGGCTGGTTGCCCGAGTGGCTCATCGACGAGGAGCTGACCCGAGGCACGTTGGTGGCGCTGCCGCTCAAAGAAGGCGCGAGCCACGCGTTCAGTCCGCTCCTCGCGACCCGCGGCAGTCTCGGTCCCGCCGCGCGCGAATTGGTCGACCTGGTGACGAAGTCCTGAGACCCACGCTCGAATCGACCGAGCGCCCGTCCGTTCGGGTTTGGAACGAGTTGACAAAAAGAGCTTCAATTGTCACATCGTTCCCATGCTGGCTCGGGTCGAGGACGAGGCGTCGACGGTTCGGCGGTCGCAGATTCTCCTCGCAGCGCGCTGGTGCTTCCTCAACTTCGGCTTCGCGAAGACCTCGTTCGAGGACATCGCCCGGCGCGCCAACCTCTCGCGCACGCTGCTGTACCGGGTGTTCGAGGACAAGCAGCGCATCTTCAAGGCCGTGTTCGTCGACTGGCTGGTCTCCCGGCACCCGGCAGCCAAGAAGGTCGCCAGTGGACCAGGGAGCGTTCTGGAGCGGCTGCTCGAGGTGAGCCGGCTCATGGTGGTCGACCCCTGGTCGGAGATGGTGGGCGCGCCGATGGCCTCGGTGTTCTTCGAGTCCTGCGAGCGCCTCGACCCCGAGACCAGCGCGGCGCATCGAAGGCTCCTCCTCGAGTCCGTCGCGAAGATCCTCGGCGATCGCCCGAGTGCGGAGGTCTACCTGCTGGCGTTGGACGGGCTCCTCGCCGACGAGCCGACCGCGGAGGTGTTGGAGAAGCGCACCGCTCTGCTCGCCGCCCGGTTCGCGACGATGGCGCGGAAGGGAGCGCGACGATGAAGGTCATTCTCTTCGGCGCCACCGGCATGGTTGGCGCGGGCGCGCTGCGGGAGGCGCTCGAGGCGCCCGAGGTCGAAGCGGTGCTCAGCGTCAGTCGCAGCTCGACCGGCCTGCAGCACCCCAAGCTGCGCGAGCTGCTCTTGGCGGATCTCTTCGAGTTCGCCGCGGTGGAGGATCAACTGCGCGGCTACGACGCGTGCCTGTGGGCCATCGGCGTCAGCTCGGCGGGGCTCGATGAGCCGGCCTACGCACGCGTCACCGAGGCGCTCACCTTGAAGTGGGCCGAGGCGCTGCTCCGGCTCAACCCCGGGCTCTCGTTCTGCTACTGCTCGGCGGGCGGTGCGGGCGGACCCGGAATGTGGGCGCGCGTTCGACGACGCGTCGAGGGGTCGCTCCAGGCGCTGCCGTTTCGTCACGCTGGCGCGGTGCGCCCGGGCTTCATTCGGCCCGGCCCCGGAATTCGCAGCCGCACCTGGCAGTACCAGCTGGGCGTCGTGTTGCTGAAGCCGCTCTTCCTCCTCACCCCGCTGTTGGTGCGGGTCTTTCCGTTTCTGTTCACGACCTCGGAGGTGCTCGGAAGGGCGATGCTTCGGGTGGTCGAGGGGCGGGCCGATCGTTTCATCCTCGAGTCGCGGGACATCAACCGGGTGGGCGCATGAAGGCGAAGCTCGCGGTCGTCGCGGTGGTGCTCCTCGTGCTCGCCGCCGCCTGGCACTTCGGGGTCTTCGCGCAGGTCGCCGCCCCGCGCACGCTCGCCACCTCCCTCGTGAGCATGGGCGCCTGGGGCTACCTCGCGTTCATCGTCACCTATGCGGTGTTGCAGCCGTTCGGAGTGCCCGGCACCGTCTTCGTGGTCGCCGCGCCGCTCATCTGGCCCTGGCAGACGGCGTTCGGGCTCTCGATGGTGGGGACGATGGCGGCGAGCGTCATCGGGTTTTCGTTCGCGCGTTTCGTCGCCAGAGAATGGGTCTCGACGCGCATTCCCGCGCGGCTCAAGGCCTACGACGCGTCGCTCGAGCGGAGCGCCTTCTTCACCGTCGTGGTGCTGCGGTTGATTCTGTGGATGCCGCAGGCGCTCCACTTCTTCTTCGGGGTCTCGAAGGTGAAGGCCTCGACGCACTTCTGGGGCTCGCTGGTCGGCTACGTGCCGCCGCTGCTCGCGGTGAGCTACCTCGGCTCGGAGTTGTTCGACGCGGAGGGGAACTTCCAGCGCTCGGCGTGGCCCATCATGGCCGGGTTTCTCGTGGTGTCGCTCGTCATCGGCCTCAGCGCCCGCGCGTGGGAACGACGCCAGCGGCTCGGCGCGCGAGGTGGTGGACCTGGTGTCGAGACAGTGAGAAACACTGCGCCGCCATGACTGACGCCACTGCTCCTGCTGCCCCCGCCGACACCCTCGTCGCCCGCCTCATCGACGACAAGGCGAAGCGCCCGCGCATCCTCACCGACTGCGAGCGGCTCATCGACGACGAGGTCTCGAGCAAGGGCGGCTTGTCGGGGCTCGCCATCAAGGCGGCCTACAAGGTGGTGTGCGCGGTGAAGCCCGGCATCATCCGCGAGTCGATGGACATGCTCCTCGACGACTTCGTGAAGCGCCTCGAGCCCTTCTACGCCGACCACCGCAAGGCCGGCGCGTCACCGTCGCAGTTCGGAGACACCTTGAGCCGCCGCCCGTCCGAGGTGGCCGATGCGCTGCTCGGCATCACCGATGACCGGGCCAAGCGCGCGAAGAACGCCACGCTGAAGGGCGCGTACGAGAAGCTGCGCCCGCAGGCGAAGAAGCACGTGGAAGAGGCCGTGCCGCGGGTCGGTCGCACGCTCTCGCCACACCTCGGCGCCTGACGAATCGACTCGCTGGCTAACGAAACGGCGGGTGCGGGTTTCCTGGCCCCGTGAACTCGAACTCGAAGCAGGGCCTGGGGCTGTGCGTGCTGCTGGTGGTGGGGTGCGGTGCTCCGGAGGACCGCCGCGAGGCGGGCGTGCCGGGCGCTGGTGCGTCGATGGCTGACGCGGGCGAGGGCGCGGTCGACGCCGGGCAACCGACGGCCGACGCGGGCCTGACCGTCGCCGACGCGGGCGTGCGCAAGCTGGGCTTCGTGTCGCTCGTGCAGCAGCGCCTGGTGATTCCCGGGCTCGAGCCGTTGTGGGCAAACGCGGCCTCGGCGGCCTTCTTCGACCCGGTTGGCTGCACCGTCTCGCGGGCCGGCGGCTGTGAGCTGACGGAGTGCCCCACCGGGACTGCCCAGCTCCCACAGCGCAGCGCCGGCACCCTCACGTTCGGCGGCCTCGTCGACGGCGGGGTGCAGGTCGAGTTCGCGATGGGCACCTACTCCGCGCAGCTTCCCGGCCAGGCGTTCAGCTTCGGGACGACCCTGACGGTGACGGCCAGCGGCGGCGACGTGCCCGCCTTCTCGGCGTCGGTGACGGCGCCCGAGGGCACCATGCTGACGACGCCGGTCTGCCCAAACTCCACCTGTGGCGCCGTGTCGCGCTCCCAGCCGCTCGAGGTGACCTGGACCGCGCCCACCTTCGGCTCGGCGGTGGTCGAGCTCGGCGCCGCGAACGGGCAGATCCGCTGCGTCGTCTCGGCCTCGAGCCGGCGCGCCACCATCCCCGTGGCGCTCCTCGCCAAGCTCCCCGCCGGCCAGGGCGTGCTGACGGTGGGCGGCGCGTCGGCCACCACCGTGCCGGCCGGAGACTGGGACGTGACCTTCACCGCCCGCGACACCGCGTTCGGGTTGGTCGACCTGCAGCCGTGACGCGACACTCTTTCTTCGCCCTCCTCCCTGCCATGGTGTCTCCTCCGCTCGCGATGCCTCACGTTCCGCCGCCCATGGTGCTGGTGCGCCCACCGCGCGAGGCGAGCGACGCCGAGCTGTTGGTGGCGATGGGCCGGGATGACCGCGAGGCGTTTCGCGAGCTCACCCGAAGGCACGCCGAGCGCCTCGCGCGTTTCTGCGCCCGCCAGGTGGGGAGCGTCGCGACGGGAGAAGACCTCGCGCAGGACGTCCTGGTGACCGCGTGGGAGGCACGGGGCCGCTTTTCCTCGGGCGACGCGCTGGCCTGGCTGTTCACCCTCGCCGTCAACCGCTGTCGCAAGCACCACCGCTCGTTCCGTCGGTGGCTCACCGCGCGCGATGGCCTCGAGCAGCTCCCGATGGCTGGCGCGAACGTCGTGGAGGACGCCGAGACGCGGCAGCTCGCCCAGCGCGCCCAGCACCTGATGCGCACGGTGCTGACGGAGGGCCAGCGGGAAGCGGTGTTGCTGCGGCTCGACGCCGACCTCGACTACCGCCGCATCGGTGAGGCGCTGGGCTGTGCCGAAGGCGCCGCGCGGGTGCGCGTCTTCACTGCCCTGCGGCGCCTGCGTGAAGCCATGGAGGAACCGTCATGACGCCCACCTGCCCAACCGACGACGACTGGTCCGCCGTGATGGCGAAAGACGTCGCGCCCGACGCCGTCGCCACCCATGCCCTCTCATGCGACGCCTGCCGCGCCCGGCTGCGCGCCGTCTCGGCGGTGCAGCAGGCCGTCAGTGCGCCGCTCGGGGTCGACGTCGCGCGGGTGCTGGCAGGGGTCGACGCCCGCCTCGAGCGACGCCGCAGCAGCTCGTGGCGAGTGCTGGTGGCGTGCGCGGCCGGGCTCGTCGCGGTGGTGGGTGCGGGGCTCGGCGTGATGCGCATCGACGGGGCCGGCGACGAGGGCTTCGTCGCGCGGGGCTCCGCGCGTGGCTGGCAAGACCGGGTGCGTGTCGAGGTGCGGCAGGTCGAGCGGCCGGCCGAGCCGCTCGTGGCAGGGCAGGTGCTCTCCGCGGCCAGCCCGCTGACGCTCTGGTACCGGAACGCCGAGCACGACACGCCGCTGTTCGTCACCGCCTGGCTCGTGGACGCCGCGGGTGAGACGTCGTGGATCGCCCCGGCCTACCTCGAGGAGGGCGTCGAGCCACCGCCCGCGATGCTGCGCGCGACCGACGCCGAGGTGCTGTGGACGTCGTCGGTGAAGCTCGCCGCCCCGGCGCCAGGAAGCGCGCGGCTGGTGGTGGTGGTGACGCGCACCCCCCGCTCGGTGCTCGAGGTCGAGCGCCTGCCCGTCGCGCAGCGCCGCGAGCCTGGCTTCGCCGCCAACGACGCCGTGGTGTGGACGAAGGACGTCGTGCTTTCGGGGGCCACGCGATGAGCGGCGAGGCAGCGCCGGCCCTCACGCAGCTGCTTCCGTTCGTCGGTTCGACTCACCTGTGCGTCGCGCCGGTGGCCTGCGGTGGTGCCGCGCCTGGTGCACGAGGAGCTCCGTCATGCTGACCGCCGGTCTGTGCCTCACCCTCGCCGTGGCGCCATCGGGCTTCGCCATCATCGTGGGCAACAACACCAGCCCGTCGTTGAACCTGCCCGAGCTGCGTTACGCCGATGACGACGCCGCACACATGACCGAGACGTTTGGCGTCCTCGGGCGCGTCGAGGTGACGCTGCTGACGACGTTCGACGCCGACAGCGCGCGCCTGCACCCCGAGCTGGTGGGCCGCGCGGCGCCTCCCACCCGCGCGAACGTCGAGTCGGCCTTCGAGCGGCTGTCGGCCTGGGGCCGCGTCGAGCGGGCTGCCGGCCATCGCACGCGCGGGTACTTCGTCTTCTCCGGCCACGGCGACATGGAAAAAGGAGAGGGCTTTCTCGAGCTGGCCGACGCGCGGCTGGGCGCGGCGGACTTCGAGCGGCTGCTCAAGTCGGCGACGGTCGACGAGCTGCACGTCGTGCTCGACAGCTGCAACTCATGGTTCGTCATCAGCCCGCGGCGCGCGGGCGGCCAGTTCTTCCCCACGCCGGCCGAGGCGACGCGAGCGCTGGTCGAGCGACTCCCCAACGTGGGCGTGCTCGTCTCGACGAGCGCCGAGAGCGAGGTCTACGAGTGGTCCGAGCTGCAGTCGGGCGTCTTCAGCTACGCGCTGCGCTCGGGCCTGGTGGGCGGCGCCGACGCCAACCACGACGGCGACCTCACCTACGCCGAGCTCGCCGCCTTCGTGGACACGGCGACGAGGGGCATCAAGAACCCAAACTACCGGCCGCGCATCTTCGCGCGTGGCCCCGGCGGCGGCACCGGCCAGGGCTTCGCGTCGCTCGACGGCGAGGCGGCGACGGTGCTGGTGACGACGCAGGGCGAGCCCGTGCGCCTGCGCGTGCGCGACGGCGAGGGCATTCGGCTGTTCGACGTGAACCTGGCCGGCGGCGCGGAGCGGCGGCTGTTTCTTCCGCGGGGCGTCGCGGTGCCCGGCCTCATCGTCGAGCGGTCGACGCCTGGGGGCTGGAAGGAGTTCAGGTTGCCGGCGGGGCAGGCCGTGGTGCGGCTGACGGACCTCGAAGTGGCCGACGTACAGGCCGCGGCGCGCGGCGTCTCGACGGCGCTGCAGGACTTGTTCGAGGTGGCCTTCGACGAAGGGCAGGTCTCGACGTGGACGACGCGCGAGGAAGCTGAAGCGGGGAGCCGGGCGCTCGGCGTGTCGCGCGCCGCCGTCGACCGGGTGTCGTTCTTCCTCGAGACCGCCGCGCAGCGTGAGGAGCGGGCGAAGCGGCAGCAATGGGTCACCGGCGGGGCCATCGGCCTCCTCGGCGCTGGCCTGTTGAGCGGCTCGCTCTTCTTCCCGGCGCTCCGGAACCCCCAGGTGTTCGACGTCTTTCCGCTGTTGGGCGCCGTGCTGCTCGGCGAAGGCGTGCTGCTCGGCCTGCTCGGCTTCGTCGTGCCCACGCCCTGGACCGCACAGCGCGCGCACTTCGCGGAGAAGGTCTCCCAGGGCGAAGCCAACGCTGCCATGGCGGGGCTCGATGGGTTCGTTCGCGAGCGGCTGAAGTTCCAGGAGTCGCAGGTGCGGGTCGGCCAGATTCTCGGTGGGGTGCTGGTGGTGCTGGGCGTCGGGTCGGGCGTCGCGGCGTTTCTCCTTCGGGCCGATCCGTTGCTGACGTTCCCGTTCCTGCTGTCCGGTATCGGCATGGTCGGAGGGGGCATCGCCTCCATCGTGCTCGCGCCGTTGATCAGGCTCCCCGAGGCCGACCTGCTCGACGTGCTGCAGTACGAGCGCCGCGAGGTGGCGCCCGTCTCGGTGGGGTTCAGCCCGCTGCGCGAGGGCGGTGCCGTTACCCTCTCTGGCCGCTTCTGAAACGGCGAGCGCCTGACGAGACCCCTGCGATGGCGCTCGACCGGAGCCGACGGTCGAAGGGTTCGCACGCGCTCGCCACCTCGGCCCTGGAGCGCTGAGGCGAGTCCGCTACGGCGCCAGTCGGAGAACGCCGCCGGTCGTGCCGATGTAGACGCGCTCCTGGTCGTCGATGGCGACGGAGTAGCCCCAGTCGAAGAGGGTCGCGAGGTCGGTCGACGTCCCCGTCGCGAGCCGCACGACGCGCAGGTTCCGTCCCCAGGCGCTGTAGAGGTCGCCGGTGGGAGAGAAGGCGATGGCGCTCTGCCGACAGGGCACCTCGGCGCCTGCGTCGACCAGCTCGAGCACTTCGCGGAGCACCCATGAGCCGCCGTCTCGCTCCAACGCACTCACCCGCACCGCACGCCCCGACGGCGGGCCCTCGAGGAGGAGAATGCCACCGTCGACGACGCCCCCTGCGCACACTCGACGCGGCAACGAGCCCGACACCCCACCGTCACGCGTGTCTTCGACATAGTTCGCGATGACGCCGACCATGCCTCCCGGCCCGTCGGCGGCGAACAGTCCATCGACGTTCGTCCATTCCGTTCCGCCATCCCGAAGCCACCGGAGAATGTTCGGCGAACTCGTGCGCGTCGTCAGCACCAGCGTCTCCGGGCTCGCGCTGGGGAAGACGACGTTGTCATTCCAACCAGGCGCGAGGCCGTGGGTCACGACGACCGACTCCGCGCTCCTCAGCAGTTCGACGTACCCGCCGTCCAGGAGCGAGTTCCGGTCGACGAACCAGAGTCGCCCGTCGCTCCACGTCATCGACGCCACCGTGCCGCCGACGAGGGCTTGCGCTCTGGGGCCGTCGACGAGGCCCTCCGTTGGCCGTGGGCCAGCGAGCGTTCTGATGGTGTTGGAGTCGATGACGCGCACGTGATTCCGAGCCTCGTCGAAGACGGCGAGTCGTCCCTGGTCTTCGGCCGCGGCGACGTGGATGAAGAGCCCAAGCCCCGCCGTCCCGAGCGGGCCATCGTCGGCCTCCCCTCGATCGGCCACCACTTCCGTACCACCGTCGAGCAGCCGTCGCCTGAAGGGCGTGATGGGCTCGAAGGCCGGCCGGTCGCAATTGGCTGGCGGCACGCCGAGGACGAGGCCGTTCGTGCAGACGACGAACGCGGGCTCGAGGCACCTCACGTCGCACAGAGTCCCGTCGGGGAGCGACGTCGAGGTGAGCTCACCGAGCGCGCTGATTCGTTGGAGCTGAGGTGGGGTGGTTCGAAGCCGACCGTGCTGGATCCGAACCCAGCCTCCCGGGTGCGCGGGGTCGGCCACCCAGCGCGGGTAGAGCACCTCACTCCAGCGATCCTCGAAGCCCCCGTCCTCCCAGACGCCCGGACACGCCGTCGCACCGATGCCCGAGCCTCCAGCCGCACAGCCCGTGAAACTGCCGCCGCCGACGAAGCCGGTGACGAGACCGAGCGGAGACACGAAGCGAAGCGCCTCGGCGTGCGTTCGGTCTCCCACGTCCCACACGACGAGGTTTCCATTCGGCGCCTCGCCGACGATGCGTGGCGACGAGAAGCCCGCCGTGCGCCCGAAGCCGAGCCGTGAGCCGGGCGCGCCGCCCGCGATCGTCTCCACCTTCCCGCTCGGGGTGATGCTGCGCACGAGGTCGCCGTCGGTCACGTAGAGGCGCTGGCCGCCGCGTTGCCACCACATCGAGGTGATGCCCTGAAAGCGGGCTGCTTCTCCAATGCCGTCGTTGAGGCCGCGGCCGCCCGGGTGACCGAGCCACACCTCGAGGCAGCCCTGCGTTCTCGGAGCCCGGCGCGTCACACACGCGCCCTCGATGCAGACGCGCGCTTCGTCGCACGTTCGTGGGCCGCACGGCGTGCCGTCGTCGAGGTTGGCGAGGCCACAGCCGGCGTCAGCGTCGCAGACGGGCGCCTCGCACGGGTTGGTGGAGAACGGACAGGCGCCGGTGGCGTCGAGCGCGCCGCAGCCAAGCGTGCCGCAGACGTCGGTCGTGCAGCGGTCGTGGTCGTCGCAGGTCGTCGCGCTCCCCACGCACTGGCCGTTCAGGCACGTCGCCGAGGCGAAGCAGGCGAACGGGCTCGAGCAGGCCGTGCCGTTCGAGGCCGTCTGGTGCACGCAGGCGCCCGAGGTCGGGTCGAAGGTCGACGGGTGACACTCATCGACCGGCGGACATGCGGGCGGCGTTCGCGCGAAGAGCTCGAAGGTGACGAGCGCTCCGCCCGTGAAGCGGAGCTCGGCGAGCGCGCGACCCGCGGCCGATGGGCGGTAGGTGACCGGCAGCGCCGTCGACTCACCAGGAGCGAGGGTCACGGTTGGCGCGACGACGAGCTCGGTCGTCGAAGAGTCCACCGACGTCTCCACCGCAACCTGGTTCGGGTTGAGCAGCTCCACCCTCGTCGTCGTGTCGAAGCCCACCCAGCCCTCGAGCATCACGAGCGGCGGAGTCGCCACGACCGGCTCGAGGACGACGGGCTTCGCGGGCGTGGGCCGACAGGCGGAGAGGCACAGCAAGAAGACGAGAGGCCGCACCGACCCCGGATACAGCGTGTCGACGAAGTGTGCACGAGCCCGCAGGTCTCGTCGCTCTCAGAAGGCTCGAGCGTGGCTTCGCTCGCCCGTAACGTCTCGGTCTTCTTGCGTCATTGGTCCTGGGAGCCGGTTCAGCCGAGGTGCGCGAGGGTCTTGTCGACGGCGAGGAGGAAGGCCCGAATCGACTTGTCGAGCGCGGGAATGGGCGAGTCCTCGACGCGGGTGTGCGAGATGCCCGGGCTCGACTGGACGAAGAGCATCGCGGTCGGCACCACGCCCGCCATCTCCGAGGCGTCGTGCAGCGGGCCGGAGGGGATCTCCGGCACCGGGCCCTTGGTGACGTCCTTGATCGACTCGCGCACGAAGCCCATCAGCGTCTCGTCGAAGGGGCGCGGGGTGATGTGGAGGAGCGGGCTCCACACGCACTTCACGAGGTGATGCTTCGCGGCCTTCTGCGAGGCCTTCTTCGCCTCGGTGAGCATCTTCTCGAGCACCTTGCCGTCGAGCGCGCGGAGATCGATGGAGATCTCAGTGGAGCCAGGAACGGCGGTGACGAAGTTCGGTTCCACCTTCACCACGCCGCAGGTCGCGACGACGCGCGTCTTGGGCGACTTCCCCGAGAACCTCACGCTGATGTCGCGGCAGGCGAGCGCGAACTCCGCGGCGGCGAGGAACGCGTCCTTGCGGAGGTGAATCGGCGCGGCGCCAGAGTGAGCCGCCTGGCCCGTGAACGTGAGCGAGTGCCGCTCGACGCCCATCGTTCCGAGCACGACGGCCGACGGCTTCTTCAGCTCTTCGAGCACTGGGCCCTGTTCGATGTGCAGCTCGAGGTACGCCTCGGCGTCGAGCGCGTCGAACCAGGCCTTGGCGGTCTTCATGCCGCCGAGGGGCACGCCGTTCTGCGCCATCGCGTCGGGGAGCTTCACGCCGTCGCGGTCGACGAGGTGCGCGAGCTCCTTCTCGGCGTCGAGCGTTCCCGCGGAGGCGGCAGAGCCAGCGAGGCTGCGTCCGAAGCGCGCGCCTTCTTCGTCGGCCCAATCGACGAGGCGCACCGAGACTGGCGGAGTGCCCCGGGCCTTCACCCGCCGGAGCACCTCGATGCCCGCGACGACGCCGAGACAGCCGTCGAGCCAGCCTCCGCTCGGGACGGAGTCGATGTGGCTACCGATGATCAGGCTGCCCTTTCGTGCGCCAGGGAGGCTCGCCCACACGTTGCCGGCGCCGTCGCGCTCGACGTCGACGCCGACCTCCCTGCGCACCTTCTCGCGGAACCAGTCGCGCGCCTTTCGCCAGGTCGGTCCCCAGGCGACGCGTTGCGCACCGCCGTCGTCGTCGGAGGTGAGGGCGCGGAGTTCCTTCAAATCGGCGATGACGCGGCTCGAGTCGAGAGCGGAGGACATGCGCGCACCTTCGCACGAGCGTTC
>Ga0268298_10003836_pt1 | contig 15051 bp, 13 predicted proteins | sample WWTPWeurt_MetaG_FD_194462 | JGI IMG/M metagenome (GOLD analysis project Ga0268298, IMG submission 194462) | Activated sludge microbial communities from WWTP in Nijmegen, Gelderland, Netherland - WWTP Weurt | ecosystem: Engineered > WWTP > Aerobic digester > Activated sludge | place... | reverse complement strand
GGGAAGGCGTCCCCGCGCCTCTTCAACTCGGACATGGTGCTCTATTTTCTGAGCGCGATCGAGCGTTCGGGCGAGTACCCCGAGAACATGCTCGATCGCAACGTGCGCACCGAATACAGCCACCTTCAGCGGATTGGCACCTTGAGCGGGGCAGCGATGGAGGCCCGCCTCACGCTGCTCCAGCGCATCCTCAGCGAGGGCCACATCCGGACCGAGATCATCGATCAGTTCGGCGTGAAGAGCATGGAGGACTCGCAGACACACTTCCTGTCCCTGCTCTACTTCCTCGGCATGCTGACGCTCGGCGCGTCGCCGCGGAGCCCGTTTGGGTATGACCTGGAGATCCCGAATCGAGTGATCCGGGAGCTCCAGTGGGAGCACCTGGCCCTGATGCTGGAGGAGAACGCCAAGGTCCAGATGGATGTGAGCGCCCTGCGCGAGGCCATCGGCGCCATGGCGGTGCACGGGGACATCGCCCCTTTCCTGGAGCTCTTCCACTCGCAGGTGCTCCAGACATTCAGTAACCGAGACATGCGGGGGCTCGATGAGAAGACAATCAAGCTGCTCCTCATGACGTATGCGTCGCTCGGGCGGGCGTTCTATCCGCTGAGCGAGAGAGAGTTTGCCCAGGGGTACGGCGATGTCTTCCTCGCGGCCTCGACGAACGTGGCCGGCGCGAACTTCTCCTGGCTGCTCGAGCTCAAATACCTCAAGACGGGCGCGAAGCCCCCGCAGATCGAGGCAGCGTTCGCCGAGGCGGAGGCACAAATCAATCAGTATTCTGCTGACCCTGCTCTTCTCCCTCACCTCCTGGGCAAGAAGAAGCTCAAGGCGGGCATGCTGGTGTTCATCGGGGCCAAAAAAGTGCTGTTCCGGCCGTGGGACGGAGCCCCCAAGCCGGCGCCGAAAGAGCCAAAGAAGCCGGCGCGTCGACCGCCGCGGTGAGCCATGCCGTCGCCCATCCAGCTCACCATCCTCGCCGTCGGGAGCCGCGGCGACATCCAGCCTTACGTCGCGCTCGGAGAGGGCCTCCAGCGCGCCGGGCACGGCGTCCGCGTCGTCACGAACAAGGACTTCGAAGAGCTCGTGACGTCCCACGGGCTCGAGATCCGGCCCCTCGATCTCCAAATCCAGGCGATGATGCAGTCCCGGGAGGCGAGCCTCGCGATCGAAGGCGGGGGGCTCATCGCCTCGTTTCGCAAGCTCGCAGAGATGGCGAAGGAGGGAGCGCGCCAGTTGATGCAGACAGGCCTCGACGCGGCGCGGGGCGCGGACGTGATCGTCGCGGGCTTCGGCGGGATGCTCGCGGGCGCGTCGATCGCCGAGAAGCTCGGGATCCCGTTCGTCCAGGCGTACAACGTGCCTCTCACGCCGACAGCCGCGTTCCCAGGGGTGCTGTTCCCGTGGATGAGCGTGTGGCCCCGGTCCCTCTCGCACCGTCTCTCGCACTGGCTCACTCGGCAGATCATCTGGCAGATGGGGCGATCAACGGGCAACGCGGCTCGCACGGAGATCCTGGGGCTCCGGCCCGCCCCGCTCCGCGGCATGTTCGACTCGGAGCTCTTTCGCAGCGGGCCCTTGCTCTATGGACTGAGCCCCTCGGTGATCCCCCGGCCTTCGGACTGGGCGCCGAACATCCACGTCACCGGGTACTGGTTCGCCGAGGAGCCCCAAGGGTGGAGACCGCCAGAGGAACTAACTGCATTCCTTTCGCGAGGGCCGGCTCCTGTGTACATCGGCTTCGGGAGCATGAGCAGCGAGAAGCCCGAGGCGACGACGCGCCTCTTGCTGGACGCGCTGAAGACGCACGGGCGGCGCGCGATCGTTCACTCGGGGTGGGCAGGGCTCGGCTCCGAGGCGCTCCCGGACAACGTGCTCGTCGTGGGATCGGTGCCCCACTCATGGCTGTTTCCAAGGGTGAGCGCGATCGTGCACCACGGCGGCGCAGGGACCACGGCGGCGGCGATCCGGGCCGGGGTCCCATCCATCGTCGTGCCCTTTCACGGCGATCAGCCGTTCTGGGGACAGCTCACCGGCAAGCTGGGGATCGGGACAGCGCCTCTGCCGCGCAAGCGCCTCACGAGCGCGAAGCTGGCGGCGGCCATCGAGCGAGCCCTCACCTCCGAGGCGATGCGGGAAAATGCCGCAAAGCTGGGCGAGCGCGTGCGAAGCGAGGACGGCGTCGCGAGGGCGGTGGAGCTGCTCGGTCAGGTTCGGGCCTGACGGCGAGGGGGTACAGAGTGGCTGTTCGCCGCTCAGCGCCTGTTCGATGCTCAGCGCCTGTTCGATGCTCAGCGCCTGTTCGATGCTCAGCGCCTGCTCGCTGCTCAGCGCCTGTTCGCCGAGGAGCGGCTATTTCGAAGGGGGGAACGTGCCGTGAAAGGTCGTCTCGGCGAGCGGCTTGCGCGGCGTCGGCGTCTCGCGACCGCGGAGCGGCTCGGGCAGGCTCTGGGGATCTCCCCGCTTGCCGATCGCCACCATCGCGTGGATGACGTGGTTCGCAGGGAGCTCGATGGCCGCGGCCGCGACCTCTTTTTCGAAGCCGCCCATCGCGTGCGCCGCCCAGCCCGCGAGCGTGGCCTGGAGGGCGAGATAGCCCCACGCGGCGCCCGCGTCGAAGGCGTGAGAGGGCGTCGTGGAGGGCTCTGTGGCGCCGGGCCGCAAAAACTGGGTGTTGCTCGTGACAGCGATGAGCGCGGCCGCGTGCGAGGCCCAGACTCGATTGGAGGGCACGAGGCTGTCCAGCAGCTTGGGCCAGAAGGCATCTCCCCGGATCGCGTAGACGAAGCGCCAGGGCTGCACGTTGCCCCCGGAGGGCGCCCACCTCGAGGCCTCCAGGAGCGAGAGCAGCTCGTCCTCGGAGATGGGTGTCTCTTCGAAGGCGCGCGGCGACCAGCGCGAGAGGAAGATCTCTTCGACCGGGTGGTCGGCCACTCGAGCTCCAGGGCCCTTGTTCGTCGTTGTCATCGAGGCTGCTCTACTTCATCTCGCGGGTCATTTCCATGTCGGCCTGACCCGTGCCGGTCACCTTGGCGACCGTCGACCCGGAGATGGTGAGCGGCGACTTCATCGTGAGGTGGAGGGGCGCGCCGTCCCGAATCCGGATCTCCGCCACGCCCTTGGCCGGCATCTTGACGACCATGAGCTGCACGTCGATCGCGAGGTCAAAGCTGTATTCAAACACACCGACCTTGCCGGAGGGCGTGTCCTTCACGGCCGTGAGCTTGACGACAGCCTTGCTGACAGTGACCTTCTCCTTGCCGGATTCGTCCTCCTTGAAGACATCCTTGAGGCCCTCGGCGACGGAGTCGACGCGATCACCCACCTTGATGGGCGTGTCCGGGAGCGACTTGGAGAGGGAGTCTGGGCGGCCCAGGCTCTTGAACTGCTTCTTGACCGCCTTGACCTCGTCGGCCGGGGGAGCGCCGCCCTCCGCGGTCGTCACCGTCGTCGTGCCGCCTGCGGATTCGACGATGTAGCTCTTGCCCGCGAGGCTCACCTTTCCGGGCTCATCGGCGCCGTTCTTCGTCTTCGTGGCCTCGTAGGACTTGTAGCTGACCTTGATCTTCGTGACGGCGTCGGCGGAGACGGCGAGCACCTCCACGGTCCGCTCGATCTTGGTGTTGTCCACCATCACGAGCTTCTCTGTCTTGGCGCCCTTCGGAGTGATCGCCATGTTCATGCTCATGGCGGAGGACTCCTTTTCGAGGGCGCTCGCGCCCACGGCCGGGAGCTTCTTCTTGAAGACCCAGCCGCCGTTCACGGCCACAGGCTCCGGCTCGGGGGCCGGGGCGGGCGGCGGCGTGGCGGCGGCGGCGACGGTCGTCTCCGGCGCGGGGGCTCCGGCGGGCGCTGGCGCAGCCTTCTCCTCGATCTGCGCTGCCGTGTTGGCGGCGGTCGCGGTCGGAGGCGTCTCGGGGGCGTCGTTCGCCGTCTTTTCGGGCGTCGGCGCGCTCCCGCAGGCAGAGACGAGCAAGACAGTCGCGGCGGTGAGCGAGGCGATACGGCGAGAATTGAAGTTGAACATCTTGTCCCTTGTCGAGCTTTGGGCCTGAGTCTCGGGCGCAGAAGACCGCGGCGACGACCGCACGTCAAGCGGTAGCCTCGCACCCCTTCGCCGGTAGGGTTCCTGGACACCTCGCCCGGCGAAACGCGAAAGGGCATGATCCGGAGGCTCGCGCGCCTGCGTGCTAAACAACAAGCATTCGAAGGCGTCACCGTGTGAATCGACGCCTCGGGGGGGGACGGGGGAGCGGGGGACGGGGGGCGCGGGGCTCAGGATGGGTGTGCGCAGGCTTCGCGACGGCTCACCGCGGCTGGATGGGGGTCTTCTTGAAGCGACCCCAGGCCACAAACCCCGCGATGGCGCCGATCACGACGTTGATGGGCAGCGCGCCCATCTCGCCCTTCGAGAGGTGAAGCCCGAAGGCGAGCACCATGATCACGACGAGGCCGACGCCCGCGAGGGGCGTGAGCACCGGCTTGATGCGCGTGGCCGCGGGGAGGATCATCCCGAGCGCCGCCGCGAGCTCGGAGATGCCGACGAAGCGGACGAGGGCCGCCGGCGAATACGCGACCCAGGGGAGCTTCGCGGCGAGCTCCGCGAGGGGCGTGAAGCTCTTCCACACGCCGGCCATGCCAAAGGCGAGCGCCAGGAGCACCTGCGCGACCCAGAGCGAGATGTGGAGCGCCTTCGAAGGGGGTGTGCTGTCGGATGCGGTCGTGGCCATGGGGATCCTTGGTAGTTCCTGTTTTACGTCTGGTTACTTCTTGTGCCTCAGGCTAAACTGCTCCCCATCGAGTCCGTCCGCAAGGAGGCACATCCATGTCACCAAGTCACAAGGCCGTCCTCCAGTCGCACGACGACTGCCTGGCCGCGCGCGAGGTGCTCAATCGCGTGGGCGACAAATGGAGCGTGGCCGTCGTCGGTCTGCTCGGAGGCGGATCGCTGCGCTTCAGCGAGATCAAGCGATCGATCGAGGGGATTTCCCAGCGGATGCTGACGCTCACCCTGCGAGGCCTGGAGCGCGACGGGCTCGTGACGCGGACGGTGACGGCCTCGATCCCGCCCCGCGTCGACTATGCGCTCACGCCGCTCGGGCAGACCCTCCTCTTGCCTGTGCGAGCGCTCGCGGAGTGGGCGCAGCGGCACAGGCACGAGATCCAGGCGGCGCGCGATCGATTCGACACGAGGGAGGGATAAGCCATGCCCCGCCTCGTGCTCATCAGCGACACGCACGGATACCACGAAGGGCTCGACGTCCCCGACGGCGACATCCTCGTTCACGCGGGGGACTTCTGCTCGATCGGCGACGAGGCCGAGGCGCGCGCGTTCGCGCTGTGGCTCCGGAGGCAGCCGCACAAGCACAAGATCGTGATCGCTGGCAACCACGATCGGTGCATGGAGCAAGACAAGGGGCTCGGAGCGCGGCTGTTCGAGAAGGCCCACTACCTCCTGGACAGCGAGGTGAAGGTTTCGGGCCTTCGCTTCTACGGCTCTCCGTGGCAGCCCGAGTTCGCGGGCTGGGCGTTCAACGTGGCTCGCGGCGAGGCGCTGCGACAGGTGTGGTCCCGCATCCCTGTGGGCATCGACGTCCTCCTCACGCACGGCCCCCCGTTTGGCATCCTCGACAGGACGGTCGGCGGCCTTTGGGTCGGCTGCGAAGAGCTGGCGATGGCCGTGGGTCGTATACAACCCCGCTTGCACGTGTTCGGCCACATCCACGAAGGGGCCGGCGCGCAATCCGAGGGCGGCGTGCTGTTCGTCAACGCCTCTGTCTGCACGGAGGGCTACGAGCCCACGAATCCGATCCACGTGGTGGACGTCCCGAGGAGCCGCGCGGAGCGGGTCAAGCGGGTCATCGACGACGAGTAGCCTGCGCGGAGCCGCACCTCATGGATACGGCAAACAGGGGGTCTCGGACTACCCGCGATGACGCGCGAAGAAGGCGAGGAGCGCCGCGGCCACCGCCGGGGGGTTGTCCTCGTGGACGAAGTGGGAGGCGCGAGGGATCGGCCGGAGCTCCGCGTCCGGCAAGAGCCGGGCGAGCTCTTCCAGGATGTGGCGCTGGTAAGTGGCAGTCTGCTCGCCGTGGAGGAGCAGAGTGGGAGTCTTCACCGAGCGCGCGTCTGCCGGGGTGAACTGCGGGAGTCCCTCGCCGAGCATGGCGGCGCGATGAGGCGCCAGGTTCTGGCGCATCTGTTCGAGGCGCTCGGGGGTGAGGTCTTGGGGGGGGCCGGCTCCGAGCACGCCGGCCGAAAAATACCGCAATCCAGCGGCGTCTCTCCCGAGGCGAAAAGCAGCGATCGCGGGGCCGATGGCCCTCGCGCCAAAGCCGAGGACCCCGAGCGCCACGGCGGGCCGCGAGAAGAGCAGTCGCGCGAGCTCGCCGGCGCGCGGCGGATAGCTCGTGAAGAGCGTCATGAGGGGTGGTTCTTCGAGGACCAGGGAGCGGACCAGCTCGGGGCGGCGGAGCGCGAGCAAGATGGCCACGACAGCGCCTGCCGAATTGCCCACCAGATGAGCGGGCGCGGGGCCCAAGGTGGTGATGATCTGCGCGAGGTCCTCGACGTCGTTGGCCCAGAGATCCTTGCTGTCCGCGGCGATGGGGGCGTTGGGCCCGTGGTAGCGCCGGCTGTACGCGATCACGCGATGACGCTCGCGGAGCGCGGACAGGAGCGGATCCCACGACCGATGATCGCTGATGTTCGCGTGGACGAGCACCACGGGCTCGCCCTCCCCAGCGCTTGTGTAGGCCAGTCGCGTTCCATGAACATCGAGGTGCTGCATGATGGGCTCGCTTCGGCGGAGGCGGTAGCACTGTCGGCCCGCGGCACCAACCCCTCGCCTGTCGTCCGAGCCCACTCGGGTGACCGCTGGACGTCGACGACGCCGGCCTGGAGCGCTCTGGGGACTTGTTGGGAGAGCGCTGTCCGAGTAGCCTCGGGCCGTGTCGAGAGAGCGTGACCCCAAAAGGAGCCTGGCAGATGGGGGCTAGAGCGCTGCGGCCTCCCATCGACCTCGACGAGCTCGCTCGTCGCGAGAGCGAGCAGGTGGAATGGAAAGAGAACGTCGCCGACGTCGACGACGTGGTCGCCACGCTCTCGGCGTTCGCCAACGATCTCATGAACCTCGGCGGCGGTTATGTGGTGTGTGGCGCGAAGGAAGAAAAGGACGAGCACGGCTTCCCGAAGCTCGTCCGGACGGGGCTCACGCCTGCGCGGCTGAAAGAGATCGAAGGCAAGGTGCTCGACCGCTGCCGAGACCGCGTCACGCCGCCGATCCTCCCGCTGACCGACGAGCTGCCTGCGGACGGCGCTGATCGCCGCATCCTCGTCTTCACGATCGCCGCCACACCCCATGCCCACGTGCTCCGCCACAACGACGGCGCAGCTCACCACGTTCGCATCGGCCGCTCGACGAGGCAGGCGCGGAACGGCGTGCTGTTGCAGCTCCTCGCCCGAAAGAACGAGATCGATCCGTGGGATCGTCAGGTCTGCGCCACGGCCAGCACCGATGACATCAACCTCCTTGTGCTCCACGAGGCGCTCGTTCGAATGGACCTGAAAGGGCAAAAGAGGGCGGAGTCGTTCCTGTCGGACAAGGACCAATTGCACGCCTTGGTGCCGCCGCTCTGCGCCCGCGAGCCGCTCACCGGCGTGCTCCGCCCGCGCAATTTCGCGCTCTTGCTCTTCGGACGTGAGCCGCAGCGGTTCATCCCGGGCTCGTACGCCTACTTCTCGCGCTATCCGGGGGTCAATCGCGCCGCGGACTACGCGGAGCGGCACGAGCTGACCGGATCCTTGTTTGAACAGGCCACGGCGCTGACACGCCTCGTCTCGCAGGAGGCGACTCTGCTCATGAACAAGACGAGCCTCGATACCCCCAACGTCCCTCGCTACCCGGAGCGCGCATTGAGAGAGGCGCTGGGAAATGCGCTGGCGCATCGGGACTACCGGCTCCACGATCCGACGCGCGTGACCGCGTTTGCAGATCGGGTGGAGCTGCATTCTCCGGGGGGCCTGCCCGCGGGCGTGACGCTCGCGCAGGTGCGGAGAGGGAGGGTCGCTCCCCAGTGGCGGAACCAGACCCTCGCGTGGGTGTTCATGAAGCTGGGCCTCGCGCAGGGAGAGGGCCAGGGCCTCGCGACGATGCGAGAGCTGATGAAGGCCACAGGCAGCCCGCCGCCACGATTCGAAGCGACCGAGGCGTCCGTCACTTGCACGCTGTTCGCGCACAAGCTGTCTGCAAAGGTGCGGCGGGCGGCCACACGAGGCTCCTGAACGGACCGCGGTGGGGTCCGTCAGTCGTTGGGCGCGCCGTTCGGCAGCTCCGAGAACTCCACGCGAGACCGCTCCCACAGGGCCTCGCACACGGGGTCGCCCGGCGCCGCGGGGGCCTCGACCCCGCCGCGGAGCGTGTCGCATCGAAAGCCCGTGTCCCAGCCAGAAGAATGCAATTTGTGCTCACCCAAGAGCACCCCCCAGGTGTTGAACGGGCAAGGGAAGGTGTCCGAGCAGCTCGTCATGGCGATGGGATTCGGGCCGGCAGAGTGACCGCGGATCAGGCTCCGACCGGGCATCTTCGCCACGTGCGACGCCAGCTCGGGGGAGTCCAGGAGCCCGAAGAGATCGAGCACGGTCGGCGCCACGTCGAGGTGCGTGTGGAAGCCCTTCGCGGTGTCTCGCAGCGCGCTCGTCTCGGCCGGAGAGAGCGCGGAGTCGCCGTGGGCGATCCAGGCCGGCACGTGGATCTGCTCGTCGAACAGGTTCTGTCCGTGGTGGATGGCGCCGTGCTCGCCGAACGCCTCCCCGTGGTCGCTCGTGAAGAGGACGAACGTGTCCTTCCACCGCGGATCCTCGCGCAGGGCCCGCACCGAGGCCGCGATCGCCCGGTCCTGGGCGTGGATGGCGTTCCGATAGGCGTTCTTGAGCTCCGTCAGCGCGTCCCAGCGCACAGAGCGTGTCCAAGGCTGAAAGGGCGCCCGCGCCTCGTCGAAGCCATAGAGCAGGTGCGTGTCGTGGAAGTGGAGCACCACGAAGAAGGGAGAGGGCAGGTCGGGCAGGCGCGCGCGGAACATCTCGGAGAGCCGGACATCGGCGTTCAGGCTCTCGCCCTGCTGCTGGAAGAGGGTCTCGAAGGTCACGTACGCGTCGGTCGAGCGCGCCGGATCGTCCCACGCGAACATCGGCGCCTCCTGGGAGGCGAAGTACGCTGTATACGGTCTAACGCCGTCTCTCTCCAGCGCCTTCACCGCGTCGAAGAGGGTGGGTGAGCGGAAGAGCTCGGCGCGCTCGATGTTCTGCGGGCGACCCGTGATGAGGGCGGACAGCGAGAGGACGGTGTAGCTCGCCGTCGAGCGCATCTCGGGGAGGCCGATCCGATCCGGGAGGAGCGCGTTGATCTCGGGGGCCGTGGGGCAGTCCGGGCGGGGCTCCGAACAGTACTCGTCCGCGCGGACGCTCTCGGTCACGATGAGCACCACGTTGGGGAGCGCGCCCCTCTGCGCCCGCAGGACTGGCACGCTCGTCGCGGCGATGGCTGCTCGCTCCGGCGACAGGCTCGGCAGCGAGGCGACGACGTCGAACAGCCGCAGATCCGGCGGGCCCTTGGCGGCGGGGGTGAAAGGGAGGATCACGAGGGCGGCCACCGCCGCGAGCGCGGCGCGGGACGGCCGGACAGCGACAGGCGATCGCGCGACGCGGAGACAGAAGATCTCGATGACCGAAAAGAGCACCGCGACGGCGGCGAGCCGCGGCAGCTCGGCCACGAAAGCGGGCGAGACATCCCCCCAGGAGAGGAGAGCGCTCCGGGCGACATACCGGTCCAGGAAACGCGACAGGCGCGCGTGAAACAGCCACTGAAAGGCGAGCATCGACCCCGCCACGGCGCCGAGGGCCACCCGCCGCCACGCCCCTCGCTCGGAAGCGAGCGCCAGGGAGAGCCAGAAGCAAGCGCTCAGGAGCCCGAGGGCCAGGGTCCCCGACGACGAGGCCCAGGGGTGCGTCGCGCCGCGCCGGAGCAAGGCGTCCATCGCCACGAATTGCAGGGCGAAGAGCGCCAGCGCGAGCGATTGACCCGCCCGAGCCACGCGCCCTGACAACCGGAACTCCATCCCGCGCGAGGCCCACGCTGGAGGACGCAGCCCCGACGCTGCGCGCGCGAGCCAAGAAGGGGCTCTAGCCCCTGGGTCCGGCTCGCGATCCTCATCCATCGGCGCAGTGTATCTGGTTTCGCTGTCGACCCCGAAGATCTTTCCGCTTCGCCCTCTCCGTCGGCCAGCGCGTCGCTGTGCTGCTCACCACAGCCAAAGTGGCTTTCCAGGTTGCAGGTGGGGAGATGCGATGATAGTCAGTCGAGACAATTCTCCTTTCGAACAGGCTCTAACCTGAAGGTGAACATGGTTTTCGGTTCCACTCGGCCCCGCGTCGCCGTTTCGCGCACTATTTGCATTCTCGCCGCCACGGGAGCCTTTGCCTTCCTCGTCGGCCTCTCCGCCTGCACGACGAGCGGCGGGCCCGCCGTCTGCTCCACGGGCAGCGCGTGGGAAGGGGGCGATGAGGAGTCGCCGCTCATGCACCCCGGAGGCGACTGCATCGGGTGCCACTCTTCGGGGGGCGAAGGGCCGAAGTTCGCCATCGCCGGCACCGTGATGGCGGCTGTCGATGATGACACGGACTGCAACGGAGAGAGCGGCGTCACGGTCGAGATCACGGGGGCCGACGGCACCGTCCTCAGCCTCCCCACGAACGCGGCCGGCAACTTCTACTCCTCCAAGTCCGTGGCCAAGCCCTTCACGGCCGTGGTTCGCAAGGGCAACGCTGTCCGGGCCATGTCCGCCGCCCAGTCGGATGGTAACTGTGTGACGTGCCACACCGCCGAGGGCAAGAACGGCGCGCCTGGCCGTATTCAGGCCCCGTAGCTCCTCCCGTGGATGGCCAGGCAGGGGGGCGGCCTCGATCCGATGTGCGCCGAGCGCGAGGCCGCGCAAGAGCATCCGGTCGACGCTCAGGTCGCGATCTTGATCACTGTCTGTCCACGAGCGTGGCCTTCACCCACGTGCGTGAGCGCGGCGCCGGCCTCGCGGAGCGGGTAGGTGCGCTCGATGACGGGCTTCGCCTTGCCCGCCTCGACGAGCTCCGTCAGCGCGACGAGGTTGTTCCGGTCCGGCGTCATGATGAAGCTCTTGAGCTTCTGCTTCGTGAAGAGCGACTTGAGGAGCAAGGCGCCGAGCCGGAGGAACGGGCCAATCCAGTCGCCCCCGCCGCCAGCGCTCGAGACATAGGCCCCCTTCGGGAGCAGGGCGCGCTGACAGTCGGCGATGGTGCGATCCCCCACCATGTCCAGGATCACGTCGAACCGCGCCCCGCCCGCGGCGAAGTCTTCTTTCGTGTAGTCGATCACCTCGTCCGCGCCGATGCCGCGCACCATCTCGATGCTCCGGGAGCTGCACACCGCGGTGACGTGCGCGCCGAGGGCCTTCGCGATCTGGACAGCCCACGTGCCGACGCCGCCGGCCGCGCCGATGATGAGGACCTTTTGCCCCGCGACGACGCCGCCGGCCCTCAAACCCATGAGCGCCGTCGCTCCCCAGGGCACGGCCGCCGCCTCCTCGAACGTGAGGTTCTTGGGCTTGGGCGCGACCATCTTCGCAGGTATCACAAGGTATTCTGCGAAAGCCCCGTTGTCGGCCTGGCCGAAGACCTCGTCGCCTTTGCGGAGGGTGGTGACCTTGGCGCCGACGGCCTCGACGCGACCCGCGAACGTCGCGCCGGGGACGAGGTTCTTGGGGCGAGGGAGGCCGCCATAAGGGCTGAGACGGATGAGGTACGGCCGCCCCGTCACGACGTGGTGATCGCCGATGTTGGCGCCCGCCGCATGGACCCGCACGAGGACGTCCTCGTCCCCCGGGACAGGGCGATCGATCTCCTCGACGTGGAGGACGTCGGGCGTCCCGTACTGCCTGTGCACGATCGCCTGCATCTTGGTGGCAGAGGCTGTAGCGGCGGCGGGGCGGACGGTCGAGCGGATCTCTTGGGCGGCGTACATGTTCTTTCTCTCTCTCTCTCCGTGGGGCGGCGCTTTTTTCGTTGCGCTACTTACGCCGTAAGTCATAATGGCCGCTCCCGGGCCTGTCAAGATAAACTTACGGCGTATGTCTGATTTGAAGGAGCGAGCCACGCGATGAGCACGAAGACTCGAAAAACCGCGGGCGGGCGACCCCCCTTGAGCCAGGAGAGGGTGCTCCGCGAGGCGCTGCGGATGGCGGACGAGGGGGGCCTCGACGCGCTCTCGATGCGCAGCCTGGCCCACGCCCTCCAGGTCGAGGCGATGTCGCTCTACAACCACGTCTCCAACAAGGAGCGGATCCTGGACGGGCTCGTGGAGCTGGTGGTGAGCGAGATCGAGGTGCCTGCGCGCGGGGGCGACTGGCGAGAGGCGATGCGGAGGCGCGCGCTCTCGGCGCACCGCGTGCTGATGCGCCACCGGTGGGCGACGATGCTGTTCGTCTCGCGGATGAACATCGGGCCGAACATGCTCAGGTACGTGGACGCGACGATCGGGTGCCTGCGCGAGGCGGGGTTCTCCTATCCGATGGCGGACCACGCGTGGACGGCGCTGGACGCGTATACTTACGGGTTCACCCTCCAGAAGCTGAACTTTCCGCTCGATCCTGCGGAGTACGCGGGCGCGGCCAAGGGCTTCTTGCCGCTGATCCCGGTGGAGGTGTTCCCTTATCTGAGGGGCATGTCCGAGGAGGTGATCGCGGGGCGGCACGACGGGCTGCACGAGATCGAGCTCGGGCTGGAGCTGCTGCTCGACGGGCTGGAGAAGCTGCGAACAGCGGGTTGACGCGGAGGAATCCCCTATTCCCGTTCCCGTTCCCGTTCCCGTTCCCGTTCCCGTTCCCGTTCCCGTTCCCGTTTCCCGTTCCTGTTTCCCGGGACACATGGCTGAGGACGAGCGGAGTCGTCAGCTCCTGCCGGACCTTCGAGGGTCGAGCGGGACGCCGAGCGCCCGGGCCCAGCGATAGAGCTGCTGGCGCGATCCGCCGAGGGCGCGCGCCGCTGCCGCGATGTTTCCGCCGGCCTCCGCGAGCGCCGAGACGAGGGTCGCGGCGTCGGGCGGAGCGGGTCTCGCGGGCGGGAGACGCGCGCTCCCGGAGGGCGATGACAGGGTCTCTGCGCGGGGTGGCGCGACGGCGCTCTGCCCCGCGAGCGCGCACTGGACCTCCGGCGTGAGGCGGAGAGGACCATTGTCGGGACAGGCCACGACGGCCGCGGCGAGGACGCTGCGGAGCCCGCGCACGTTGAGGGGCCACGGGTGATCGAGGAGCGCCTGGGCCAGCTCCGGATCGAGCGCGCGCAGCGTCGGGACTCCGTCCCCCAGCGGCTGCCGCGCGCGGGACGCTTGCGGTCCCATCGAGACAAGCTGCGCGCGCCGCGCTTGCTGCTCTTCGGAGACAGCCTGTGCGCGAAGGGCGCCGGAGTTGGGGACCGTTTGTGACTCCATCGAGACAGCCTGTCCGCGTGACGCTGGTCCCTCCTCCCCCGGCGAGCGGCGCGCGGCGATGGGACCTCGTCCGCCGGCGGGGGCAGCGCCTTCGCCGAGCGTCGCGAGCAGGTGGCGCACGAGGAAGGGCACGTCCTCCCGCCTGTCGCGGAGCGGGGGGAGGGCAATCGTCCACTGGGCGAGGCGAGCGTAGAGATCCGCACGAAAAGCGCCGCTCTGGACGCGGGCAGCGAGATCCGCGTTCGTCGCGGCGATGAGGCGAACATCGGCGTCGATCTCGGTCAGGGAGCCGACAGGGCGAACGCGGCCCGTGTCCGCGGCTCGCAGGAGCTTGGCCTGGAGAGACAGAGGCATCTCGCCGATCTCGTCGAGCATCAACGTGCCAGAGGCGGCCGCCCGGAAGAGGCCCTCTCGGCTCTCGTGGGCGCCGGTGAAGGCGCCCTTGGCGTGGCCGAAGAGCTCGCTCTCGAGGACCCCCTCGGAGAGGGCCGCGCAATTGACCACCACGAAGCTGCCAGTCCGTCCGCTCGAACGGTGGATCGCGCGGGCGGCGACCTCCTTGCCGGTGCCCGTCTCGCCCTGGAGCAACACGGCGTATGCATGTGGAGCGACGAGCCGGACGGACCGGAGGACAGCGGCGATCGCGGGGCTCTGGCCGACGAGATCGGGGTCTGTCTCGGCGGGGGCGGGGCCCGCGACGAGGAAGAGCGCGTCCCCGAGACGGAAGGCTTCCCCGGGGGCGAGGGTCGCCTCGCGGACGCGGGCTCCGCGCAGCCACGAGCCGTTCTTGCTGCCGAGATCGCGCAGGAGGAGACCACCGGTCGGCGCGGGGCGGAGCTCGGCGTGGCGGCGAGACATGCGAGCGTCGTGGAGGGGGCCGCCATCGAATACGGACAGATCGCGACCAAGGATCAGGCCGTCCGGAGGCACGAGGCGGCGGGCCGGGGGCCGCGGACTCCGCGGGGCAAAGGCGAGCAGGACAGCCGGGAACTCCGGCGGCGGGGAGCTTTGGGACTTGCCCCCGGCGGGCTCGGTGGTGTCGCTCATGGCACGTAGCGCTCCACGGTGGCGCGGGCGTCGAAGGGGATGGGCGACGCGCTCTCCTGACCACCGGCCACGAGCACCGAGCCGTCGGCCAGGAGAGTGGCTGTGTGGAAGTGACGAGCGGCCGCCATCTCCGGCGTGAATGTCCACTTGTCGAGCTTCGGATCGTAGAGCTCGGCCCGCCTGTCTTCCGAGCCTCCGGCCACGAGCACGCGGCCGTCGCCCAGCAGCGTGGCTGTGTGGCCGGAGCGGCGGATTTGCATGGGGGCGGCCTCGCAAAAAGGAGGGTTCTTGTTGCGCGCGGCATCGCAAAGACGAGGGGGGTTGTCAGGGTCGGAGTCGGGGTTCTCGGGGTCGAAGATCTGAACCGTGGTGGTCGCTCCTGTGGTGCCGTTGCCGCCACAGAGGAGCACTCGGCCGTCGGACAGGAGGGTGGCGGCGTGCAGCCAGCGCGGAGAGGGCATGTCGCCCGCGGGCTCGAATCGGCGCTCGGC
>Ga0268298_10003835_pt1 | contig 15055 bp, 16 predicted proteins | sample WWTPWeurt_MetaG_FD_194462 | JGI IMG/M metagenome (GOLD analysis project Ga0268298, IMG submission 194462) | Activated sludge microbial communities from WWTP in Nijmegen, Gelderland, Netherland - WWTP Weurt | ecosystem: Engineered > WWTP > Aerobic digester > Activated sludge | place... | reverse complement strand
TCCGCCAGTTCTGCAGCCCCGAAATGGCCGCCGAAATCCAGATGCAGTTCCAGGAGCGCAATCAGCTCGCGCAGGAAACCGATGTCGTCCAGCTTGATGCCGAACTGCTCGATGTCAGCACCGAAGCCAACTGCGCGCTGGCCAGCGTGCGCTTCTCCGGCCTGATCCGCGAGGAAGCCAATGCCGCGCCCGAAACCTTCAGCGAAGTCTGGCATTTGAGCCGGCCGGCTGACGGCAGTCGCGGCTGGAGCATCGCCGGCATTCAGCAAAGCTGATCGCCGGGAGTGGGGTAACATGAAGCAGGTACATCGGAGACACGACATGAACTTGAAACGAATCCTCGCCGCCACGGACTTTTCCGCGCTGGGCGATGCCGCAATCCATCGCGCCATCGTTCTGGCGGCGCGGGAAGAGGGCGAACTGGTGATTCTCCACGCCATGCCAAAGCCGTCGGTGCTGGAAGATGCTTTTGGCATCGGCGGCGACCTGCCGACGCGCATGCGCGCCGTGGCCGGGGACAGGCTCGCGTCCCTGGTCGATGCCGCGATGCAGGCCGGCGCTCGCCGGGTCCGGGCGGAAATCGCCGAGGGCCCGGCGCACCGGGCGCTGGCGGATGTGGCCGAAGGTTTCCATCCCGATCTGCTGGTCATCGGTGCCCACGGCAAGGGCCTGTTGCAGCAGTTTTTTCTTGGCGGCACGGCATCCCGCATCCTCGTCCGCGCGGCCTGTCCGGTACTGGTCGTGCGCCGCGAGCCCGCGGGCGACTATAGCCAGGCGCTGGCGGCGGTCGATCTGGGGCCGCGTTCGGAGGCCGTGCTGCGCGCGGCGATCATCGTGGCGGCGCGGGGCGGTATCACGGTGGCCCATGCCTACCAGGCGCCCTTTGAGGCCAAACTGCGCTACAAGGGATTCTCCGCCGAGGACATCGCGCGTTATTCGGAGCCCGAAGCACAAACCGCGCAGAGAAACGTCGCGGCGCTGCTGGCGGATCCCGATCTTGCCGGGCTTGACCTGACAGTCCGCATCGCCCACGGCCACCCCAATCCGGTGCTGTTCGATCTGGCGAACGAAATGGGCGCGGAACTCATCGTCGTCGGCAAGCACGGCGGCTCTCGCCTGGAAGAGTCGGTGATGGGCAGCATCACCCGGCTGCTCGCCTACTACGCGCCCGGAGACGTTCTGATAGTCTGACCGGTCTTTCATCCCATACCAGGGCGGAGCCATGCACGGGGTCTTTGGCGAGTTTGCCCTTTTGCTGTTGATGGCGGCGGCGGCGGGCGCGTTTGCGCTCTGGTTGCGCCAGCCGGTGCTGATCGCCTACATCGCCATGGGCATCGTCGCCGGGCCGGCCGTGTTGGGTGTCGTCACGGCGCACGACCAGATCGACCTGCTGGCCCAGGTCGGCGTCGCCGTGCTGCTCTTCGTCGTCGGCCTCAAGCTCGACCTGCAGCACATCCGCCACATCGGCCCTGTCGCGCTGGCCACCGGTCTCGGCCAGCTGAGCTTCACCATCGTCATCGGTTTTTTTCTCATCCTGGCGATGGGCAAGGGCTGGGTCGAGGCGCTCTATGTCGCCGTGGCGCTGACCTTCTCCAGCACCATCATCATCGTCAAGCTGCTCTCCGACAAGCGCGAGATCGACTCCTTGCATGGCCGTATCGCGGTCGGCTTCCTGATCGTGCAGGACCTGGCGGTGGTGATCGCGATGATGGTGATGAGCGCCCTGCGGGGTGATGCCGGCGAGGGATCGCTGCTGGCGCTGGCCGGCTCGCTGACCTTGCGCATCGGCATTGCCGGCCTCGGCCTCTACCTGCTGATGCGCTACGTCCTGCCTAGGGTGGTCGACCGCATGGCGCAGTCGCAGGAGCTGCTGCTGATCTTCGCCATCGCCTGGGGGACCGGGCTGGCGTCGCTGGGCGAATGGGCGGGCTTCTCGAAGGAGGCCGGCGCCTTCGTCGCCGGCTTTTCGCTGGCCTCGACGCATTATCGCGATGCCATCAACGCGCGGCTCACCGGCATCCGCGACTTCCTGCTGCTGTTCTTCTTCATCGACCTCGGCGCCAAGCTCGACTTTTCCACCCTCGGCGGGGAAGTCTGGCCGGCAATCGTCCTGTCGCTGTTCGTGCTGATCGGCAATCCGCTGATCGTCATGGCCATCATGGGCTACATGGGCTACCGCAAGCGCACCGGCTTTCTCTGCGGCCTGACGGTGGCGCAGATCTCCGAGTTCTCGATCATCTTCGTCGCCATGGGCATTTCGCTCGGCCATGTCGGCAGCGGCGCGCTGGGGCTGACCACGCTGGTAGGGCTGGTGACCATCGCCATGTCCACCTACATGATCCTGTATTCCCATCCGCTTTACGAGAAACTCTCGCCCTGGCTCGGCATGTTCGAACGCAAGCGCCCGCATCGCGAACTGGCCGTGGCCACGGAACGCCACGACCTGCGCGAGGCCGATGTCATCGTCTTCGGCCTCGGCCGCTATGGCAGCCGCCTGGCGCTCGGCCTCAGGGATGCCGGACTCAAGGTGCTCGGCGTCGAGTTCGATCCGGAGGTGGCGCGCAGCCTGCGGCGGCATGGCCTGCCGGTGCGCTACGGCGACGGCATCGCCGGCGAGTTCCTCGAAAGCCTGCCGCTCAAGGACACGCGCTGGGTGGTCAGCACCCTGCCGGACCTGGCCTCGAACCGGGATCTGCTGCGCGGCCTGCGGGAACTGCATTTCACCGGCGAACTGGCCGTCGTCGCCCGCGAGGAATTCGACGGCGCCCCGCTGAAGGCGCTGGGTGCGCCGACCATCCTCTATCCGATGCGCAACGCCGTCGATTACGCGGTCGAGGCCCTGACCGCGATCATCAGGAACAAGGAGGCGCCATCATGAGTCGCATCTGCAACACAGTACCGACAGCAATCACCATGAGCACATAAGCCGCATGGATCATCTGGTTCAAATAATCCTGCTGTTGGCAGTGAGCGTGATGGTAATGGTCGCCTTTCAACGGCTGCACATCCCATCCAGCCTCGGTTACCTGCTGGTCGGGCTGATCCTCGGGCCCCACACCGTCGGGCCGACGGTGCATGTGCCGGAATTCAAGGTGTTGGCCGAGTTCGGGGTGGTTTTTCTGCTCTTCTCGATAGGGCTCAATTATTCGCTGCCGCAACTGCATGCGATGCGCCATCAGATTCTCGGGCTCGGGACGGCGCAAGTCGCGTTGACCACTGCCACCGTAACCGTGCTGCTGTGGCTTGCCGGCCTGGACGCCGTCGCAGCCTTTGTCGTCGGCGCCGTCTTTGCGCAGTCGTCCTCCACCATCATCGGCCGTCAGTTGGCCGAACAGGGCGAGGACACTACCCCGCATGGACGGCTTGGCCTGGCCATTTCGGTCTTCCAGGATGTCACCGCCGTGCCGTTTCTGGTGGTGATTCCAGTGCTGGGCGCCGCCGTCGGAATCGACCACTTGGCGGGGGAACTGGGCTGGGCCATGGCCAAAGCCGTGATGGCCTTCGCCCTGGTCTTTTATGCGGCACGGTGGGCCCTGCATCCGCTCTTTCACATGATCGCCGAACGTCGTTCCGCCGAACTATTCACCCTGACGGTGTTGCTGGTGGTGCTGGCCGCCGCCTGGACTACCAGCAGTCTGGGCTTGTCTCTGGCATTCGGCGCCTTCCTGGCGGGCATGATGCTCGGCGAAACCGAGTTCCGGCATCAAGTCGAATCGAGCATTCGTCCGTTTCGCGATGTGCTGCTCGGCCTTTTTTTTGTTGGCGTCGGCATGTTGATCGACCCGGCGTCGCTGCCCAGGATCTGGCCTTGGGCGCTGCTGGGCACCTTACTGCTCCTGCTCAGCAAGATCGTCGTAGTCGTCCTGATCGTGCGCCGCAGCGGCATGGATGTGATTGCCGCATGGCGCACCGCTCTGCTGCTGGCGGTAGGCGGTGAATTTGGCTTCGCGCTGCTGACCATTGCACTCGATTCAAGCGCCATCGATCCGGACATCGGCCAGATCGCCCTCACGTCCGTCCTGTTCTCGATGATCGCAGGCGTATTCCTGATCCGTTATAACCATGTCATTGCCCGCTGCCTCGCCAGGTCCGACGCAGAACCCGCCCCGCTCAATGCGCCGCTGGCCGCCCAGCCCGCCCCCCAGGTGCTGATCGGTGGGTATGGTCGGGTGGGTCATACCATCGCGGTGCTGCTTAAATCCAGCGGTGTGGAATTTGTCGCCTTTGATACCGATTCGAAACGGGTGCAGCAAGGCCGGGCTGATGGCCACCCCGTGCTTTACGGCGACATTGCCGACCCGGAACTGCTGGCTGCTGCCCGGGCTGAATTGGCCAGTTTGGCGATCATCACCGTCGACGCCCATACCGCCGCCTTGGGCGCCATCTCGGCGCTGCGCAGGCATTGTCCGCATGTGCCCGTGATCGCTCGCGCCCGCGATCTTGAAACCAGTTCAGTCCTGATCGACGCCGGGGCCGTCCATGCCTATCCCGAGGCAATTGAGGCCAGCCTGCGACTTGGTGCGACGGCGTTGCGAATGTTGAACATCCCCACCGCCGATATCGACCTGATGCTTCAGGATATCCGTGACTGGGATTACCAGCCCTTGATCGAGAACCCAGTAAAGGAGACTGTCAAATGAAGACGCCCCAAACGATCCTTGCCGCCACGGATCTTTCGGCACCGGCCCGCCATGCTGTCGAGCGCGCCTTCTACCTGGCTGCCGGTAGCGGCGACGACCTCTACATCCTGCACGCGATGGAGCTGGATGCCATTGACGGTCTGCGCGAGATGCTGGGAGACGACCTGCATTCGGTGAAGGCGGCCCTGAACGGCGATGCGCGCACGCGCCTCGACCAGTTGACCGGCGATGCGGCGATCAATCGCGGCGTCGCGGCGCGAACCCGGGTCGCCGTGGGAAATCCGCTGGTCACCATCATCGACGAGGCCGACGCGCTGGATGCGGGCTTGCTGGTTCTCGGCGCGCGCGGCGAGTCCTTCCTGCGCCATGCACTGCTCGGTTCGACCGCGGCGCGCCTGCTGCGCAAGACCTCGCGGCGGCCGGTGCTGGTGGTAAAACAATCGCCCCATGAGGACTATCGCAGCGTGCTGGTGGCGGTGGATTTCTCGCCCGTGTCGATACAGGCGATCCACATGGCAAGACGGCTGGCGCCCGCAGCCGACCTCGTCCTGCTGCATGCCTTCGAACTGCCCTATGAAGGCAAGCTGGCCCTTGCCGGCGTGGAGGCGCAGTTGATCCGGCAATACATCACGACCGGCAGCGAAATCCGCCGCAAGCGCGTGCATGAACTGGCGGCCGCAGCCGGACTGGCGCCGACAGATTACTCGGCGCGTGTCCTTCATGGCGCCCCTGCGCAGCAGATCATCGCCATGGAGCAGGAATACGACTGTGACCTGCTTGTCGTCGGCAAGCACGGCTCGCACATCGCCGAGGAACTGCTTTTGGGTAGCGTGACCAAGCATGTTCTCGCCGAAGCGCAAGGCGACGTGCTGGTCATCTGCGACCCGCGCGATCCGCCCGAAGAATCGCCGTGACCGATCTGGTGCAGATCGTCGGTGCCGTGCTGCTGGCGGCCGGCGGCGGCGAAGTCTTCCTCAAGTCCATCCTGGGCGCGGCACTCCATCTGCGCGTGCCGAAAATGGTGGTGGCCACCACGCTCGCGGCCTTCGCCACCTCCAGTCCCGAACTTACCGTGTCCTCCGTTGCCGCGCTCGCCGGCCAGCCGGAGATCGGCCTGGGCGATGCGCTGGGCAGCAACGTCGTCAATATCGCGCTGATTTTCGGCCTCGCCTTGCTGTACGGCGCCGTGCAGACCACGCGGCAGGATTTCGGCCGCGATTACTACCTGGCCCTTGCCGTCCCCGCGCTGACCTTCGTCCTCGTCTTCGACGGACGGATCGAAGGTGCCGAGGCCTTGCTGCTGCTGGCCGTATTCCTTGCCTGGCTGGTGTGGACCGTGCGCAGTGCCCTGCGCAACAGATCGGATGCGGTAAATGTCGAAGCCGGCGAATTGTCGGCGGGAAGCAGCCTGCTGCTCGGCGTGCTCGGCCTCGGCGCACTGATCGCCGCCGGTCGCCTGTTCGTTTCGGGCGCGACGGGCGTCGCCGCCGCCTTCGGTGTCGACACCTATGTGATCGGCGTGCTGCTGGTGGCAATCGGCACGTCGCTCCCGGAACTGGTTACGGTGATCCTGTCACGCCTGCGCGGCCACGATGATGTCGGCGTCGGCACGCTGGTCGGCAGCAACCTGTTCAACGGCCTGGCCATCGTCGGCGTCGCCGGCACGATCCATCCGATATCCGTGCCGTTTGCCGAAGTGGCACTGACATTGGCTTGCGGCATCGTCGCCTTGCTCCTGCTGCGCCCCAATCGCGCCGGCCTGATTACCCGCGGACGTGGTTTCATGCTCCTCGCCCTCTACGCCGGCTTTGTCTGGGCCACGCTTCGCTCATGAACACGCAAAAACCACTTCCGGTGCTCCCATGGCACGCACTGCCGGCCACCCAGGTCACCCGGGAGTTGGCTACCGATGCGGCCGGCCTGACGGCCAACGAGGCCGCCGCGCGCCTCGCCGCGCACGGCCCCAACCGCCTCGCCGAGAAGCCGCCGCGCCCGGCCTGGCGCAAGTTTCTCGACCAGTTCAGGAACTTCCTGGTCATCGTCCTGCTCGGCGCTGCGGTGCTGGCCGGCGCGGTCGGGGAGCTCAAGGATTCCATCGTCATCGCCGTCGTCGTGCTGCTCAACGCCACGCTCGGCTTCTTTCAGGAGCACCGCGCCGAGGCGGCGCTGGCGGCGCTGAAGAACATGCTGGCGCCGACGGCACGGGTACGGCGCCGCATTGGCAACGTCAGCGAGGTGTGCCTGATCGACGCGGCCGACCTGGTGCCCGGCGACATCCTGCTGCTCGAAGCCGGCGACCGCATTCCCGCCGACGCGCGCGTGCTCTCGGCGCACAGCGTCGAAGTGGCCGAAGCCGCGTTGACCGGCGAATCGCAGGCCGTGGCCAAGCTGACCGAAGCGGTGGCCGAAAAGTCGGCGCTGGCGGAACGGCACAACATGCTGTTCATGAACACCGTGGTGACGCGCGGCCGTGTCGAGGCCATCGTCACCGCGACCGGCATGGCGACCGAGATGGGCAAGATCGCCGGGCTGTTGGCGGAAACCGCCGAGGGCGAGACGCCGCTGCAGATGCAGCTCGACGGGCTGGGCAAGCGGCTGGCGCTGATCGCCAGTGTCGTCGTCGCGCTGATGTTCGTCATCGGCTTGATGCGCGGCGCCCCCCTGTTGCAGACGGCGATGACCGCGATTGCGCTGGCCGTCGCCGCGATTCCCGAAGGCCTGCCCGCGGTGGTGACCGTCACCCTCGCACTCGGCATGCACCGCATGGCGAAACGCAACGCCATCGTCAAGAAGCTGGCCGCGGTCGAGACGCTGGGCTGCACCACGGTGATCTGCTCCGACAAGACCGGCACGCTGACGCTCAACCAGATGACGGCGCGGACGCTCTACTGCAACGGCCGGCGCCATGCCGTCAGCGGCGAGGGCTATGGCGGCGAAGGCAGCATCGAGGAGCCGGGCGACCTGCGCGGCGACATCCGCCATGTCCTGTTGCCGGCCGCGCTGTGCATCGATGCGCGCATCAGGGATGGCGAACTGATCGGCGATCCGACCGAAGGCGCCCTGCTGGCGCTGGCCGCCAAGGCCGGGCTGGATGTCGGCGAGGCGCTGGAACACCTGCCGCGCATCGCCGAGATCCCCTTCGATTCGGCGACCAAGTTCATGGCCACTTTCCACCATGAAGGCGATCAGGTGCGGCTCTGCGTCAAGGGGGCGCCGGACGTGCTGCTGGGCTTGTCCAGCCACCATCTGGCGGACGACGCGGCCTTGCCGCTGGACGAGGAAACGCGCGCCCGCTTCGCCGCCGAGAACGAGGCCCTGGCCGACCAGGCCCTGCGCGTGCTGGCGCTGGCCGGGCGCGTGATCCCCGCCGAGGACTTCGATCCCGGCGGCGACCTCGTCCCGTGGGTGCGCGAACTCACGCTGCACGCCCTGGTCGGCATCATCGATCCGCCGCGTGCCGAGGCGCGCGAAGCCATCGCCACCTGTCGCGCCGCCGGCATCCAGGTCAAGATGATCACCGGCGACCATCGCGTCACCGCCGCCGCGATAGCCCGCGAGCTGGGCCTCTCGGGCGAGGCGCATGAAGGCCGCGAGCTGGACGGCCTGACCCAGGCGGAAATCGCCGCGCTGGTCGAGAAGAGCGCCGTCTTCGCCCGTGTCGCGCCCGAGCACAAGATGCTCATCGTCGAAGCCCTGCAGGCGCAGGGCCATGTCGTGGCGATGACCGGCGACGGCGTGAACGATGCGCCGGCGCTGAAGACGGCCGACATCGGCGTGGCCATGGGCATCACCGGTACCGAAGTGACCAAGGAAGCCGCCACCCTGGTACTGACCGACGACAACTTCGCCTCGATAGTGCGCGCCGTCAGGGAAGGCCGCACCATCTACGACAACATCGTCAAGTTCGTACGCTTCCAGCTGTCGACCAACATCGGCGCCATCCTCACCGTGCTCGGCGCGCCGCTGCTGGGCTTCGCCACGCCCTTCACGGCGATCCAGATCCTCTGGGTGAACATCATCATGGACGGCCCGCCGGCGATGACCCTGGGCGTCGAACCGGCGCGGCCCGGCATCATGCAGGACAGCCCGCGCAGCAAGGACGCCGCAATACTTTCCCCGCAGCGCATGTGGCGCATCGGGCTCTACGGCGCGACGATGGCGGTCGGCACGCTGGCGGCCTACGGCTGGGCGCTGGCGGCTTCCGGCGAGGCCAAGGCGATGACGCTGGCCTTCACCACCTTCGTCCTGTTCCAGTTCTTCAACATATTCAATGCACGCGCCGAATACGGCAGCGCCTTCAACCGCCAGTTCTTCAGCAACGGCAAGCTGTGGCTGGCGCTGTTCGCCGTGGTCGCCCTGCAAGTCGTCGCCGTACATTGGGGGCCGGCCCAGCTCATCTTCAAGACCGTGGGCCTCACCCCCGTCGAATGGGCCGTGGCGGTCGCGGTCGCCTCATCCACGTTGTTCCTCGAGGAGGCGCGCAAGCTGCTGCTGCGCCTGTTCCAAGCCACGACCAACCGATAGGGCAGCGCCATGTTGCGATCTGCCGCATCCGGCGAAAGAACGTCACCCCGGACTCCGATCCGGGGTCGGACTCCAGTCGTGTTCCGCGAAACCGGATCCCGGGTCAGCCTCCGGGCTTTGCCAGGCCGACGCGCCCGAGTCCGGGAAGGCGCAGCGCCGGGCGCGCGATGTCGATGCCGAACGATAGCCCGAGCAGATTGAGCTCGATGCCTTCTTCGGCGGCGACGATAACGCCGGCAAGGCCGAGCACGGAAAGCTGGGCGCCGGTGCCGCTGGGCGCGGACGCGATCGCCGAAGTGAGCGGCAGGTAGTCCTTGCCGACCGCATTCGCCGGCAGGTCGAGCCGCAACCCGGGGGCCTCGCGCGCGACATGCGCGACGAAGGTGTTGCTGTTCGGCCCCGGCCAGGTGCGGTAGGTGTCGGCGTAGGGATAGCGGCGCACCGCCTCTTCGATACGGTCGATCAAGGCCTCGACGCCCGCGCCGCGGCGGTCGGCCAGCAGCGTCGGCATCGATCCGTACCACAGCGCGTCGGGACCGAGATAATCGACCTGGACATAGGGCGCCCCGCTCCACCTGACCACATCGTAACGCGTGAAGGCCGGCGCGCCGGTGCGCTTGGCGACGATCCAGGAATGCACCCCGAAGGCGCCGCGGCGGCCGAACGCCGGCGCGGCAAAGACCTGGACGACCGGCTCTTTGACCTTCGCCGGGTCGGGCGACAGGCCGGTCGGTGTCAGCGCCGCTTCGCTCCACGACACCGCCGAGGGCGAGTGCAGGGCGACGCTGATCGCCGGCGGAACGACGAAAAAGGCCGCGATCAGCAGCAAAAAAATTCTCGGACGACGCGATTTGGGGCGCAAGCGTGGACTCTCAGGACGACGGACAGTAAAGCGCAATATGGTCCGAAAAAGAGGCCAGGTCCCTTTTTCCTTGGTACGAGTTGCGATAGACCTGCCGCTAGGCGGCCTTCCGGCCTTTCAATTCCTCGCGGATAACCTTGCGGATTGTCGTCTCGATGTCGGCTTGGTGAAGCGAGGTCTTCAAGGTCTCATTGATCAGTGTCTGATACCCGCGATCACCGGCCATATCCTTGAATCGTTCCACAAGCGTTGCATCAAGGTAGAGCGTGACGCGCTTCTTGGGTAGCACCACGCCGCCGCCGGCCATGCGCTTGCGCAGAACCAGCCTGCCGGCATCGATGTCGCCCTGGGTGATGGGCGCGTTCTCGTCAAACGTTGCCGTAGTAGATTTCTTCTTCATTTTGCTCAGCCCTTCGCATCGAAATCACCCGGATTTCCTCATCCGTCTCGGCAGTGGCAATCACCACCACATCCCCGCGCAACATGCCCAGCGTGATGAAACGCTGCTCGTCATAGTCAAAGCGCCGATCCTCAAACGTTACCGTGCGATCGGCTTCGATCACCTGCGGCGCATCCTTGAAGTCGTAGCCGTGCTTCTTCAGATTCGCGGCTCGTTTTTTCGGATCGTGCGTGTAGCGCATGGGATAAAGATATGTATAAACGTGCGTATAGTCAAGTGGTCGGCGCCGGCTGCGCTCTGCGTACCTGGGATTCCGCTACGCGGGCAGGTAACGGCGACCATCCCTAGCGCGCGCGACCTTCACCTCTTCATTCCGGCGCCGGCGCGCGCGGGCGGCGCGTGAATCGCTTATAGGGGAGGCAGCGACTCCAATCGCTCCGCCACCTTGCGGCAGGCGGCGATCAGGTCGGCGACCAGGCGCTCATCGACATTGAAATCGCCTTCTTACTCGCCCAGGTTGCGCACGTCGTGGCATTTCGCCAATACACGCCAGACTTCCGGGCCGAGCCCAAGCGTATGCGGAAGCAATTGAAAAACAATGTAGCGGTTGGTCGAACGATAGCCGTGGCAACGCAAGGCAGCGAGGCAAAGCGCATGGGCGGCGTTGTAAGCCAGATCGAATCGGCCATCGAGCGAGAGCCCCGCGAACTCCGCGTCCTTCAGCCTGACCCGACCGAAGCGGCACAGACCGGCGAACTCCTTCGCGTCCGGCGGTTCCGCCTTCAGCGGCTTGCCGAATCCGGTCAGGTTTTCAAACGGCGAGGTCATTGTCGCCGCCGATCAGCCAAAGCTTGGGTTGCGCCAGTACCCGTGTGACGAAAGAACTGTCGCCGGCCACGCGCTTTGCCAGTTCCTTGCGGGTCATCAGGGTCGGATTCACCGGGCGGCCGAGCCGGGCGCCGACATCCTCCAGCACCGCGAACACGTCGGCGTAGCCCAGTGTGTCGCTGATCAGCATCAGGTCGATGTCGCTCGCCGCCGTGTCCTGTCGCTTGGCCACCGAACCATAGACGAAGGCCGCAGCGATCTTCTTCGCCAGCGGCGCCAGCGCCTCGCGCAGGGGCTCGGCCAGGCCGACCGTCTTCTGCGCAATGCCGCACAGCTCGGCATAGATCGGCGAATCCGGGTTGGCCCGGTAATGTTTCTGGTTGCCCAGCGGATGCATCGTCACCAGCCCGCTCTGGGCCAGCCGCGCCAGCTCGCGCTGCACCGCGCCCGAGCCGGCACCGGTGAGCCCGATCAGCTCAGTCGCGTAGAAGCTGCGCCCGGGCTGGCCGAATATCAGCCCCAACACCCGCTGCTGCGTACCCGAAAACAAGGCATCGGCGAGGCTGGTCTGCGTGGATGGCGTTTTGGTATTCATGCCCATTTTGGGAATGTTAATGCCCAAAATGGGCATAGTCAATATTGCTCCAAGAGTCGGCGCTGGTAACACGGCGATGGTCCGCATACCAGGCGTAGCCGACCCAGCAGAGAAAGAACCAGCCCAGCGCCAGCATGTCGGGCAGCGGCAGGATAGCCGTCAGGGAGAAGGCCGTGGCGGTCCTTGTTGGGCTGGCCGGGTCTACAAATAGCCCGGACGATTTTCCACAAGCCAGCGGCGCGTCGTCGCCAGCAAGGCAGTCGCCTGCGCAATGCACTCGCCCAAGGCTTCGGGCTCGATCGGATCACCCTGGTAATCATTGACGTTGCGTTTCCGCCGCAAGGCATCCAGCACCACCCACGTCGTGTTGGGCAAACCCAGTGTCAAGGGCAAGGACTGGATCATGGTCTGGTGATGCCACGGTTCATTGGTCGACGGCCGGTAGCCGCTCGCCATCATCGCGATCAGCGCCAATTGCATGATGGCCTTGTAGGCGGCATCGAAGCGCGTTTCGTCGCTGATGATGTCGGCTCGCGCATCCGCCAGATTGCGCTCTGCCGCCGCCAGCAGTCGCCGGATTTCGTCGGCTGTCGGCGCGTGCGGCTTAAGCCGGCCTATCTTGAGCAAGTTCTGCAAGGTCACTGTCGCCACCCATCAGCCAGATTTTCGATTCACGAACTACCCCGACCACAAAGCCGTCGCCGGCCGCCTGCTTGCGCGCAAAATCCGCGGGCTTCATCACCGTGGCATTGACGTCGCGGCGCAGAATCTCCTGCGTCGGCGCCAGCGCCTTCACCACGGCCGCGAATCCGGCGCGGCCCAAAACCATCACATCCACATCGCTGCGCGGCCCCTCCTGCCCGGCCGCCACCGACCCATATACGAATGCCAGGGATATCTGATCGGCCAGCGGCGCCAGGGCCTCGCGCAGCACATCGGCAACGCCCAGCGTCTTGCGCAGAAAACCGGCCAGTTCCTCGAATACGGGGCAGGCGGTATTCGCCCGGTAATGCACCTGGCGCCCCGTCTCTTGCCGCAGCAGCAGGCCGACTTCGGTCAGCGCCCGCAGCTCGCGATGCAGCGACCCCGGCGAGGCACCGGTGATGCGCGCCAGTTCGCGCACATGGAGTGCGGCCTCAGGGTGCAGCAGCAGGGCGGCCAGCACCGCGGAGCGGGTACCTCCCAGCAAGTGAGTGGCGAGTGACAGGGATGGCATATCAAATCGTTCTCAAAGTTGCTTCAAATGTAGCAATAATGAGAACGACTGGCAAGGGGAGTATTTGTCAGAAGTCGGCGCTGGCGGCACGGCGCTTCGTCCTGGAGATTCGGCAGCCGGCGGCAGCCGAATCCGCTTCAAGCCGCCAGTTTTGCGCTCGCCAGCCGGTTCAGGCTGACACCCTGTTCGGCGGCCTCTGTCGCCAAAGCGCGATGCACCTGCGGCGGAATGCGCACGCGAAACTCCCCGCTGTAGTGCTTTTCCGCCAGCGGCACGGGAGTCTCCTCGCCGGCTGCCTGCATGTCCGCCACCACTTCCGCCACGACCCGCCGGATACCCTTCAGTGCGGCTTCGGGCGTTTTCGCCAGCCACGACAGCGACGGAAATTCAGCGCACAGGCCGACGTGTTCGCCATCCTCGGCGGACCATGTGACGCGGTAGGTGAAATGATCAACGCTCATTGCGCAGCCCTTCCAGTTTGTCGATTGCAAGCAGCACCTGCCTGACCTGATAGGCCTTGGCCTTGCCTTTGTCGTCCTGGATGTTGATCCGCGGATCGCCCACCCGGGGCGTCTTGAAGATGGCGTGGCTGGTGCCTGTCTGGCGCGGCTTCCCGAAATGCGCCTCGCAAACCTTCTTGAGATCGGCGAACCGCACATTGCTTGGCTCGCGTCGCATCTGGTCGAGGATTTTGCTGGAAGACGCCATGGATCAATGGTACCAATAGCGGCACCACATTTCAACCAACACTCCGGTGCTTCCCGATGAAGTCGGCGCCGGCGGCACGGCGCCAATCGCCAAAAGCGCGCACGACCTTCGCGTCGTCATTCCGGCGAAAGCCGGAATCCAGGCGGATTGCGGTGTACAGCCTCCACCCTCGACTCAGGGCAGCTCTTTCCCCGTCACCGGCCCGGCCAGCGTGGCCAGCGTCGCCGAACGGCTGTCGCGCCAGTAGAGCACCGCCACCACCCAGGACGCCGCCAGCACCAGCGCCCAGGGCTGGATGAACCACGCCAGCGCCGCCAGCCCAAAGAAATACGCGCGCAGCCCGCGGTTGAAGCTTGCGAAACCGTGCGTCACCATCATCGCCGCGCGCGGCGCGAAATCGGCGCGGTCCGGCGCATCCTTCTCCGCCGGCATCGGCGCCGAGGCGAACAGCATCAGGGTGAAGTTGAACTGGCGCAGCGACCAGGTGAACTTGAAGAAGGCAAACACAAAAATCCCGATCAGCACCAGGATCCGGATCTCCAGCGTCTCGCGCGACGACACTGCGATGAAGCCGATGCCCGAGACCATCGCCTGCACCCGCTCCACCGCGCCGAGGCTGCTGAGCAGGCCGGCGATGATGAACAGCGTGGTGGTGATGAACAGGTTGTCGCTGCGCATCACTGTCTGCAGCACCACCGTATCGGCGATCCGGTTTTCCCGTTCCAGCACCCGCCGCATCCAGCGCAGCCGGTATTCATGCAGCACGCTGGCCAGCTCGCGCGTGCCCCAGCGGCGATGGTCCGCATACCAGGCGTAGCCGACCCAGCAGAGAAAGAACCAGCCCAGCGCCAGCATGTCGGGCAGCGGCAAGATCGACGTCAGGGAGAAGGCCATGGTGGTCCTTGTGGGGAGTTGATTGTGGGCGCCGGGGTTGGATTCTCCCGGCGCTTTGCCGGACTGGGGCTGGAGGTGCGGTTTCGGGATGCGGGGTTGGCGCGGACGGGGAGTTGTGAAGAGTCGGCGCTGGCGGTACGCCGATTCGAACACTCGAAGCGATCGGGTCGATACTATGATGTCAAGACGTGAGCATTCTGGAGTTGGCCATGACCACAAAAGTCGTTCGTTCCACTTTCTACCTTGAAACCGACCTGCATCGGGCGTTGTGACCTGTCCTGAATTTCTCGGACCAGCCTGATCTAGAGATAATGGCTCCTCAGACGAGGAGTTGGCATGAAGAAGAGCAGGTACAGCGAAGAGCAGATTGTCAGGATATTGCGCGAGG
>Ga0268298_10003834_pt1 | contig 15057 bp, 10 predicted proteins | sample WWTPWeurt_MetaG_FD_194462 | JGI IMG/M metagenome (GOLD analysis project Ga0268298, IMG submission 194462) | Activated sludge microbial communities from WWTP in Nijmegen, Gelderland, Netherland - WWTP Weurt | ecosystem: Engineered > WWTP > Aerobic digester > Activated sludge | place... | reverse complement strand
AGATCAACGCCTTTGAGTGGATCTACCAGAAGATGCTGTTTTTGCTGGGCGGGCTGCTCATCCCGCTCGACTTTTTCCCCGATTGGCTCAAGAATATCGCCTTGAAGCTGCCGTTCGCCTTCACAGTCTACGGTCCGGCGCGCTTCTTTGTGAACCCAACGGCCGAGGCCTTCTGGCGCGTCTTCAGCGGGCAGGCGCTCTGGCTGGCAGTCCTGGGGCTGCTGCTGATGTACGTCTACCGGCGCAGCATTCGACGCCTGGTGATCAACGGAGGGTAGCCAGATGGGTTTGCTGAAGTTCCTGTTTGCAATCTGGAAAACGAACCTGCTGGCAGCCATGGAGTACCGGGCGGCTTTTCTGACCCAGGTGGTCGGGATGATTTTGAACGATGCGCTTTATTTTTTGTTTTGGGTGGTTTTTTTCGACCGGTTTAAAGATATCCGCGGCTGGGCCCTGAATGATATGATCCTGGTCTTTGCGATTGTGGCCGCCGGCTTTGGGTTGGCCGATTATCTCTTTGGGAATGTGACCAACCTGGCGGAGATCATCAGCAAAGGCCAGATGGACTATTACCTTTCACTGCCCCAGCCGGTGCTGCTGCACACCCTGGCCAGCCACAGCGTGGTCAGCGGGATGGGCGATTTTGTGTATGGGATCCTGACCTTTGCCCTGATCGGCAGGCTGGACCTGGCTGCCTGGGGGCGCTACGGCCTGGCGGTGCTGCTGGCGGCCCTGATCTTTGTGGCCTTTCTGACCCTGGTGCAAAGCCTGGCGTTCTGGCTTGGTTCGGCCAGCCTGCTCAGCCGCCAGGCGGTGAACGCCATGCTGACCTTTTCAATTTACCCCACCACCCTGTTCGATGGCTCGGCCCGCTTCATCCTGTTCACCATCATCCCGGCCGGATTTGTGGGGGCGGTGCCGGCCGAATTTGTGCGCAGTGTGAGCTGGGTCAGCCTGGGGCAGGTCTGCCTGGCGGCCGGGGTAGTGACGGCCCTGTGTGTGTGGGTGTTTTACAGCGGTCTGAAGCGCTACGAATCGGGCAGCGCGATTAATCCGAAATTATAGAGAAAGGGCGGCCTGGGGCCGCCATCTCTATAATTGAAGAGGTTATTTGGATTGGGTCAGCTCTTCCACCCGCTGGGTCAGGATGTCGAGCTGGGCGATCAGCTTATCGTAGTCACGGCGAGAGGGGATGGCGTGCTCGTTCAGGATCTGCTTGAGGGTGCGGTCCAGGTTTTGGGCGCCTTCGGTTTTGGGCCGGCCGGCTTCAACCAGCTGCTCACCCAGGCGGGCAGCCTGCTCGGGGGTCAGGTCACCCTGCTCCACCAAAACATCAAGACGGCGTTCAATTTCGTCATCCACATGCGCCAGCAGCTCCAGGGGTTTGGTAAGGGTGCGGCGGACCGAGTCGAGGGTTTCGCCGCCGGCCTTGACCAGCCCGGTGAGGAGCGGGCGCGGCAGAAAGCCGGCCTGCTTCTTCTCCTGCTCAAAAATGATCTGAGTCAGGGTGACGGCGGTCAGGTCTTCGCCCGAGGCGTAATCGACCACCTGAATATCGACCCCGTCCCGAATCAGTTCGGAGATATGTTCGAGGGTGATGTACTGTTTTTCGGTGGTGTCGTAGAGCTTGCGGTTGGGATAACGTTTAATAATGATCATACTGTCAATTATACCCACTTTAAAGAAGAATATGGGTGGCTGGGCCACCCATACTCTATAGAAAAGGCGAACTATTTCTTGAGCTCTTCGACTTTTTGGGTCAGAACTGCGATCTTCTCGCCGAGGACATCGATGTCCTTCTTGGAGGGGACGTTCATGCGGTCGAGGATGTCGTGGACTTTCTTGGAGGTTTCGTCTTCAACTTCCTTGGCGTCTTTTTTGCGGCGGTCCATCACTTCGCGCACCAGTTTCTTGCCGTCTTTTTCGGCAATTTCGCCGCGTTCGACCAGCTTGTCAACGAAATCTTCGATTTCATCCTGGGCCAGGGCAACGGCGCCGATGGCGGCGAGCAAAACTTTGCGGGAGGCTTCGAGCAGGGGGTTGTGGCTGGTTTCTTCAGCGACGACGACTTCTTCTACGGGGGCAACTTTCTTGGTAGGCATACTATTTTTCTCCTGAATGGTATAACCGCTAGGCGGTTTTGGTTTTGGGATCAATTCGTTTGATCAATTTTTCGATATTTTTGCGCTGCTTGTTCACTTCTTTGCCAGCTTCTTCGTAAGCCACAGCAACAGCGCCGACAACGAATAAAAAGCTTTTCTTGAACATGTCCATACTCATCTCCTTACAGAAATCCTGGTCTGCGTATGACGCAGTGCGTTGTAATAAATATAACACACCGCGTCATGAAAGTCAATAGGGAAAAGTATAAAAGTGGTCAAAAGCGTCAGAACCGCTTTTGACCACTTTTAAAAATACTGAGACGCTCTTGAGACTCTGGGGCGCGATGATCAATATGCCACAGCAAAACGGAGCATTATTGTTATCAGGAGTACAAATGATTAAAACAACCAGGACGAAACGATTTCCGGATTTTGAAGAACCAGGGCGATTGTTTGAGCATAAAATTAGCCTGGACCCAGGTCACAAAATACATTGGGGCAAAAAATCTATCCTGAGCCGGGCGGCTGCGAGGGAAAATTTTATCTTTACTGCCAAGCTCCAAAAGGCGCGCTTTGCAGCTCAGTTCGTGGCCCCCCCCCCGGCTGAAGAGCTGTATGGCAACGACAGCCTCGGCGGGTGAGGCTGGGATTTTTTCCTTTATTCTCTGCGCTCAAGTTCGTCGGGGGTTGGCCGCTGGAACAAGGCGATCCACGGCTGCATCGCCTCTTCGCGAATATAGAAACTCTCGCCGGAACCCAGCGAATTCCTGACCGCCAGCCGCCGCAGCAGTTCTTCCGCGGGCACATCCAGGAAATGGACTTCACTGCCCGCCCCAAGCTGCCTGGCGCGCAAGCGAAAATCTTCGCGTTCTTCCCGCGCCCAGAAACCGAAATCGAGAATTACATTTGTGCCCACTTCAAGCGCCCTGCTGGCGATCTTCCAAAGCAAGGCCTCGATCAGACTGTGCCTGGCATCATGTTCTGGCTCTTCTGCATCCTGGCCAAATAAAGGCACCTGCCATTCATCGGGTGTCAGCCGCAGCGCCGAATACTCCTGCTCCAGTTTTTTAGCAAGGGTTGTTTTTCCTGAACAAGGCAGTCCAACCATCAAATGAAGTGTCGCCACACTGATTACTCCGATAATTTGGGGGCAAGCCAAATTATTGTATCTTATTAAGGATTACGCCCAGTAAGACTGCAAGGAACGCAATGAGCAAGACAAAGTTGTTGATTTTGCCAATTAACTTCATCCTTGGCGAGAGGATATTTGCAATTCCAAATGACATAAATAAGACGCCCAGCATAAATACTTCCCAGGTATGCGGATCGTTGAAAATCTCAATCCGATTTGGGTGCAGGTCAACATATTCAATAATGTTTAATGAGAGCAAAATCGCTAATATTCCAGTAATCAAAAAACTGATTCCGATCACTCTTCTAAAGAATCGATTCTGTTGCTCGTTGTGAGAATTCGTAAGCGGTTGGTTTTCCATAAACAAATTCCAGTCATAATATTAAGGCCAGTTCAAAGGTCATTTTGGGTGTTGTTTGGGTGGCTGCGCCACCCAAACAACACCCAAAAATCTCTTAAAGTATACTCCGATCTGGCAGGTCTGGAGGCTGTACAAAGCAATGCAGACAACCTAAAGCCATGTCCCCGCCATGCGGAATGCCAGAGGGCTCCCGAATTATGGTATGATTTTACCTATCCACATCGACGAACCGGTTGACCTGATCGACTCGGCTGAACCGGTTATTCTGGAAGATAATGGAAGACGGATGAAATCACACAATTCTGGTGCAGTTTGGAAACAGCGTTTCCCCAGACTGCTCTTTTGGTCTGCCGCGGGTGCCCTGTTTATGTTTTTTCTACTCCAAAATTACGCCCTGGCGGCAGAGCCGGGCGAAAACGTGCTGGTTTTCGAGCCGAACCAGACCGAATACCTGCTGGGAACCTACCTGGATTATCTGGAAGACCCGGATGGCACTCTCAGCCTGGAGCAGGTCAGGTCGCCGGAGTACGCAGCCCGCTTTACCCCCGGCGGCAAAGCAATCTTGAATTTTGGCCTGACCAACTCCACCTACTGGCTGCGCCTGCCTGTCCGAAATGCCGCCCCAGCCGGTTTGCGCTGGCGGCTGGAGCTTGCCCGGCCCACCATGAACACCGTCATCATCTACCGGCCCAGGCCGGATGGCTTCGGGTACACCGCCCACCAGACGGGTTATGTCTACCCCTTTGCCAGCCGTGAAGTCATCCACGAATCCTTTGTCTTTGAGCTGCCGATCCCATCCGGCAGCGAGCAGGTGATCTATCTGAGCGTCAAGGATAAGTCGATGGAGCTGCCCCTGCGGATTTATGAAAAAGGGGCCCTGCAGCAGCGCGACCTGACGATTTACCTGCTGACGGGTCTATCTTTTGGCGGCTTGATTATTATGCTGGTCTATAACTTTTTCATGACCATCATTCTGCGCGAAAAAAGTTTCACCTACTACACCCTCTTTCAGGTTGCCCTGCTGCTCCATTTTGGGAATGCCCTGGCCTATACCCAGCGCTATTTATGGCCAAACCAGCCTTACATTAACACCTTTATCGTCCCGCTAACGATCGAACTGGTGCTGATCAGTCTGACCCTCTTCGCCGGCGCCTTTTTCCAGATCCAGCGGCAGGTACGCGCCTGGCAGTGGGGCTACAACGCCATCCTGGTTATTCTGATTGTGTCTGTCATCCCGACCCCGTTCATCAAGGTTCAGGTGCTGGATCTGGTACTGCCGATGGTGGTGGCCACAGTGGTGTTCATTTTTCTGCTGGCGCTCTGGACCTGGCTGCACGGTTTTAAGCCTGCCCGCTTTTACCTGACCTCCTGGAGTATTTTTCTATTAATTGCATTGATCAGCGTGCTGGAAAGCATGGGCGTCCTGACCATTTCGCAGGTGCTGCCAGAGCTGCTGCTCCAGTTTGGAGCGGTGTATGTGGTGGCTTTCCAATCGCTGGCCCTGGCAGATCGCTTTAACTTATACCGCCAGGAATTGTTAAATTCGCAATCGGCGCTGCTGGCCAAGCAGGAAGAATCGCTGAAGCTGAAGGATGAGCTGACCCGCAGCCTGGAGTTTTCACGCCACGAACTGGAGCAAAAAGTTTCCGAACGCACCCAAACTCTCCACGAGCTTAACCTGGAGCTGGCTTCCGAGATTGAAAACCGCAAACTGGCCCAACAGGAGGCCGAAATTCTGGCCCGCACCGATCCGCTGACCGGGCTGTACAACCGGCGCTATTTTTCACGCCTGGAGGAATATGAGTTTTCAAAAGCCAGGCGGTATGGTCTGCGCCTGTCCATGTATATCCTGGATATCGACCACTTCAAGGATGTCAATGACACGTTTGGGCACCCGGTGGGTGACCAGGCCCTGGCGCATCTGGCCCAAATCCTGCAGAGCGAATCCCGGTCGGTGGATATTCTGGCCCGCTACGGCGGAGAAGAATTCGTGGCCCTGCTGCCCGAAACCGGCCTGGAAGAGGCCAGAGCAGCCGCAGAACGGCTGCGAGAGATTATTGAACAAACCAGCCTGGAATTGGATGGCAAAATCGTCCGCATGACCGTCTCGATCGGGGTGGCAGGGATGAACACCGGGCGGGATGTTGACCAGACGACCGGCTCGCCGGCGGAAGCAGAGCCGAGCAGCAGCGGGGATATTGAAAATTTTGACGATCTGCTCAAACAGGCCGATGAGGCGCTTTACCAGGCCAAATATTCTGGCCGCAACCAGGTGGTCGTTTTCTCTGGATCCCAAAATGCCCGTTCGGCTTAGCCCGAGAAGGTGTTGTTTTGGGTGGATACCACCCAAAAAACTCTTCTTCTGAACTGACTTTAAAAAACGATTGACTTTATTGGATTGCTTGTGTAGAATTGAATTGATGGAACGGCGCAGACCAATTCCGTATTTTTGTCCCCCTGATCCCGGTTATTCCTGAGTATAGAATACCCATACGCGTACTGTGTATGGGTATTTTTTATCTAAATCCCTAATTCTGTTCGATGGAGGAGATATGGATCTATTAGGATTGGCAAGACATGGGTTGAACGCATTTGAGCAGGTTGCCATCGTGGGCGTAGTGATCACTGCGTTCATCAGTCTGGCGTACGCATGGTGGCTGAGGGGCACCGTGCTGGCAAAAGACAAGGGTACCGAGAAAATGCAAGAGGTATGGAACGCGATCCGGATTGGCGCCGACAGCTATCTGAAGACACAGCTGAACCGCATCCTGCCGCTGGTTGGCGTTTTGACCGTTTTGTTGTTCCTCTCGGTGTATGTGGTTCCACCCAGTCACGAAGCGAGCATTGAATTTCCTGTAAACACGGCCCTGATCATTGCCATCGGCCGCACAGTTGCCTTCGTCATGGGCGCCACCTTCTCGCTGACGGTGGGCCAGCTGGGCATGCGCATGGCCATCCAGGCCAATGTGCGGGCTGCCTCGGCTGCCCGGCGCGGATTCAACGAAGCGCTCTCGATCGCTTATTACGCCGGCACCATCACCGGCATGCTGACCGACGGCCTCGGCCTGTTTGGCGGCACGATTATCTTCATCATCTTTGGTACGGCTGCCCCGGATGCCTTGTTGGGATTTGGCTTCGGCGGCACGCTGATCGCCCTCTTTATGCGGGTGGGCGGCGGTATTTACACCAAAGCGGCTGATGTGGGCGCTGACCTGGTGGGCAAAGTGGAGCAGGACATCCCCGAGGATGATCCCCGCAACGCGGCTGTGATCGCCGACCTTGTTGGTGACAACGTGGGCGACTGCGCCGGTATGGCTGCCGATATCTTTGAATCTTACGAAGTCACAATCGTTTCTGGTTTGATCCTGGGCTTGATGCTGGTCAGCCTGGACCCAACCCACAGCCTGAAGTGGATTGTCTATCCGCTGATTATCCGGGCCGTGGGTGTGGTCAGCTCGATCCTGGGGACGTTCACCGTGCCGATCTGGGAAAATTTTCCGATCAAGTGGCTGGCGGCCCACGATGCCGAAGAATCGATGTTCCGCTCGTATGAGGTTTCCAGTATCAACACCGTCATTTTTGCCTTCATCCTGGCGATCTATTACGCCAATGATTGGCGCTTCGGCATGCTGACGACCATCGGTGTGGCCCTGGCGGTGGTGTTCAACCCGCTGACCTCGTATTTCACATCCACCAAAATGCCACCGGTTAAGGAAATTGTCGAATCCACCCGCACCGGCCCCGCCACCACCATCCTCTCCGGTCTCTCGGTTGGGATGGAATCCAGCGTCTGGGCGCTGGTGGTGATTGTGATCAGCTTTGTGGCTGCCCTGCTGATGTATTCCGATCAGGGCCCCTACTATATTCTGTACGCCATCGCCATGATTGGCATTGGTATGCTCAGCCACACCGGCAACAACGTCGCCATGGACTCCTACGGGCCGATCTCGGACAATGCCAATGGGATTGGCGAGATGGCCTGGCACGGCATGGACGACAAGAACACCCGTGACGCCCGCCAGATTATGGCCGACCTGGATGCGGTTGGCAATACGACCAAGGCGATCACCAAGGGTGTGGCAATTGCTTCGGCGGTGATTGCTGCCGCCAGCCTGTATGCTTCCTACATTATTGATGTTCAGCGGGTGCAGAAGCAGCTCAATGTGCCGCTGAATGAGATGCTCTCCGGGATTAACCTGGCAAACACCAATGTGTTTGTTGGCCTGCTGATCGGCGGGGCGCTGCCCTGGCTGTTCTCCTCACTGACCATTCGGGCCGTCAGCCGGGCCGCCATTCTGGTGGTGGATGAATGCCGCCGCCAGTTCCGGATCCCGGGGATCATGGAAGGCAAAGTGAAGCCCGATTACGCCCGGGTGGTTGGGATTTCAACCCAGGCAGCCCTCAAAGAGATGCTCCCGCTGGCTGCCATTTCGGTATTGACCCCGCTGGTGGTGGGCCTGCTGCTGAAAGTGGAAGCGCTGGGCGGTTTCCTGGCTGGCGTCATCCTCTCGGGGCAGCTGCTGGCGGTCTTCATGTCGAATGCCGGCGGCGCCTGGGACAATGCCAAGAAGTCGATTGAAGACGAGCCGCGTGATCTGAAGAAGAACACGGGCAAAGGTTCAGAGCGCCACAAAGCTGGGGTGGTGGGCGATACGGTTGGCGATCCGTTGAAAGACACCGCCGGCCCGGCCCTCAACCCGATGATCAAGGTGGTCAACCTGGTCAGCTTGCTGGCTGCGCCGATCATCGTGAAGTACCCGCTGAGCGTGGATGGTATCCCGAACTGGGGTGTGGTGGCTGTAATTTTGGTCCTGACAGGCCTGATCGGCTGGGGTGTCTGGCAGAGCAAGCGCCCGGCGCCCAAGATTATGTAATCAATAAAAAAGACCCCAGCCGAACGGCTGGGGTCTTTTTTATTTAACATCATTTTTTGGGTGGCTACGCCACCCAAAAAACACCCAAAATAATCTCGAAAATTACTCCAGTTCCCAGCGCGGCAGGGAACGGGTCATGCTCGAAACGAGCAGTTCGCGAATGGCGACCAGGTCGCGCGGCAGGCGGTCGTAGAGCTTGATGAACAATTCTTCGTGCATCAGGAGCTCGGTTTTCCACTGTTCGCGGTCGATGGCCATCAGTTCACTGAAGGTCTGGCGGTCGAAGTCGATCCCGGCCCAGGTCAGGTCTTCGTAGCGCGGCACCCAGCCCAGTGGGCTTTCAACACCCAGGGCCTGACCATTGACTCGTTCGACAATCCACTGCAGGACGCGCATGTTCTCGCCGTAGCCCGGCCACATGAAGTTGCCGTTGTCATCCAGGCGGAACCAGTTGACGCCGAAGATGCGCGGCGGGTGGGTCAGCTGGCGCCCAAAATTCAGCCAGTGGTTGAAGTAATCGGCCATGTGATAGCCGCAGAAGGGCAGCATGGCGAAGGGATCGCGGCGCACCTGGCCGACCTTGCCGGCGGCGGCAGCGGTGGTTTCAGAGCCCATGGTGGCGGCCAGGTAAACCCCGAAGTCCCAGTTAAAGGACTGGTAAACCAGAGGGATGACGCTGGCGCGCCGTCCGCCAAAGATGAAGGCCGAAATCGGCACACCGGAGGGATCTTCCCAGGCCGGGTCGATGGACGGGCACTGGCTGGCTGGGGCGGTGAAGCGGGCGTTGGGGTGGGCGGCTTTCTTGCCGCTGGCGGGAGTCCAGTGTTCGCCGTTCCAGTCAATCAGCTCGGCAGGGGGAGTCTTGGTCATGCCTTCCCACCAGACATCGCCATCGGGCGTGAGGGCCACGTTGGTGAAGATGGTGTTGGCCCGGATGGAGGCCATGGCGTTGGGGTTGGTTTTCTCGGAGGTGCCGGGGGCGACGCCGAAGAAACCATTTTCAGGGTTGATGGCGTGCAGGCGGCCGTCTGGGGCGGGTTTGATCCAGGCGATGTCATCACCCACCGTAGTCACCTTCCAGCCCTTGAAGGCTGCCGGCGGGATCAGCATCGCCAGGTTGGTTTTGCCGCAGGCCGATGGGAAGGCGGCGGCCACATAGGTTTTCTTGCCCTCGGGCGATTCGATGCCCAGGATCAGCATATGCTCGGCCAGCCAGCCCTGCTCCAGGGCGATCTTGGAGGCAATCCGCAGGGCGAAGCATTTCTTGCCCAGCAGGGCGTTGCCGCCGTAGCCCGAGCCATACGACCAGATGGCGTGCTCATCGGGGAAGTGGACGATGTATTTTTCTTTGTTGCAGGGCCAGGCCACGTCTTTTTGGCCGGGCAGGAGGGGCGAGCCAACCGAGTGCAGGGCGGGCACAAAATCTCCGTTTGAGCCCAACACATCCCAGACGGCCCTGCCCATGCGGGTCATGATCTTCATATTAACCACGACATAGGGCGAGTCGGTCAGTTCGATGCCAATATGGGCGATGGGCGAGCCCAGGGGACCCATGCTGAAGGGGACGACAAACATGGTGCGGCCGCGCATACAGCCGTCGAACATGGGCGTCAGGAGGGCTTTCATTTTATCGGGCGCCATCCAGTTGTTGGTGGGACCGGCGTCTGGCTGCTTATTGGTGCAGATAAAGGTGCGCTCTTCCAGACGGGCTACATCCCCGGGGTCAGAGCGGGCGTAATAACTGTTGGGGCGTTTTTCTTCATTCAGTTTGATGAACGTGCCCGCCTGCACCATCTGGGCACACAGGCGATCGTATTCTTCTTGTGAGCCGTCACACCAGTAGACCTGGTCGGGCTTGCACAGGCTGATCATATCGTGCAGCCAGGTGCGAATTTTTGAATGGGTGACAAAGGAGGGGAAATCGACTCGAGTCATGGCGCCTCATTTTTTGGGGGAGTGAAAGATATTTACCTGGCTGGAGCCGGCAAACTTAGCAGAATTATACCTGAAGGCGATTGTTCGGGGGAGGATATTTTGTTAAAGCCCCGATTTTCTCCCAACTAACCCTTGCATGTTCGCCAAGAATAGTGCATACTTAGATGGAGGGAGCACCTAACTATGCCTAGTATTTCTTTGCGAGCTTACAACCGAGAAATTGAAACGATGATCGATCACGGCCAGGCAGAAGATGCTGTGGCGCACTGCATGCACATTTTGCACGCCATTCCAAAATATATCCAGGCCTACCGGCTGTTGGGTAAGGCCCTTTTGGAACTGCGGCGCTACGGGGATGCAGCCGATATCTTTAACCGGGTTTTATCCTCGGCGCCGGATGATTTTGTCGCCAACATTGGGATGAGCATCATCCGCGAAAACGAAAAGAATCTGGACCTTGCCATCTGGCATATGGAGCGCGCCTTTGAAAACCAGCCCGCCAATGGGGTTGTTCAGGGTGAACTGCGCCGGCTGTACGGGCGCAGGGATGGTTTGGAACCCACCAAAACCCGGATGACCCGCGGCGCTTTGGCCCGTATGTATGCCAAGGGGCACCTCTACCGGCAGGCAATTGGTGAGCTGCGGGCCGCACTGGCCGAAGACCCTCAGCGGGTTGATCTGCAGGTGCTGCTGGCTGATATGTACCACCAGGGCGGGCAAAATGTTGAAGCGATCAACACCTGCAACCTGATCCTGCGCAAGCTCCCCTACTGCAGCGATGCAAACCGGATCCTGGCGATGATTCTGCCCAAAACAGAGCGCAAAGACGACGCCCAGACCTATGTTCAGCGTCTGGTCTCGATGGATCCGTACCTGGGTAAAGTAAGTGACGGCAGCTTCGATACCGAGTCTGTGCCGGATGACGCCGTTCAGATGGAAAAGCTCTCCAGCCAGGCGCGCCAGAACCTGCTCCAGTCCTCTTCGCAGCCCGATTGGGTCTCATCGCTGGGGATGGCATTCGATGCCCCCACCAGCGGCCAGACTCTCCCCGACTGGCTGACCGGCACCCAAAATGAAACGACCACGCTCCCGCAGATCCAAAAAGAGAGCGAGCCGGCCGAGGCCGAATTGGAAACGGTGCAGCTGCCCGATTGGCTGGTTCAAGAACCGGCCAAAGCAGAGCCCGAAGAGCCGGTGGAACTGCAGGACGAAGCTGCCATCCCGGATTTCCTGAAAGACATGGGCTGGGAGCCCTCCAGGGGCGGCAGCGAATCGGCTGAGACGGTCTTTAGCGAAGATCCGGCAGAAGCCGAAAAAGGCAAAGTGCCCGATTGGCTGCAGGCGATGGTGGCTGAAGAGACCAACGCCGCGGGGGACACTACCCCCTGGCTGAATGACAAACAACCGGGCGAATCGGACACGATTGTGAACTGGCTGGGTAGCAAACCCGCTGCGAGCAGCCCGGAAGATCTGAGGAACCTGGAAGATGCGCTCAAAGAGGTTTCACCCGCGGCTGCAGCCCCGGCCGAGGCCGAACTGGGATCCGACTTCGACCTGCCCGATTGGCTGAGCAGCACACCCTCGGCTGGCGTCAGCACCCCGGCTCAGAACGATCTAAATGATATTACCCTGGTCTCCGGCACCCGGAGCGCCGCGTCCGCCGGTTTGGGAGCGGCTGCCAGCCTGGGCAGCGAAGCCCTTCCGGCTGACGACATCCCCGACTGGCTGAAGGGCCTGGGGATGGATGAAACGGCCAACGCTCCGGCGGCCGAGAGCTTTGCCTCCGAAACCCTGTTCGCTGAATCCCCAGCCTCGCTGGAGTCAGCCGCCCTGGCAGCGGACGCCGAATCATCCAACGCCGCGATCGATTGGTTGAAGGGTCTGGAATATCCCGCGGACGATACCCGCCCGGCGCCAGTTGAGCCTGCCGCCTGGGATTTTATCCAGAGCCAGCCAGCAGGCGAGGCAGTCCCTGCCGAAGCCGCCCCGGATCAAGCCCTGCCGGCCGATGATGTCCCCGACTGGCTGAAGGGCCTGGGGATGGATGAGGCGGCCGAAGCTCCGGCTGTCGAGAGCTTCGCCTCCGAAACCTTGTTCGCCGAATCTCCAGCTTCGCTGGAGCCTGCCGCCCTGGCGGCAAATGCCGAACCCGTCAGCGACCTGGCCGATTGGTTGAAAGGCCTGGAAGAACCCAAAGAAGATACCCAGCCGGCCGCCGTTGAGCCCGCGGCCTGGGAATTTGAACAGAGCCAGCCGGCTGGTGAGACAGTCATTGCCGAAGCCACACCGGCCGAAGATATCCCCGACTGGCTGAAGGGCCTGGGGATGGAAGATTTGGCTGAAGCTCCAGCGGCCGAAGCTCCGGCTGTCGAGAGCTACGCCTCCGAAACCTTGTTCGCCGAATCTCCAGCTTCGCTGGAGCCTGCCGCCCTGGCGGCAAATGCCGAACCCGTCAGCGACCTGGCCGACTGGTTGAAAGGCCTGGAAGAACCCAAGGAAGACACCCAGCCGGCGGCGGTTGAAACCGCGGCCTGGGAATTTGAACAGAGCCAGCCGGCGGCCGAAGCAGTCTCTGCCGAAGCCGTCCCGGCCGATGATATCCCCGACTGGCTGAAAAGCCTGGAGATGGACGATCTGGCCGACGCTCCAGCGGCCGAAGCACCAGTGGCCGAGAGCTTTGCCTCCGAGACCCTGTTCGCTGAATCTCCAGCCTCGCTGGAGCCTGCCGCCCTGGCAGCAAATGCCGAACCCGTCAGCGACCTGGCCGATTGGCTGAAAGGCCTGGAAGAACCCAAAGAAGACACGCAGCCGGCGGCCGTTGAAACCGCGGCCTGGGAGTTTGAAAAGAGCCAGCCGGCGGCCGATGCAGTCTCTGCCGAAGCCGTCCCGGCCGATGATATCCCCGACTGGCTGAAGGGCCTGGAGATGGATGATTTGGCTGAAGCTCCAGCGGCCGAAGCTCCGGCTGTCGAGAGCTTCGCCTCCGAAACCTTGTTCGCCGAATCTCCAGCTTCGCTGGAGTCAGCCGCCCTGGCAGCAAATGCCGAACCCGTCAGCGACCTGGCCGATTGGCTGAAAGGCCTGGAAGAACCCCAAGAAGGTACCCAGCCGGCGATGGTTGAACCAGCGGCCTGGGAATTTGAACAGACCCAGCCGGCTGACGAGACCGAAACCCCTGTCGCGGCCCTCGCTGTCGAGGCCGAAACGGCTGAATCCGTTCCGGATCAAGCCGTCCCGGCTGACGAGATCCCCGACTGGCTGAAGGGTCTGGGCGAGATGGGCCTGGATGAAACCGCCGAGGCCCCGGCTGCGGTAATGGAACCGCCCACCTGGGAACCCGCCTCTGAGACGTTTAGTTCCGAAACCCTGATCGCTGAACCGCCAGCTTCACTGGAGCCTGCCGCCCTGGCAGCAGACGCCGAACACTCCGACAGCCTGGCCGACTGGCTGAAGAGCATGGAAACGGACATCAGTGAGGAAGATACAAAGCCCACCGTGCTACGGACAGGGGTTGGCACAGCCCAGGCTTTACCAGCCCAGGCTGTACTATCTCAGGCCGACCCGGCTCCGGCTGAAGCCGCCCCGGCCGACGAAATCCCCGACTGGCTGAAGGGCCTGGGGATGGACGAACCCGCCGAGCTTGCAGACGAACCCGCTGGTCTGGCGGCTGAACCACCCGTGTGGGAGTTGGAACAGCGCCTGCCCGCCGAACCCGATTTCAGCGGCGCACCTGGCGCCGAGACATTCCCCGCCGAAGAAGCCCTGGCGGAAGATATCCCCGACTGGCTTAAGGGCCTGGGTGAGATGGGAATGGATGAGTCCGCCGACGCGTCAAGCAACCCGGCCGAACCCGCCGAACTCCCGGTTTGGGACTTTGAAGAGAACCAACCCGCCGCCGAAGAGAGCGTCTCCACGCTGATCGGTGAGGCCCAGCCGGCCGAAGACATCCCCGACTGGCTGAAGGCCATCGAATCGGTGGAGGAAGATACCCAACCCGCGGCACTTGAGCCCGAACCACTTGAGACCGCTGAACCTGCCGAGGCAGCCCAGGCTGTTGCTCTGGCTGCTGTTCCCGTCTCCGCACCTGGCGAATTCAGCCTGGACGATCCCGACGCCGCCATGGCCTGGCTCGAAAGCCTGGCTGCCAATCAGGGCGTCGGCCAGGAGCAGCTCACCACCCGCCCCGAAGACCGCCCCGAGACTCCCAACTGGCTTGTGGAAGCCGGTGCTCAGGCCAACGAGCGCGGCGAACTGAGCACCTACGTGCCCGGCGAAACCACCCAGCCCCAGACACCCCCGGCCAGCCCAGAACCTCAAACGGCTGAACTGCCGGCCTGGGACTTTGGCGACGGGCAGCCTGCCAGTTCCAGCGGTGACGCCGAGCCCGAGGCAATCGAAGCCCTGCCGGCCGAGGAACTGCCCGACTGGCTGAAAGAACTGGAAGCCGAAGCTGCCAGCGTACCCCCGGCCGTGGAAACGCAGCCCACCGCAGCCGTCCAGGCTGCTGAAACCCAAAGCGGGCTGGAACTGACCCCTGAATCCGCCCCCGAGCCTGTCTCCGAGGCCGTGCAAGAACCAGCCGCAGCCGTCCAGGCTGGCGGGTTCAACCTGGATGATCCCGACGCCGCCATGGCCTGGCTGGAAAGCCTGGCC
>Ga0268298_10003832_pt1 | contig 15059 bp, 18 predicted proteins | sample WWTPWeurt_MetaG_FD_194462 | JGI IMG/M metagenome (GOLD analysis project Ga0268298, IMG submission 194462) | Activated sludge microbial communities from WWTP in Nijmegen, Gelderland, Netherland - WWTP Weurt | ecosystem: Engineered > WWTP > Aerobic digester > Activated sludge | place... | reverse complement strand
CCTATACTAGGAGGATTGTTATCGGAAGAACCTAAATCGCTTTCGTCAGTTGTATACATGGTTTCTGCTTTATCAGCCGCGGCAATTTTACGCCCGTTGATGGAATTGCACAACAAATTTCGGATGCAAAAAATAACCGCTTCATTCCAGCCTTTACAGGACTCACACTTCTCTCAATTCTTTCGCTCAGACCAAATCTCCCTACCTGACCCGCCCCAGGTGGAGCAAAGCCTTGAATAATACGGCCACGTTCAAAGCATGCAGGAAGCGCCCCTGGCGGGCCATCTCGATCAATTCGTCCAGCGGAACGAGATGCGCCTCGATCTCCTCGGTCTCATCAAAGTGCTGCTGGCCAGTCAACTCCACATCGGTGGCGAGGTAACAGAACAGGGTATTATCCTGAATGGCCGGGTTCGGATAGATGCGTCCCACTTCGATAATGCTCCCGGCAGAATAGCCCGTCTCTTCCAACAATTCGCGCCGCGCTCCCTCCAAGGGATCCTCCCCATCCTCCACAATGCCGCCCGGCAGTTCCAACGACATCTTTTGAATGCCGTGGCGATATTGCCGGACAAGGACAGCCTCGTTATCTTTTGTCAACGCCAGCACATTGGCCCAGTTACGCGATTCAAAGACGAACGGCCTGAAGACCTTGCCATTGGCAATTTCAACGGTATCCACCCGAAAGCGCGGATGGACATATTCTGAATTAAGGATCTTCCAAGGGGTAAGTGACACTGGATACGCTTCCTCTCTATGGAATAGACTTTCCACGAGAAATTATAATTTACCCATGCCCATTACCACTGACTCCGTCCGCACATATTACGATGAGAACACCAGCCTCTTTTTGAAATTCAGCGGCCACAAACAGACCCAAAACATCCATCGCTCGTTGTGGATGCAAAACACAAAATCCCTCGAAGAAGCACTGAATACATCCAATGCGCTCATCAAAACAGAGATCGATTCCGTTGCGCCGGAAAATGCCCATATCGCAGACCTCGGCTGCGGTGTGGGCGCAAGCCTGTTCTACATCCATCCACGATTACAAAGCCCGTCTCCCGCCCTCGGACTGACCCTCAGCCCCGTACAAGCCAGGCTCGCTCAGGACTCAGCAAAGCAACTTGGTTTACAAGATCGAATCCGTTTTGCTGAAGGAGACTTCACTTCTGTTCCACTTCCAAGCGCGTCGCTGGACGCAGTCTATTCGGTGGAAGCCGTTTGTCATGCTGTGAACCCTGAGAAGTATTTCCAGGAAGCCAGCCGACTCCTGCGGGTTGGCGGCATACTCATCCTCGTGGATGATCATCAGGCAGCGCGCCAATTGAATAAATATGAGCAAAAATGGTTCGACGCTTTCATCAAGGGTTGGTACGTCCCCGGTGTGCGGACTGTGGAGAAAACGACTCAATTCGCAAAGTCTCACCACCTCCGCCTCATCAAGAACGACGAACTCACACCATATCTGCGCTTGCGCAACCTGCCGGACCTCCTCGCCAGCACCCTGTTATTCCTGGGCGAAAGACTTCCCATCCAGCATGCCATTGTCCCATCCATGCTCGGCAGCATGGCATTGCAGCAATGCCTGCACATGAAGGTGGTGGAGTATCGAATGTTGGTCTTCGAGAAAATCGCATAAGGGCGAAGTACTCCGCTCCTGCAGAAAATGCCAAAGAACATCACCCTTCTCACCAGCGGCACCCGCGGCGATGTGGTTCCCTACATTGCACTAGGCAAAGGCCTGAGTGATGCGGGTTATAACGCCCGCATCGCTGCGCCGCGCGGTTTTGCAAATCTTATTGCAGGGAACCGGGCCGGCCCATTCCCTACATTTGCCCCCTTCGACGGCAATCCCACTGACCTGATGATCGAACAAGGTGACTTTACCCCCTTCACAGTCGGCACCAATCCCATCCGCTCCATTCAATCTACACGCAACTTTCTAAAAGAAGCCCGGCCGCTTTACAGGCGTATGCTGCACACCGCCGCCGAAGCCTGTCACGGCTCTGACTTGCTCATTCATGGCTTGCCCGCCATCTGGGGTGCGCACATCGCCGAAGGGCTGGGCATTCCCGCCATCCGCGCCAATTTGCAGCCGCTCACTCCCACTCGTGAGTTTCCATCTACGCTGCTTCCATTTCGTTTTTCTCTATCAGGGATCGGAAATTGGTTCTCGCAATGGACAGTAACTCAAGCCACGTGGCTTTCGTGGCGCTCCGAGATCAACCATGCGCGTCGCACAGACTTTGGGCTGGGTCCTGCCCATTGGCTTGACCCTTCCCTCCAAGCAGACTCGCACCAACCGATCACACTCAATGCGTTTAGTGAAATCATCGTGCCGCGCCCGCGAGATTGGAATGAAAAGCAAATCATCACTGGCTATTGGCGCCCAACCACGCCAGAATGGACTCCGCCCAAAGGCCTGGAGCAATTCATCTCCGCAGAGAATGTCATCGCCATTGGTTTCGGCAGCCCGGGCACACAGGGATATTTGCCCATGCTCGAAGAGGCCTTGAGCAAGGCAAACGTCCAAGCCGTGCTCATCATTCCCGCCAAATGGCACAGTGAGGTTAAGTCCGCAAGCATCTTCCCCGTTGAATACGTCCCACATGATTGGCTGTATCCGCGCGTAAAAGTCGCCGTCCACCACGGCGGCGCAGGAACCACCTCCGCAAGTTTCCATGCAGGCATTCCCACCATTGCTTTACCGCTCGCCATTGACCAATTCTATTGGGGCGAGCGGGTCGTTAAGATCGGCGCAGGGCTGTCCATCCCCCAGCGGAAGCTTAATGCAGAAAATTTATCTCGAGCCATCCTCCAAGCGTTGAATGATGAGAGCATGAAAGTGAGAACCAAAACCATCCGTGGAGAACTGGCAAAAGAGAACGGGGTCCAGGCTGCGGTGAGCGCGATACAGAAAGTCATTTGACGGTCAAGCAGGCGGAATAAATCGAGAAAGATTTTATTCCTACTCGGCCGCTGCTGCCGTATCGAAACCACTCTGACGCAACGATACATACGCCACAGCCAATGCGATCAAAGAAAATATGCTCCCCAGCCAATATGGCGCAGAAAAAGCGATCACCTCAAAAGACATGCCTGCGAGAATGGGGCCAAAAATATTCGTCAACGAAAGCAGGGTCTGCGTGCCGCCCATCAGGCGACCCTGCTCAGACTCAGAGACACGCAGCGAGACCAACGCCGTAAGCGAAGGGATGCTTGTCCCTGTACCCAGAGCAACAACAGTGACCGCGGGGAAAAGCATCCATGCCTGCGGAGCGAACGCCATGCCAGCCAGCCCCGCCACCATGAGCATGAGCCCCACGACCGTGAGACGCTTCTCGCCGAAGCGCGGCTGGAGTTTGCCGAATAAAAATCCCTGAATGAAGACCGCACACACACCAACATACAGATAGAACAGGCTGTTCTGTGTGGGCGTCCACTGAAAGCGGAAGTTTGAATACAACGGGAAATTCGATTGCAACCCGGCAAACGCAAGGTTGAGCAGGAACATCGCGATCAAAAGTTTTTGAATGCTGGCACGTTTAAATAATTCTTTGAACTGACCCACCCAATTGAAGATCTGTGACGCCGGTTTAATCTCACGTCGTTCAACCGGAAGCGACTCGGGCAAAACAAAAAAGCCAAAGAGCACGTTCACCAGCGCAATGGCAGAAGCGGTAAAGGCGGGGACCGAAAGCCCATAGCGACTGAGCAGCCCACCCAAAGCGGGACCCGCCATCATCCCCAAACCAAAGGCCGCGCCGACCATGCCCATGCCGCGCGAGCGATTCTCAGAGGTGGTCGAGTCGGCGATGTAGGCATAGGCGGTGGTGAGGTTCGCACCGGTCAACCCGTCTATGAAGACCGCAAGAAAAATCAACGGCAATGAATTCGCCAACCCAAGCATAAGATATCCCAGTGATGTACCAAGCAGGCACACCAGCAAGACCGGCCTGCGCCCATAACGGTCTGAAAGCGCGCCCAGGATGGGGCCTACAAAGAGTTGCGTCCCGGCATAGAGCGAACTCAATGCGCCGGCGATCGCCGCGCCGCCATCTTGCGCTTGGACGAAGAAGGGCAGCAACGGCAACATAATCCCATAGCCGAGCAAGTCCACAAAGACGGTGATGAAAATAAAGAGGAGGGAGAAATTCAATGGGGGGATTCCAATCGGTACGGGTAAGATGCGAGACGATAAATCGAAGACACGATTGTATCAAAGTCAAATCAAGAGCGTCCCCAATCGCAGCCCCGTGGGTTTAAGTCTCAAACAGGATTTTCCACCGGAGGAAACGGATGACCGAGAAATTGTCACGGCGTATCAAGTGGATCTATGGTTCGGGCGATCTGGGCTTCAGCCTGACGAACACCATTCTGAGCGTGTACTTTGCGCTCTTCCTGACGGATGTGGTGGGTGTGCAGCCGTACATTGCCGCCATTGCCATCTTCGTTGGCAGTACCTGGGATTATGTAAATGATCCCATCGTTGGGTATATCTCAGATCGGACGCGTTCGCGTTGGGGGCGCCGCAGACCCTTTCTGTTGTTCGGGGCGCTGCCCTTTGCCGCTGCCTACATCCTGCTATGGTGGAAGCCGCCGCTTGAGGGTGCAACAGCACTGGCGATCTATTACTCCATTGCCTTTGCGCTATACGACACAGCCGCGACCTTTGTGTACATGCCGTATTTCGCCTTGACCCCGGAACTCAGCAGTGACTACGATGAGCGCACCGGCCTGACCTCCACACGCATGTTCTTCTCGATCCTGGGCAGCCTGATCGCCTTTATCCTGCCGCTATGGGTGGTGGATGGCTTCCGTCCCGATCACGCGAACCGGGTGCTGCTGATGGGCACAATGTTCGGGGTGATCTCGGCACTCCCGCTCTTTCTGGTCTTCTTCTTTACACGCGAACGGCCTGAATTCATGAACCACGAACCATCCCTGAGCGTAAAAGAGTCGGTCAGGGCCACCTGGCAGAACAAGCCTTTCATCTTTGGGTTGACCATGTTCCTGTTCAACGGCGTGACGATGAGCATCATTCAGGTCATCCTGTTGTATTATGTTAAGTATGTGGTCAAACGCGAGGCGCAGAGCGATATGATCATGGCCACCATCTTTGTGGTGGCCATGATCGCCCTGCCGTTGTGGGAATGGGTCTCACGGCGGTTGAACAAGCGCTGGGCATATATCAGCGGCATTTCCTTTCTGGCAGTGGTGCTGCTGATCCTCTCTGCGCTGACCCCGCAGACCGGGCTGACGTTCATCATGGTGTTGTGCGTGTTGGCGGGTATCGGAGTCTCAGCCATGCATGTGATGCCATGGGCCATCCTGCCGGACGCGATCGAGTATGGCGAATGGAAGACCGGGGAACGGCAGGAGGGTATGCTTTATAGTCTGATCACGCTCGCACAAAAGGTGGCCTCGTCCATCGCTGTACCGGCGGCATTGCTGGTGCTGCAGAACACGGGATATGTCTCCAATAGCGCCACGCAGCCACAGAGTGCCATTGCAGGCATCCGCTTTGTGGCAGGGCCGCTTCCAGCGATCACCATCTCGTTGGGAATTTTGTTCACACTGCTCTATCCGCTGGGGCGTGAGAACTTCAAGCAGATCACACGGGAACTCGAAGAACGGCGCAGGGCCCGCCTGGAGGCGGCTGAATGATCGAAGTCCGCAAGGTGGCGAACAAACGTGAGAAGGAGATCTTCCTGACCTTTCCATGGAAGATGTATCGGGGCGATCCGCTTTGGGTACCTCCAATCCTCTCAGAGCGCAGAAAAGAAACGGACCCGTCACAAGGCATCTTCTTCAAGAACGGCTATGCCGATTTCTTCATCGCCTGGGAAAATAATAAGCCGGTCGGCACGATCTGCTGCTCACATGAGGTTGGTGGAGAAGCGGGCGAATGTTCGTTGGGCTTTTTTGAATGCGTTCATGACTATGCCGTGGCCGAAGCGATGTTTCATAAGTCAGAAGATTGGGCACATGACCATGGGCTGACCATGCTGTGCGGCACCTACAACCTTGACCGTGAGAACGGGCGCGGAATTCTTATCGAAGGCTGGGATAGGCCACCGGTCATCTTATGCGGACACAACGCTTCCTACTATGGGGAATTTTTTCAGCGTTTCGGGTTTGAGAAACGCCACGACGACGGTCTCGCTTACGCCTGCGACCTGAACCCGAATGATGCCCGGATCCAACGCCTGCACCGTCTCGCCGACCGTGTGCGCGAACGCAAACGCTTCACCGTCCGCAAAGTGGATATGAGCGATATTGAAGGCGAGATCGGGCGCATCCATATCCTGCAGAACCGCGCACTGGAACACCTGCCAGGCTTTGTACCGTATACCCGCGAAGCCATCGAAGGGATGCTGCTGCCACTCAAGGACATGGCCGACCCGGAACTGATCCTCTTCGCAGAGGATGGCGGGAAAGTCATTGGCTGGTTTCCTGCCATACAAAATTTCAACGAGATCCTGATCCACCTCAATGGCCTGAGAAATCCATGGGACTATCTACGCGCCCTGCATTACAAGAACCTGAAACCCAAGTGTCTGTCGATCAAAAGTGTGGCGGTGCTGCCGGAATATTGGGATACCGGCGCAGCCATCCTGCTATTTTCCGAGATGACCAAACGCGCCATCGCCCAGGGATATCAGTGGGCCGACCTCTCGCTGACCGGCGAAGACAATCCCGACACCTGGGATCTGGCCCATCATATGGGGGCAAAAATATATAAACGCTATCGATTCTATAAAAAGGTTTTGGGAAATCTGGCATAGACGGCCGTATGGCCGTTCTTTCGTTTTAGCAGGTTAACACAATTGTAATTATTTCAACTTCCGAATGCACAATCTTTCATATATAATTTCAATATAATTTTGACCGTTATTTTCAAAACGAAAGGAGGTGAGTGTGATGCTCTTCGCACCAAAAGAGAAAGGCCAGGGATTAGTCGAATATGCTTTGATCCTTGTACTGGTTGCCATTGTTGTTATTGCAGCGCTTATGATTCTCGGCCCCATCATTGGAAACGTATTCAGCAAAGTCAACAACAGTCTTTCACGAGTATAAGGTTCATCAAAAAGAGACCCGTAAGAAGAACGGGTCTCTTTTTGATTCCAGATCAGGATAATTTCATGCGGGTATCAGGTGAAATGAACAGGTAGTAAACTGCCAGCCCACCGCTGTAGATCAGTACCGCTGTGTACACCACAAGGTTGAGCATACGCCCCGGTTCCACACTGCCAAGCAGGCCAACAAAGGGGACAATGAGCACAAGATCATACACAAGGAAACTAAGCAATTGCCCCAATGCATGATGCCAATGCGGACGGAATATGCCATAAAGGAAATAAAAGGCATCACCGAGGAAGATGCAGCCAAAGATCACAGAGGTATCCGGCTTTAACGCCCAAGGGAAGATGGGAGCCTTTAAGACCAGCGCCCCACCCGCAAGGAAAAGGGATAGGATGAAGATCCAGAAAGAGATCTTGACCGGCCTGGGCATGGGACGAGGATCGACAAGCGGGATGCGCAATCCCCAGAAAAAGGCAACAAGGCTGGCAACCGCAGCAAAGGCCGTGAACATGCCATACGAAAACATGCCTGCCTGTCCCTGCGCTGCAAGTTGAAAAAAGTAGGCCGAGGTGGTTAGTTCGATCACGAACACATTAAGCGCACCGGCAGGCAATGCGCCAAATTCCCCCGACCAGCCGATCCATAGGGCGGCAACACTGACCGCAGCCAGAATGGACCCGATGAATAGATAGGAATAGCGTCCATCCTCCCAGGGCCAGATGCGAAGCACAAGCGGCACACGGAAGATAAAACCAAACGCCAGAACAAGCACGATCACGCCAAAGAGAAAGATCAGGGTCCGAAGCAGTTTCATGGATTCACTCCTACCAGTAAAGTTGATTTGTATTAGTAACCCCGCTCCAGAGAAACCGTATCAAAGTTTGCGGGCAATGACCGTAAAGACGTGCCAGTGTTTGACACCGCGAGCAGACTCGCCCTGCCGGTCCTTCTCATGGAAGAACTCGATCTCAAAATCTTTAAACAATGCGCGTACCTGATCTTCGGTGAGGAAGGTCATGTCAGGCTGGCCTGCCCACTCGTCACGTGTGCCAAAGAATTGACCGGCGAAACGTCCGCCGGGTTTGACGGATGCAACGACCCGCCCCCAGAACGCGGGAAAATGTTCCGGCGGGCAGAAAGGCAGTGAGAAACTGGAGTGGACCAGATCCACGAGAGGAAGCGACGCTTCTTCAAAACGGGAAATTTGAATCTGCAAGCGAGGGCGATCCTGCGCTGGGACCTTTTCCTCCAACCAATGCGCGGCGGCAGGGTCACCGTCCAAGGCGAGGACGCGCCATCCGCGTTGGAGCAGGACCATGCATTCGGTGCCGTCGCCACTGCCGAGGTCCATGGCAAAGCGAGGCTCGGACGGGGCGGGTTCCTTTTCGAAGAGAGCGAGCGCATCCAGCAGGGCCGGACGCGGGTCGCGCCCTTGGATCTGCTGGTAAAAATCATTCCAGTTCGTGTCGGTGGGCATGAGAGGATTCTACCAAGAACGGTCACCCGTTCTCACCTACCTGCGCGCAGCCTTTCAGCAGCCAGGTCTTCGGCGTTGGCAAAGGAACTGACAATGGTAGTGCCGCCCTGACGGGTATATTGCGATTCCAAGCCATGTTCGGTCTGGTTGTAGACCAACGCCCAATAATCGATCTGAATCTGGCCGTCCTTACGGCGTTGGATGGTGGCGCGGAACTTACGATCTGGGGAATATAAGGTCTGGAGGATCTCAGGAGCAGGTTGGAGCGTGGTTTGATCGCGTCCGAAGGACCATCCCAGTACAAGGAGCACGATTCCTGGCACAGCGATTGCAACAGCCATGCCGATGGGAATCCACTGCATGGCCGGAAGGAAAATCGCAAGAAGAATGAACAGCAACCCGAGGAGTAAAAATATTTTACCGGTCAGTTTAGGCATACGATTCCAAATAGCCGCAAGCGGCGCAGCGATAAGTGACCACCGCCAGGCGCGGACCGACACGCCGCAGGCCTTCGTATTCGCTGCCAAAGAATTTGCCTTTGGCTTTTTCGGTCTTCTGCCAGAAAACGCGGACCACTTCTTTTTCTTCGATCACATAATCATCCCCCAATTGGTTCAAGCCTTGTTCGAATTCGAGCCCGGCTTCCATGGCGCCGGAACATTTGGGGCAAACGGTTGTGGGTATGAATTGACCTGTCATGAGCATCTCCTTGATTAGGTGGGATTTTCATACAGGCGCAAGTTTCTGACCAACCCCCGAAGGGACTATTACCACGGAAGGCTGATCTTTATATTGCCCAGCAATAGCGGAATAAAATTCAAACACAGGGCGGAAAGAATCCCAAAAAATTCGGAATTCGAGATTGGAAACGATTTGGCTCTTAATACCTGGTTCTGAAGTTTAAGCATGTCCTCGATCCTTGGGGATACCTCCCCTTTCTTTTTAACCTCTCCGTATAAAGCAAGCAATTTCCCCTCCAGCATGAGGAGGGTTTCCTGCTTTTTCTGCTGGACCAACTGCCAAAAAATCAGGTGAGGGTAAATGGACAACACGATAATCGTGAACCACGCTAAAACAGACAGGATCAAAACGCCGGTGATCAAGTGCGGAAAAAGATAGCTGGCCGATGCTACTACGGCGTTCAGCACCAACAAGGAAAACCCAATTGACACGGCGATCGTAAATGTCTTTTCAGCCAGTCTTCTCAATGCAACCGTATTCGCCGGATCCAGAGGGCTTAGTTTTAATGGCAGTCCCTTGATCTGATATATGCCTGATTGAACCACCAACAGAAGATATAAAACATCCCCAACCATAAAACCCAAGTAAAACACTCCCAGAGCGTCGGTATAACGCGACCATGAGAGATTGGCATTGTAAGCCAGGCTAAGGGATGCCAGCACCAAGGCAACCAGAAAACACCAAAGAAAATGTTCCCTGGAATCCAGTTTTTCCCACCATTCGGAAAGATGTTCGCGATTCGGCCTGGAAACCACCATTTCAAGACTTATTGAACGGATAAGTTTCACTTGAGGGAGCAGCCTCTTTGTAAGTTCCAGGACTCCGGCCCCAATGACCGGGTACGCCAAAAGAACGTAAAGAAACCAGGCCTCCTGATAACGAGGAGTGGAAAAAAGGACACTTAGTCCTATAATCAGGAAGTAGGAAATCATCCTCCCAATTCTGGAAGAACGCGATTCTATAAACCTCAAAAAATAACTAAACATGCAAGCCCTCGCTTATAAGATGATATGGATACCTAATATTACTGAGTTTCATTCGATAAAACAACCACTTCCCTCACCAACCTCAAATACCCCAGGCTTGAAACGGGGTTTGTCATTCACAGGATTTTTATCAATAGGAGCAGAGAAATGCAGACAGAGAACGTTCCCAGCGAAGCCGCGAAAAAACGGAACCGCAACCAGGTCTCGATCATTGTGCTGGCGCTGGTCTTTTCGTGCCTGGTAAGTTTCATCTTTTTGTTCGACCCGGCCAGTTTTAAGCCGTTGATCACCTCGCTGCGGCTGCAATGGAAGGGCGTGGCCACAATCGGCACCGTAAGCGAAACGGAGAGCGTCCGGCGCGGCAACCCGGCCCTGGGACTTTTCAACTACAAGTTGACAGTGGAGTTCGAAGCGAACGGAGCGACGTATCACGCCACCAGCCTGATGACCTATCCTCCCGCAGAAACGGACTGGGTGGGCCAGCCCATGGATGTGATCTATGACCCCGAAGACCCGGCCATAGCGATGATCGATACCTTCAACGAGCGCTGGATGGCGCCGTTTACCCAGACGCTGCCATGACCATACCCGCTACTTCGCCTGCTGGAAGTTAAAGCGGAATTTGTTCAGGCCTGAACGCTGAAAGTTCAAGGTGAAGATCCCTTCTGCCAGGCGGAGTTCGAGCCAGCCAGAGTTTTCAATGGCGTTCTGGTCGCCGCCACGCGCATTAGCATAATCTGTAAGAGGCTGGCAATTTGCATTTGCCATTTAGGTCAATTTGAACAGTTCACTATCGATAAAGAACAGAAAGTGAAATGCGGCGATGACGCGGCCGTTTTGGGTCAGCCGGACACCGAAGGGACCAACCGGGCCTTGAACGTCCAGATCGCGGCTGGGGAATTCGAAGTCTTGCGCGGTGACGCCAACCTCGATGCTGACCTGCTTTGATGCATCAACATCGGCAAAATAATCTCCTAGGCAAGTTTTATCGTTCGTAAAATTGGCCGGGCTGGAGTTGGATATTGCCGGGTTTGAGGAGGAAGGGGATGTGGATACAGCGGGAGCTTGAGACTGCGGTTTGCTCTTCAACCATTCCGTGATGACCGAACTGTTCAACAAGGCAGTGACGAGAGTCCCGGCCAAGGCGATCAGGGCAACAACGATGGCGGGTTCCATCTTTTTCTTCTGGCCGCTCGAACGCGACGGTTTTCTGGGCATGGGACGGCACTCCTCTAAAGCAACATGGACAAAGATATAAAATTATATGCTTTTGACCGGGTGAATTCAACTGGACAAAACGCCCCTCATAACAAAGGGGACGATGCCACGGTGCCGTTCTGTGATATCCAACCCAGCGGAGAATCCGCCCTTATTCACCGGGTTTGGGCTGATACCCGATGACACGGTCAATCCGCTTAAGGATGGCGGACCAAAAGAGGAGGATCGGAAGCATGATCACCAGGGTGAGTCCGATCGTCACCCACCACCCGATCCGTGTTTGGAGTTTCAAGACCTCGTCGTAGGTTTCAATGGTCACATCGCGCTTGTCGCCGGTGGTTTGATCCACACAGTAAAGCGTATTCTCAGTGAACCCGGCATCGGTCGCAACCCCATCCACAAACACCGTGCCGCCGGTGGTGCTGGTCGATTTTTCGAGGAGCAATTTCTCGCCCGCAGTGCAAACATACTGTTCCGTGTAAGGGAACAAAGCCTCATACCTGCCCGCGAGGAGGCCATTGGCAACGATCACCAATCCGCAGAACATGCTTATGGCGAATACGATCACAGCGATCAACAGTCTGGCCTTCATGGCATGCACCTGAACTTTCCTGTAACGATTATGAAAATCCCTTGCGAGTCATTGCAAGGGATCTTTTTCTTGAAGCAACCGTGCCTACGGGGATTGCTTCGCCGCAAAGACATTCTATAGCGATCTTCGCAACTTCTCGGCCACCGTACGCAGGGACTTGATGCGCGCAAAGTATTTGTCGTTGGCTTCCACGAGAGTCCAGGGGGCCTCAGGGGTGCTGGTCTTCAACAGCATCTCTTCGGCGGCGACGATGTAATCTTCCCATTTGCCGCGATTGCGCCAATCTTCATCGGTGATCTTCCAGGCTTTGTAGTTGGTGCGAGTGCGCTCTTTGAAACGACGCAATTGTTCCTGTTTGCTGATGTGCATCCAGAACTTGAAGACGATGGTGCCATAGTCTGTGAGTTGACGTTCGAACTGATTGATCTCGCCATAGGCGCGGCGCCAATCCGCTTCGGTGCAGAAGCCTTCAAGCCGTTCGACCAGGACGCGCCCGTACCAGGAACGGTCAAAGATGGCGATCTGACCCTGCTCGGGCAGGCGCCGCCAAAAGCGATAAAGGTAGTGACGTTCCTTATCCTCCCCGGAAGGCGCAGAGATGGGCCAGACCACGTATCCGCGCGGGTCGATGCGTTCTGTCAGGCGTTTGATCGAGCCGCCTTTGCCGGATGCATCCATGCCTTCGTAGACGATCACCACCGGGCGCTTCCGGGCGTAGACCTCAAAAGCGAGTTCATGCAATTCGGCCTGCAATGCCTTGAGTTGCTTGTCGTATTCTTCGCGTTCCAGGGCCTGTGTAAGATCGAGTCGCTCAAGCATTGACGGCTCCTTTCATTTCCTTCGTCGCACGCGGACGTTTTGTCTTTTTCTCGGTGACGGGCTGCAACCCCAGGCGGGCTTCGAGCGAGGCGATGATGGTTTCAAATACTTTGATGCGCATGTAATAGCGATCAGATGATTCGACGATGGTCCACGGAGCATGAGGCGAGTCTGTCCGCGCGATCATATCTTCCACGAAGACCGTGTATTTTTCGTAGCGCTTGTTCTGCAGCCAATCCTCTTCGCTCACCTGCCAGGCGGTCAATTTATCCTTGCTCAGTTTCTTGATGCGTTTCTTTTGGTCGGCTTCGCTGATGTGCAGCCAGAACTTTAAGATGACGGTGCCATCGGCGCTGAGCATTTCTTCGAATTCGGCAATGTCCTGATAGGCGGCGCGGAGATCGTTTTTGGTGACGGTCTTGTTCAACCGGTCGATCAGGACGCGGCGATACCAGGAGGTATCGAAGGCGACCATTTGCCCACGGGCAGGGATCTTCTGCCAGAAGCGCCACATCCACGGATAGCGGGTTTCGGCGGTGCGCGGCGGGGTGATGGGAACGACTCGGAATCCCCGCGGGTCCAGCCGCTCGGCAAGCAGGCTGATCAGCCGTCCCTTGCCGGTGGCGGCCCAGCCTTCAAAGACGATGATGACCGGAATTTTCGCATCGAAGACGGCATGCTCCAATTCATACAGGCGCTGCTGCAGGGGTCTTAAGCGCTTTTTGTATTCTTCCTGTGGTATCGCCAGATCAAGGTTGACATATTCAAGCACGGCAGTCTCCAGTTGGTTGATACTTTGATGATCTTGCTCGTTATTTTACCCCCTCCCTCGCTGGATGAATTGGGAATTAAAACAAACCCCTCTACCCTTCGGGCACACGTCCTTCAGGAGAGGGGCAAATAGTATGGACGTGTTGATCTCAATTCAAAATCCCTGAGAGCCAATGCATGACGTTCAAGACCAATTGGAAGTTTTGCTCTGCGCCGGGGGCGTTCATTCCCATCGGTTCGCCTGCGGATCGTTGTGCGCTGAACATGGCGGCTTCGCCAAAGAAGGCAGCGCGGCCTTTTCCAAACGGCAGGACGGCTCCCTGAAGCCAGCCACCTACAGGGATAGTCCTGGTATCGGGCGAGAATTCCCAGGCTTTTTCAGGCATGAGCAGAACAAAGTCATCTGGCAGGACGAGCACGGGCTGTGCGGACTCTGGCGCTTGAAAGGCCTGCCCGGTAAAACTGCGGACGCTGGTCACGGTTTCACTTGCTGACCTGCCTTGTGTGATAACGCTTGGGATGAGCGTATGGGTTTCGATGGAAAAGATGGTTTGTTTGTCAAAGGCTGCATCCAGTTGATCGAAGTCGTTGAACCTTGCTACAGCGAAGCCATCGTTGAAGGTCACACCAAAGGCTGCGGCGAGGTCTGAAGCGACGCCAGCGAGCGGCATATGGTCTGCGATCAGGAGCAGGGATCCGCCATCTTCCACCCAGGTTCGAACCGCGTTGATCTCATCCTCACTGAAAGCGGAGAGAGTTGGGTAGGGATAATCGCCCCATTCTTCGATGTCAAGTTGAGCGTTGGAGATGACCAGGACATCACACGCCGCGAGGATGGGTAAACTGAATTTCTCGCGGTTGGCTTCGACCTTGTACCCGTCCTTTCGTAGGAGTTCGCCAAAGGCCCAGAAGCGATCTTCCAGGGTGTGGAAGTTGTTGTGGGCTTCGTCCAAACACACGAGCGGACCTGCGCTTTGCGGATAGGCGGGCTCGGCGATCGAAGGTTGATACGACCGGTCTGGGACTTGCCCCGAGATGCAGCCTGCCAGAAATATTCCGAAGATAAGTATCCACGCTGCGATGAACAGGCGGTTTGAGTTCCTTCCGTTTTTATACATGGCAACTCCTTTGAATATTAGACCCGTTTTTTGGGGAATTGTTTCAAAGGACAGCAATAAAAAATGCCCTCTACCCTTTGGGCACACGTCCTAAAGGAGAGGGTCAAACGGAGAAATTTGATTATTAGACCTCTTGCAAAAGTCAGTTTGAGTTGAGTTCAAGATTGTAAATGGCAGCAATCAGATTGAAGCGTAAGGCAAATCTCTTCCTGCGATTGCGATACCTTTCACTCAAGATGCGAAATACT
>Ga0268298_10003831_pt1 | contig 15060 bp, 10 predicted proteins | sample WWTPWeurt_MetaG_FD_194462 | JGI IMG/M metagenome (GOLD analysis project Ga0268298, IMG submission 194462) | Activated sludge microbial communities from WWTP in Nijmegen, Gelderland, Netherland - WWTP Weurt | ecosystem: Engineered > WWTP > Aerobic digester > Activated sludge | place... | reverse complement strand
ACACTGGCAAAAACATTTGCAGGCATGCCGGTAAAGGAACTCGAAACATTGCTTGAGAACCCTTACCACGAGGCCAGGGCCGGCGCCATCAGTATCATGGACAAGGAATCGAGGAATAAAAAAATCGAACCAGCCCGGCTGGAAGAAATGTACAAACTCTACATGCGCCGCCACGACCGGGTGAATAACTGGGACCTGGTAGACCTTGGCTGCCTGTACATGACCGGCTTGTATCTCTTCGATAAATCAAGAACTGTTTTGTATAAACTGGCCCGTTCAAAAAATCTTTGGGAACGAAGAACCGCCATCCTCAGCACCTGCTATTTTATCCGCCGGGGCGAAACAGACGATACATTCCGGATCGCCGCCTTGCTGGTAAAAGACAAGGAAGACCTGGTACACAAAGCCACAGGCTGGATGCTTCGTTTCGCGGGGGATAAGGACCTGAAAAAACTGAAGATATTCCTGAATGAATACGCCCCTGTCATGCCCCGGACCATGCTCCGGGCTGCCATTGAAAAACTGGACAAAAAGCAGAAACAGTACTATATGGAGTTAAAGCCGAAGAAATGACCTTCACCGGGTTTGCCCAAACTGCCGTATTTTGCATACCTCAAATCATTCACATGAAAACACTCGTTCATACAATAATACTGTTCGCATTCACCGGCCTTGTTTCCTGCGCTGGAAATGAAAAGGAAGACTATGTAGATAAGGACCTGCAAAAAGAGGCCGACCAGATCAAGTCTACCCAAAAAAAGGATAGCGCCACATCTGCCATAGCAACGGCTGTTCAGCAAGCGCCGGCACCGGTGGTTACGGGTTCTTCACCCCTCACCTCGCAACCGGTTACGATCGGTGGCGCCGTTCAACCCGCACCTTCGGCAACCGTGCAACAACCTGTTGCCGTTACTCCGCAACCTGCGGCACAAACAGCCACTGCAGCAGGTATGAATCCCCCGCACGGCCAACCCGGTCATCGCTGCGACATACCGGTAGGTTCGCCGTTGAACAGTAAACCACAAACCACTTCCCCCCCGGCGGCCACCGTTACCACAGCGGCTCCCACAGCACAGGCAACGGCACCGGGAATGAACCCACCACACGGTCAGCCCGGTCATCGCTGTGATATTCCGGTTGGTTCGCCGCTAAACAGTAAACCAGCCCCTGCTCCGGCAGCCAGCATCAGCACTACGCCGGCAGCGGCTCCCGCAAACACATCTGCCAGGCCCGATTCTTCAAAGAATGACTAACCCGATCGACGAAGAATATCCTTACGACCCGGATCTCGAAATCGTTTCAACCCGGGTATTCCGGGTACCCCGGGAAACCTTATTCGCAGCATGGGCAGAACCTGCCCGCTTGCAGAACTGGTGGGGACCAAAAGGATTCAGCAATACCTTTTATGAATTCGATTTCCGGGAAGGCGGCAGATGGCGTTTTATGATGCATGGCCCGGAGAAAGGAAATTATGCCAACGAGGTCGAATTCCTGGAGATCCGGAAACCTTCATTCATACATTGGAAACGGATCTCGCAACCCTGGTTTCGTGTACAGGTTTTCTTTCATGAATTACAGGATGATCAAACACGCCTGGTATTCAAAATGATCTTTGATTCCGCAGAAACCTGTAATAAGATCAAACCATTTGCACCCGAAAAGAATGAAGAGAATTTCGACCGGCTTGAAAAACTGCTGGAAAGCATGTAAGAGTTCGCCAACACCCGGTACACGGCAAAATCGCTGATTAATAGCTAAGCCTTTACACGATCAAAAATTAATAATGTGAATAAGTACGCCCTTCAACCCGGGTAATTGCAGGCAGCGATCCTTAGTTTTACATTGTCTATTCTTCACAACCGTACCTATCCTCTGAACGATCATTGTTCTTGTTCTCTCTCAAAAGGTGTTTGTTTAATATCCTCTGAATGAGTGTACGTGTATTCACGTGCAGCCAAACCAAAACGATCCATCTCCTTAAACCTCCGGGTAAAAAACCATTCAATCATGCCGCACGTATGTATTTCCTAAAGGGCATATGCCGGCATCCGGAACCAGTTAAACATACACCTCGTAAAACAAGAAACATGAAACACGATTACACCGTACACAGCAAACCGATCGATGGTATACTCCATTACTTTGTCAAGAAGCTGATGGTTTTTCCCGAATTGGGGGAAGCCGCCAGTATTACAGCCGGATATGGCATGCATGCCGATTTTGATAAAGCCTGCGATATCGCCGGTGTGGATGACCCGGAGGCCCGCAAGAAACTGAGAGCGCAGGTGAGCACGGTTCAACCTGCGGCACCTGAAACAGCACCAGCACCCGCCAAAAAACCGGTCATTGTTATCGCTGATACCATCAATAAGTGGCTCGCCGAATCCGGCGTGATCGCCCTGAACTGATTCTCCTACCGGCACGGGTAACAAAACCCCGTAACCAGCAATGCATAAAAAAGCCCCGCCATTCCAGCGGGGCTTATACTTAAAATACAAACACAAACACAGGTAAGCCCCGCCTTCGCAGGCAGGGCCGTACTATTTTAATCGGGCTTTTTCCCGTCCAGAAAACTGTTGATGGTGCTGATCTCAGCCTGGTTGTTGTCGTCGGATTTGACGGTGTAGTTGCTGTAGAAAGTTTCGACGTTCGCGATGGAATTGTGAAGTTCCATGTTGCGGCGAAGGTAAGCAGGCACCGTTTCAAACTCGTTGTTAGGATCGGCTGCGTTGATGTTGAATGACAAATTACGCAGTTTTGCAATCCGCTCCATGGCCCGGCGCCTAAGGTCTTCTGCTTCGTCCTGCATGGCAGGTTCCTCAACATCAGACATCTTGATGGGCTGAGTTTGTTGTACATGTTGCTCCTCCTCCGCCGCTTGATGGGATTTAACCACCAGCTGCATCTCGATCACAGGTTCGTCATCCTGTTCGCTGGATGTCAACCGGGGTAGCTCCTCAGACGGATTGGATTCTGGTTTTGGCTGCTCCTCCACATAGATCTGTGCAGGTTTAGCCAGGTATCCTCCTGACGACGGAGGATTGCTAGCGTCTTTATCAACTACGGAAATATTCTTTCGTTCGGGTTTTGCTTTTGCTGGTTTTTCAGCGGGTGGAGGACTTTGCGGAATATCAAATGCCACGATGGGTATTTGATCAGAGGCCGAAGATATTTCAAAAAATTCCGGAGCTGCCTCTATTTTGTCCACAGTAGTTTTACCAGGTAATTTCACGGGCTGTTCCTCTTCCGCTTCTTTGAGTGTTGGCATGAGATCGTCCGGCCCGGCTTGCGCAACCGGCGCTTCCGTGATCTCGGCGATGGCTTTTTCCTCTTCTTTTTCGTCGATCTGCAAAGCGGGTTGTTCAGCTACAACAGGAGTTTCTTCTTTCACAGCCGGTTTGGGTTGCGGCTTCGCCGGCATTTCAAGTGTCATCAGTATCTTTTCTTCTCCTTTCTCTTCTTTGCGTACCGGCGTTTCACGTACAAAGGGATCCTTGTGTTCGAAGCCGGTAGCGATGAGCGTGATGCCAATCTTTTCGCCGAGTGTGTTATCGTAGCCCATACCCAGGATCACATCGGTATCTTCACCTGCCTGGCTCAGCAAATAATCCTGGATCACTTCCACTTCATCCATGGTGAACTCGTGTTCGCCCTCGGCCGAGTTGATGTTGATGAGTATCCATTTAGCGCCCTTGATATCGTTGTCGTTGAGTAGTGGTGAGTTGATCGCCTGTTCGATGGCTTCCTGGGCCCTGTTGGCTCCACCCACGGCAGCGCTTCCCAGTATCGCCACACCGCCATTGCGCATTACGGTGCAAACATCGGCGAAGTCGACGTTGATCTGGCCGGTACTGTTGATCACATCGGTGATACATTTCGCGGCAGTGGCCAGCACATTATCCGCTTTGGCGAACGCCTCTTTCATTTTCAGGTTGCCGAACTGGTGACGGAGTTTATCGTTGCTGATCACCAGCAGGGTGTCTACATGGTTCTTCAGCAGCATTACGCCCTCTTCGGCCTGTGCGATGCGCTTCTTGCCTTCGTAAGCGAACGGCGTGGTAACAATACCCACAGTGAGTATGCCCAGGTCTTTACAGATCTTGGCCAGGATGGGAGCGCCACCTGTGCCCGTTCCACCACCCATGCCGGCTGTGATGAAGGCCATCTTGGTATTCACTTCCAGGATTCGTTTGATCTCATCCAGGCTTTCTTCGGTGGCCTGGCGGCCGATCGTAGGATTGGCGCCGGCGCCAAGTCCCTGCGTAAGATGTGGTCCGAGCTGTATCTTATTCGGCACCTTGCTCAACGCGATCGCCTGTGCATCGGTATTGCAGATAATAAAATTCACTCCCTCGATCTGTTGGGAAAACATGTGATTGACAGCATTGCTTCCGCCTCCGCCTACACCAATCACCTTGATGATGGAGGATTGTTCTTTGGGCAAATCAAAATGTATCATAATCGTTTGTTTGTGCATCGCTGCATTTTTCAACGCGGCAATTAGTAATTAATAGGTTAATCGTTTTTATGAAAAATGATGAATGTTGTACCTGCGTGAAAGACATTGGCTGTGTGCGAACATTTATCATTTACCACTCAATATTATAATTTGGCGTCTTCCTCTTCTTTGAACAGGTCGATCAAACCGTTCTTGAATCCATCCATGAAGGTCTTCAGCGATTTGCGCTGTTTCACTTTAACCGGTCCGGCATTTTCCATGGCCAGGGTTTCATCCACCGGTTGCTGCTGCAGACTTTGCGGCACTTCCACTTTGCGGAACTGTTCCTCGAACTGCTTGTTCTTATTCTCATAATCATTGTATCCTTTCAGAATAAGGCCGATACAGGTGCTGTACATCGGCTTGGCCAGTTCATCGATATGACCGCCGGCCAGGTGTTCGTTCGGGTAACCGATCCGGGCATTCAGCCCGGTCACGTATTCGGTGAGCTGGATCAGGTGTTTCAGTTGCGAACCGCCGCCCGTGAGTATCACGCCCCCGTTCAGCAGGCGGGTATCCAAACCAACCTGTTTGAGGTGATAGGTAACAAAGTCCATGATCTCGCTCATCCGTGCCTGGATGATCCCCGCCAGGTTCTTTACCGATATTTCCTTGGCCGGCATACCCCGCAGACCCGGGATCGTGATGTAGGCATTCGATTTCGCTTCATCGCTCAGGGCGCTGCCGAACTGGATCTTCATCTGCTCGGCCTGTGTTTTTAAAACGCCGAGCCCGGTTTTGATATCATTGGTGATATTCTCGCCGCCGAATGGAATCACGGCCGTGTGCTTCAGGATACCTTCATAGAAAACAGCAAGGTCGGTGGTACCACCACCGATATCCACGATCGCCACACCCGCTTCCAGGTCCTGGTCGCACATGACAGCGGCGGCGGAAGCGAGGGGTTGCAATACCAGGTCTTTTGTTTTCAGTCCGGCTTTCTCCACGCTGCGGTTGATGTTGCGGATCGCATTCTTATCACCGGTGATGATGTGAAAGTTGGCTCCCACTTTTACCCCGCTGTACCCGATGGGATTGGGGATGTTCTGAAAATTGTCGACGGTGAATTCCTGCGGGATCACATCAATGATCTGGTCGCCGGCCGGTATATAGGTACGGTACTGATCGGCGATCAGGCGGTCGATCTCTTCCTGGCGGATCTCCTCTTCCACAGTCTGGCGTACAATATCTCCGCGTGTTTGCAAACTTTTAATATGATGACCCGCGATACCAACATAAACTTCGTTGATCTCGAGGTTGGGGTTCGAGTCGTAGCAATTCTTCAAAGCCATTTCGATGGCCTTGATGGTCTGATCGATATTCAGCACCATGCCGTGCTGAACACCGTTGCTGTTGGCACGTCCGAAGCCAAGTATCTCCAGCTTGCCGTATTCATTCTTGCGTCCGGCGATGGCGGCGATCTTGGTAGTGCCTATATCCAGACCTACGATGATGGGGTTTTCCTGATTCATAATTGTATGTTTTGTGTTTGTGGCCCCTATCCCCTAAAGGGGGATAAGGATGTTTGTTTTATTTGTATTTAGTTCATTATACCCCTTTAGGGGATAGGAGTATTCGGTTTTTTCATTACTGCTTTTGGTTTTGGTTTCCCGGTTTCCGGTTTTGCTGGTTTAGGGCCGGGTTTTGCCGGTTGTTTCGCCGGCACACTGGCAGCAGGGGCAGCTACGGTTTGGGTAACTGCCGGTGTCGCCCCTTCTTCCTGTGGTTTCGGTTTTTCATAAGTATTGGATGGTTGTGCAGACTCTTCCCGCTCGATGGACTGCTGAATCATACTGCTGTCGACAGTATTGCGTTCATTGTCCTGCTGTATCATCTGTAAAGAATCGTTCGCTTGTTGTTTAGCCCGCTCGGCCAATGCCTGCATCATCAGCATGGTACGTTGCGCATCCGCCGCGATGTCTTCGGCTCCCCGTTTCTTTGCCACCACCTGGTTCTTATACTGCAGGCTGATGACACTGTATTCGGCCAGCCCGGTTGTGGCCATAATTTCTTTATAGAACAACTTCAACTTGTTCAGTTTCTCTTCTGCATCGGTGCCGGTACCGAAGCGTATCAACTGGTTGCCCACCTTGGGCAGCATGTCAAATTCCCGCCGGTCTGTTATATCCACCTGGTCGATCAGGGCCATGCAGAAAGTATCCTGCTGGATCGCCAGGCTAACATCCCGTATCTCGGCAAGCAGGCTGCTGTCGGCAGGTGCCAGCACCCTGGCGTCGGACGGGAAGCCGGTGAATACCGGAAGCCTTGCCGAGAATTTATCACTCAATGGCAGCATGGTCAGTTCCTGGTCGATGTAAAAACTGTTTCCCGTTGCGGTAAACACCCTTGCCACCGGTTCCCGCTCCTGCACGTTCACCCGCAGTACTTCATTGTTATCAAAGAACAGTTCGGCGCTCTTTATCCAGATATTCTTTTCCAGCTGCGCTTCCATCTTTTTCAGGTTGAAAGCGCCAACCGGTTTACCGACCGGGTCGCCGCTCTCCACCTGCCGGATGCCTTGCATGATATCCGCCTCGTCGACAAAGACATTCGCATCGGCGCCTTTGATGGTTATCTCCACCCCTTTGCATCGGCTGGTATCTTTCTTACGGATAGCAGCTGCCAGTAACAGCACAGAAGCGGCGCCCAATACCACCCACAGGGTTGTGAGCAGGATCTTTTTAATGCTGTATCGTTTTGTTTGTTCCAATCAGTTTTCCAAACTATTTTTTATCGGCTCCACCAGGGTATCGATATCGCCGGCACCGGCGGTGATCAGTAATTCCGTTTTATTCGCTTTTACCCACTCGGCCAGCCGCTCCTTCTCGATCAGTTGCCTGTTCGTATTCTTCATACGGTCGAGGATCATCTGGCTTGTAACCCCCGCTATCGGCAACTCCCTGGCCGGGTAAATGGGCAGCAGTACCAGTTCATCCGCCAGGTCGAGGCTTTCGGCGAAGCCGTCAGCAAAATCCCGGGTACGGGTGAACAGGTGGGGCTGAAAGATCACGGTGCATTTCTTTCCCGTGAACATTTTCTTTGCGCCTGTTATCAGGGCCCGCAATTCATCCGGGTGGTGCGCATAGTCATCAATGAATACCCGGTCATCTTTCTTTACAATGAATTCGAACCGGCGCTTCACGCCTTTAAAGGAACCTACGGCCGACCGTATCTTTTCGTCATCAATGCCGAGATGCTTTGCCACGGTTATCGCCGCCACCATATTTTCGATGTTATGCATGCCTCCCATGTTCAGCGCCACGTCGGTAAGGGTCCATTCAGTTGCCACAACATGGAACGTATAGCTTCCGCTGTTCACCCTGATATCCGCCGCATGCACATCGGCCGCGGCTTCCTGCAGGTGATACGTTTTATGATTGCGGGCCTTCAATTCTCTGCCGCGTTTCAGTCCGTACTTGCTCAGCAACAAACCACCATCCTTTACCCGGGCCGAGAAATCGATGAATGCCTGTTCCACATTTTCTGCCGTACCATAGATATCCAGGTGGTCGGGATCCATCGCCGTAATGATGGCCACGTCGGGACTCAGTTTCAAAAAACTACGGTCGTACTCATCGGCTTCCACCACACATACATTCCGTTCATGGCTCCAGAAATTGCTGTTGTAGTTCGCCGCGATGCCGCCGAGGAACGCATTGCACCCGTAGCCGCTGTCGCGGAGGATGTGTGCGATCATGGTGCTCGTGGTTGTTTTGCCATGCGTACCTGCCACGCAGATGTTGAACGAACTGTTGGTGATCATACCCAGCACATCACTCCGTTTTACCACGGTATAGGCATGTTGCAGGAGGTAATTCAACTCCTGGTGATCTTTCGGAATGGCGGGTGTGTATACCACCAGTTCTGCTTCCTTGTCAATGAGCCCGGTGTGATCCTCGTAATGAATGGCAATGCCTTCGCTTGCCAGTTGTTTCGTCAATACCGTTTCGGTTCTGTCGTATCCGCTCACGTTTACTCCCCGGGCGTTGAAATAGCGGGCCAGCGCACTCATGCCGATACCGCCGATGCCCAGGAAATAAATCCTCTTTATGTCTTTTATGTCTTTCATCCGATATGCTTCAGTATCTCTGTCGCTATTTTTTCGTCTGCGTTTGCCACAGCCAGCATCCCGATTTGCCGCTTCAGTGATTCCTGTTTTGTTTCGTCCTTCGACAGGGAAACCACGGCCGGAACGAGTTTTTCTAACGCCTCCCTATCGGGTATCAATATGCCGGCCCCTTTATTAACTAAACTTTGTGCGTTGGCCGTTTGATGGTCTTCCGCCGCGTAGGGAAAGGGCACAAACACGGCCGCTTTTTTCGTGACACAGAGTTCGGCAATGGCCATGGCGCCGCTCCGGCTGATCACCAGGTCGGCAGCTGCATAAGCGTATTCCATCTGGTTTATGAAATCGCTTACCCACACATCGGGGCGACCCGCCGCCCGTTCTTTTCCCCGTGCCGCATAGGGTTTGCCTGTTTGCCAGATGAGTTGCAGGTTATTAAGACCAAATTCATCGATGGCTTTATCAAGCGATTCATTAATACTTTTTGCGCCCAGGCTTCCGCCGATGGATAACACTGTTTTTTTAGCCGGATCGAGACCAAAGAACCGGATCCCCTCTTCCCGGCTCAAACCGCTGTTTGCAATATTTGCCCGTACCGGGTTTCCGCTTACGGTGATCTTTGCAGCCGGGAAGAATTTTTCCATGCCATCGCTGGCCACGAATACGCGGGTGGCTTTTCGGCCCAGCATGATATTGGCCTTGCCGGCGAAGGAATTGCTTTCATGAATGAAAGAAGGAATGCCTTTCGACTGGGCGAAGCGCAATACCGGGAAGCTCGAATATCCGCCTACGCCGATCACCGCATCCGGGCGGAAACGCTTGAATATCCCGCGTACCTGCACAAGGCTTTTGATCAGTTTGAACGGAAGCCCGATATTTTTTATCAAAGAACTCCTGTTGAACCCCGCGATGTCTAACCCCTCAATGACGTAACCCGCCTGCGGCACTTTCTCCATTTCCATTTTCCCGTTGGCGCCCACAAACAATATTTCGGTTTGCGGTTCAATCTTCCTCAGTGCATTGGCGATGGCGATCGCCGGAAAAATATGTCCGCCCGTTCCACCGCCTGCTATGATGATCCGTTTATCCATTCACTGCTACAGGTTGCTCCTTTCCTTCCAGTTGCTCCACATTCCTCGCCACGCTCAGGATGATACCGATCGAAAGGCAGGTGAACAGGAAACTGCTTCCGCCCATGCTGATCAGTGGCAGCGTTACGCCGGTATTCGGAAATACATTCACGTTCACGCCCATATTGGCAATGGCCTGTATCACCAGCATGAAACTGAGGGCCAGGGCCAGGAATGCGCCGAAGGCATAAGGACATTTACGGTATAGCCGGATGCAACGGTACAGGAACAACAGGTATATGAACACAATGAACACACCGCCGACCAAACCATACTCCTCCAATATGATGGCATAGATAAAATCGCTGTACGAATGCGGCAGGAAGTTCCTTGCCTTGCTGTTACCGGGACCCAGTCCGGTCCAGCTGCCCGAGGCGATGGCGATCTTGGCCTGGTTCACCTGGTACTGTCTTTCATTCACATCCTCCTTCTTGCTGTAGATAAAACTTTGTATCCGCCCGATCCAGGTAGGTACCCGTCCCACGCTCAAAATACCCGGAAGGTCTTTGGTGCGTTGTTCCTTTTTGTCGTACGTGGTTACCGCGATGGTAAGCAGCAGCACTACGGGTATCATCGCCAGTCCGATCGTTACCAGCAGGTGTTTGGTACGTACGCGGCCAATGAACATGAGCATGATGCTGGTACCGGCGATGAGTAACGAGGTGGAAAGATTCGACGGGGCGATGAGCAGGCAGATGATGCCCACCGGGATGATCACCGGCAGGAATCCTTTTTTGAAATCCTTGATCACGGCCTGTTTGCGGCTCAACTGCCGGCTCAGGTACATAAACAGGGCGAGCTTGGCCATGTCGGATGTCTGGAAGGTCATGTTGATCACCGGCAATTTGATCCAGCGTGTTCCTTCGTTCAGTTTTACCCCAAAGAAATGTGTATAGATAAGCAGGAAGATGGAAGCCACAAATAAGATCGACGCCACCCGCGAGTAGATGGTATAGTTCACCCGGTGAGCGAAATAGATCACCAGCACCCCCAGCACGATGAAGCCAAACTGCTTGAAGAGATAACTTTCCGTACTCTTGCTGTATTTATATGCGAGTGAACCGGTGCTGCTGTATACCACCAGCAGGCTCACCAGTGTGAGAATGACCACGATGCCCCATATAACACGGTCGCCCCGGGTTTTACTCACCAGGTTGCCACCCATATTACTGATGTTGGGGGTAAGCAGGGATCGTATGTTTGTTTGTTCTGCCATACCTCACCCTCGTTCCCTCTCCTTGGGGAGAGGGAGGTCGGGCTATTATTTATTTTACAAATTCACACTTCGCATGTTATTACGTTTCTCCTTTCCCGCTGCCCTCTCCTGGAGGAGAGGGTTGGGGTAAGGGTTATAATTCTTTCACCGCTTTCTTGAACTGGTTGCCCCGGTCTTCGTAGTTTTTAAACAGGTCGAAGCTGGCGCAGGCCGGGCTTAGCAATACCACATCGCCCTTGTTCGCCACATGAAAGGCGGAACGCACGGCGTCGATAGCTGTTTGGGTATTGATGATCATCGGCACGATATCGGAAAAAGCTTCGTGTATCTTCTTATTATCGGTTCCGAGGCAAACGATGGCCCGCACTTTTTCCTTCACCAGGTCGCTGAGTAACGTGTAGTCGTTTCCTTTGTCAACACCGCCCAGGATGAGGATCACGGGCTTTTCCATGCTCTCCAGCGCATACCAGGTACTGTTCACATTGGTGGCCTTGCTGTCGTTGATGAACTCAACGTTCTTGATGGTGGCAACGGTTTCCATGCGGTGTTCGAGGGTCTGGAAGGTTTGCAGCGCCTCCCGGATCTTTTCTTTCCGTATGTCGACAGCGGTGGCTGCCAGGCTGGCGGCCATGCTGTTGTAGTGGTTGTGCTTTCCCTTCAGGGCGAAATCTTCAATGCTCATCTGCATCTCTTCATTTTTCCACTTCAGGTGCAGTTTGGCGTTGAGCAGGTAAGCTCCCTGTGGCAGTTGTTTACTCATGGTAAATGGGGCTGGTGTTGATTTAATGGAATAGTTGCTGATCGTTTTCACCGTCACTTCATCATCCAGGTTATAAATGAATACGTCTTCGGGTTGCTGGTTCATGGCTATCCGGAACTTGCTGCTGATATAATTCTCGATCTTATACTCGTAGCGGTCCAGGTGGTCTTCGGTGATATTGGTGAGTACCGCCACATCGGGGCGGAAGGTTTTGATGTCGTCGAGCTGGAAGGAACTGATCTCGGCCACGTATAAAGGCTTGGGATCCACGGCTACCTGTTTGGCGAATGAATAACCGATGTTTCCCACGAGGGCGCAATCGGCGCCACCGGTCTTGCAGATATGGTAGGTCAACGTGGTGGTGGTTGTTTTCCCATTGCTGCCGGTGATGGCAATGATGCGGCTGTTCCCTTTATAGCGATAGGCGAATTCGATCTCACTGATGATGGGTATGTTCTTCGCCCGGATCTGTTTCACCAGTTCGTTCTTCTCGGGTATGCCCGGGCTTTTCATCACTTCGGCCGCGTTGAATATCCTCTCCGTTGTATGCTGCCGTTCTTCGTACTCAACCCCTGCCGCCTTCAGCTCCAGTTTATAGTCGTCGCGGATCTCGCCGCCATCGCTGACGAACACGTCGTAGCCCTTCTGCTTTGCCAGCAGGGCAGTTCCAACGCCGCTTTCGCCTGCGCCCAGTATGACGATCCGTTTGTTCATGTTCCGTTTGTCATTTATCAATGACGGATTAAATGGTCTTTCAATGGATAGAACTTAACGGGTTGTTGCCGGTCGGGTACATCTTGATTCATAGAAACAGATCCTTCGCCACTTGAAAAACTTGCAATCTGTATTGCAGATCTCCGTTGGTTTTTCAAAAAACACTTACCGCAGTTTCAGTGTAACAATGGCCATCACCACACTCAGTATGGTCACGATCCAGAAACGTACTGCTATCTTGCTTTCATGATATCCTTTCTTTTGATAATGATGATGCAGGGGGCTCATCAGGAACACCCGCCTGCCCTCCCCGTACTTTCGCTTCGTGTATTTGAAATACGATACCTGGATCATCACACTTAAATTCTCCACCAGGAATACGAAGCAGAAGAACGGGATCAGCAATTCCTTCCGCACAATAATGGCCAGGGCCGCGATGATGCCACCGAGCGCCAGGCTGCCGGTATCGCCCATGAATACCTGGGCCGGGTAGGCGTTGTACCAGAGAAACCCGATACAGGCTCCTACGAATGCCGCGATGAAAATCGACAGTTCGCCCAAGTTGGGTATGTACATGATGTTGAGGTATTCGGCGAACTTGATGTTGCCGCTCACGTAGGCGAATATGCCCAGCGCAATGCCGACGACGGCGCTCACACCGGTTGCCAGGCCATCCAGTCCATCGGTAATGTTGGCCCCGTTGCTCACCGCCGTTACAATGAAGATGACAATGAGTATGTACAGGATGTAGGTATAATCCCTCCAGGATTCCGGGAGCAGTTTCGCGTAATTGAATTCGTGGCTTTTTACAAACGGGATGGTGGTGATCGGCGTTTTCACGGAGGCGTATATATGCTGTTTACCATCGATCACCACCGTATCAAACTTGGTGGTTCTTTCAATAGGGCCCAGTACCATATTGGTCTGAACCTCCCTTTTCACCACCACGCTGGGCGTGAAATACAGCGTGGCGCCCACGATGAGGCCCAGCATCACCTGCCCGAATATTTTAAAGCGGCCCGCCAGGCCATCGCTGTCGCTTTTCTTATAGGGAATTCCTTTTTTCTGTGCGATTCGTTTGGCCCGGATCTTTAAATAATCATCGATGAAACCGATGGTGCCGAGCCAGATGGTACAAACCACCATCAGGCGTATGTATACTTTTCCCAGGTGTGCGAACAAAACGGTGGGTATCAGGATGGCGAGGATGATGATGATACCACCCATCGTAGGCGTTCCTTTCTTCTGCTGCTCGCCTGCGAGCCCCAGGTCGCGTACACTTTCGCCCCATTGTTTTGTTTGCAGGAAGCGGATCAGCCGTTTTCCATAGATCGTTGTGATCACCAGGCTCAACAGCATGGCAAGCATCACCCGGATACTGAGGAACCGGTAGAGGTTACTGCCCGGGAATTTATACCCTTCATTCTGCAGCCATTCAAATAAGTGATACAACATATTAATTTGTCAATTAGCCAATTCAACGATCAGCTGATTTCTTCTTATTCTTAATTCGCTCACGCTAACGGGCTACACGAGCACATCAGCAAATCATCACATCGGTTCATTGCCACATCGGCACATCATTTCTCCAGCAATTCAAACATTTCATTCAGCACCTGTTTGTCGTCGAAATCGTATTTCACCCCTTTGATATCCTGGTATTTCTCATGTCCTTTTCCTGCCACCAGGATGATATCGTCTTTATCGGCCAGGCTCACCGCCGTTTTGATCGCTTCTTTGCGGTCGGCGATGGAGATGGCTTTTTTTTTAGTCGTTACGGTCAGCCCCGACTCCATGTCTTTCAGTATCTCCAGCGGATCTTCACTGCGTGGATTGTCGGACGTGAGGATCACTTTATCGCTGTACTCGCAGGCAACTTCTGCCATCACCGGGCGCTTGGTCTTATCCCGGTCGCCGCCGCAGCCCACTACGGTAATGATCTTCTCATGTCCGCGGCGCAGTTTCTTGATCGTGGCCAGCACATTCAGCAAGGCGTCGGGGGTATGCGCATAATCAACAATGCCGGTGATCTTATCCTGTTTACTGATCCGGTAGTCGAATCTTCCTTCGGCTCCATCCAGGCTGCTGAGTACCTGTAATACCTTGTCTTTATCTTCTCCCAGGCATACAGCGGCTCCGTATACCGCCAGCAGGTTGTAGGCATTGAATTCACCGATCAGCCGGAAGTACACTTCTTTGTCATTGATCGTCATGTGCAATCCTTCGAGACTGTTATCGAGAATCTTTCCCTTAAAATCAGCCATCGTTTTCAGGCTGTAGAACTGTTTTTTCGCCTGGCAGTTTTGTAACATCACGGCGCCCCGTTTATCGTCGGCATTGCTGATGGCGAAGGCCGAAGCGGGCAATTCGTCGAACCAGGATTTCTTTACCCGGATGTATTCGTCGAATGCTTTGTGGTAATCAAGGTGATCGTGGGTGATGTTGGTGAACAAGGCTCCCGCGAATTGTAAGCCCGCAATCCGGTACTGGTGAATGGCATGGCTGCTGCACTCCATGAACACATGGGTGCAACCTGCTTCCACCATTTGCTTCAGCAGGGCATTGATGCTTACGGCATCCGGCGTGGTATGTGTGGCTTCGAGCACTTTATCGCCTACCTGGTTCTGCACCGTGCTGATCAACCCGCAGGTATGCCCGAGGCCCGAAAACAGTTTC
>Ga0268298_10003830_pt1 | contig 15061 bp, 12 predicted proteins | sample WWTPWeurt_MetaG_FD_194462 | JGI IMG/M metagenome (GOLD analysis project Ga0268298, IMG submission 194462) | Activated sludge microbial communities from WWTP in Nijmegen, Gelderland, Netherland - WWTP Weurt | ecosystem: Engineered > WWTP > Aerobic digester > Activated sludge | place... | reverse complement strand
ACTGCTTGATTACCGCCAGCGGCGAACCACCCACAGTGGATATAAAATAACTATGGGTCCACAGTGTCGGGATTCTGCTTTTCAAAGCAGGGAACTGCTTGCGAAGCAAAGAAGAACTACGACCTTTGACCCGCTTCACAAATTTATGGACACCGAATTGTGGATCCACTTCACAAAGCATGTGGACGTGATCGGGCATTACTTCAAGTTCGATGATTTCACATTCCAATTCATCCGCGACTTGCTGAATGATTTCCTTCAATCGAATATCTATGCCATTCACAAGTACCTTGCGGCGATACTTCGGACAAAAAACAACATGGTACTTACAGGAGTAGAAAATATGACGATTGCTTTTATAAGTTTGTGCGCTCATAACAGCTATTATACAGCTAATCACTGTATAATAAAAGCAAAACCGTTCCTTACATCTCAACTGCTAAAGCAGGGAGCTTTACGGAACATTTGGTAAAAAAGGTTGCCAAACAGCAGGGTCAGTTATCACCGACTTCACCAAAGCCAGCCGGAACCAATTACAACAAACTGTGAAGACCGATTTACAAAACATTTTTGACAACTTCAATTTGCGCAGCAGCAGGGAACTTCGCCTTGCGCTCTGGGACTGGAATTTCGCAGATATGTTTGTCCAGGAGGCTTATTCGGCATCGAGGGTATGGACAGGAGGAATTGAAGATCGCTCTGCAAAACGCGAAATGGCTTTCAAAGGGCGAGATCTTCATTAATCCTGTGCGTTTGGAAGAATGTGATGTGCCTGAAACTTTGCTCCGCTGGCATCGTGTGAACTTGTTCTCTACGGATGGCTGCACCAAACTTTTTCGTTCACTACGAGCGCGGCTTGAAGTGGACAAAAAATGATTTTAGGAAGAGGATCTCCATATTCAAATTCAAAGCGCTGTATAATTTCTTAATTCCGAGGATGCGATATGAGTGAAACCAAACGATCCCTTAGATTATCCATTTTTATATTGGCCGGCATTTTGTTGGCGGGTGTCATTTTTGTGGTTGCGTTAGTGACGATCTTTATGCCTGTAAGAACAAAGAACGTACCATCTGCCCAAACGGCAACAGGGATCTCAACACTTCCGGCTGCTGAAATTATCGACGCGAAAGGTGCACCCATGCGCCTTGTGCCCGCGGGGGATTTCATTATGGGCAGCGATGACGAGATGGCTCGTGATGCCCAGCCTGCTCATAGGGTCAGCCTGCCGGACTTCTATATGGATGTCTATGAGGTGACTCGGGCACGCTATATGGAGTGTGTCGATGCCGGGGTATGTAGTGACCACCTAAATGTTCCCGATCTTGAGTCGTACTTTAAAGAGTCCAATTTCCCAATGTCAAGTCTGGATTGGGAGCAGGCAAAAACCTTTTGCGAATGGCGCGGTGCGCGCCTGCCTTCCGAAGCGGAATGGGAAAAAGCCGCGCGCGGCACGGATGGCCGCACCTACCCGTGGGGACAGGAATATGACCCGGCATATTTTCAAGCGGACGCTGGCGGTTCTCATGAGGTTGGAATCTATGAAAAAGGCAAAAGCCCATATGGGATGTACGATATGGCGGGTAATGGCTGGGAATGGACGGCGGACCCGTTGACAGTCTATCCGGGCAACCAGGGAGACCACAGCTACTACCGCGAAACGGATCGGGTTTTACGCGGCGGCTCATGGGATCACCCTGACCGTACCGTTGTCAGTACCTGGTACCGTTTCGCCAGCAATATAGCAGACAATTCAGGTTATGTCGGCTTTCGCTGTGCAAAGGATGCTCCGTAAAATATCCCATCAAGTTGATTTATTCAAAAGCCAGCCCCGCAGCGGACTGGCTTTTCTTTTATGCTCTCGCCAAGTGGACTGGCATCTCGTCCCACGTTCTACCTTCAAGGACTCCGCCTGTCTTCTTTCTTCCACCATCCGCCGAAGGCGTAGATGACGCCGCCCCATTGTTTGAAAAAGAACAGGATCTTCGCCCTCAAACATTGATCTCGAATATCCGTCACCCACGCTGGGTCAAGCGGACGTGTACCCTGGCTCAGATTCGCCGCCCCAAAAATATGGCATCACTCGTTTTCGGTTGTATAATTTCATCAACCAAAGTTGGTGGAAACTAAAATGCCCGAACCCAAACGCCCATTGAAAGTATTTTTATGCCATGCCCATGCGGACCGTGACCCCGTGCGCGGACTTTACTCCCGCCTGACTCAAAACGGCGTGGATGCATGGCTGGATAAAGAAAAACTCCTCCCAGGGCAGGATTGGGAATTGGAAATCCGCAAGGCTGTGCGCGAAGCGGACGTGGTGGCGGTTTGCCTTTCGAAGCAATTCAACGAAGATGGTTTTCGACAAAAGGAAGTAAAACTTTCTCTTGATGTCGCAATGGAAAAACGCGAGGACGCAATTTTTATCATTCCTGCACGATTGGAAGAATGCGACAACCTCGAAAGCCTGAGAAGATGGCATTGGGTGAATTTGTTTGAAGAAGATGGCTATGAAATGCTCATGCGCGCTTTGCGTGCGCGGGCAGATAAGATTGGTGTGACATTAAAGGTAAGAAGAGGCAAATCACAAAAAATAAAAAAACCGAGCGAAAAAAAATATTCCAAAAAAGAATAACGGAGTAAAAAATAGTCGAACACTGCGTATGTTCTATGATTTGGCTGCTCATTATGAATGTGATATTGAAAATGCCAGTGCAGAGACTTTAGCGAGTTTTTTGTTGGAATCGCTAACCAGAATCATGCGTATTACATCAGCTATTAATAAAAGTGATGAAAATCGCACAATCGAATATCGAACTGACAAGGTTGAATATTTCGATCCGAAAGAAGGCAAAACGCTTCAGTACGCTTTGATTGTTCATGGAAAAAAATTACAACTGGTTGGCAAAGATAAGTTTAGGGGCGTTGAATCGCTGACAGATGTCACAGAAATGTTGATTATTACTATTACACAAAATGTTAATGACTCGAGGTTACGATTTGATAGCAATAATATTCCGGCCGAACAATTTAAAGAGCTGGTGCGAGAGATTTTGTTGGATTTCGGGAAGGATATATCATCGGACGTTAAAGACGCTTCATTTGAAAAGTTGCCTGCGCCAGAGCAAATAAAACCCGAAAATAAAACCAACTCTGTTGTCAAAGAAGAAAAACCCATATCCAGAGTAACCAAGGACGAATTCTTAATAGAACGTGGGAAGCCAAGAGACACATCTATTATTGCAGAGTTTATCTCTCGAATGAGCAAAGGGAAACGTATTTTAACTACTTATGATGTAATGAATGAGTTTGGCGACAAGGCTTATAAGCTCTTGCGTTTGGATGGTAAATTGATTGGGCTTGTAGGTTGGAAAGCGGAGAATCTCGTATCTTGCATAACCGATATTTTTATTGAAGATCATGTCAGTTTGTACAAAGCTCTTTCAGCTTTGATAAAAGAAGTGGAACATTCTTCTAACGAACTGCAATGTGAAGTTTCGCTTATCTTTCCTGTGAATGATCTTGCTTTACAAGAAGACCTATGGAAACAGCTGAACTATGAACGTTGTACCCCCGAAACGCTTCATGTGCAAGCATGGCAAGATTCGGCAAAAGAATTAGTAAATGAAAAGAATGTGCTCTTCTTTAAAAAGTTGCGTCCAGATCGTGTCCTACGTCCTGTTTGACAGATTCAATTCCCACCGTCGCGCGAAGCGTGCATCATCCATTGTCTTTCCATCAGTTATAATCCCCTTCGCAATCCAAAATTGTAAATCCCAAACATGTGCTGAGCTAGTCGAAGCATCGGAAATCGCAAATGACGAAACCCTCCTCCTTCCAAGAAATCATCCTCAAACTTCAAGACTTCTGGGCGTCGCACGGATGCCTGATCACCCAGCCCTATTACACTCAGGTCGGTGCAGGGACGATGAATCCTGCCACCTTCCTGCGTGTGCTCGGACCCGAGCCGTGGAATGTGGCCTACGTCGAGCCGTCTGTCCGCCCCGATGACGGGCGCTACGGCGAGAACCCCAACCGCTTCCAACTCCACACCCAGTATCAGGTCATCCTCAAGCCCGACCCAGGCAACCCGCAGGAACTTTACCTCGAGTCGCTCAAAGCCCTCGGTATCGACCCGCGCCAGCACGACATCCGCTTCGTGGAAGATAACTGGGAACAGCCCGCCATCTCCGCGTGGGGTTTGGGTTGGGAGGTCTGGCTCGACGGGCAGGAGATCACCCAGTTCACCTACTTCCAGCAGATGGGCGGCGTGGCGCTCGACCCCGTCTCGGTCGAGATCACCTACGGGCTCGAACGTATCCTCATCGCGCTCAACAACGCCAAAGCCATCTGGAACGAGGAATACGGCGCAGGTGTCACCTACGGCGAGATCCGCCGCCAGGAAGAGTTTGAACACTCCAAATATTATTTCGAAACCGCTGACGTCGAACGCGTCCGCGCCATGTACGATCTCTTCTCTGCCGAAGCCGACGCCTGTCTCGCGCAGGGTCTCATTGTCCCCGCGCACGACTACGTCCTCAAATGCTCACACTGCTTCAATATCTTAGATACACGCGGTGCGATTAGCGTTGCCGAACGTCAAGCCTTCTTTCGTCGCATCCGCGAATTAGCCAAAGGGGTAGCGGTCAGCTATGGCGAACAGCGCATGAAATTGGAATATCCGTTGTTGAAAGAGAGTCAAAAGTCAAAAGTTGAAAGTCGATCACTACCCGCGACTTTTGACCTTCGACCTTCGACCTTCCTGCTTGAAATCGGCGTCGAAGAACTCCCCGCCTCTGATGTGGATTCCGCTTACGCGGCAGTTTCCACCCGCGTGCCGACTCTGCTCAAGGAACTGAATCTCACCCACGGCGATATTTGCTTCTTCACTACCCCGCGCAGAATCGTTGTTTCTATCGACTCTCTCTCCCCGAATCAGCCAGACCGCGAAGACCTCGTCAAAGGTCCGCCCGCCGATAAAGCCTTCGACAAAGATGGAAAACCGACTCAGGCTGCATTAGGTTTTGCAAAGAAAAATAATCTCGACCCTGCCACACTTGAAGCCCGCGAGATCGACGGCGGGAAATACGTCGCCGCTGTCGTCAAACAAAAGGGACGTCCCACTCCCGAAGTCCTTGTGGATGCGTTGCCTAAATTAGTCGAAAGCATTAAATTCGAAAAGTCCATGCGGTGGAACGACTCAGGCATTGCCTTCTCGCGTCCCATCCGCTGGTACGTTGCTCTGCTCGGTGATATGGTCATCCCGTTTGAATATGCTGGCGTGACCTCTGGAAATATTTCCCGCGGACTTCGCCCCTACGGCTCGCCCGATATCACCATCCCATCTGCCGATAAATATTTTGACATAATCCGCGAAGCAGGCATCCTCCTCGATAAAGAAGAACGCAAAGCTTCCATCGTCGAACAGGTTAACCAAGCCGCAGCCTTGCTTGGCGGCGAAGCTATCATCGAAGAAGGCTTGCTCAATGAAGTCACCAACCTGATCGAAATGCCCACCGCTGTCATGGGCGGCTTCAATGAAGAATTTCTTTCATTACCAAGAGATGTGTTGATCTCTGTAATGAAGAAACACCAACGGTATTTTCCGGTCCGCAAGGGACGGGCGCAGCATGCTGCGCCCCTGCTCCCGAACTTTATTGCCATCCGCAACGGTGACGATATTCACATTGACACCGTCCGCGAAGGGAACGAACACGTTCTCGGCGCGCGCTTTGCTGACGCCAATTTCTTCGTCCGTGAAGATGTCAAACTCAAGCTCGAAGAATATCGTCCCAAGCTCTCTACTCTGACCTTCCACACCAAGCTCGGTTCCATGCTCGACAAATCTGACCGCATCTTGAAACTCGGCGCGGAAGTGGGCGCGATGCTCGGCTTCAAAGGCGTGGACGAGATCAAGCCGCTCGGACGCGCGGTCTATCTAGCCAAAGCAGATTTGGTGACTCAGATGGTCACCGAAATGACCTCTCTGCAAGGCATCATCGGCGGCGAATACGCGCTGCGCTCCGGCGAGTCCGCTGAAGTGGCGCTGGCAATCTCCGAACAATATCAAACTGTGCCGCAAAGCAAGGTCGGTGTGGCGCTTGCATTGGCAGACCGCATCGACTCGCTCGTTGGTCTCTTCGGCGCGGGGCTGGCTCCCACAGGCGCGAAAGATCCTTTCGGTCTGCGCCGCGCCGCTATTGGTGTCGTTCAACCACTCATCGAACACGGCATGGACTTTGACCTTGCGCTCATTGTTCAAAAGTCCGTGAAGACCCAACCGCTCGAAGTCACTGCCGATGCGCAGAAACAAATTCTTGAATTCATCGCAGGCCGCTTGAAAGTGGTTCTCGGCGACATGGGATTCAAGCACGATGTCATCGAGGCCGTGCTTGCGGCGCAGTCAAATAACCCTGCGGGAACTGTCCACGCGGTGAAGCAACTGTCCGCTTGGGTCGGACGCGAAGATTGGTCCACCATTCTGGACGGCTTCGCCCGCTGTGTCCGCATTACTCGCGATCAAAAGACTCAGTTTACTATCGATGAAAAGGTGTTTGTGGAGTCGGAAGAAAAACAACTCCATCAAGCATTGAGCGTTGAGCGTTCAACTTTTAAAGATGTTGATGAGTTTTTGAGCACGATAGCAAAACTCATTCCATCCATCACCGCCTTCTTCGATAAAGTGCTGGTCATGGCGGAGGATGCGAAAGTAAAAGAGAACAGGCTGGGCTTGTTGCAAAAGATAGCGGGGCTCGCGAACGGGGTGGCGGACCTGGGCAAACTCGAAGGATTTTAGTACTTCCGGGAACAAGTCAACACTTGTTCCCGTCTTTATTTAATAAAAGGTGCCATGAATAAAATCCGTACAATTTTCCTGGTTTGCATTTTAATGCTCGTCGCTTGTGCCAGCCCTTCATCGGCTGAGCAGACAAATGTTCCCACACTTGATCCAACTGTAACTGCAACTCGCATACCAACAAGCCTGCCGCCTTCAATTACACCTGCTCCAGTAATAACAATGCCGCCAGATTTTTCGCCGATCATGTATGGGAAAAAATATGATGCAAATACCTTTTTCCTCCTGCTCGGCGGGGTGCTTGGCAGTGACTGGATCACGCCGGATGCTGTCACAGACCAGTTTGCCGCGGAGTGGGACTATGATGTTTATACATTGTCCGAAAGTTACCAGGTCCATGGCTATGCACCTGATTTTTCGCCGCCCAATCAGCTGTATACCATTGGAACGGATGTAACTGTGGATAAAGCCGGGATGGTGGCGGTTGCAAAAGGATGGCCTGTTTTACAGCGTGATGCCGAGGAACTTTCATCTGAAAATGTGTTTTACCAGCAGGTTGTTCTGGATTGGTTAAAATCGGAAGGAGTCTCCGCGCCCGGATCTGGACTGCTCACGATCTTCCGCGTTGATCTCGAAGGGGATGGCGTGGATGAGATTTTCATCAATGCGGTTCATCTGGATGAATCACAGCATACAACGAAAACCGGGGATTATTCGATCGTCCTGATGCGCAAGGTCGCGGGGAATGATGCGGTCACTGTGCCTGTTGTGGCGGACGTGTATCGGTCACAGGAAGCGCAGGTCACTTTCCCGAAGACATATTCCACGACCAATTTTATTGACTTGAATCAGGATGGGGTTTTGGAGATCGTTGTTGGTATTGAGAAATGGGAAGGGGATGGGGCGGCGGTCTATCAGATCAACGGGCAGGAGGTTGTGGAATGCCTGAGGCTGGAGTAGTAATATGAAAACCATCGCTCACAATCTGACGAAGTATTTTCTTTTACCATTGATCCTTGCCAGCCTTGCATGTTCATTTGGAAATTCCATTGCAACGGAACTGCCTGCAACCCCGCAGGAAACTCTTCAGGATGTGGATGACCTGACGGGTCCGAGCATTGGATATAACGGCATCCGCTTCGTGCTTGACCCTGGGCTGGGCTCACAGCTTCTTGCTTATGATGAAGAGATCGCTTCACCCTCCGGGCAGGTGGCGCATTACACCCGTTTTGCATTGACGGCAGAAGAGTATTGTCAGACCTGGTGTCTGATGGTGTACCCGGTCAGCGAGTTTGAGCAGGCGTTTGGAACATTCATCTTTCCGCCCGACGGATACGGTGGCGGGGCAGCGATTGTTTTCAGCGCGCAGGAAAAGACACTGGAATTTCAAAATGGCAGCGGCGAGCGGGCCTTGCAGGCCTTTGGACAGATGTCATATTTTGTTGGGAGCGAGGCGTTGAAGTATGTCTATCGTGGTATGAGTAGTGACGGGAGAATTGCCGTGTATCTACAGGTGCCGGTGCAGGCTGATGCCCTGTTCTTTCCGACCCCGACCCTCCCGGTCGGCGGGAATGTGCAGGAGGGAATTTCTGCACACAACCGTCAGCTTGCCAAATCTTTGAATACGCTTGAGGCATCAGCGTTCATGCCCGATCTGACTCTGCTCGATGAGTTGGTATCTTCCATTCAAATACAAGTCAAAGAATAGTCACCAGTAATTACTGAATCTAAAAGGTCAGCAGGGCGGATATAATGCTGACCTTTTTGTGTTGATAATTCGGACAAAAATGGTTATAATTAGGTTGGTTCGAGTTTAGATTTTTGTGGTGTATTTTCCATATTGTGGCAGGTATTCGGCATATACCTGTTGCAGCCAGATAAAAAGGAGAATCAAAATGTCCAAATCGATCGTTCGAATTGTTTTTGCGGTACTGATTAGCGTTGGCGCCATTGCGATGGCTGCTTCCACCAGTGTTCAGGCAAAAGTAAAAACTATTTTGCAAAAGCCAGGGGCAAGCATGAGCGCCTCTGTTTCTGCGAAAGATCAAGCTTTTGGAAAAGCCGCTGGGCGTGATCGCTATCAGTTCCAGAATGAATTCGGTTCAGGCGAAGGCCATGATTGTGGTTCTGATCCGACATCAGATTACTAAACCTTGATATTGCAAAAATACATTTACTGGTAATTCTTGATCTAAACGGGACGGATTGAAACTCCGCCCCGTTTTCTTATTCTTAAAGTCCCGGGGGTGGAATTATTTCTTAATTTGCCAAATCGCTGAATACGTCTATAATTCAACCACCCTATGTCCACCATTGATGAAGTCAAATCCAAAATAGATATCGTAGATCTTGTGTCTGAGGCGGGCGTTAAGCTGCGCCATGCGGGCAGGAACTATACCGGATTCTGTCCGTTTCACGATAACAAGCACACGCCGGCGTTTGTGGTCTGGCCGGAATCTGGGACATGGCGCTGTTTTGGTCAATGTAACGAAGGTGGGGATATTTTCAAGTTCGTGATGAAGCGCGAGGGTCTGGATTTTAAGGATGCGCTGCAAAAATTGGCAGACCGCGCGGGGGTGAAAGTTGAATCCTTTGCTGCGGAAAAGCCTGAAGTCAAGGAAGCGCATGAACATTTGCGTATCCTGCTTGAAGATTCGATCGTTTATTATCGATCTCAGCTCTTTAATAATAAGGAGATATTAGGGTATCTACATGAGAAGCGCGGATTAACCGATGCGACCATCGAAACCTTTGGTTTGGGATACGCCCCGCTGGGATATGATAATCTGCTCAAACACTTCCTGCCCAAAGGATACAGCGAGAAGGATCTGATCGACGCGGGCATGTTGTCTGTGCGTGATGCGGAGGATGAGCGTAACTCGCAGCATGTGACCCGTTCCTTTGACCGCTTCCGCAACCGTATCATGATCCCCATTCGGGATGAACAGGGGAAGATGGCAGGCTTTGGCGCGCGGATTGTTGAGCCGACCGATATTCCAAAATTCCTGAATTCCCCTGAAACGCCGATCTTTACAAAAGGCAAAATCCTTTACGGATTGGACCGCGCCCGTAAACCGATCCGCGCTGCTGATCAAGCAGTCATTGTTGAAGGCTATCTCGATGTCATCGCGCTGCATCAGGCGGGATATGAAAATGTGGTCTCGCCGATGGGCACGGCGTTGACAGAAGATCAATTGCGTTTGCTCAAGAAGCTATCACGACGCATTGTGCTGGCGCTTGACCCGGATACTGCCGGGCAAAAGGCTGTCCTGCGGGGATTGGATGCCGCCCGTTCGGCAATGGACCGTGAGGGCGAACTTGGTTTCGATGCGCGCGGATTGCTCCGCAATGAAGCGCGTTTGCAGGCTGACTTGCGTGTCGCTTCCATGCCCGATGGTCTTGACCCTGATGAGCTTGTGGCGCGTGATAAGGAAGAGTGGAAGCGCTTGATCGAGAACGCTAAACCCATCGTGACGCATGTAATGGATTCACTGGCGGTCGGTCAAAACCTTAATGACGCAAAAGTAAAAAATCAAATTGCCGCTCAGGTGATCCCTTTAATTGAAGATCTGCCTAATGCCTTGGAGCGCGATACCTATCGCCAGGCATTGGCGCGCATGTTACGGGTTGATGAACGTTCATTGATGAGCACTCAGGTTCAGGGTCCGGTCATGAGGCGCAAGCCGCGGACTGTGATCCAAAAGATGCAGCCAGATAGATCTATCATGGCGGTCAATCCTAATTTTAGGATCGAATCGTATTGTCTGGGAGTTTTACTGCGCAAACCCGATCTACTCTACCGTCTTGATAAAAGTTTTCAGGAATTTGGTTTAAGCCCTCTGGCTGTCGAAGACTTCGAGTATACTGACCATCAGTTGTTGTTCAGTGTTGTGCGCCTGGCGGTCGAGCAGGATGAGAACGATCATCATCAATACGTCACCAGCCATCTGCCCGAAACGATCAGCGATCTTTCAAAGGAACTGCTGGCGCAGACTGAAAAGCTTGAGGTCGTGGATGATAAGGTTCTGGAAGATCTGTTGGCGCGTTTCATTGATCTGCGCCGCGCCAATGCGATGGTGAATAATATTCAATTGCGTTTCCTGCAGGATGAAGATCAACAGCAGGGAGGCGCAAATATAAAGGTGTATCAAGAACAGAATTTAAGGTTGGCGAAACTGCTTCACAATCTGGATCAAGCCAAAAGAAAAATGTCATTAAAGCGGCAGGCGTGATCAAGCCATGCTTTGGGTGACTCAAAAAATAAGATCTTTTTGCAGCCATAAAGGGAAAGGGACTAATAATCATGCCCGCAAAAGCAAAAGCCAAAATCAAAACGAAAATAAAGCCCGTGAAAAACTCAAAGCAAAAAAAGAATGAGCCTTTGCAGGCTGTTGATGCCAAATCAGAGGGGGGGCAGTCCCAACATCTGGTGAGTTTCTTTTTAGATACGATCGATGAGGAAAATGTTATTCCACTGGATGGCATCCCAGGCGAGCTTGTCGAGCTGGATGACACATTGCTCGTGGAACCCGAGGAAAATGTTGAAGACGTTCTGAAATTGCACTCGCGCGAACTGGCTGGCGATCTTTCCGAAGACCCTGTGCGTTTATATCTGCGCGAGATCGGCCTTGTAAAACTGCTCGGCTCTGATAGTGAGTTTCGGCTTGCCACGCTCAGTGAAGCCGATCGCCACCTGACCACCCTGCGAAAGTTGAAACAGCGCAAAGGCGTTTCCCTGGCCTCCTCGATCTATCACTCCCTGCTTTTGGAAATGCTTACTTCCTGGGATCGCTTGATCGAAGATACCGAACAGCTTGACCATGAACTTCCGAATCTCGCCTTGATGATCGCCGAGTCCCAGTCACTTCACGCGGGATGGGAATTTGATTCGCCTTCCTACTTTCGCGCCTATTTGGATAACGGTCATTGGGGAGTGGATCATCTTTGGGATAACCTGGCCCGCCATGCTTATAGTGTCTTTCTTAACCTATACCTGCTCCCGTTCAAATATGCCGAGTGGCTGCTGACTTATGTCCGCGCCCAGAACGTATTTCCGTCCCAGCGCATCCTCTACCGTAGTCTGCCCTCGGACGAAGAGCTGTTGGCCGAAATGGACGCGGCGCATGCCCGCGCAGTGGATGGGAATCAAGCCCTCATCCGCGCGAATTTACGTTTGGTGGTGAGCGTTGCCAAGCGTTATCTTGGGCGCGGCATGTCACTGCTGGACCTGATCCAGGAAGGTAATATGGGATTGCTGCGCGCGGTTGGGAAATTCGATCCGCGCCGCGGTTTCAAATTCAGTACCTACGCCACCTGGTGGATCCGCCAGTCCATTAACCGTTCCATTGCCGAACAGGCGCGCACCATTCGAATCCCTGTGCATTTGTTCGAATCTGTCTCTCGCATCCTGCGCGCGCAAAGACACCTGACCCAGACCCTGGGACGTACCCCAAACAACGCCGAACTTGCCCTGGAAGTGGGATACCTCTCCGCTTCTGATATGCAAATGATCCTGCAGGCCCATGCGGAAAATACACCCGTCGGCCCGGATATATTGCAGCGTTTGGAGGAAGCTTCACAAAAAGTAAAACGTGTGCTTCGTTCGGCGGAGGAACCTGTTTCACTCGAAGGCCCGGTCGGGGATGAAGATTCCAGTTCCCTGGGTGATTTTATTGAAGATGAAGACGCGCCCTCCCCGATGGATTCTGCCGCCCGCGAAATGCTTCGTGAGCAGGTCCAGCGCACACTTGCGGCGCTTTCTGAACGCGAGCGGGATGTGCTTGAACTGCGCTTTGGTCTAAAGGATGGAAGAGAACATACGCTTGAAGAGGTGAGTCGCTATTTCAATGTGACCCGCGAGCGTGTTCGCCAGATCGAGGCGAAAGCCCTGCGGAAACTACGGCATCCCGTTTACAGCCGTGAATTGCGGGATTATCTAGGAGATTGAAAGAAAAGACACAGTTCTGCTGTGTCTTTTCTTAATAAAACCCATTATGACTAATATCATCATTTTTGTGAAAAGTGACACTTTCTCTATTTCCTCAAAGTTTCTTATGATATACTACGCCGAACGTGCCAGAATTCACGCACAAATTCCACACACCAAGAGGTGTTTATGTTATTGGAATATATAGCCATTGCAGTGATGATCGCGGTAGCCACATTAATTGCGGTCATTGCGATAAGTTTGGGGGAGTTGTTTGGTCCACGTAAAAATTCAGAAGCAAAATCCATGCCTTATGAATCGGGTATGAACCCCTACGGTGAAGGGACGCGGCGCATGCCGGTCCGCTTTTATTTGATTGCTGTATTGTTCATCCTGTTTGATATTGAAGTTGTATTCTTTCTGCCCTGGGCGATCGCTTTTCGCAAGCTTGGAATTTTCGGCTTGCTTGAGATGGTCGTCTTTATCGTTATTTTATTAATAGGGTACGTGTACGCCTGGAAAAAAGGAGCGTTGGAATGGGAGTAGAGCAAAAACTTGGAAATATGGGCGTGGTCACCACCACGCTTGAAGGTGTTGTCAATTGGGGGCGTACCAATGCCATGTGGCCGATGTTGTTCGGTCTGGCCTGCTGTGCTATCGAAATGATGTCCGCGCAATCTTCAGCATATGACATGAGCCGCTTCGGTATGGAACTGATGCGCGCCAGTCCGCGCCAGTCTGATCTGATGATCGTGGCTGGACGGGTCTCGAAGAAAATGGGACCGGTCCTACGCCGCTTGTACGATCAAATGCCTGAGCCGAAGTGGGTGATTGCCATGGGCGATTGCGCTTCCTGCGGCGGAGTCTTCAATAACTATGCCATCTATCAGGGCGTGGATGAAGTAGTGCCTGTGGACGTTTTTGTGGCCGGCTGTCCGCCGCGCCCCGAGGCTTTGATCCATGGCGTGATGACCATCCATGAGAAGGTCAAAGGCGAAACTTTTAAACAGTACACCGAAAAGTACAAACAAACCACTTAACGTCATTTCATCTGCTCTCGACGGCGTCTCGCCGCCGGGGACGGCGGCTGGAGCATACATATTTATGGATAAAAAACTTGAACCCATCGTAAAAGCGATGCAGGAAAAATTCAGCGCGACCTTGGAAGAGTTTCGCGATGAAATGCATCTGTTCGTGAAGCCGGAACAGATCGTTGATGCGCTGACCCTTTTGCGCGATGAATATAATTTTGAGTTACTTTCGGCGTTGACGGCGGTTGATTATTATCCGCAGGCGACCCCGCGTTTTCATCTGGTCTATCAGCTTACATCGATTGCCAAAAATCTTTCCGTGCAGATCAGAGTCCCGGTAAACGGGAGCAGCCCCAAGGTCCCGACCGCGACGCAGTTGTTTGGCGTGGCAAACTGGCGTGAGCGGGAACTCCTCGATATGTTCGGAATCGAATTCGAAGGTCATCCCGATCCGCGCCGTATACTAACGCCCGAGGACATGGAAGGTCACCCGCTTCGAAAGGATTTCCCGCTTGGGTATGAAGAACCGCAATTTACTTTTAACTTTGATGAGATTGATCTTCGCAAGCCGTACGCAAAGGAATAGTTATGAGTCAGATTGAAGAAGTCAGCTTGGAAAAATTTAAACACCTAGTTTCAGAGCGCGCCCTGACCGGCGAAACCATGCTCCTGAATATGGGCCCCCAGCATCCATCCACACACGGTGTGCTGCGTCTGCTGCTTGAGCTGGATGGCGAGATCATTGTCAACTGCATTCCCGATATCGGTTTCTTGCACACGGGCATTGAAAAGAACATGGAAGCCAAGACCTATCAAAAGGCCGAAGTGATGACCGACCGCCTGGACTACATGAACCCGATCGGCAACAACCTTGCTTATGTGATGGCGGTTGAAAAACTTGTTGATCTGGACGTACCCGCACGCGCGCAGGGATTGCGCGTGATCCTGACCGAGCTTCAACGGATTTCCTCGCATTTGGTCTGGCTTGGTACTTCCGGCCTTGATCTCGCGGCCATGTCCATGTTCCTGTACTGCTTCCGCGAACGCGAACAGATCCTCGATATCTTTGAACTGGTCTCAGGTCAGCGTATGATGACCACATACTTCCGTCCCGGCGGTGTCTGGCGCGATGTGCCGGTTGAATTTGAAAAAGCCGTGCGTGAGTTTATTAAGATCTTCCCAAAGCGCATTGATGAATACGAAACCCTGCTGACGAAGAACCCGCTCTTTCTTGACCGTATGCTGGGCATCGGCAAATTGAGCAAAGAGGTGGCCTTGTCATACGGTGTGACAGGTCCTCCGCTGCGCGCTTC
>Ga0268298_10003828_pt1 | contig 15075 bp, 11 predicted proteins | sample WWTPWeurt_MetaG_FD_194462 | JGI IMG/M metagenome (GOLD analysis project Ga0268298, IMG submission 194462) | Activated sludge microbial communities from WWTP in Nijmegen, Gelderland, Netherland - WWTP Weurt | ecosystem: Engineered > WWTP > Aerobic digester > Activated sludge | place... | reverse complement strand
AACCTCATCGCGCGGGTCACGGGCGATCTCTACGACTGGCGCGCGGGCACGATCAAGACCTCCCTCGCCACCGAGGCCTACTGGTGGCAATACGAGGGCAAGCGCCCCTACGAGATGCAGCAGCCGCTGATCGACATCATGGGCGGCCGCAACAACCTCGCCAACAACATCGCCTTCACCAAGCAGGGACGGCGCACCGACTCCGTGTTCGGCGAGCTCGTCATCCCTGTGCTCAGCAAGCTCTGGCGCCCGCTCCCGGTCGAGTCCCTCGACCTCAACCTCAGTGGCCGCTACGAGGTCGCCAACGACTCGAAGTCGTCCACCACCACCGCCGCCGCGTTCCGCCTCGCGCTCACCAAGGATGTCGCGCTCCGCGCCTCCCGCACCCAGGGCTTCTTCCCGCCGGAGCAGAACAACCTGTTTCTCTCCGACTACGCCTTCGGCACCTCCGTCACCAACACCTTCACCTTCATCGATCCCCGCCGCGGCGGGCTCCAGCAGCTGAACGTCCCGCTCACCAACACCAGCGGCCCCAATCCCGCGCTCCGGCCCGAGACCTCCACCTCCGACAACTTCGGCGTCATCCTCACCCCGCGCTTCGTCAAGGGCCTGCGCCTCTCGCTGGACTACTGGCACACCAAGAAGGTGGACGCCATCCGCGCGCCCACCCTGCAGCAGATGCTCGACAACGAGGATTTCTTCCCGGGCCGCGTCACGCGCGGGCCGAACCTGGCGGGCGACCCGGCGGGCTGGGCCGGCGTGGTCACCGGCACCGACCTGCGCTTCATCAACTTCTCCAAGATCGAGACCAGCGGTGTGGATGCCCAGCTGACTTGGACGATGGACGCCGGCCGCCTCGGCCGCTTCACCTGGCGCGGCACCGGCACCTACTCGAAGAACTTCCTCTCGGCCATCACCCCGCTGGCCCCGGCCATCAACAGCATCGGCACCACCGACGGCGGCCTCCGCTGGCGCGGCAGCGGCTCCCTGTTCTGGGACCGCGACAACTGGACGGCGGGCATCACCGGCCGCTACACCGATTCCTACAAGACCAACACCACCGCGCCTTCCCCCGCGTTCCCCAACGCCACCGGCGTGGACGGACGCCACATCAGCAGCGACCTGACTTGGGACGTGCAGCTGGGCTACAAGGTCTCCTACCGCGCGGACGCGCGCGGCTGGCGCGGCCTCTTCACCGGCACGCAATGGACCCTCAACGTCTCCAACGTCTTCAACCGCATGCCCCCGTGGAACTCCAGCGGCTTCTACAGCCGCTACTCCGACCCGCGCATGCGCTACATCTCGCTGCAGGTGAAGAAATCCCTCTGATCGCACGATCGGCACTCCTTGCCCCATGAAAACACCCCGCCACCTGCTGCTCCTCGGGCTGCCGCTGCTCACCGCCGCGTTGGCCTCCGCCCAGAATGTTCCCGCCTCGTCGGTCGCGCCGGCCTCGTCGGCCGACACCGACTATGCCGCGTGGCAGGCCGTCCAGCGCCAGTCACCCAGCCGCGACGCCAAGGACAAGAGCAAGGATGGGGTCGAGCAATTCTGGCGCGACAAGGCCGTCGAGCTCGATGCGCTGGCGGCGAAGTTCGTCGCCGCGCACCCGCAGGATGCCCGTCGCTGGGAAGTCATGCTGCGCTCCCTCCAGATGTCCCGCTGGCGGAGCTACCCCGATGCGGCGGCGCGCGCCGCCGCCGAGGCGAGTGCCTTCCGGCAACTGCGGGAAATCATGGCGGCGCCCGGCGTCCGGGCCGACCTCGTCGAGCAGGCGCACAGCACGCTCGTGCAGCGCTCCCTCGAGGCGGCACGGGCCGACCGTCTGGCCGGGCGCCCGCTCGATGCCGCCGCCCTCCAGGCCCTTGTGGACGGCTTTGCCGACCGTTACCCGGCCTCGCGAATGCGCAGCACCCATGAGCGTCTCTATCTCGACCTGCTGGAGAACACCGACACGCCGGCCGCGCTTGCGCGGATGCAAAAACTCGCGGCGGAGCGCGCCGCCAATCCCGAGGTGGCCGACCTGGCCGCCGGCCTGCTGGCCAAGGCCGGCTATCTCGGCCGCACGATCGAGATGAAGTTCACGGCGGCCGACGGCCGCGAGGTGGACCTCGCGCAGTTGCGCGGCAAGGTCGTGCTCGTGGATTTCTGGGCCACCTGGTGCGGCCCGTGCATGGCGGAGATGCCCAACGTGAAGGCCGCCTACGCCAAATACCACGCCCAGGGCTTCGAGATCATCGGCGTGTCGCTCGACGGCGGCGGCATCAAGAAGGGCATCCAGTCCGGCGTGAAGACCCGGGAGGATTTCCTCGCCTTCCTCGTCCGCGAGCAGATGCCCTGGCCGCAGCATTACGACAATCTCGGCTGGAAGAATGAGTTCGCCCTGAAATTCGGCATCAAGGGCATCCCGGCGGTATTCCTCCTCGACCGCGCGGGCCGCGTCATCTCCACGGAGCTGCGCGGCGAGGCGTTCGACGTCCAGATCGGCAAGGCCCTCGCCGGGTCCTGAGCAATCGACGGTGGATCCCTGGAAAATCGCCCAGCGCACGACAAGCCGATTTTCTTCCTGCCCATGGTCGCCGAACGCTATTGCCTGCTGCCCCGACCGGTGAGCGCGCCGCCCATCCCGGCGCCGCTCACTCCGGCCGAGCAACACGTGCTCGCCTACGTCTGCGCCGGCTACAGCAACAAGGAGATCGCCTCGTTCCTGCACAAGGCCGAGCCGACGGTGAAACACCAAGTCAGCGCCTGCCTGCGGAAGTTCGGTCTGTCCTCGCGGATGCGCCTCATGGCCGCGCTGCGGTGAGTCAGCTGCGCCAATCGAGCAGCCGCAACGCTTCAATCCGGGAGAACTCCCGCGTGTTGTTCGTCACCAGGGTGCAGCCCTGGCCAAGGGCGTGCCCCGCGATCAGCAAATCGTAAGGGCCGATCTTGAGCCCGGTGGCTTCCAGACTTGAGCGGATGCCGGCCGCATGGGTCGCGGCCTTGGCGTCGAACGGCAGCACGCCGACCACGGCGAAGAATCTCTCCAGCTTTCTCCTTTCCCGTTCGGGCTGCGCGCTGCGGCGGATTCCGCTCAGCAGCTCGAAGACGGTGACAGACGAGACGGCGCATTCGGCCGGGCTCACGGCTGCCATGCGCGCCATGACTTGCGGATGCCCGCGCAGCACATCCACGCACACATTCGTATCGAGCAGCAGATTCATCACCCAAGCTCCACCAAGGGAGGCAGCGCACCCTGCGGCGGCCGGTCGAACGCCTGGTCATTGATGCGGATCGAGCGGAAGAATCCCTTTGGCCAACTGGCGCTGCTCATCGGTTCGAGGATGATCTTGTGCCCTTCACGCCGGATGGAGGCCTCTTTGCCGGGCAGACGGAAAGCCCGGGGCAGGCGCACGGCCTGGGAGTTGCCGTTTTTGAAGAGTTTGGCGGTGGCGGGCATGTCTAGATGGTAGATACACCAGGGGCCCCGTCAAGCTTGGGCTGATTCGGAACGATGCAGTCGGGAAATGTGGGAGCGAGCTTGCTCGCGACTGTTTGGGCGATGCCGCGAGCAAGCTCGCTCCCACAGTCAGGCACTGAAAGGTGAACGGAACCTCGATTGCATGCAGGAGGGCTCCTATTATCAGACAGCAGGATATCTGTGGTTGAAGGAGTCCTACTGCATCGTTTCGGCCAAGGCGGTGCGACGGGGAAAAGCCCCGCACGAGGCCGACGACCCGCCAGCCGCGCTTACCACGGATGAAGCGGCGCAGCGCCCTAGATATTTTTCGCCATGGCGGACGATATTTTCATGGGCCACCGCCAGCCTTGCCTTTCCCCGAGGGGAGGCATCCGCTTTCCCAGGATCAGTGACATGGGCTCCCTTCCTTCATCGCATGGCCAGTTGGCGGCCACCGACAATGCGCGGTGGTTTGCCGAGCAGGTGCAGCCGCACGAATCCGCCCTCCGCGCCTACCTGCGGGGCCGCTTCCCGGGCCTGCCCGACGTGGACGATCTCATCCAGGAGACCTATGCCCGGGTGCTGCGCGCCAAGCTCGCGGGCGAACTCCAGGAAGTGCGGCCCTACCTGTTTGCGATCGCCCGCAACGCCGCCATCGACCTCACCCGCCGCAACCGCGTCGCGGCCACCGACAGCCTAGGGAATATCGAGCAGTTGTCCGTGGTGGAGGATAGGCCGGATGCCGCGGAAACCGCGGCGCACGGCCAGGAAATCGAAATCCTCCACGAGGCCATCGACGCGCTGCCACCCCGGTGTCGCGAAATCCTCCTCCTTCGCCGTTTTCGCGGCCTCTCCCACCAGACCATCGCCCAACAACTCAACATCTCCGCCAACACCGTGGACGCCCAGCTCTGCCTCGCCCTGTTTCGCTGCCGGCAGTTCCTCCTGCTGCGCGGGGTCTCCCGCGAGACCCTCGCCAGCGTTCCGGTCAAAACCCGCGCCTAGTCCGCCATGTCCCCCACGAATTCACATCCCGCCACGCCACTGCCCGAGCCCACCGAAATGGAAGCGGCCGCCCTCGCGTGGTTCACCCGCTGCCAATCCGGCCTCACCGAGGAACAAGAGACGGCGTTCCGGGACTGGCTGGCCGCGGACCCGCGGCACGCGGCGCTGTTCAACGAGCTGGACAGCACCTGGGAATTGCTCGGCCGGGCAGGAGAACCGGCCCCGGCATCGGCGGCAGACGTGCCGTCCCCATCGCTGCCCAAGCGGCGCGCCGGACTGCTCCGTTTTGGCCTGCCCGTGGCCGCCGCCGCCGCGCTGGCGCTCGCCTATGTCGGCTGGTGGCGTCCCGCGCACTATTCCGGCGAGACGGTCACCGCGATTGGCGCGCTGCGCACGCTGTCACTGCCCGATGGCTCGGTGGTCACGCTGAACACCGACAGCGTCGTGGCGGCGGCCTTCACCCCCGCCGAGCGCCGCATCCGGCTCGAGCGCGGCGAGGCGCACTTCACGGTCGCCAAGAACCCCGACCGCCCGTTCATCGTGGAGGCCGGCGGCGTGTCCGTGCGGGCCGTCGGCACCGCCTTCAACGTCCGCCTCGACAGCAAGGCGGTCGAGGTCCTCGTCACCGAGGGCAAGGTCCGAGTGGACGACACCGCCTCGGGCCGCAGCTTGCTCGCCGCCCCGGCCGGGGTGGATCCCGCCGTCCTCCCGACGCTCGGCCACCCCATCCTCGGCGCCGGACAGAAAGTCGTGGTGACACCGGAGGCCGAACGGGTCTCCGCCGGGATCGCCGCTACGGCGGTTTCGGTCGATGAAATCCAGCGCACGCTCTCGTGGCAGGAACGGCGCCTCGATTTCGACCTGGCCCCGCTCAGCGAGATCGTCGCCGAATTCAACCGTTACAGCCGGCACAAGCTGGTCATCGGCGACCCGGTGCTGGCGGAGAAGCGCTTCGGCGGTTCCTTCCGGCCGGATGACCAGGCCGGCTTTGTCCGCATGCTGCAGGAGAACTTCGGCGTCACGGTGCAGGAAACCGAGACGGCCACGGTGCTCCGCGCCGGGCCGTGAACCGGAGCAATTCGTAGGGAAACCACGGAATACACCGAACACACGGAAGGGCCTGATGCTTATGTGCCCCGGCATGAGTGTGTCATCGCGAGGCGCGCAGCGCGCCGTGGCGATCCAGATGGATTGCTTCGTCGCTCCGCTTCTCGCAATGACGTTCTATATAAGGGGACTTCGGTATGATTTTTCCGTGTGTTCCGTGTGTTTCGTGGTGTCCTATCTGTGGTTGGTTTGGTCCGTGAAAAATTCCCGCAACAATCCCGTAGGGTGTTTGGCGGAATGGTGCGTGGTCTCATCAAGCCGCATGTCACTGCGGCGCACCCCATGACTACCAGCACCTCCAAGTTCCTGCGCGCGGCCCTGGCTGCGCTTGTCTGCGTTCTCAGTTTGGTCCCGGCCATGTTTGCCGTTGAGGCCAAGAAATCCTTCGACATCCCCGCCGGCGACGCCCTTCCGGCGCTCAAGCAGTTCGCCGCCCAATCCGGCGAGCAGTTGCTCTACTCGGCCGAGGTGGTGCAAGGCGTGACGACCCACGCCGTCAAAGGCAATTTCACGTCCCGTGAGGCGCTCGAGCGGATGGTCAGCGACACCAAATTGGCGGTGGTCGCCGACCGTAAGAACGGCGCCCTCAGCCTGGTGAGGGCCGATGACCCAAACGCCCCAAGGGTGGCGCAGGAGGAAGCGACCACCCCGGCAAGCCAAAACAAGGTTGAGGACGGCAAGCTGGTTCTCGACAAGTTTGAGGTCTTCGGCACGAAGAGCATCAACGCCGACATCCCGCGCTCCCGCGACGACGTCCAGCCTTACGTGGTCTTCAGTCACGACCAGATCGAGCAAGCCAACGTCGCCAATCTGGACGAATTTTTCCGCACGCGGTTGCCGATGAACAACCCCGGCGCCACCACCCTCACGGGACCCTTAACCGGCTCCATCAACACCAGCTCAATCAACCTGCGCGGTCTCGGCTCGAACCAGACCCTCATTTTGGTGGATGGTCGCCGGCTTCCGGCCCAGTCCACCACGGGTGGCGGCGTAGGGTCCGCACAGGGAGATATCAACGGCATCCCGCTCGCCATGATCGAGCGCATTGAGATCCTGCCTTCGACGGCCTCCGGTATCTACGGTGGCGGCGCCACCGGCGGCGTGATCAACATCATCACCCGCAAGGACTATTCCGGCGTCGAGGCGACCCTGTCCTACGCCAACACCTTCGACACCGACGCCTCCGTGCAGCGGGTGGATATCAACGGCAGTTTCTCCCTGCAGGGCGGCCGGACCTTTCTCACCGTCGCCCTGAGCTATACGGACGGCACGTCGCTTCTGGTGCAGGATCGCGATATCATTCCCCGGACCCGCGCGCTCCAACTGGCGAACAACCCGGCCGCTTTCTACGGAGCCACCGTGACTCCGCCCACGGGCTACACGAGCAACCTCCGCAACAGCGTGGCGGCCAACCTGGTCCTTAAGCCGCAGTATGGCGGCACGACGCTGAGGTCGCCCTACACGCATGTGCCGGTTGGCTATGCCGGCATCAGCTCGGACAACGCCGCCGGCCTCGTGGCGGCAGCGGGCACCTACAACCTGGATCTCCCGAACTCCCTGGCGTCCGGAGGACTCTCGAGCCTGCTCTCGAACCCGCAGGTCAAGAGCTGGACGCTCGGCGGCCGCCACAAGTTTGGCGCCAACGTCGAGGCCTACGTCGACGCCTCCTCGCTCATGAATCTTGGCCGGGGTTCGGTCATCTCGGTCGCACCGACCTCGACCACTCTGGCCGCGACGGCGCCGAACAACCCGTTCACGACCGCCGTCCTCGTGGCCTACCCCATCACAAACCTGTCCTACGTGAACTCCACGGAGAACGACAGCGCGCGTCTCGCCGCGGGCGTAGTGGTGCGGCTGCCGCGCAACTGGACCTTGGGCGCCGACTATACCTTTAACCGGTCCCGCTACCTCTCTACCGCGGTGAGCAATATTGTGGGCGATCCGGACGGAACAGGGCCGCTCATCTCCTACACGACGGCCCTGTCCACGGGTGCGGTGGACGTGTTGAAGGATCTCAACGCCTATCCCCTTAACTATACTCCTTACCTGATGCCTAAGCCGGCCCGGATTTCCGATTTCACCACGCTCGGGCAGGAAGCCACGCTGCGTGCGGCGGGCCCGGTCTGGGAACTGCCGGCTGGCCCGATCAACGTCGCGATGAGCGTGGACTGGCGGCAGGAGGCCCAGCCGTCGGTCATCACGGAAACGCCCACGACCGTGCCCAGCACCTTCACCTGGTTTCCGCGCGTGAACACCAACCAGGGTGCGGCCTACCTCGAGGCGCGCGTGCCGGTGTTTTCCGAGAAGAGCAACACGCTCCTGCGCGCGCTGGATTTTCAAGCTTCCGTCCGCTACGACACCTACCGCTCCAAAGGGTTGAGCAGTGGCGGCGTGGCGGTGGTCGGCGCCGACGGTCCGATCCCCACGACGCACTTTCCCTATCGGATTCGCAAGCTTGATGCCACCAGCTGCCTGGTCGGATTCAAATATTCGCCCACGAAAGACATCGCCCTGCGCGCGAGTTGGGGCACCGGCTTTCTCCCACCCGCCCTGGGCCAGCTCACGAATCCTACTATCCTGAACCAGGCCGTGACCGTCGTCGATCCCAAGCGCGGCAACGTGTCCGCCGCCACCGGAATCATTTCGCTTCCCGTAGGCGGGAATCCTGACCTGAATCCCGAATACTCCAAGAATCTTTCCGCAGGGGTGATTTTGACCCCGCGTTTCCTGCCGGGCTTCCGGCTCTCGGTGGACTACACGCAAATCCGCAAACGGGATGAAATCAGCTCCCTCACCCTGCAGCAGGAATTGGATCTCGAGGATGTCGTCCCGGGCCTCGTGACCCGCGCCCCGCTCACCGACGCCGACCGGGAGCTGGGTTACACGGGTGGCAGGATTACCGCGCTGGGCGGCTTTCGTTCGTATAACATCGCGAAGCGCGAGGTGGAAGCGATCGACATCCAGATGGATTATGAGAAGCAGCTTGGCTCGTTCGGCAACCTGCGTCCTTACTTGATGGCGACTTATCAGTTAAAGTCCGCCCGCCAGTTGGTGCCCAGTGCTCCATTTGTCAACGGGGTCGGCTGCCTCCAGGCGCTTCGTTGGCGCGGCAATGCGGGCTTGGATTGGAAGCGGGGCCGCTGGTCCGCCGGCTGGAACATACAATACTACGATTCCTACCTTAACTATTCCGCAAATTCGACCGCCGCGACCATCGCGGCCGTGCTCCTCAACCAGCGCACGACCAGGGTGCCCAGCCAGGTTTATCATGATCTTTATGCCGGCTACGATTTCGGCGCCCAGTCCACCGGCTGGCGCCGCTATCTCAGCTACACGCGGGTGACGCTCGGCGTGCAGAATTTCCTCAATACCATGCCGCCCCTCTTCGCCGGCACGGCGGCCTCGGAATCTTATGCTTCAGGATTCCTTCAAGGCATCAGCACCTACGGCGATCCCCGGCTGGCGCGCTACACGCTCACGCTGCGCAAGAAATTCTAAGCGCTTTCGTTCATGAAAACCTGCCTTCGCCTGGTTTCGATTTTCGCCCTATCGGCCGCGGCCACCTTGTTCGCGGCTGACGAGCCGGAGTCGCCGCCGCCATATCAAGCGGATATCAACGGGATCAAAGCCCGGGTCATGGCGAAGCTCGCGACCAGCCCGGGAGATTTCGGCGAGTTGAGTATGGCCGAGCTTGACGCCCTGGCGGTCAAGTATGCGGGCCAGCCGGAAGCCCAGGCAGCCATCGCGCTGCAACGCGCCGCCGTCACTCTGTGGGTGCTTCGGGACGAAGCCGGGGCCCAAGCCCAGGCGAGGGCGGTGCAGGAAAAATACCCGGGGACGAAGGCGGCCGCGAATGCAAACAGGTTTCTGGCCCAGTTGACGCCGGAGGCGAAAGCCAAGCGGGCGGCCGAAATGGCCGAGCATAAGGCGAAGGTGAACGCCGTGCGCAACCATCCGGCGCCGGAAATCGACTTTGCGTGGTCGAGCCGTGACGGATTGAAGAAGCTGTCCGATCTGCGCGGCAAGGTGGTCGTGCTCGACTTCTGGGCGACGTGGTGCGGGCCGTGCATCGCTTCTTTCCCGCGAGTGCGCGAGGAGGTCGCCCATTTTGCCGGCTCGCCCGTGGTGTTCCTCGGGGTGACGAGCCTGCAGGGAAAAGTGCACAATCTCGAAGCGAAACCGATCGACGTGAAGGACCAGCCGGAAAAGGAATACGCGCTCACGGCCGAGTTCAAAAAGAAGCACGAGATGACCTGGGACATCGCCTTCTCGACGCAGAAAGTCTTCAACGACGATTATGCGGTGCAAGGCATCCCCTGCGTCGTGATCATCGCACCGGACGGCAAGGTGCGGCAACTCGGGCTCAATCCGCTCACCGCCTCCGCTGACGTCCAGACCGGGATCATCGAACTCCTGAAGGAATTTAACCTACCGTTGCCAAAGGCCTGAGGCACAGACAATGTTCGCCGAACGCTACTGCCTGCTGCCCCGCCCGGTGAGCGCGCCACTCATCCCGGCGCCGCTCACTCTGGCCGAGCAACACGTGCTCTCCTACGTCTGCGCCGGCTACAGCAACAAGGAGATCGCCCTGTTCCTGGGGAAAGCCGAGCCAACGGTGAAGCATCAAGTCAGCGCCTGCCTGCGGAAGTTCGGCTTGTCATCGCGGATGAGATTGATGGCTGCGTTGAGATAAGGTGAAGCACCAGCCGTCGCCAAGCCTTCAGCCTTCGCCCGGCCTACGGCTGACAAGATGGTTGGCAAGCCAGGTCAGCGCCTGCCTGCGGAAGTTCGGTTTGTCGTCGCGGATGAGATTGATGGCCGCGTTGAGGTGAGATATTTTTTTGAGGCTTGCATAATAGTCTGCGGGTAGGGCGCACCGGCCCGGTGCGCCGCGGCGGAGCGAGCCGCTCCGCCCTACCACCGGCATCGCGACGTCAGCTCATCCGGGGGATTTGTCCTGCCGGCATCGTCTCTTCTTCGGCAAGCCTCAATAGGTCTGGAACTCCGGCCCGGGGTGCGTATTGGTGTCCGCATGTTCGCCGCCGTCCACTTCAAGAACTTCAAGGCCCTGCGCGCGGCGGCGGTGGAGCTCGGGCCGTTCAACCTGTTCATCGGGCCCAACGGCAGCGGCAAGACCAGCCTCATCCAGGCCCTGCTGCGGCTGCGCACCCTGGCCGGCCTGCCGGTCACACCCGCCCGGGACCTCCGGGATCAGCAGCCGGACGGCCCGCAGATCGAGTTTCACTTCACCGCTCCGTTCCAGGATGTGCGGGTGACGCTCGGCTGCAATTCCGACGAGATGGTCTGCAATCTTCTCGTGGTGGATCACCCGCCGGGTGAGGCCGGGGCAGGCCAGTGGGCCGCGCTGCGCCCGAGGCTGCAGGGCATCCGCGCCTATCTGTTCGACCATTACGCGATGGCGCTGCCGGCGAAACGCTCCGACGGCGTCGAACTGGCTTCCAACGCCGGCAACCTCGCCGCCGTGCTGGCCCGGTGGCGCGAGAAGCACGCGGCCGAGTGGGGCACGCTGGAGATGGATTTCTGCCGCATCCTGCCGGAATATGCCGGGCTGGAGGTCCGCGCCGCCGGCGACGGGCACGTCGAACTGCTTGCGCGGCTGGCCGGCGGAGGCGAGCTGATCGCCGCCGACAGCCTGTCGCAGGGCACGCTCTATCTGCTGGCGACACTCGCGCTGGCCCACGCGCCGGCGCCGCCGCCGGTCGTGTGCCTGGAAGAGGCCGATCGCGGCGTCCACCCGCGCATGTTGCGGGAGGTGCGCGACGCGCTTTACCGCCTGAGCCATCCGCAAGCCGCGGGATTGAGCCGGACGCCGACGCAGGTGATCACGACGACGCATTCGCCCTACCTGCTGGACCTCTACAAGGATCACCCCGAGGAGGTCGTGCTGGCCAGCAAGGCCGGCAACGCCGCGACCTTCATGCGCCTCTCCGAGCGCACGGATCTGGGCGACCTGCTGAAGGAGGCGCACCTCGGCGACCTCTGGTATAGCGGCATCCTCGGCGGCGTGCCGGGAGAGTGATGATTAATCGTTCTCCTTCTCTTGCTCGTTCTCGTTCTCATTTCCGGAACGAGAGAAGGAGAATGATTGCGAGAACGAGAATGATTTCACCATGAACATCGCCCTCCTCAGCGAATCCCCGGTGGACGAGGCGGCGCTGCGCGTGCTGGTCGGCTATGTGCTGGGCCAGGGCTTCAACCAGATCTCGCCCTCGCTGCGGGCGCGGGGCTGGCCGTCGGTCGAGCTGGTGCTGCCGGCCATCATCCGGCACCTGCACTTCAACACCCGGGCCGACGGGCTGGTGGTGGTCGTGGATTCGGACGACACTCCCGTGCACACGGCGGAGCACGAGGCTCCGGGCTATCACCATCCCCAGTGCCGGATCTGCCGCCTGCGGGCGGTCTTCCGGCGGTCGATCAAAAACCTGCCTCCCGCCCACGGGCGCGAGCGCGTGCTGCGGGCCGTGGGCCTCTGCGTGCCGGCCCTGGAGGCGTGGCTGCTGTGCGGACGCGACACCTCCATCACGGAAGCGGCGTGGATGGCCGGCCAGCAGACCGGCCGCCCGCCCTACACCCGCCGCGAGCTGAAGTGGAAGGTCTATGGCACCGACCGGCCGTCGCTGCCGCACGGGATGCAGCGCGCGGTGCAGGAGGTGAGCCGGCACCACGGCGACATCCGGCGGCTGGAGAATGATTTTCCCAACGGCTTCGGCGCGCTCGCGCGGGACCTGCGGGGGTGGAAGGCGAGTCAGGGTGGAACCTGACCTCCGGGCAGGTTGGCTCGCGGCCGGGAAGTCGTAGGGGCGTCGCTTGACGACGCCCGGGCGCCGTCAAGCGACGCCCCTACATTGACTCAACAGGAAGGTCTTGCCCCGAGGCGGGCGGCCCGCACTGTCTGACCCGCACCCCGCATGAAATTACCCCGTGCTTCGCTCGCGGCCTTGTTGACGGCGCAGGCCCAGGAGACCTTCAATGATTGCGCCGCCAAGATGATGCTCGGCGCGCTGGCGCAGCAACTGGCCCGTGCCCAAGGCGTGGACCCCAAGCCCATCCTGGCGATCATCGCGGCCCTGCTGGTGCTGCCCTACGTGGCCTTCGGCCCGGTCTGCGGCTGGCTCTCCGACCGCTATCCGAAGCGCACGGTGCTCAACGCCACGCTCATCGCGCAGATCGGGGTGATGCTGCTGCTCGTGGCGGCGCTGTGGCTGAAGTCCTTTGACGGGGCCATCCTGTGTTTCTTCCTGCTGTGCGCGGAGACGGCGGTGCTGGCCCCGGCCAAGCGCGGCATCCTGCTCGAATACGTCGGCCCGCGGCACCTCTCGCGCTGGGTGGGCTACATGGAGATGTTCAACATCACGGCGATCCTCGTCGGGTCGTTCGCCGGCGGGGCGCTGTTTTCCCACTGGTTCTCGACGGGCGGCGATCCGTGGGCGGCGGCGCAGAGCACCGCCTGGGTGCTGACGGTGCTGGCCGTGTTGGCGTGGGCGCTTTTCCAGGTGGCGGAGCCGACGAAGGCGCACTCCGCCGAGCCGTTCCGCTGGAGCCTGTGGGTGCGGCATTTCGCCGACGTGGCCGAGGTGTGGCGCACGCGGCCCCTGTGGCGGGCGACGATGGGCATCTGTTTCTTCTACGGCGTGGGCGGCTACGCCACCGTGTTGCTCCAACAGGTGGGCTACGAGCTGACCCACGGCGGTCCCGGGGCCGGGCTGGCTTCGAGCCAGCTGCTGCTGATGGTCGGCGTGGGCACGATGCTCGGCAATTTGCTGGCGGGCCTGCTTTCGCGGCGGGGGGTGGAATTGGGCCTCGCTCCGCTCGGCGGGGCGATGCTGACCGTGGCGCTGGTTGCCCTGGGTTTCACGGCGCCGGGGACGACGCGTTTCACGGCACTGCTGATCGCGACGGGCTTCTCGTCGGGTTTTTTTCTCGTGCCGCTCTACGCGTTCATCCAAGAGAAGGCCGGCGACCACCGTCGCGGCCGCATCCTCGCCGGGGTGAGCCTGCTCGACAGCCTCGCCGGCATGGCGGCGGCGGGCATCTACGGATTCGTGGCCAGCGATGCTGCACTGGGCTGGCCGGCGAGCACGCAGTTCTTCCTCATGGCGGCCGTCGCGCTGGCCATGCTGGCCTACGCGCTCTACCACCTGCCGCACCAGACCACCTGCACGATCATGCGCCTGATCGGCCGGATTTTCTACAAGGTGAAGGTGTTGGGCCGAGAAAACATCCCGGAGGGCGGCGCTCTCGTGCTGTGCAACCACCTGTCCTATGTGGACGCCGTCGTGATGCAAATCGCCTCGCCCCGGCCGGTGCGCTTCGTGGCTTTCGAGGGATTCGCGAAAAGCCCGTTCGTGCGCTTCCTGCTCCGCGCGGCCGGGGTCATCCCGGTCAACCCCAACAAGCCGCTCAAGGGCATCCGCCTGGCGTGTGACGCGCTGCAGGCCGGCGAGCTGGTCTGCATCTTTCCCGAGGGTGCCATCTCGCGCACGGGCCAGCTGATGGAGCTGCGCCGGGGCTTCGAGACCATCGTCAAGCACGCGCAGGTCCCGGTGGTGCCGGCGGCCATCGACGGGTTGTGGGGCTCGATTTATTCGTTCGCGGGCAACCGCTACCTGTGGAAGTCACCCCGCCTCATGCCGACGCCGGTGTGCGTCGTGTTCGGTCCCTCGATCGAGCCGGCCAACGCGGACGTGGCCTCCATGCGCAAGGCCATGCTCGACGTGGGCGAACAGGCTTTCCAGGAACGGCCGATGCTCCGGCGTCACCTCGGCCGCGAGATTGCGCGGGCCCTCGCCAAGCGGCCGGGCCACCTCGAGATCGTGGACCGCACCGCCGACCGCCGGCCGCTCAAGGCCGCGCAATTGCTGGCCGTGGCGGCGGCCCTGTCCCGCCACCTGCGCCGGACGGTGCCGGAAAAGCGCGTCGGCATCGTCCTCCCGCCGGGTGCCGGCGCGCACATCGCCAACCTCGCCATCGCCTTTGCCGGCAAGGTGCCGGTCAACCTGAACTTCACCGCCGGCAAGACCGCCGTCGAGGCCTCCCTCAAGCTGGGCGAGATCCGCACCGTCATCACGGCCGACGCCATGCGGGCCAAGGTGCCGAACTTCCCGTTTCCGGAGAACACGCTCGACCTCAAGCAGGCCGTCGAGGCCGCCGGCGGCAAGAAGGCCATCGTGCCGTGGCTGCTGGCGGCGTGGGTGCTGCCCAACCAGTGGGTGGCCGACCTGCTCGACCTGCCCCGGGTGGGCGACCGCGAGGAGGCGGCGCTGCTCTTCACCAGCGGCAGCTCGGGCGAGCCGAAGGGCGTCGTGCTCACGCACCGCAACCTGTTCGCCAATTGCGCGCAGATTTCTTCGCTCTCCATTTTGCCCGACACCGCCGTGCTCATGGCCTGCCTGCCGGTGTTTCACTCCTTCGGCTTCACCGTGACGCTGTGGTATCCGCTGCTGCGCGGCTGCAAGGTGATCACCGTGCCGAGCCCGCTCGACACCAAGAAGATCGTCGAG
>Ga0268298_10003827_pt1 | contig 15075 bp, 16 predicted proteins | sample WWTPWeurt_MetaG_FD_194462 | JGI IMG/M metagenome (GOLD analysis project Ga0268298, IMG submission 194462) | Activated sludge microbial communities from WWTP in Nijmegen, Gelderland, Netherland - WWTP Weurt | ecosystem: Engineered > WWTP > Aerobic digester > Activated sludge | place... | reverse complement strand
GAGAATTTATATACTATTGAACCACTCACTGAAAATCAGAAACTCTTTTTTAAAGAATGGAAGAAATTTCCTATTTATGTTCTTTCTGGTTTTGCAGGTACAGGTAAAGCCCAACCTCTAAACTGTAAAGTTAAGGTTCCAGGTGGATGGATTAATATAGGTGATATAAAACCTGGAGATATTGTTTCTTGCCCTGATGGATCAACAAGCAAAGTACTAGGTGTGTATCCTCAAGGTATTAAGGAAGTTTTTGAAGTAACTTTTAAGGATGGCAGAAAAACAAGATGTTGTGATGAACATCTGTGGAAATTAACATCACTCAGAAAAACTAAAACTACTGATGGAAATAAAGCTACAAGTTATATAAATGAGGATGTAAAATCCCTAGCTGATATACGAAAATATGATTATATATCATCTCGAGTAGGCATCCCATTTATCACCTCTTCTCCAGAGATAGATATGAGCCTACCAATACATCCGTATGTTATAGGTGTGTTATTAGGTGATGGTAGCTTAACTACAAGTTCAGCAATATATCATAATAAAGATGATGAGATAACGAAAAAGATAGAAGGTTTAGGGTACAGAGTTAATACTACTGGGGAAATAAAACACACTATACTTGGAATATCTAAGCAACTCACTACACTAGATATGCATCACAAATCCCCAGACAAATTTGTACCCCCTATTTATCTTAATGCATCACATGAACAAAGGTTACAGTTGATCCAAGGTTTACTTGATACTGATGGATATATTGATAAGAATGGTTGTGTATCTTTAACAACAACAAGTGAGAGGCTAAAAGATGATTTTATATATCTGATAAGGTCAATTGGGGGGTTTGCAAAATCATCCTATAAAGCTTACAACTTCTATAGAGATGCAAATGGTAATAAAGTGGTGTGCAAGCCCTCTTGGAATATATATGTGAGATATATTAATAAGACATTATTAGTGTCACTTACTAGACATTTAGAAAAGATTACATTATCTAAAGAACAGTATAGTGATTGTAATTTAAAGATAGCTAATATACAATCCGTTGGACATGAGGAATGCCAATGTATACTAATTGATCACCCTGATCATTTATATATAACAGATGATTTTATAGTTACCCACAATACGTTTATAGCGATGTATAAGGCGTTAGAAGATGTACTTGGTAGCCATAGGTATAAGAAATTAATTATATTGCGCTCAGCAGTTCCTACACGTGATTTAGGAGCTATGCCGGGTGATTTGGAAGAGAAAGGTAGTGTGTATGAACTACCCTATGATGAAATATGTAATAGTTTATTTGATAAGAAAGAAAGTTATCTCAGATTAAAAGAACAAGGTAGAATAGCCTTCTCTCTTACTAGCTACATTAGGGGCATTACTTTTGATGAATCAATTATTATTGTTGATGAGATAGAAAATTTAACTTATCATGAATTGTATTCTGTAATTACAAGGGTTGGGGAAGGAAGTAAGATAGTTTTCTGTGGAGACTTTAGACAATCTGATGAGAAGTTTAATGGTATGACTAAATTTCTTAGAGTGCTTGCAAGAATGAGAAATATGGTGTACAATATAGACTTTACAAAAGATGATATAGTTAGAAGTAATCTTGTTAAAGAATTTATTATTGCATCAAGTGAGGAAGAATGATATCAGCTAAAGTAATATGTGACAGTATCTCCCCTTCAAGGGTTAGATTGACAACAATGGAATTAAACTACCATAGGTTTATACACGCAGAAGCTAAAACCCATCGAATTCTTAGTTTAGATGATGAAGAGTATGAAATAGTGTTAAAACAGGATGTGGATTTAATGGATGATCCTATGCTTAGTAGGAATGCTTCCAGTAGTAGAGCTATTCCTGTTAAGAGGATGATAAAACAAGTAGCAGAAAATCCTGCTATGCCTATCCATTGGGGAAAGAATCAACCAGGAATGCAAGCTAGAGAGGAGTGTAATAATCTGGTGACTATGGATTGGGACTACTATAATGACTGTGAATGTACTGGAACAAGAGAGAGGGCTTGGAAAGAGGCGGCAGATAATGCAGTGAGCAAAGCTAGAGCTTTTGGGTTTGCTGGTTATCATAAACAAGTAGTAAACAGATTGTTAGAACCATTTCAATGGATAAAGGTAATTGTTACAGCTACTGAGTGGGATAACTTCTTTAAGCTACGTTTACATAAAGATGCCCAACCAGAGATGATGGTTCTTGCAGAACACATGAAAAAGGCAATGGATGAATCAATACCTGTAGAGCTACAGCCTGGAGATTTGCATTTGCCTTATGTAAGAAGTGACATACAGGAAGATGAGTTATGGGAAGGACTTAATACAGATTGCCCTGTGTTTAATTATGAGAAAGCTCTTAAATGTTCTGTTGCTAGATGTGCTAGAGTGTCATATCTTAATCATGACAATAGTGCACCTGATATATCTAAAGACATTGCTCTAGCAGATATGTTGTTAGTAGCAGGACATATGTCTCCCTTCGAGCATATAGCTACACCTATGAATTTTGCTAAGGATACATTTGAATTGGCTTGGGAAAATGGTGTTACCCACAAGGACAGAGATAATAATTTCTGGAGTGGTAATTTTAGAGGATTTTTGCAATACAGGCAGTTATTAGATGCTTGAAGTGTGGAAAGATATCATTGGGTATGAAGGTATCTATAGAATATCTAATTTAGGAAATGTCTATAGTATGGCTAGAGGATGCTCAGGTGGCACTAGAACTGGTAGATTACTAATACCCAAAATAGATAGGGATGGGTACTTATTTACTAATCTACAATATAAAGGATCTCATAAATACATGAAGATTCATAGATTGGTCGCCATGTATTTCTTGGAGAATCCTGATAATAAACCACAAGTAAATCATATAGATTTTATTAGGGCTAATAACATAGTGACTAATCTAGAATGGTGTACTATAAGTGAGAATCTTAAGCACACTTGGAACCACCATCGGCGGGGGTATAATCCTTTACACAAACCTGGGTTAGATAATCCCAACACTGTTTATGGGATAACAAAAATAAAAGAGATGATCTCTATGAGATATTCCGGTATGACTTATACTAAGATTGCTGAGATTTTTGGATGTAGTCATAGCACGGTACATAGATTAACAACTCAGTACAGACAATTAATAGGATAAATATAATGACTCCTTGTCAAAAATTAGGATATAATGTAGGAGATAAGTTTGTAGTACTAAAAGACATTGCCCATGTTTATAGTAGAGGGGAGATTATATATCTACTTAGGGATGATGGAAGTGATATTCCACTATTTAAAACAATTGTAGGAGGTGTGGAGAGATTTATGCCTTTAAAAGAGATAGAGAAAATAGGAGGCATAAATAAATATGCACGTACCATATATGGAGTGGAAGTAGATGTGTATGATGTATTAGTTGCTTGGAACGTAACATGTCCGGCAACACAACATGCCATCAAGAAATTATTAATGCCAGGGCAACGAGGAAGTAAGGACAAGCTACAAGATTTAGAAGAAGCAGGACAAGCTATTGAACGAGCTATAGAACTAAATAGGTAACCTTCTGATATAGAGAAAATAGAATGATAGGATTTAAAGATAAGAGTTGGTGTTATTGGGGAGTTATTGGTATTTGTGCTAATACAAAGTGTGATAGAATATTAACACCAGAATTATATAAGGAAGCAGTGGTATGGTGGGGGGATGAGAATTTTCAATTACAAACAGCAGACTTACAAACTAAAGATTGTGGATCTAAACTAAAAAAAGTGAAATTATGAATTTTATAGGAATTGAATATTTTTGTGAGGAGACACATGCATATGTGATGCAACCATATATTTTTCCAATGGAGGAAAGAGTGGATGCATTAAAAATGATTTATCAACATCGCAAAGCAAAAGGTAGATTGATAGAATTACATGTAGTAGATAAACATTGTCAAGATTAATTAAATTTATAGGATAGAATATGAAATATGCACTCTTTGTTTTAAGCTTTGTAGCAACACAAGTATTTGCAACAGGAAGTAATCACCATAATGTTTATGATAATTCAGTCGTTAATAAAGGAGGTAGTGCTGTTTCTGATAGTTACTCTAACTCAACAGCTGGAGCATACAGTGGATCTACATCCAATAGTAATGCTACTGGAGGTAATTCAGATAGCTATGCTAATAATGGAGGTAACTCTATGAATATGTCTACAATGAATAATGCTCCACGACAATATCATAATACTCCTGCACTCTCTAGTTTGTTTGGAACACCCACTGCCCCTTGTGCATTACCAGTAGGGGGAACAGGGGCAGGGGCAGGCTTTGGATTTGGCTTCATCACTGCTTATATTAATGAAGAATGTATTAAACAAGAAACAACTAAATTAGCTATAGCACGTGGGCGAGATGATACAGGTCAGGAAATTTTCTGTACAATGGAACATGCTAAAAACACTACAGAATGTAGAGAGCTACAAAGTAAGCTAGCTAAACGGGAACCAGCTTTCATTTCTATTAAAGAAGAAAAAACAGGATTGTTTGGTACAACTTGGGATGATACTACTAAACAATGGGTATTTAACACAACACGATGAAATTATTAGCTGCTTCTAAAGAAGGATGTCACCTAAAATTTATCTACTATGATGAAGGAACTAAAATGAGAGATACTATAACAATGTTTACAGAAACACAAAGTCAATTTACTGAACTTAAGGATGCTGTACTTAGAGAATTACATCAATTAAAAGCAAAGAATGTTGCGTTAAATGCACAGGTTAATGTGTTAAGGCAAGCAGTGATAAGACTTCAAACAGAGAAAGATGAATTAACTAACATTAAAACTTCTACTAAATCTAATCCTGATATGTTTTATATTGGGTTATTAGTTGTGGGATTTGTAGTTGGTATGTTGGGTGTTGTGTATAATATAACAATGTAATATGGCAAAGATAGATAAGATAGTTATTGATATTTACAATGATACTCAACGTACAACTCTTATCAATAAGCTTATGTCTATCCCCCTAGATGATCCTATCCAAGTGACAATAGGAAATAAACCTAAGGCTAGGGGGCTGGATCAAAACGGTTTGATGTGGAAGCGTATAGGTGAAATATCTGCACAAGGATGGATAAACAAAAGACAGTACAGCAAAGAATGTTGGCATAAATACTTGAAAGATAATGAAATGCCAGAAGAAGTTGAATTGAAGGACGGGACTATTTGTAGCAAGTGGGTTGAGCAAATAGATGGGAGCATGGAAACCATTTCAACTACAGAGTTGAGCGCCAGATTTTTTGCTAAATATATAACTATTATTGAGGCATTTGGTGCTGGTCTTGGGGTAATGTTTTCTGCAAATCCTAGGAAATATGATGAGTAAAGAACAACGTCACATGCATCGCGTTAAAGAACTACCATGCTGCTTGTGTGGCGCATCTGCACCAAGCGATGCCCATCACATTCTAGAAGGTAGAATAAAGGGTAGGAAAGCACATGATTTCTGCACTATTCCTCTTTGTAAAGACTGTCATCAAGGGGAAAGAAATGGAATTCATGGTCAACAATTCATGCTTAAGATTATGAAAGAGAATGAATTGAATTTACTAGGTGAAACAATCAAGAAGTTATATGGTAAGTAATTTTAATTTAAAAGGAAAAGAAATGGACGCAAATTTAAAAAAACAATTAATTAATCAATCAGCCCACTTTGGAGTTGGCGTAGCTTTGGTAGTAATATTTAGTTTTGTATTTTCTGTAGTAACAAGTTGTGTGTTAGTTGCTCTAGTTGCATATGTCAGAGAAGTAGCTCAACGTGTGAGTAATGGTGATCCTTGGTATGAATGTAAAGGTGGATGTAAATTAGATCTTCTGTTTTGGGGACTTGGAATTGTTGTAGGCTTCTTTGTAGCTGGCTGGTAATAGTAGATTACTTTTAAGGTTGTGAGAGTATGGAGGATTGATAATGTGGCCTAACTTAGTTTTACCACCTATAAATTTATGGAATGTTCCATATATGTTTAAAAAACTTACCATTATTGATAAAATATTAGATGAAGAGTTGAGATTTTATATTAAGATGGGAAGGTATGCTTCTGTATTATACTTAGGGAAGAATCAGTCTTTTGATTTGTTTATAGAATTACCAGATACTCAATCAGTAAAAAAGTTTAATTGTTTAGATATTATCAGAGTAGAACAAGAAGATTATTTAAGGGTAGGATGATGAATAAAGAATTGCCAACAGTTTATCAAAGCATCATTCATCGTAGTAGATATTCCCGCTATTTGTATGATGAGAAACGTAGAGAAACATGGGAAGAGACAGTGGATAGGCTTATGACCTACCTATATAAAAAGGTAGAAAATACTCCTGAAGTTTGGGATGGTACAGTTTATCAAGATTTAAGAAAAGCAATATTAAACCTGGATGTAATGCCTAGTATGCGGCTCCTAATGACTGCGGGAGATGCTTGTGATCGTGAGAACATTGCAGCTTACAATTGTTCCTACTTGGCTGTTAATAACAAACGAGCATTCAGTGAATGCCTATACATTCTGATGTGTGGTACTGGTGTAGGGTTTTCTTGTGAGAGACAAGAAGTAAATCTATTACCTACTATACCAAAACAATTTAATAAAACAGAAGATATTATAGTTATTGCAGATAGCAAACGTGGATGGGCAATAGCATTTAAAAAATTATTATCTTCTTTGTGGGAAGGTGAAATACCTAATCTTGATTATAGTAAGATAAGACCCGCCGGAGCAAGATTAAAAACCTTTGGTGGTAGAGCAAGTGGTCATATACCACTAAAACAACTATTTGATTTTACTATTAGAACTTTTGAGCAAGCTAAAGGAAGAAAGCTACAAAGTATTGAAGTGCATGATTTAATGTGCATGATAGGTGAAATTGTTGTAGTAGGCGGTGTTAGAAGAAGTGCTCTTATAAGTCTATCCAATTTAACTGATACTCGTATGAGAGAAGCTAAAACTGGTGCTTGGTGGGAGAATAACAAACAAAGAGCCTTGGCTAATAATTCTGTTTGTTATACGGAAAAACCAGATGTAGAAACATTCCTTGATGAATGGACTTCATTAGTAAAAAGCAAAAGTGGAGAACGTGGAATATTTAATAGAGTGGCTGCACAAAACCAAGCTTCTAAATGGGGAAGGCGGAGTAATGATGCATCTTATGGTTGTAATCCATGTAGTGAAATACTATTAAGAGATAAACAATTCTGTAATTTAACAGAGGTAGTTGTTAGAGCAAATGACACCCATATAACCTTAAAACGTAAGGTACAATTGGCAACCATATTAGGCACTATTCAAAGCACATTAACTAATTTTGGATTCTTGTCTGAAGAGTGGGTTAAGAATACAGAAGAAGAGAGATTACTTGGTGTAAGTCTTACTGGTATCATGGATAATAAGGTAATGAGTAATACAAATGATGGTTTTGCCTTTGACAACTTTGTAGCAGCTACAGAGTCTCTACCTGAAATACTAGAGACTATACGAGATACAGCGAGGGAAACAAATAAGGAATGGGCTGATATGCTTGGAATACCTAGTAGTACTGCCATTACTTGTGTTAAACCTAGTGGTACAGTATCCCAGTTGGTTAACAGCGCTTCTGGTATACATGCTAGGCATAATCCCTATTATATTAGACGAATAAGGATGGATAAGAAAGACCCTATGTATCAGTTTCTTAAAGATAAAGGGTTAGATGTAGAGGATGATGTTAGAGTACCTGATACAACAGCAGTGTTTAGTTTTCCTATGAAAGCACCTGAAGGCGCTATATGTCGTACAGATAGGACAGCATTAGAGCAATTGGAACTATGGCTAATATATCAGCGACACTGGTGTGAGCACAAACCTTCTATTACTGTATCTGTTAAAGATGAAGAATGGCCAGAAGTTGGTGCATGGGTGTGGAAACATTTTGATGAAGTATCAGGAATTTCTTTCCTTCCATTTTCAGATCACACATATCAACAAGCTCCTTATGAGGATATTACTGAAGAGCAATATCATCAGATGATGAGTAGGGATGTTAGCGAGATTAACTGGTTAGAACTTATTGAAGAAGATGACAACACAGAAGGTGCACAAACCTTAAGTTGCACTGCTGGTGGATGTGAGATTTAAATGCCACCAAGAAGGGACAATTTGAAAGGGCTACATTTTGGTAAGTGGACTGTACAGGAATTTAGTCACATAAATTCTTCGCGTTCCGCTTACTGGAATGTTACTTGTGAGTGTGGTAATACTAATGTTATATCTGCACTAAGTCTTAAAAAGAAAGAAAGCACTCAGTGTAGGGAGTGCAGTTCTAAAAATAAGACTGCTATTTATAATAGTGGTAATAAACTAGAATATCTATACATTTTTAAATTAAATTCATATTACAAGATAGGAGTTACTAATGATCCTACTCAAAGATTTAAACACATAGATAGAAATAGTCCATATAAACTAGAGCTAGTTAACATTTATTATAATAAACCTGGACTTGAAAAGGAAATCCATACTATGTGTAAAAGTAGTCAAGTAAAGGGAGAATGGTTTCTGTTAACCAAAGAGGAATTAGATAATGTACAACAAACCCTTGCGTGTTCAGCAGCAGGATGCTGTGAAATCTAAAAAGTGTATTTTAAAATGCTACTATGACAAAGAATTACAATGTTGTGGTAGTTGTTTTAGAACACTAGAGGAAATAAAAGAATGTGGTAACAAAGAAAAGAGAGGTAATATATGTCAATAGATATTAATACAAATCTAGGTGACCTATGCTTGGATATGGTAGACTCATTAGAAGAGGAAGGAGAGGAAGCGGATTGGGTGGAGGTTAGCTTTTTACATCCTGAAGCTGACGATTATTATATCACTATAAAAGTAGAACGTAAACGAGAAGAACTTGATGATGTTGACGTTCTTTCTATACCAGATAGGGAGCTACATTGATGAGTGTATATGTAATCTACAGTAAATCTTATATTACAAAAGAAGATGTAATAAATCTTGACAAATGAAATTAATAAGAGTAGAATGAATTATAAATTACACAAGGAGATTAAAATGAAACTACTATTTCTAACTATTATATTATTTATAAGTTTTAATACTTACGCTTATGATAAAGAGTATTATAAATATAATTCAATTTCACGGGAACACAAAGAACGGGTAAGAGATTACATACAACAAAGTATTCATGATGAGATACGGCGTGGTAATGATAATAGAAATTATCAAGGATATAACAAAGATCCATCAGAAATTATTTTAGACACACCTTATAGAATCGAACCTTTTAAATTTGATTACTAAAAAAGAAAAAGGGACATACCTTCACAAGTATGTCCCTTAATTTATTTCACCCTAGCTTTATATACATCTAAGTATCTTTCATAGGTTTTTGATTCTTGTGCTTCTAGCTCTTTTAGTTTTAGCCTTTTCTCCGCAATTGGAATTTCCTCATTCAATCTTACAGAATCCTGCATATCCCTAGATAGTTTAATGACTTTCCTAAGTTTATTAGCATACTTATCCATAGCTAACAACTCTCGTTTATCTTCCATTATTTTTTTCATAGAAGAGATGTCATTATTCTTTCTTGCTCTGGAGAATTCTTCAGTAGCTTTCTTAGCTTCTTCCACTGCTTTATAATAAGCTGAGCGATCATTGCTTATTGTATTCTCACCTGCAAACTTTCTAATGAAAGGCATTTCTTTAATATCTAATTCAACACCGTGAGCTTTTAATTTTGAAGATGATACAGCAGTATCAACTAATGCACCAGCACCACCAGTTAATGTCCTAGTTAAGAACTTTATATTTTCTGGAGATACATCAAAACCAGCATTACTTAATAGCCCTGCCATATCATCATATACAGTTCCTTTTGTGTTCCTAAACATTTGTTCTCGTTCAGGTTGGCTACTATCAAAAGGACTCACTGGCCTAATTTCTTTTCCAGTGAACAATGAAGTATTGGTAGACATTTGATAAGGTATTTGTAAAGCAGTTGGTGCGACTCCTCCCACTACTTGTTCAGAATTTATTTCATCACTGTTAACAAGATTACCAAAAGGAGTTAACTCTTCTACTGCATTTACAGCCATACGGAATGGAGCTTTTCCAAACTCCCCTTTACGCTGTGCGTCTGCTATCACCCTACCAGTGTTAAAGAAGAATCCATACCCATAAGGAATAGGTATCTTCACATAACTATCACCACTTCCTATAATAAGATTTCTTTCTTTTGTTGTATCATCAATCTTATCATATTCTTCTTCATCCATGCCACCTAAACCAGCAGCTAACATATAACCTAAACTAGCCATACCTACTGCTAAAGCATTAGCTTGATATTTATGTTTGCCCCTCAGGTTAGCATGTAATACAGCAGCACTACCTTGCACAGAAGCATTGAAGAATAGGTATAAAGCATTAGCTGTTTGACCTATTTCACCACGTCTATTAAAGTTTACCGTAATGTTCTTAGCTACCTTAGAAGCTTGTTCTATAGTTTTACCACTATCCAACATAGCTTTATAAGCAGCTAGTCTCATAGCATTTTCACCAGCTTGATTTAAATGTTCAATCCATTTCAATGTAGAATTAAACACTTTTCTTCCAGCAGCTCTAAACGCATTTGCTCCATCACCAGCTTTTATATTAGCAATGACACCTTGATAACTTGCATACTCACTGGATATCTCTTTACCTAAACGCTCCATATCAGATAAATATGCAGCTCCAGTGTTGCCACCATTAGCTCTATAACTATCAATAAGCTCTGTAGATTTTCTTGTAACAGCATATCTAAATAAATCAGCAAACATTTTAGGGTAGTTACCTATAGCTTTAACAGCCATAAGTGTACCTTCTTCACCTGTCAAGTTTACTATTCCAGATGTGAAATCTCGAATAATATTAGTAACAATAAATTCAGGATTATATCCCGTATACACTTTAGATAGATAGCTATTTAAAACCCTCCCTGCTTCTACAATAGCACCAACGGATTCAACACCCATGTTTGCATAAGCACGTGCAAGAAGATCATCATTAAGCTGTACTCTAATAGCATGCCCGTCCATATACACATTAACTTCATTTGGTGCAAGCATAGGGGATGCTTGTGCTATAACCCTAGGATCTGATATCTTTTGAATACTACTTCCTGGAGGAGCATTTCGTTGAGCATCTACCTTATTAACATAGACACTATGGATAACTCCATTACTATCTACTATTGCATAAGAATTATTTTCTTTTAATATGTTTCTTTTCTCTGGTTGTCCCACTGTAATCAAGTCAGGATTATTAGCTTCTGCTGCAAACATAACTAAATATTTCCCAACTCTGTTTTTCTCTACTTCCATTACAGCACGTTCATAATCCATAAGAATGTTTTCAATTACAGCTTCATTCCTCTTCTCATGGCCTAACCTACGTTTGTCTTTATGCTTTACATTAAGACCTTTACCAGTTCCTTGAATAGATTCATCACCCTTAACTGGAACATAATGTTTATATGTGTTATCCCAATTATCAGTTATATCCTTATTCAATATACCAGCATCTAATCTAAGTTGCTTAGCCTGTTCTGTCACATCTCTTAACTCATTAGCCAATGCTGCTAGTTCAGGTTTAGCCTTACTTAAATATTCACTAGCTTCTTCATCTGTAATACCATAAGCCAATGCTTCAGAATCATTCCTAACTTTCTGGATTTGTTTGTTAGCTTCTGATGCATGTTGAGCTAACAAGAAATCTTGTACATCAGATAATGTAAATCCAGCTTTAGCAATTTTTTCTACTAATGGATTTCTAACCTTCTCTCTAAAGTCTTCAAGTTGGTTAGCTACTTTAGCATGATAACGTTCTTCAGCATCATACACATTAGAGAGTTCTGTAAGCTTAACTCCTTTTTCTTTTAACCAATCTCTAATTACAGAGAAGCGATTAAACTTATCTTGCACTGTTCTTTGTGATTTTTGGTAAGTTGTTTCTTCAGGAATAGCTTCTTTGCTAAAGCGTATGTCGTTATTGGTTGACGAGTAGCCGCCGTTGTTACCAATAACTGATTTGATTTGATTAGCATCCCAGGTGATAAAGAACTTTTGACCAGTCTCCGGAAAGTCAACTTGAACACCATCGTAGCCCAAAGTTTTCTTAACGACCTTAGCAAACGCTTCGGTTTGATCGCCATAAAAGTCGTTAGCCATTGGATGTAATGACTGCAATAACGTATCGCTTTGAAAGCCATAGTAAGAATCAATGGCTTTGTTAGTTACTCGAGATTTCCCTTCATACTGCCAGTCTCCAAAATTCCATAGTGCATCTTCAAATGTCGGTGAACCTGTGATTATCTTCTTGATTTGAGCTTTTGTTAGCTTCTGTTCTTTGGTAGAATTTAGTGGATTTTGAATACTCAAGTATGCTGGAATTACATTGCCACCTTCTTTGGTAGTATCAGCATATCCTGATGCTATCGAAGGGTCTGTTGTGAAGTAGAATCCGCTACCAAATTGATCGATACCTGATCCAGCGAACTCATGGCTAAACACAGATATGTCGGAATTACCCCCATGATAAACAACCAGCGGTTCGCCCTGATCGCCAACAACCTTGCTATCACCAAACCACTTCCAAAAGTTACTAATACCTTCCTGAGTAGGATGAATAGCCCTACCTTCAGAATTGGTTGTAGGTCTGTCAACACCATTTATTTTAATAGTATCTTGAGGTGCAACTTTGCTAAATCGTATATCATTATTAGAACTTGAGAATTCTCCACTATTGCCTAGGGAGGATTTTATGGCACCAAGCCCGCCATCAATTTTAATTGGAAATAACAGTAAAGGCTCGCCATCAGCCCCATCATAATACGGGTTCCTAAATCCGGCCACATATTGCCTAGCGCCTCTCTGTGATAGCATTAAATCATAGAAACTTTCTGTATTCTGATTGTCCTGAGTAAGCTCATCTACAACCGATACACCATACTCTATAACACCAGAAGCGAAATCTTTTGATATTAAAGTTTTTGGTATATCGCCAATGCGGAACGCAACCGTAGCTGGTAATTCATCTAAGGAGTATCCACGCCACCCAAGCTCGAACATTATCTGTTCTAATTTATCCCCACCAAAAGAATCATCCTTTCTCATCTCATGAACGGACATATCTCTATAAACACCAATATCTTTATGTTTTTGCCTTAGCCTTTCACCTGCAAGAAGTGCTTCCTTGTATTTCTTAGGTATAGATGGCTTTTTATTATTTTTCAAATAGAATCCACCAAAAACATATGGCCTACCCTCCTCATCAACCACCTTACTATCACCAAACCACTTCCAGAAGTTACTAATACCTTCCTGAGTAGGATGAATAGCTTTTCCTTCAGAATTGGTTGTAGGTCTGTCAACACCATTTATTTTAATAGTAGCTTTAGGTGCAACTCTAGAGAACAAGGGTAAATCCTTGCTCCTCATCTCAGGCGTAACGTAGAACCCTGGCTGACCGTTGATGCTCTCGACCTTACCACTACCGACGTGTTTGAAGATGTCATTGGCTGCTTGTGATATGAGCGACGGCTTACCCTGCAAGTTGAGTCCCTGCTCGTTACCGTACATACTTTGCGCCCACTCGCCTCCTATCTTTAAGTCAACCCCTTGTACCGTATAGAACGCTGGGTTAGTCGAAGCACTCTTAGGCCAAGGTTTATCTTTAACAAGGTCAGCGCCCGTTACGACTTTCTTGGTCAAGTCTTTGCCTATTACTTCTTCCATTTCTGCAGGAGTAACCCTCTTCCCGCTACGCGAGTATGGTTCTATTTCGTTTCCAGACTTGTCTTCAACAATCAGATTATAGGTACCGTTGTTGTTGCTTATCGCAGATACCATGTTAATCTGCTTACTAAGGTCATATCGTTCACTTTGTTGATCGCCCGTTGTCCACGATATGCTTGCGTGATCATTGCTTACAGCTTCGATCAGTGCTTTCTTCATGAGCAACGTAATGTAAGCATTCGTTGCTTTGTTATTTGCGTCGGACACAAAGGGGGCAGGTGGGACGCCTATCATTTTAGATGCCCGATCCGACTTACCTGGTCTAACCTCAAGATCGTCACGTTTACCAAAAGTATCCACAAGTTCTGCTCGCGCTTCTTGTTCTGAATTAAAGCTGGCACCTAATGTCGGCCCGTTCTTATACGCAATGAACCACTGATTAACTTCTCGTTGGAACCCCTTGCTCCGACCTTGCTGGGCACGCTGAGACTGTAGCTCTTCAATAAACAACCCGCTGTCGCGCGTATCCATCCGAAGCCATCCAATCTGTTTACCTTGCCCTGTGTCTCCGAAATGCGTGGTGTCACCGACATTGTGTGGTTCAATGGTAGGTATGGTAACCACAAGTTCCTTGTAGTCCGTACCGCCCGGTAGGGTTAGCTTGTCATTGTTGTGTTTGGGAGACTTGGTGAGGTAGAGCTTATCGTTTAGCATCTCCCACTCTGCGGAAATTTCGTCAAGTTCCGGCTGATCTGATTCGTTCTTTGCTGTATTTGCATCTCTTGGATATAGAGAGATTTCTCTAGTTCTAGCGTCAATCTCTTCAATACGCTTAAGCAATTCAGCCGACTCTACTCCCAACGTCACATCCTCAACCTGAACCCCATTGTTCCGAACGAACTCAACAACCTGTTGCTTACCAACCTTACCTTGAGCATCTAACCAGTTGTCGATACCAGACCAGTAGATCTCGTCCTTCTTGATCCCCAGTTTACCCGCATTACTTTGTAGCCATAATTTTACTTGCTTTCCAGTAGAGAATATCTTATCACTAGCATTCTCAATAACTTGTTCAAGCTTGGAATATAGCTTTGGACTAACCTCTAATTCTTTCCTTGAGAATTTAGCATCTTCAGATTTGGGAAGTGCTTTGATGCGTATTCTCTCTGCTCTACTTGAGCTTGCTTTATTTGCTGAAGCTCTAAGTTCGTCAGGGGTACGGAATCCTTGTAGGTA
>Ga0268298_10003826_pt1 | contig 15079 bp, 15 predicted proteins | sample WWTPWeurt_MetaG_FD_194462 | JGI IMG/M metagenome (GOLD analysis project Ga0268298, IMG submission 194462) | Activated sludge microbial communities from WWTP in Nijmegen, Gelderland, Netherland - WWTP Weurt | ecosystem: Engineered > WWTP > Aerobic digester > Activated sludge | place... | reverse complement strand
CTTGAGAGGTGTAACATTACACACATCAACAAATGGTACTCAGTTTATATTTGTTATAAGCATTTTATATTGTACAAATTAAATAGTGTTTATATAGTTTATAATATGTTTTTAGCAAATTAGTCTCTTATGAGTATGTAAAACAAGTTCATGTAACTGGTGTTATTGGTCATACAGATGATAATTAAATAGTGTTTATATAGTTTATAATATGTTTTTAGCAAATTAGTCTCTTATGAGTATGTAAAGCATGTTCATGTTATGATATAGTTCGAGTATAACTATTAAATGTTCGTGTTTGTCATGGAAATCATGTAGCTCATCGTACAGCTAGAACTCAATATCATACAGATAGACCAACATTATTCCAAGTAACAGTTCAAGTATAATTAGTTCAAGCTGGTGCAGTTCAAGGTGCTAATATAGTCTCTGTAAATCAACCACCTGCAGTTACCCAAGAAGATGTCGCATTTTCTCGTTCCTTAAAATCAGAAGTTCTAGTCAATGAAATATGATAATATCAATTTGGAACAGTAGATGTTATATCATATACAAGTGTTATTGTTTTAGTTCATAGTCATATAGCTAATTCTGTTCATTGAGTACGATTAGCAAAACATCAGAATACAGATCAAGTATAACTCTTTGCCTCCGTACATCATCAACCAGTTATAGTAAATCATGATGGTAAACAAGCTACTACATTAACACTAAAGTTAGTACCAGTAGAACATCAAGCTCAGTTACATGCTATAATTGTATATGTATGTGAGCCGACAGTTTGTCCTGTTACAACAAAGTTACTTGTAGCAGAGTTACCACCAATTTGTGTAAATCATTCAAATAATTGATAATATGTAGCTCAAGCAACATCTGTAAAGTCTATATCTACATAATATTCTACATAATCCACTGTTTATACTGCTGTACTTCAATCTTTATTAATTCTTATTTTTAGCATTTTATTTTATTAGTTAAACATAGATAAAGAGTGTGACTGGTTATAAGAACTCATTCATAAACAGTACGCCGATGGATATCAAGCAGAGTTTGTAAAATATATTCTAACATTAGTAGTTACATTCGCTCAAGAAACTCATCATTCAAATTTAACATGTGTTCAATCAGCTGCAATATTAGTTTGTCATAACAAAATTGGAGTTCCTCAATCTATTACCATAAATACATCTCGCTGCATATCATATCAACTTAAATTTAGCATTTGTCAAGATGGAGATATATATGTATTTGGGAAAGCTCATCATCATAAACTTCATCATCGTATATTAAACCATAACTTTTTATTCACAATTGCTCAGAATAATCATGTGCTATATGTCAAATCTCGTGGGTTGGGATTAAAAGGTAACAATCAGTATGACCGACTTCATGCATATGAAATATTTATTGTTCATGTTCATCAACATTGGCTTTTACCTCATCAGCTTGGTGCATATATTCATGCATTAGCAATTAATCATGCTCATGGTGCTACTGTAATTACAGTAGGTCATGCAGCTAATGTAGTAAAACATATTTCATCACCATAACTTGTACCAACGCTATTTATTGCATATGGTTTGAAACAATAGTTAGTAGCATTTGATAATCAAGTAGCAGTTGCATTAATTGGACTTGGTAATGTTCAATCAGGGAATTGTGTTACACTAGCACCTCATATCACTGTTGATGGGTTACCAGCTGGATATAATACAAATCAAGTTCATGTTATAGCTGCTCAACCATCACTAGTATATGTACCAGTTAAGTCTGCTCAAGTAGCTGTTATATTAGCAACACTTGTAGTTCCAGTTCACATTACAGGAACTGTAGCAGGAGCAGTAGCGCAAGTAGTCTTAGTGAATGATACACTGATAGTAGATGAACTACCATTAGCATTAACCGCCTCTATAGTATATGTATGTAATCAATCAGATACTCAAGTTAATATATATGAAGTACCAGATATAAGTGAAGCTATAACACTGGCTCACTCTCTAATAGTATATGTGACACCACTAGTGGCAGATGCTATCCAAGTTAATATAGGATCTCAGCAATCATAAGCTCAACCATTACTATCAGTTACAACTCATCAAGTTGGAGCATTAGGTAATACTGGTGCAGGAGTAGATGGTATTAATACTAATGTAGCAGTACATTCTCATTGTTGACAAGGAGTACAACAGTTACAATTATTAGTATTAGTCTTAGTTATTTGAATACCATAAAGCCCCTCTGACAATTCAGAACAAGAGGTTCAAAACATTCTCAATAACTTATCAGTACAGGTAGCTTTCATATATTTATATAATCGTAATAAATTACATCTATTTCTTTGAATTGTTATCTTTCTCTAATTTTTTATCTATCTTAGCTATTTTTTTATCTAAATTTTCTTGAGATTTTTTATAATCTTTAAATAGCTTAGACTTATTATCATCAAAAGCATTAGAAAGATTTTCTATATCTTTAACATACTGCTCAGATAAAGTTTGTCTATCTGCTTCATATGAAGCTATTAGTTTATTAACTTCTTCTAGAAAAGTGTCGTAGGTCATAATAATATAATTAGTAATTAAATAATAGGAACAGATGATACTACTCATAAGTAGTCAGCTCTTGCTGTATTATTAGCAGTCATTGTTTTATTCACATTAGTCATGTGAAGGACATTATTTGTTGTAAAGTTTCCTGTTCTAAGCGTACTATTCATTCTCTTAGTAATATTTATATGAGTAGCTCATCAGTTAATGCTTACTCCTCATTCTTCAGTAGATACATTATTTACTGTTCAAGTAACTCAAGATATAGTTATATTGCCATTTACTGCAGAACGTAGTCTAGTAATAGCTCAAGCAACTGTACCAGTTATAGATATAGTACCTCATGTATCAGTAGTTAAATAAGACGTAGGTTTAGCTACTGCAAGATTTTGTATAGTAATAGTTCATCAAGATGTAGCAAAGCTCATATCATGAGTCATTGCAACTGTACAATTATTAACAGTAAATCAAGCATCATATGCCTTTACTCTTTGTATTGTCTGTCAAGAAGATGTACCTATAACATTTATTGCTCAAGATAATCATTTCACGCTACAATATTGTATATTATTTGCTGTTGCTCAAGTAGCTGACATTGTTATTACTCAGCGAGTATCAACATCAGTATCTACGATAGTATCTATTATTCAAGCTCAAGTTCAATTAAGTGTTATTTGTGCTGCATTTCTTCCAGTTAATCTAGTTACTACGTAGCTTCTATTTCATGATGTTACATATACTCTTGAAGAACCATATAATACAGCACCAGAAACAGTAAGATTGCCTGTACCATTATGGTAAATAAACGCAGATGAGTCTAGTTCAGTACCACTATTTACAGATAATGTACCAGCTGTTGATCAAGAAAGTTTTTGTAATGAACCAGATCAAAATAGTCTAATATCAGTTACTGTCATTATTCAAGCAGAACCGCTTGCAGCTATAATATTAGATATCGATTCTACTATTGATCTTGAAACACTTAATGTTGTTGTAGAGCTATTAATTATTTGTGCAGAGGCTCTTATTGAAGTATCAGTTATAGTAGTAGTAGCAACATTAGTATTTATATTTAGAGTTGCTGTTTGTTGCATGTCTACCCTAGTAATAGTTAATGTTCCTGTAACATGAGATATTGAAGCACTTTGAAAAAGATTAATTGCAGAAGCCACAAATGCTAATGCTCATTGGTTATGTGTTATATTTCAACCAGCTAATGTAGAACCATTTATAGTGAATGAACCAGTATTAACTCACGTATTATTTATTACTGTACCTTGCACAGTATTATTTCTAAATGTTATTAGTGATGCTGTATTTGAAAAGTTTATAACAGCACTTGATGTTATTGTATTGTAGTAGTTATCGCCACCTCATGTATATCAGTTTACTGAAAATGATCAGCTATCTTTTACAAAATTATATCTCCAAGTACCATTAGCACCAGTAAAGTTAGCAATAGAAGCAACAGAATATGTTGAATTTGTTATTGTACCAGTAAATCAAGTTAAGTTTACAACAGAACCTTTTTCTATATTTACATTAGTTATTAAAGCAGTATTTCAAATTGTTACAGTAAGCGCAGCAGTATCAACAGTAACATTAGTATAAGCAGTATTTCACCAATCAAAGTTTGCTACTTCTGTTCAATTAATTCATCTGACTATATTAGCTCTATTATCATGTAATTCATATACTATTGCTGTATCAATATCATATAATCAGAACCATGAAGTATTATCATATGTAGTATTAACTCTCGCATCATGAGAAAGCTCCGTAGCAGATGTAGCTAAAAGTGTTACAGTTGTTCAAGAGACTAACCTTCATTGTACATGGTCAGTAATCTCATAAGATACTCAAGGAATTAATAATCAAGAATTTCTTAATCAAACTATAGTAGCTCTTGTTCAAGAGATCAAATGTTGTGCTGTCCCTCATCAAGTTTGTCGTTGGTTTTGATAGTGTGCCATGTCTTATAATAGTAAATAAATTTACCAAACTCTTATAGGGATACATACGGACTTCTATCTCCCATAGTGGGGAGATATACGGACTTCTGCTTCCCATAGTGGGGAAACATACGAACTTCTGTATCCCTATAAGAGCTTGATTGCTCTTATGGTAATCTTGTCTCAAACCGACATCTAGCATTATCTGCACCAGCTGGTAAGGCTAGTGGATTTATATCATTAACCGTAGTTCACAATATACGGCTTGCATCCGGATTAAAAATAAATGGATGCTCTTCTTGTGTTAGTTTTATTACTCTTGTTAATGGTCAGCTTATATATGAATACCCATCATCTGCTTTCATAATATATCTGAAAGCAAAGTATAATGGTCTATATCGTGATGAATAACCAAACTTACTTCAAGGATAATTAGGTCAACTGTTTCTTATTCATTGGGCAACGGTTAACGCTCAAATATATTGTTGTCATCATGTTATATCATTATACTGTATTCATACTTGAGACATTCTATTATGTAGATATTCTCGTACTGGTATTACTTCATTTCTATTTGTTACTTTATAGTGATTAGGTCTATCAACAGCTAAAGCTCAACCTCAGGTAAATGTATGTATACCTCATCTTGTATCTAGATTACCAAGAGTATTAACTCCGCCTATATAACTAGCGGGTATTTTATAGCCAGCATCCTCATTTGTAGAACTTTGATATTGGCTTTTGCCTCTATTATATACAAGCATTTCCACTCGTACACCTTTTGCTATTTGCTCATCAGTTAAATCCATAGTAATAACCTCTGGATAGTTATGAAGTTTATACTGTCATCAAACAGTATTACCACCATATTTATACCAGTCAATTACTGCAAATGGCTGTGATTGATCTCAAGGTTGAAGTCTAACCTTTGGCATAGGCAATCAAGCTCATCAAGAAGCTGGTAATGTAGAACCACTCATATTTTAGTTAATAATAATTAAATTGTTTCTCGTATAATATCAACATCTCAGTTAGATACTACAACTACTTGGCTAACATCTATTGTTTCAATAGTGCCCTGTCATCGTGTTCTTGTTCACTTTCTAGCAGTTAGGAATGTAGTTCAACTATCAAATGAAATATCAAATGAACCAGATTGAGCTGACACTGTAAAGCTAACAACATTAGCTGGGAATGTATTGAATGTATTTCCAGTAGGTAGTAATACTCATCAAGGTATTTCAACAACAGCAACTACTGGTGTTTCTGGACAGCTAGAAGCTACATTAGCTTCATCTCGTCCTGCTATGAATGTAGAAGCATCAACTAAGTTTCCTGCACCATCTTCAATAACATATCTATAAGTTTCTAATCCAGTACAAGTATCTTTCTCCTTAACTTCTTGAATATCTATACAAGAAGTAGTAGTGGTTATATGAGTAGTCGGTATAACTGGGAAGTATTTATTTGTATATTGGTCAGGAGTAGATAATCATAATCGGAACTCATCACCTGTTGGAGTATATGTGTTTTTAGCTCGTACAGTGATTGTTTTATCTGTATTAACTACAATATAGAACTCATCACCAACCTGTCCATCTGCTATAAGGCTTGATTGTATAAAGTTATTTATAGCTGTAACATTACCATCAATAAGGATAGGAGTAGTAGGGTTTGTTACTGCTGGTGGATAGTAATATGCATTAGATAGATAAAGAATATGGAAATATGTATCAGTAGCATCAGTAGTTGCATAGTCAGTAGGTAAGTCAAAGTCATAACCAGTATATCAAACAGGAGCGGACGGTACCTCTGTCACATAGAACTTAGGTTCAACAGCTATGATTTCTTTTTTGCATTCTACATATTGTTCACAAGGTATAACTTCTGTTCCAACTGTTGGGAATGTTCAACTAACACCAGCAGGAGATTGCTCGAATACATTTCATAATGTATTTCTATTTGTTCGGTTTATATAGTGTGGAGATAATGGATTTCGTGGGTCAAATACTACATTAAATTCTAGCACATCACCAGCTGTAAATCAAGCACCATTTACCAATGCTCTATAACAAGTTGATTTATATTCTTGGTCTTTTTCTTTTGAAAGTACAACACCAGTTGGAGTATAAATAGCACCTGTATTATCTATGTCATAGGTAGCTGTAACTGCTCAATTAGTTCGTTCTACTATACGAGTAAAGTGTACTGCATTAGTTGGGTCAATGAAATCAACCATATCTAATCTTTCGATAGATACCTGTGCCTCGTCATTGTTCGCATCAGATATTCAAAGCCGTTCTGTTTGCTCTTCTCTATAACTCAAACTCAATGTTCAGATAATAGTAGCAGCGGTACCATCTGTTAAGTATGGTACTCACACTGGTAAATTATTACAGTAATCTTGTAGAACTTCTTTGGCAGTATAAGTAATACTTCTATTAAGGGCAACTGGATTGGTTCATTGTACTGTAAGTGTAGAGCCAGTCTTTATGACCTCAATAGCACTAATAAGATAATCTCTTCTTCCTTCTGGATAAACAAATGTTCTATATATCTTTACTTCATAATTACCATCAGGTTCATCAATATAATCTCGTGTTGGATTTCAGCCAACATCAGAGAATCAAGTACCAGCTTCAAGGATATAGTTAGCTCATACTCGGTTTGTGGCTACTATTCAACTAAAGTCTATTGCTACATTAGTACCAGTAATAAGGAGACCTATAGTGCCAGTTAAAGTAGCTGTAACATTATCATATAATCTTTCAGTATGTTTATTCTCTTGATTAAGCAAGTATGTAGCAGTAATAATATCTATTGGTTTGGGATCAGTAGTTCAAGCACAATTAGGTACATCTGCTATTTTGCCTGTAGTACAAGCTCATGGAGTAACTGGACCGACTGGAACATATACTGCATAATCTAATGTTCTATCATAGAAATTAACAGTTGGTACACCATTAGACTTCTCATACCATCTCATAAACGTAGTACCATTATCACACATTATCTGTGGATCTGATTCAACATCTGTATCTGGACAGTTCTCCAAATCTAATTCAGGGTCTCAAGCAAATACAGCTCATCAAACAAGATAAGTAATTCTTCACTGTCTAGTTTGAGTTGGATCAAGAACATCAACTCGAGACTCTATAAGAACCTTTCTACCAGTTAACTTTTCACATAGAAGTTCTTTCTCATAGTCATATTTAGCAGATCAAGCAATAGGACATGCTCATTCAGTAGGAGCAGTAACTGGAACTACTATAGAATTATCAACTATATTAAAATAGTCTGTTCTAATTAGTGTTTGTGTTCATCAAGCATCTAGCCTATAAACATCATATCATTTTACTGTGACTCAATCAACACAAAAAATACCAATATATTTTGGGTCTATGATACCACATCACGTTTCTAAGTGCATTATGTTTTTTTTGTTATTAATTAAAGAGCTTTATTAGCAACTTCCTCAGTAGCAACCTTTTCAGCAACAACTTCCTCAGCAACAACTTCTTCCTTATCTGCTTTAGGTGCAACTTATGGCGCAACACTAGCAACAAAATAAGGGCTAGAACATAGCACCAATGTTAATTGAATACCATTAGTAGCAAGTGCTTGTGTGAAATCCATATTACATGTAAAGAAATCTCACCAATTACAATCAGTTATGTAGATTGGGAATCATTTTAATACTCCAATTTGTTCTGTCATGTTATAAAAATAATTATAAATATATCCTTCTATATAATAAATAGCAATTTTAGCAAATTAGTATCCAGGATTAGTATCTGGTGTTATAGTACTATGCTAATACTTTATATTCTTGAAAGTCTGTTTCTATATATGGTCAGTATTCATCTCGCTCTTTAACTGAGAATTGTATTCATACTCATTTACCATTAGTAGCAGATGGTTGGTCTCAAACATAAGCTAACTGTCAGTATGTTATTCATGGCTCTTCTCATGTTGAATATGTCTGCACCTTATATACAAAGAATATCTTATCTCATTTATGTAGATACTCTTCAGTAGACTGTCAAAATCAATGTCATCTTAATGATCTTCCTAATCATCAATCCATCTTTTCCCTTGGATCTTGTCATGGATTATCAGTTGGAGTTGGGAAGTTATCAAAGAATGTATTAAGATCTGTTATCTGGTCTACTCATATAAAGTTATCATCAGTAGATGCTTGCTTTCTAAATTGAGGTCATTCAAATCTATCATCAAGTAATACAGTTATATTACTAGAGTCAGCGGGCTTTAATAGTATTTGATGTCTTACTGTATGCATACCCCTATTAGCTATACAACTACCAGACATCTTAATATCATAGAAGTTATCATGCGGTATTGTTATTGCTGCTGATGTGAATATAATAGCACTATGTATTATCATATCAACATTCGTATCTATATCATGACCAGTTAAATCTAATTGTTCTATCTGTTGATCCATATTAGTAATATATGATGCTGAGTCTATATCTGGCGCTCGGTATCATATCTTATTATCATCAAATCTAGGAGACAATATATTATCTCTCCATATAACCTTAGCTATAAATTTCTTCTTAGGACAAAAGAATTTAGGTCATTCATCTGGTAAAAATCAAAAGAACTGTGTATCTTTATCATACCAATCATAGTTTAATTCTGGAGTAGAATTATCGCAGTCTTGATTAGGACAAGTCCAATCTCGTCAACTACCATCACATTTGCTAGTTAGTATTCATGCTTGGCAAGTACTCAATGGACAGTTACAATCTTCTCATGTTCATAATACTTTATTACAATCAGCATAGTGTCAAGGACCATCTACTAGATCAGTGAGTTTAAGATCTAAACAATCCTTATCTAAACCAAATACAACCTTATGATTATTCGCATCAGTAGTATCTATTCTTTTAGTTAAACATGATTCAACATCTGTCTTCTCATCAAGATATCAAGATGTTCAATCTAAATCACTAACCTTTACTTTTTCATCACCTATATCCAATAGTTCCCTAACTGATTCTATTGTCCTATATACTAATGGCTTAGTACATTTATCAACACAAGTAGGACATGTAGTTGGAGTAAACACAAAAGCATTTGGTATACAACTACCAACATCACATAGATCCCAGAATGAATGCTGATGACATCAACACTCACAGTTTAATTGTTCATCCATTATTTGTAAAGGTTATATTTTAATTTATTTAATTTAGTTTTTAGAAATGTTCATTTACTTTTACTTTGTATAAAATCTCTATATTGAGAAGGACTGCATCATTCATATTTATAAGTTTTATTATTCTTAAACTTAATAAATAATTGATTACCTACATAATCTATTTCATCTATGACAGTACTAGTTACTTTCATCTTCTTAGTTGACAAGCTCTACAAAACACTTTCTTGGCTCTACTAAACTTTGCTTTAGGAGAACGACTATATAGTTTTAGTTTTTTCATCGGTTTAATCATCATCTATCAGAATAAATATCACTTCATTTAATCCGTCATAGTCTCTTAGCTTTAGTAGCTAGAGCTTTAACATGTTCATCTAAACTAAATACTTTCTTTCATAGTCTAGCATTAACCATGTTATGTAGATTATTAGTATATTCCATAAGCTCCTTTATCGTAGTTCACTTAAATGGGTTATTTGATATATAACTAGTATAATGTTGTATGCAATCTTTACATGATAATTTGAATGCTATAGCCTTAAACCAATTATTAATTAGTTCAATATTAGCTGGATATATATTTCCCTTATCATTAGGACAATGGAATATTACTGAATGTATTTCATCCCATAGATCTCTAGCTCTTAAATTCCGTTCAGTATTACTAAGTAATACATCAACAGTAGGTTTATAATACGCATCAGCTACTCTATCTATCTCATATCAATTTTTTGTATACCATGAAGTTAGTGTCTGCATAGCACAGTGACATCATGTAGAACAATTACATATCAGTTTTCTACATACTGGACATATAGCGTTCTCTATTCTACCATAAACTCATACTATCATTGTTTAAATTTTTTAGTAATAGGATCATAAATATATTTCTTATTGCTTTTGAAATTAACATAAGTAATAGTCCCATCTGTATTATTAGCAACTGGTGATACTAGATCTCAGTTACTAAGTTTAATACTATCTCTAGTTGGATCTTCTTTCTTAGCATCAGCATCAGTAGTTGTAGTTGATGTTGCCTTATTGGGAGTATACGACTTAGCGGCAGTAGCAGACTTAGCATTAGCTATTGTCTGATCTCTACCAAATTCAAACTGCGCTCTAGCTAGAAGATCTTTCTCAGCGTTAGTCTTTCTAGTATCATTAATAGATTGCTCTTGTAGTTTAACATTACTTTGAGCTATCTTAAAGTTCTTCTCTTGAGCATCTAATGCAGAATCTTGTTGAGCTTTATTAAGTTCTAATTGACTCAATGTATTCTGTTTTTGATTCTCTAGTTGAGCTACTGTTCAAGCTATCTCATTATTCTGTCTAGCCACTAGATCATTAACCTCTCTAGTTCAAACTCATGGTCATGAATTTCTAGCATTAAAAGAATAGTTGCTATTACTAGCTTTAGCTATAGCTGTTCATAGCTTAGCATCATCAAAAGATTTAGTAACATCTCATATTCTTTTCTCCATTCTTTTATTAAACTCCTGTCTAATTAAAGATGGTTGCTCTTTCTGTGGCTCAATAGTTTTACTAGATACAGAAGAAATCCTAGCATCTATAGAAGCTAACTGACTATTTGCTTGGTCAAGAGATCTTTGTAGCCTAATAGCATCAGCACCTCATGGAGCTATCTTCTGATACTTAGATAGAGACTCTTTATAAGTATTAATATCACTCAGTATCTTCTGTCTCCTCGAGTTCAGATCATTGAGTGTCATTTCCTGTGGGTTCATCTTTTAATGTAATTAGTAAATGTTGCATTGGATCTTCTTTGTTAAGATCAAAGTTCATACAGTTATTTAATAGTTCACTAAAATCACTCTCCGATAGAGATGTAATTTTATCTACGAGTTTACTCGTATTCGTACTCATCAGTTTGTGCATCATAGCCATTCCCATAATTAGACTTTTGTGGGATGTTTCAAGCTCATTGATAGTTTCTATAAGTTTTTGTAGCATCTTCAAGGTTATTAAGTAAATTAGTGTCATTTAGTTCTGGACCAGATGATATCTTCATAATCATCTTCTTAAATATTTGGTCATATTGGTCAGCATAATACCCATCAGGATCAGCTTTCTTAAGCCCCTTAAATGTGTTTATAAGGTTCTGGATAGTTTTCATATATGCGTCTTCGTTCATGTGTGATAATAAAAAGTAATAAATGATATGTATTATAATTTTTAATATTAGCAAATCTCTTTTTTGCAACTAATATTTTTCAAGTTATTAGTTGTTATTGTATTCCATCACATAGTAAGATTATCTCTAGGTACATAATGATATACTATCATATAACCTATAAAGGATATTACGTCTGGTGTATGTGCAACAAACTCTATGTACATATGATCTGCTTGATCACCTATATGGAAATAGTGTGGAGCAAATTTAGCTATCTCAAATCTATATCAATTCTCCGCATCATACATATTAGTTCTCTCAGTTAATTCATTTCAAAGACAATCGTCAACACATTCTTTAATGTTATCTGGACGATAAGAACATAGTACATCTATATGCTTAGCTAATGTCAGCTCCTCAACCTTTGTATTACTTATACCATTACCTCAATAGAGTCATAATGATAGTGGCATCTTCAACATAAGGTTATTTGTTGCCTCTTTATTAAGTGGCGTTCAATTTCATGTGTGTCTATATGTTCATAAGTTATCTAAGTATGTGCTAGATAATCTATGCCGTCTATTTCTATTATATCACTGGAAGTTAATACTCTCGTAGATGTGGCTTTGGTCTGTTGTAAAAGAGTCATAGTTTAATCCAAAGTGTATTCACTGTATCCACTTAGGACTAAAGATAGATTGTTGTCAGAAACTTATTCATAAGATAGAAGTAATAGTGTTTCACCAATCATTATTACCTCACTCTTTTGAGATATGATTATGGAACCGTATTCAATGTTTATATCAACTAATCTGTTTTCAACATACTGTTCGTTGATGCCAGAATTTGTCATCTGTATCATAGAAGAATATATTAGTTCATTTAGTAGAAGATTGCATTCAAGCATTAGCAAAGATAACTATACTATCATCTATTTCACTAACAGTTATGATATCTCATCTTCTTTTATTAATAGCCCTAAACTCCTTAGTTATAAAATCTCTACTTAATATACTATATCATATAGAGAAGTCATATTGTCATCATCATCTATCAGATGGATTTACATAGAGTGCATTCCACCTAAGACTACCATATCTATCCTCAGTACCTATATAAAATGCTCATCTATGTTTTATATAACTATACTTATTAAAATAAGGAAGTCAGTCTTCAGTATCTACTATTCTATAGAATGCCTTTCATGTACTATCAAAGAACCTATACATAACACCAAATCATTCAGGTCATAATAGATAAGCATATTGTCAAAACTCTACAACATCTTGATAGTCTTTATTAAGATTAAACAATTCAGAAGTTAAGAAAGCGTCTGCTCATCATTCAGATAAGAATAACTTAGTTCATTTAATAAATCAGAATTGGTCTGCGAAAGAAAATATAGAATGTATTTGTTCTCATCAAGACGCATTACAATCTATATTACTTCATATCCATTGCGGATCATAAGTCTTGGGTACATAAGTAGCCTGTCATTGTCATGTAGTACAATCAACCTCATGCAGTTGCACAACACCATTACCATTAACATAAAGTAATGTATGTCATAATCAACCCCGTTCAGTATAGTACATATTGTCATCTATATATCAGTCAACTAGATTTCATGTTGGTACTGGTATATTAGAGTCTAATAGATACTTATTAGTAGCACCATCATAAGATATAATCTTTCTCCAATATCAAACTACATTAGTTTCAGTAGTAGAAAAGTTAAAGTATATATAGCTACCTATGGTTAAAGGATTAGAAGATGTTACATAGCTATAAAGATTATTACCGACTAGCTTAACTTCTATACTAGCCTTTCATTGTGACCTATAATTCTTTGGTCAATATGTAGTTAATAGTTTCTTATATGTACAAAATCATGGAGCGATATTATTACAAGGTCTTCATGGTTGAGTTGTATCAAACTCTATTGTATTCAATGTATCACTACACTTCCAATCTATATAGTAATCACAATCAGTTCTTCTCTTAAGAGCTGTACAGTTATATTGTAAATAGCTATGCCAGTTTCAATCAGTATCTCTATTATCTACTAACATATATATAACTCAATCAACTATCTTAATATCTCTAACTAATAAGTCAGGAGATTCTATGCAACACTCAAATCATTCTCTAGTCTTGAATCATATGGATCATTCACTACCAGCATTCATTGAATCATATCATACATCATATCAGTTATCCTCAAAACCTGCCCTAATCTTCTTTTGATTTATTATCTTCTTATAAATCTTATTGAGATTAGAGTTTTTATATTGTTCATTATATTCACCAATACCAGTATAGTATTGTTTCTGAACGGTCTCCTGTTCTGGTAGAAAGTCTAAAGCCATTATGCAGTAAATCTAGAAGGTATATTATTCTCTTTGAAGTCTAATCATTCTATAATCTCTTTAGCTAATGTAAACCAAAGAGTCTCTTTATTACTTTGTCAGTTAAATATATTAGTTGACATTAGTCATTTAAGTAGTAACTTAAATCATTCTATATAATAATCAGGAAGTGGTATATCATCATTAAGACATTTGAATAATCTTGGTCAAGCATTGTAACTTATGTATATCTGTCAAGATGGGCAGCAACATCAAACACATGGGAAGTATACCTTTATTTCATTTCATAGTATTCATCACCGATAACTTCATCAAGCTATAGTAAACTGTCATGGATTAAGTCATGTTCATGGTTGAACATAAGATAGATCTAATCTATTAGATGGACATGAACAGTTGCAGCAAGATAGGTCTATATGATCTATACAAGCGCATTGAAACTCACAAGGATCTGTCTTATATGGTGATTGTTCCTCTCAACAATAGAATGATATATCTGTATCAGTTATAGGAAACATTGTCCTATAGTAATATATCTTATCATTATCAGTATCAAAGTTAGTTACAGCTTGAGTAGTTCTTTGCCAACTTCTAGTTCTACCAAGATAAGTTCTAACATAGAGCATAGCGGTATTAGCCATCTCAATAAAACTCTCAGGTCATAATTGACCAAGATATCAGTTAATACCAATACTACCCTTTATTTGATTAAAGATTTGATATAGTTTCATGTTACAAAAAGTTAATAGATTTTAATTGATCCTTTCAAACTATATTAGTTTTAAGTGGAGGAACTCAAATAGGATTTATATTCTTAATCTCTTTAATAGATAACTCATTCTTATTAGTATCTACAGAATAGTTACTAAGTTTATCATAAGATATACCTTTAT
>Ga0268298_10003825_pt1 | contig 15079 bp, 22 predicted proteins | sample WWTPWeurt_MetaG_FD_194462 | JGI IMG/M metagenome (GOLD analysis project Ga0268298, IMG submission 194462) | Activated sludge microbial communities from WWTP in Nijmegen, Gelderland, Netherland - WWTP Weurt | ecosystem: Engineered > WWTP > Aerobic digester > Activated sludge | place... | reverse complement strand
GAACTGTTGTCCCTGCCCTTCTAACAAAGATGGATGCGGAGGACAGGGCATACATTATCAACGCCGCATTCAACAAGCGTCTGGACGAGGAGATTGCGAAGGCGATACGGGAGGGGAAACCATGAAACCGCCGAAGCGTAAACCGTGCGCACGATGCGTCTGGATCGAAGATGAGGATGGTGGTTGGGCTACTGGGTGCGGAGAAGAATTTTGTTTTGAGTGGGAAGGACCGAGGCAACGTCTTCACTTCTTTTGTCCGAACTGCGGGAAACCGATTGATGAGGTCCCAAATGACCGACCGTGAGCCGTTTATGAAAAAAGAGTGCGGCGGGGTGAGGATCGGAGAAGGTGTTTGGATTAACCTTGGTGAGAATGGCACGCCGTATAATCTTGGAAGGGTTGTCCACGAGGCAAACGCCGCCTTCAACAAGCGGCTGGACGAGGAGATTGCGAAGGCGGTGGAGGAGTTCCGGGAGAACGTGCTGGATTTGGCTCGATCCGATTGTAATTGCAATTGTCGCGGAGCCGAAGCCCACTATAAAGGATGCCCACAACTTTTTGGGCTTTATTTGTGTGCAGAAATTCGTGCGCTCCCAACGGAGCCGGAGGAAAAATGATAAAAGAACTTGATAGTTTTGATTGGGAACAAGCGTTTGGAGAGGGTGAGAATTTTGCCGAGATCAGGCCACAGGCTGTTTTAACGTCGCGCAGGAAAGTCTCGCTTGCAAATATAACGCGCGAGAATGTTGCCGAAGTCGTCGCCATGTCTGATGGCGAAAATGATGAACAGGATTGGATGGGGGTTTTTCGGCTTGCCGATGGACGATACATTAGCGTTTGTTCGGGATGTGATTACACGGGGTGGGATTGTCAGTCGAGAGGGGACGTCGAGGTTGCTCGGTCCCTGGATGAGATCCTCCGATACGGGGTAACGGAAAAAATGCGTGAGCGGCTTGGCCTTCAGGATGTCAAATGACCGATAAGAGCGAGGGGCTGAGAGAAGCCTGGAATAGTTGGAATGCCAGTCTTGATGCGCATAACCCAAGGGCGGATTTGTCGCTGGATACGTTTTCCGCCGGGTTCAAGGCGGGTCTGGAACGGGCGGCGAGGTTGGCGGAAGAACGGTCGCCCCCTTGGCCTCCAATGGTTTACAGTCCAACGCGTGGAACCGGACCCGCAAAGATCTTTACACCCAGTCCGAGATCGAAAAGATTTGACGGCGGTGTGGGTCCAAGATGAGGCAAAATGACCGACCGTGCCTACGCTGAGGCGACTGAGATGATCCACGTCTCGTTTCATCCTGGGGTGGGCAGATTTTCAGGCATCGAGTATTGCGATGTGTGTGGGTACTCTAAACAGTTCATTGCTGCGACGAAAATGCCGTGTAGGAGAAAAAACGGTCCGCGATCGAAAAGCTTTGACAGGCCCACGGCTTAGGCCATTGCGGGGCGCGGATGGGACACCCACACCCACCGCCGTTTGCCAGGGGCATTTATGCTCGCTGGCATCGAATGGGTTACCGGAACGAAGGCCATCGGGAGAACCGATCTGTTAAACGCCTGCCCCACGTTACGGGGCAAGATTTGACGGCGGTGTGGAAGGACACACAACGGAATGACCTAAACGAATGGGCGCGTGGACGCTGTTGTCAGAGTGCGGTCGTTCACAGAGCCGGTATCAAGCCCGGCCCGTCAAAGAAGCACGGGCAAGTTAAACGCAGCCTCTGCGCAGACGAGGGATCTGCGAGTCATCACAAGCCGTGGACCCGCGGTTTGTGCGTCAGCCCCACGTTACGGGGCAAGATTTGCCGGGGAAAAGCCGTGCCACGGACGCTTAGATCGACACCGGGGCGGTTTCCTTGACTGGATACCCGGCTCCATTTTGAAGGAGGCGTAACGATGAAAAGTTCCACAAACAAAGGCACCAAGACGATCTTCGTCGTCGAAGGTAAGTGGGGGGAATCGTACCGATGGGTTTTCGGCGATGCGTTCGAGACCCGAGAGAAGGCAAAAGAATTTTCCAACAACTACGTTCGGCACTGGCCCGGTCACAGGCTCCGCATAGTGCAATTCAGCAGATTAAGTGTTCTCGAAAGCGTATCTGCGGAATGAAAAAGGCCAAATACCCCGAGTGGATCTGCTCGTCCTGCGCCGAACAAAACGGAGGCAAGATGCCCGCAAACCACCTCGCCTGTTGGCACGTTGACGAATGTGGGGTATGCGGGCACATAAAGACCGTGACACAGCCCAGGGATTTCGGGTATCCAAAGATAAAGAAAAGGACGGTGTAATGGAACCAGCACAAGCATGGGTAGGCCGATCCGAGGTCAGTGGGTGGACATTTGTCGATCTCCGTGGTTCAAACAAGCACCTGGTCTGCCAGCAGTGCGATAAACGCGGCCAAGAGATGTTCGTAAAGTACGTCACCGTACAGGCCAACGGCAACAGTTCCGCCCTGGTGGTCTCCGTCCGCGATGGCGGGTGCCTTCCCCACAACGGGGACGATGTGGGGGCTCCGTTGGGGAACAGGAACTGGAAGGGCTTTCCCGAGACAGGAGGAAACCGCAAAAATGCCACAAAGTAGATCCGCGCCATCCGCTTGGACGTTCGAACCAGAACCCTCAAGAATGCACACCCCATGCGATACCTGCCACAAAATCCGTCAAGGCATGTTCTACAAGCTAATCCGCCACCCTTCCGGGGCCTACAGTACCACTAAAGCCCAATGCGGTCCCTGCCTTTACCGCAAAGACAACGAAAAGCCGGGTTCAAAAAAAGGGGGGCGAAACCCAATATGCGATACTGGAAAAACTACAACGATTGGAAAATAGTCACCCTCATCGATCAGGGGCACTCCCCAAAAGAAGTGGCAAGAGACCTAAGCATCAGCGTCTGGACAGTTTACCGCGCCAACAAGCGTTTTGTTCCACGTGGAAATGCGCCAAAAACTGCCAATCAAAAGGTTTGCAAGAACTGCGGAGCCCATGTAGAATTTAACTAGGCGATAGGCCCCACGGAGGGGTCTTGTCGCCATTTTTGTTTAAGCCTATCGCCCATCCCTGCCGCGCTGAAAAGCGTTGCAGGGATCAATTTTTTCCACAATGAATAACCAGAACCTTCGCCCAATCCCTAAAGAGAAAGTCGGAAGAGGTGGCCCTCGTCCCGGTTCGGGTAGGAAGCCGTTGGCGGCTACCGTGCTGAAAGAGAGGCTCGGCGATTACGCCGATGACGCAATCAAGGCTTTCAAATTTTGCTCTGAATTGATGAACGATCCGACGGCGGAAAAGAACGTGAGGCTTGCCGCCGCGCGTGAAGTGATGGACAGACTATGGGGGAAATCCACCCAACAGGTTGAACACAGCGGTGAAATAAGTGGGCGCATCGTCGTGGTGCGAGCGTGATTGAAGTTAAGAACATTGAAGAAGCAAAAGTAACAGACGCCGATAAAGTTTTCCACCTCTTAAAGCCGCAGGACAATTTCATATTTTCCGAAGCTCGGTTCCCAGCCTATGTGGGCGCGTGGGGCACTGGTAAATCGTTTGCTGGCATTCAACGGGCGATGATCCTTTCCGAAGAGAGCCCGAAGAACCTTGGCGTTATCTTCCGACGGGAATATACGGATTTGCGTGATTCCACTTGCAAAGATTTTGAGAAGTATACGGGTGTTAAGATTTCTTCCGAGCGGTCTGTGGAGTTCCCGAACAAATCAGAAATCCTGTTTCGTCACCTCGAAGAAATTCACGGCGTTGTTCAAAACATGAACCTGGGGTGGTTCTGGATTGAGCAGGCGGAAGAACTTGAAACCGATGAGACGTTCAACGTCCTACGCGGCCGATTGCGCCGGGACGTTAAACGAAGAACGGGATTTTTAACGGCAAACACGAACGGGAATAACTGGATTTACCGAACGTGGAAAGTTGGATCGGACAAAGACTACGACCTTCACGAAGCAACAAGTTTCGACGCCGAGAAATATCTGCCTGCGGACACGATAGCCGATTGGAAAAAGCTGGAACAGTCGTCCCCGAAGATTTACCGACGTTTTGTACTCAATTCGTGGGAAGAGTCTGACACCTCCGACATTATTATTCACCCGGATTGGGTGGAGAAGGCCAAGAAACGCGACCTCATTACGCACGTTCCATTTCGACGCATCGTCTCGTGTGATGTGGCGCGTTACGGCGACGATAAGACGGTCGTTTACGCCATTGAGAACGGGAAGGTGTTGGACAAGGCGTCTTGGGAGAAGAAGGACACGATGGAGACGGTGGGGCGGTTGTTGATGTTCGCGCACAAGAACGGCGCGATTGGCAGTTTTGCCATTGACGAGATTGGAGTCGGCGGCGGTGTTGTGGATCGATTGCGTGAGCTTGGGCACCACGTTATCCCGGTTAATGCGTCCGAGCGCGTGGAGGGTGGTGGGTATTATAACCGCCGAGCCGAGATCTACGGGAAGGGCGCTGACATGTTCCGTGACGGGTTCGTTCAGATGCTTTCCAACGATTCGGAGGCCACCGAAGAGCTTTGTTGGGCGAAGTACAAGGAAGTGAAGTCGTCAGGCGAGTTCAAGGTTGAAGCCAAGGAAGACATTAAGAAACGGTACGGCCGGTCCCCTGACCACGCGGACGCTTTGCTGATTGGGTTGTGGGCGATGGGGCAAGCGAAAGTTCACTCGAAGGTTGATAAGTACGAATTGCGGCGGGCCGCAAAGGTTAGTGAAAACCCAGTGGGGGTTTTGGGATGAGCTACGGAAAAGAAAAGGATTTAAATTGCGATCGTTCGATCAAAGACCTGCAACGGGCTTACCGGGACAAATCGAAGTTGATAAAGCGGGAAAAAGAGGATTTTCTTTGGTGCCTTGGTAAGCAGTGGACTGACGATGATCTTGCCAATTTGGCCCAGGCCGGGATCAAGCCGGTGACGGACAACCGGATTCAGGCAAACCTTTTCCTTTTGACCGGGCTTGAGAGGCAGAACCGAACCGATTTTAAAGCGTTTCCGGAGGGGCAAGAGGACGACATTAAGGCGGAGATTGCAACAGGGTTGTTTAAACACGCAATCAAGACAAGCGATTTCGGTGCCAAATCGTCCGACCAGTTCAAAGACGGGGCAACGTGCGGGGAATCGTTCCTTGAAATGTATCTGGACAACACAGAGAACATCCTAAACGGAAAGCCGTGCTGGAAAAAGCTAGACGGTGCGGTTGTTTTGATTGATCCCGATTCGAGGGAGTACGACCTCACAGACGCCAAATACGTTTACAAGCTAAGCATTGACCTGTGCGAGGACGCTGTTGTCGCTCTTTACCCGGAAAAAGAGAAGCAGATTTGCGACATGAACGGGGCCAAGCTCGATTATGGCATGGGCGACGATGCCAACCACGTCCAACGGGAGGATTACGGAAAGAGCGGCGGGGACACGATGGGCCTTCCAGAAGAAAAGACCTACGACCTCATTGAGCGGTATTACAAGAAATGGGTCAAGCACTATTTCATTGGCGACCGTGAGACCGGTGAGATAACGGAAGCAAAGGACAAAGAGGCGGCGCAGTCGTTTATTGATAGCTATGTTGGCCAAATCGAAAGCGATGATGCCGTGTACCAGTCCGGCGTTGTCACCGCGTCCGTAACCGGCCAGCAACCCCCAATGGCACCACCCAAGCGCAACCCGGATCGGTTCACCATCATTGAGCGCAAAGTTCCCGAAATCTGGTTGTTTGCGCATTTGCCTGGCATGAGCGAACCATTGGCGAACGAACGCGCCTGGTTCTATCCGAAGTGGAAGTCCTACCCTTTTATCCCCTACTACGCACGGTTCTCGACGGCTCCGCTGACTGGCGAAGACCGCCACCTCCTGGTGCAGGGAATCGTGCATGGCGTGAAAGACGCGCAGGAACGGCATAACAAAGCCTCGACGTTGATGCTTCGCCACCTCAATACGTCGTCCAACAGTGGTTGGTTAACAGAAGAGGACGCATGGGTGGACCGTGCGCAAGTGCAAAACTTCGGGTCCGCGCCCGGCGTGAACCTTGAATACAAGCAGGGCCGACAGAAGCCGGAACGGATCTATCCGACGCCCTTGTCGCAGGGCCACGCGGCGCTGACGGCGGAGAGTGCCGAAGACATCAAGGCACAGCTTGGGATTAACGCTGACTTGCTGGCATCGCAGGAGGGTGGTGCGGAATCAGGACGTGCCATCGCCTTGCGCCAAAAACAAGGTCTTCTGATGGTTCAGGAATTGTTCGACAACCTGTCCAGGACGCGGCAGATCGCAGGTCGTTTCCTGTTATCGCAGTTGGGCGAGATTTACGACACAGAGACAGCGAAAAATGTTTTAGGACAAGCGTTTCTTGAAAAGAGTTTTCCGCCTCTGATGCTGGCGAATCCTCAAACGGGTCAACCCGAACCGATGACGGACGAAGATGGTCAACCCATGAGCTATGACGACGGCATGGCGGAAGTTGCAATCGCCGAAGTGCTGAAAGGCGATCTGTGGAAATACGACGTCAACGTGGGCGAATCCGTGTCCAGCGAGACGATTCGGATGGCACAGATGGCGGAATTGAAAGAGTTTGCGGCTGCGTACCCAGGCCTTATTCCTCCCGAGGTTTTGATCGATCAGAGCCAGTTGCCACGGGAGACGAAGGAACGGGTCACGCAGTCAATTAAACAAGCGCAGGCGGCGGCCATGTCTGGACCCGTTGGCCCTGCGAATCCAGGAGGAAACAATGCCCCCCAAGGGTTGGCGTAAAAATACGGCGCAAGACGCGCCGGTGGAATCGAAAGAAATTCAAACTGTTCAGGCGATCGAGCCTGTGAAAGTGGAAAAACCTGTTTCAACGGTGGACCGGGTCGCAGGGACTGTTTATCCGCCCGAAATCGAGAAATCGCGTGAAGTTCTAAAGCACCCGATTGCGCCAGGCCAGGCGTTTTTTGAAGCACCTGACGGGTTTGTGATTGTGGGAGAAGACAACAGGGACCGCGCGTTTTATCGTGCCGGGAACAACGGAAAAGGGTTGTGGATCAACAGGATGCGAGGTTAACGCCATGAGCGAAAATACAACGGAAACCATCGAACTGACGGCTCCCGAGGTTGCGAATGTTGAAGTCGAATCGAAACCGACGCGCGAGGTTTTGAAAGAGCGCGGATGGACGAAAGATGAACTGGACGCCGCCGAGAAGCGCGGGATGGTGGCAAAAGAAGAAGTGAAGGAAGAAAAGAAAGAACCAGTCCAGGAAGTTGTTGAACCGAAGGAAGAGCCTAAGGCAGAAGAGAAGGTTGAAGAAGAGGTGCAGGAAAAGAAACCGACCGGTTTACCCGATTTTACGTTTAAGACGCCGGAGCAGGAAAAGGCGTGGGCTGACGCTTTTGGGCCTGGGACGCCGCAACGCGGTCTTTATTTCAGGATGAAAAGTGAACGGCGCGAACGCCAAAAGATCGAGGCTGAACGTGACCGCCTGGCGCGCGAGGTTGAAGAGTTGCGGGCGCGGACAAATCCAGCGGTTAAGAGTTCAGAATCGGAAGGCGATATGGAATCCCTTCTGTCGGACGAGACTGCCGGAGAAGAAGACAAGCCTTTGACGTTGCGGCAATTAAAAGAAATGGAAGCGAAGAAAGCCAAAGAAGAGCAGGAAATGACGGCGCGGCAGGTTCGGTTAACGGAGATTCACCGAGAGCAAGAAGAGTACGCGCGGACTGTATACAAAGATTTTGACGACGCTGTTGTCCGGGCGCGTGAAGTGATGCAAAACCTGGACGAAGTTGTGCCTGAAAAATGGAGACAGTCAAAGGTTTTAAAGTTAATGAAAGATTTGCAGGTGGCTGCACGAGAGGCGGATAAGTTGGGGCCAGACGATTACAACGCGGCCCATATCGCCTACGAAATCGCGCAATACCACCCCGATCACGGGAAGCCAAAGGCTGAAAAACCCGAAAAGGCGAACGGGGGCCATACGCCCGAAGCGATGAAGCGCATAGAACAAAACACCCAAAGACGCGCGTCCAGCGCGAGCGTGGCATCTGGTTCTGGGTCAAGAACCGTCTCTGTTGACGAGATCGGACTTAAAGAACTCAATGCCATGACTTCCGTTGAACGTTGGAAGTTCCGGGAAAAACACCCGGACCGCTACGAGCGGATCGTCCGAGGGTAAAACCTAAAGGAGACGAACAATGAATACTGTAAGCATTGACGCGCTTCGTCAAGAGCTATGGTCAAAAGAGCTTCTTGATGACGTGATGAAAGATGTTGAAAACGTGACCCGGTTCATGGGCGAAGGTGCCGACAACGTGATCCAGGTGTCCCGCGACCTCGAGAAATCCAAAGGCGACCAGCAGACGTTTGGTTTGGTGGCGCGTTTGGGTGGCGACGGCGTGACCGGTGACGACGAGTTGGAAGGCAACGAAGAGTCGATGAGCAGCTATGCGGAAGTGGTCGCTATCGACCAAATCCGTAATGCTGTGCGTCTGACGGGTCGGTTGGACAACCAGAAGGTCGTGTACGATCAAATCGGCAAAGCTAAAGAGAACCTGCGCGTGTGGATGAAAGAGTTCATCGCCCGCCAGATTTTCTTGAAACTTGGCGGCGTGACCAACACGACCCTTGTCGATACCAATGGCAAAGTCATTGGTGGTCGCGCGTTGTGGTCCAACACGGCTGACTTCATTCCCGATGCGGACGAAGCGGCTGGCGTCGGTGCGCGGTATCTGTGCGCCGAAACGACCGGGACGGACGGGCTTGCTGATGCGGACATCATGACTCTTGACTTGGTGACCAAAGCGGCGACTCTGGCGAAACTCGCGGAACCGAAGATCCAACCCTTGAGCGTTGGCGGGGATGACTTCTATGTCATGTACCTGCACCCTCTCTCGGCGCGCGATATTCGGATGTCCAGCGACTGGAAAACGGCGGTTGAAAACGCGCAGATTCGTGGCGACAAAAACCCCGTGTTCCGTGGCGCGTTGGGCTTTTGGTCCAATGTGTTGCTCCTGGAAAACGAGTACGTGCCTTGGCTGGACATTTCGGTCTCTGGCAACTCGTTCCGTGGCGCGGCTGTCGGTACGGACTGCGCGGCCGACTGTGCGCGTAACTTGCTTGTTGGTCGTCAGGCGATCCTGATGGCCCAGGCGTCCAGCAAAGACGCCCTTGTGGTCGAGAACTTCGATTACAAGAACAAGGAAGGCGTTGCCGGAAACTTCATCGGTGGCATTCAGAAGACGATGTTTAACTCCAAGGAATTTGGGGTTATCGCCGTCGACGCCGCCGCGAAGCTCTAAGGAGAGATCACATGGCCGCTATTACTGGAACCTTGAGCAAACGGACGGAGTTCGCTGGCGACTACAAGATGTTGGTTGTCACCTGCGTTCCCACGTCCGCTTCGGATACCGTGACGCTGACGGCTGCGACGCACGGGATCACCGAAATCGCCGCTGTTATTCCCTTGATTACTGCGGGGAACGATGCGGCGTTGCAGACTGCCTACGCGAGCGTGAGCGGGTTGGTTATCACCCTGACCACTGCCGCCTCGGGTGGCACTGCCGCGACCGACTGGACCGGGGCGACTGTTGCCCTGATCGTCATTGGTCGTTAAATGAATTGACTGTACTCCGGCGTATATCCGGAGCGAGAGGGTGGAATGCCCTCTCAAATTTGATTGAGAGGTGAGCAATGGGCGTTGTTCGGCGCGGTAACGGGTACGGTGTCCGGCAAGTGTTCGACCCCGTGGAGCGTATGTGGACGTTCCAGTCGCCTGAAATTGTTACCGAGCCCATGAGGACCGCGATGGTCAACAACGTGCTGGCCATACAGAACGGGAGGCGGGTTGACTGCCTCCGCAATTTTGGGCCTGGGCCGAGAAACGACGCTTTTCTGGACTCGATCAGGGCCTTGGAAGAGGGACGATACCGTGTTGTGGTGTCGAACCGAGACAATGAGGTTTTTGCATTTAAGCAAACAGTAGGAACGGGGAAGGCTTTTAGCCTCCCGACAGGAGGCTGACAATGGCACAGACGTTTAACTTGCATTGCGCTGGCGTGGCTTTTGCCGCTACCAAAAACATGGCGGCGGTTCTGAACGGACACGCGACGGAAGTTTTGAAGATTCGGGAAGCCGGTCTATCGAACGCTCAGACGGCGGCGGTCACGGGCGTTGTCTGCCAGATGGAGTGTCGTTTATACACGGGGACCGCAACGCTGACAACCCCGACGGCGGTCACGCCGGTGTCTTTGGACACGACGAACAGCGCTCCGACGACGGCGACGTATGGTCACGCCGGGACCATCGGGGGGACCGCGAACACGCTGGATACGTGGATTTGGTCTTCTGACGAAGCGGCGGCGTCCACGGCGACTTCCGACGAGCTGGAATGCTTCTTGCCCTTGAACAAAGTTTATCAATGGATTCCACATTCCGACATTCAGCCGATCACGTTGCGGCAGGACAAGATGTTCATGCTTTACAACGTTTCCGGCGCTGCGGGACTGTTGCACAGCCGGATTCTTTTCACGAAGGAGTAAGACATGGCGACGTTGGCCGATATTTGGGGACAGCCGGTGCGGATTATAACGAACGTGGCAAAACGGCCTAGCGGCATTTATGTGTCATTGGGGCACAAAACCTATGCCGCCGCCGTAGACGCGGCGCGTGAATGGCAACCGCTTCTTGCCGCTGATGAGATCGCTGACGATTGGGTGGTTGCCGAGGCTCCTTGATGGAAACATTCCGCCTACACGACGAAGTTAAGGAGTGGGCTTTCTCTATAGAAATGCCCACAACGGCTGTTACCGGCCATCCTTACCTGACGCATGTGTCGACGTTGGCGCTGTTTAATAAAACGGGGAGCGGTAAGTTGGTTCGTGTTCGGCAAATCAAAGCGGAACGGTTGTTGGCGCAGACGACCACCACGGCGGTTGGAACCAACATTGCCCTGAAAAGGATCACGGCGCACACGGTGTCGGACGAGATCATGCCAGCCTACACCATCGACACCAATAACGCGGACCTGCCTTCGCAGGTTGTGATGTGTCGGCGACCGGCGGCGATCACGACCACGGGGACGGCCATTGACACACTGTGCGCTGTCCCGTGCGCAAACGAGACGCGGGCGTTGGGGTCGTTCTCGTCGCGGATGGGCCTGTCTGATCTTCACGACATTGTAGACCAATGGGGTGGCGGATCTGGCGACGCGCAAAAGATCGTCTTGCGCGAAGGGGAGGGGATCGCCCTTGACACGGCGGGCGTGACGAACGCTTACCCCCATTGGCTGGAAGCCGGTGTGAGTGTCCGAGTCGTTTCGACCGGGGCCTGTTATCGGTACAAGTTTCCGTGTTACATTTCTCCGTTGCCGCTTTTGAGTTTTATGAACGGGAGCGGCTCCGGTGTTGTTTTGGAAGTTTTCCGCGTGACGCTCCGCGAAATCGGGACGGACGTACTGCCGCAGGTGACCGTGGAGCGGATCGACAGCATTGATGAAACAAGCGGGTATACGGCAACGGCGGACCCGTTTGATACCGCGAACAGCCTGGACGCGAACATTGTCGTTCGCGGGAACGTGAAAGTGACTATGGACGGGAGCAAACGGGGAGCCTTTATCGTGATCCCTCACCATGCGTACAAGGTCGGGGCCGGGAGGGGGGTTGGCCCTGGCCTGGCGGGTTTCCATCCGCAAGTGCAAGACGTATACCACACTTCGCAACCGTTCGGTGGGCGTCATCCACATGACAGCCTCTACGATATCTGTTTAAGGGAAGGCGAGGGAATTGGGATGTTTCAGCGAACAGCGAGCGGACAGATCTCTTTTGACAACATGATCCAGTTCACGGTGGAAGGCGTAACAGGTGGGTATCCGCCAGCGAACAAGGTTGAAAACGCTTACATCTATGGGCCTAATGAAGAATACACAGGAACTCTTGTGGGTGGTGGAGGCGGGAACACCTACAGCCGTTCCAGGGTGGTTAACCGATGAGCCTTTTGAAGCAATCAACGGCGCGGGACAAGATGGTGTTCATGACCGACTCGGCGGACCATTTGGCCGGGAAAACAGGGCTGACGCTTACCATTACGGCGTCAAAGAATGGGGCGGCGTTCGCATCAATCAGCCCTACGGTGACGGAGCGCGGTAACGGTTGGTATTCAATCGCTTTGACTTCGAGCCACACAGACACGCTTGGGGATCTGGCTTTGCACGTTACGGGGACGGCGGCAGACCCTTCCGATCTGGTTTGGCAAGTTGTTTCGGGTCTTCCAGGTGAAACGGTGACTTTGGCGGCGGTGACGCACACGGGGGCTGTTATTCCTACGGTGACGACATTGACGGGTCACACACCGCAAACGGGCGATGCTTATGTGCGGCTTGGGGCTCCCGCCGGAGCGTCCGTTAGCGCGGACGTCGCGGCAGTGAAAGCGGAAACGGCGTCGATTCAGTCGGACACAAACGACATTCAAACGCGTCTCCCGGCGGCGTTGGTTGGCGGGCGCATGGATTCGAACATGAGCGCTATTGACAACCAGGCGACGAACGGGAACAACGCGACGTTGAACCTTAAGCAGTTGAACATAGTTAATAGTTCTGGAACTGCATTGGTAGCACAGTCAACCGGCAACGATGGGCACGGGGCGCACATTGTCGGAAATAACACGGGCAAGGGAATTTATGTCCAGTCTCCAAGCGGGAACGGTGTTCATGTGGAGTCGGTAGGGTCGACTGGAATGCGGATTGAGTCGACGACGGGCGGAGTGGGCCTTTATGTTCTTGGTGGGTCTGTCGGGAATGACGCCATGACAGTCCAGGCTCGTGGCACTAATGGAGTAAATTACGGAATCAGGGCGATCGGGACAAACAACGGAAGTGGGATTCGCGCAGAGGGCAACGGAACCGGATCGGGGATATCCGCTGTTGGTGGAACGACGGGGGATGGGATTGATGCGTCCGGAGGTGCGACGTCCGGAAAAGGCATCGACGCAAATGGGACAGGCGGGGCTGCGGACATTGAAGGCAATGTCACCGGGAACCTCTCGGGAACGATTGGGGGCCTGACAGCCAGTGCATTGGCGGATATGTTCGACACAGACAGCGGGACAACGTTCGCTTCGGCAGTCGCCGGATCTGTTGTTAAGGAAATCGTTGACAACGTTGGTGGTGGTTCTGCACCAACAGCAGCACAGGTGGCCGATGCTGTTTGGGATGAAGCGCGGGCTGACCACGTTGCTGCGGGGTCGTTTGGGGAAGGTGTCAAAGTGTCGAGCCGCGTGAACATGAAGAAGAACACGGCATTTTCTGGATTCATGTTTACGATGTACGACAGCACAACGAACCTGCCAAAGACGGGCCTAAGCGTAACGGCGCAACGAGCCATTGATGGAGGCGGGTACGCCACTTGCGCGAACAGCGTTTCTGAAATATCCGCTGGCACATACAAGATCGACCTATCGGCCGCCGACCTTAACGGCAACGGCATCAAGTTAAAGTTTACGGCAACCGGAGCCTTGCAACAGGACTTCACCGTGGTGACGCAAGAGTGATTAGAAACTGGCGTACACGGGCGACTTTGTTCGTTGGGTCGATTGTCGATTGGCTTGGTCTTGGTTCAGGGAATGGCGGGATCTGGAGTTTCCGGACACCGGAAGGAGACTCTGACGCATGGGCAAAGCGGGCGGTTGGTTCAACGGCATGGACGACGCGGACGCCCGATCCTGCGTTTGCGTGGCAGTACAGAACAAACAACCAAATCGCGCAAGCGGGTCGTGGGGTGTGGATGGATTTTGTGTTTATGGGCTTTGGATACATGATTTGGAACCCGAGATATCCGAACGCGAATGTGAACGGCGACTTTTGGGTTAAGCGCACAACGTCAACAGTGAGTTGGAGCCGGAGGTAAATATGGGTTTAACGGAATCGGAATATCCTGAATTAAGGGCTGAACTGGACGCAGATCCGGCGGGACTTGGGTATGCTGGTAAATTTGGGATCGAAATAGAGGCGATGATGAATTTGGTTGCAACCAACAACACGGACCCGTTTAGGCGCGTTTTGCGCACCCGTGTGGAGTCCTGGGAGATAATCGGGGCAACGACATACGGGCAATACATTGGCTTGACCGCTGACCAAAAGCAGTTGTACGGTGCGATTATCGCGTGTGGTCATGTTGATCCGAGTGACGCGACGATTAGGACACATTTTGCGCAACTATTCCCAAGCGGAGCAAGCCGGACACAGTTGGAAGCGTTGCAGTGGCGTGGATCGTCTAGGGCGGAAGCGTTGTTCGGTGATGGGGTGGTGGTTCGATATTGGGATATTGACCAAGCGAGGGCTCTCTAATGGCCAATGCTATTCCGGAAAAGTTTTCAACACCTGCGGCGTTTACGATTACGGTGGCGAACTTGGCGAGTTCGACAGTCGGAGTAGGTCAGCAATCGACTTTGATAACGAACACGCAGGGATACAAAAGGATTTATGCGTACATAATGTTGAAGCTTGGTTCAACGACTCCAACGGGGAACCGCTTCGCTTACGTTTACGCAATCCGTGGAGATGGGACGACCCGCGACGATGGGGCCGGTGCTTCGGATGCGGGCTGGACACGGCTGAACGCTGACGAGGTGCGTACCATCGGTAACAAGGCGAGCCCTGCGGCTGGCGATTTGATTTACGGAGTGGCCGTTATTGAGAACCCGGGGCCGGAGTGGGGGATTGGTATTGTCCACGATACGGGTGTGAATTTGGACTCGACGGGTGGCAACCACTACTTGTATTGGGTCGGCGTCTATCCAGAGGTGCAATGATGCTCCAAGGGACGCGGTTCGGGAAGATTCTTGAAACACGTGGCGGAATGTTCGGGTACACGATGGGGAGCGGTCAAACATCTTCTTTTGTTGGAGGGCGTGGAAGTTTGGTGCGTGTGGGTGAACCGACTCGGGCATACGGGAAATACGGGCAATGCGCCGTATTCAACGGGACGAACCAGGCGTACACACTCCCGTCGTTCAATGTCGGTCCGGGGTGTTCGTTCGGTGTGCGGTTCAAGCACACGGCGACGACGGCAAGCATGACCTTGGTTGATTTCCCGCAGTCGGTAGGTGGCGGGAC
>Ga0268298_10003824_pt1 | contig 15080 bp, 11 predicted proteins | sample WWTPWeurt_MetaG_FD_194462 | JGI IMG/M metagenome (GOLD analysis project Ga0268298, IMG submission 194462) | Activated sludge microbial communities from WWTP in Nijmegen, Gelderland, Netherland - WWTP Weurt | ecosystem: Engineered > WWTP > Aerobic digester > Activated sludge | place... | reverse complement strand
GGTCGGCGGCATCGGGCCGACCGGGCTCGCGCTGAGCACCCTCGAAGCCGTCTCGCCCGTGGACCGCGCCTCACGCATCGCTGGCCTCGCGACCCTGCAGCGACCGCGCTCCGAGCCCACCGTCTTGCGCCTGAGCGACGGGCGCATCTTCGTCGGAGGTGGCTTCGACGCCGGCGAACCGGTTCAGGATCTCGAGTGGCTCTCGCCCGACGCGCACGCGCTCACCCTGCTCTTCGACCAGGTGGTCCTGGCGAAGACCCACTCGTTCGCTGCCATGCCCGGCGGCGGTGTTCTCGGCGTGGGCGTCTGCATTCCGAAGGGTGTGCAATCCTGCCTCGAGCCCGAAAGGAGCGTCGCGTGGTTCCGCGCGGACGGCGCCGTGGACGTGTTGCCTTCGCTCACGGTGAAGCCTTTCACCCTGCACCTGGTCCGCGCGGGCTCCGGAGCGCCCTGGCTCCACGTCGAATCCGAGAGCGGTATCGATTGGCGGCGCTTCGATCCCTGGACCGGGCTGTTCGACGAACCGAAGGAGCGGCCGGATTCGGGGCCCGAGCCCAATCACCCCGCTCCCATCGGCATCGATCCCGGCGCCTTCGTCTGGCTCGAAGCGGGCACGCCCGTGAGGCTCTTCGGCTTCCGCCACGACGTGCGGAGCGCCTTCGCGGGCGACCTCGCACCCCTGCTCTTGGCTTCGCGCGAGCACATGTCGCCGAATCGCTTCCCGAGCGGAGTGAAGACCGCGGGCATCGAGTACGGAAGCTCGGGCCTCGGCCTGGCCGGGAGCGAAGCGCTCGTGGTCGTGACCGACACCGACTACGCCGACCTGGACCTCGAGCTCACGTCGAGCTCCGGACCGCCGCCCGTCGTCGTCCTCGGTGGCGCCCGCGTCGGCGACTCCGGCTGCCCGTGGCCGGATACGAGCCCGGCAGCGCCGGGAGAGATCCTGAAGCTGCGCCGCCGCGGTTCGACCGTATCGCTGTCGCGAGCCAGCGCCACGCGCACGTGCAAGGTCGGCTCGGGACGGAAGGGTCTCGCCCTCTCGGCAGCGACGTCCGTACCGAGCTTCGTGCGAGCCCTCGAGATCCGCCGACGCTGACCGGGCGTCAGCGCTTGAAGAACTTGCCGATCAAGCCGCCCTTGTCGTCTTTGCCCTTGGCGCCGGGAGCCACCGACTTGCCCGGCTCTCCGCCGCGCATGGTGAAGAGCCGCACTTCGCGCGCGGCGTCGAGGTTCTTCGGGTTGTGATAGACGACCCACTTGAAGTCTTTCACGGCGAGATCGAGCTTTCCCGCGCGCTTCAAGAGCTCACCGCGCGCCATGCGAACCCGCTCGTTTTCGGGCTCTTTCTTCACGGCGTCGTCCATCACGCTGATGAGGTCCGCGTAGCCTTTGCTGGCCCGTTCCGGGCGCTGCGACACGCACTGCACCCAGAGCGCGGTGTATTCGGCCTGTTCCGGATCGGCCTCGCGCGCCTGCTTCGACATCTCTTCGGCCTCGGACAAGTTGCCTTTGCGGAAGTAGACCAGTGCCTTCTGATACGCGACCACGGCGCGCATCACCTTCTGCACCTCTTCCTGCTCGGCCTCCGTACCCCCACCGTCCCGCACCAGCTCGTCGTATTCGCGGCGGGACTGGTCGTCGGTGAGCTTCTGATGCGCCTCGGTCATGCGCGCGAAGACCTTGACCACGTCGTCTTTCAGCGCGGCGTATTCGGGGCCGAGGCGATCGGGGTGCCACTTCTTCGCGAGCTGGAAGAACGCGGCGGAGATGTTGGCCGACGGCGCCTTCATGTCGACGCCGAGCATCTCGTAGTAGTTCTGGTTCGGCATCTTGATCGCGAGCTCCTCGACCTCTCTGCGGAGCTCGGCGACCTCGGGTGGCTCGCTGGCCGGCATGCGCACGGAGGTGGGTGCGGGAGTGCGCGTCGAGGGTGGGGGAGCGGCCATGGGCGACGAAGTGAGCGCGGCTTGCACCGCACTGGGTGACGACCCGAGCGTGGGCAGAGGATTCGCAGCGAACACGTCTTCCACCCGCGGGGACTGGGGCACCACGGGAGGCGCCACGGGCGATGGTGCTCTCGCGACCGCCGCAACCTCGCGCCCCAGACCGAGAGGCGGCGCCCCCACGTCGAGGTGCCGGGTGATCGTGAGGGCGTAGATCAGGCGCTTCACGTCGCTCGGATCGGCGACCCCCGACGCGGCGAGCTGCTCGACGGTCTGCGGTTTCGCGCGCAGCACGTCGATGATGGCCCGTTCGTTCTGGGCCAGCGAAAACCGCGCGATGTTGGCCGATGCGTGCAGGTGCAGCGTGCGCGAGCCGAGCCGCCCGATGTACGACTCGACGTGTTTCAAGTTTTCATGTCGGCGGATCCCGCGCCACAGCACAGCCAGAGGTTCCACGCGCACGGAGCCTTCGCCCCACCGCTCCAGGAAGTTTCTCCCCGCGTAGAACCCGTACGCGGTCTTAGGCGCGAGCGAGAACATCCAGACCACTTGACGCAGGAGCTGCTCGGCAAGGGCGGCGTCGAGCGTCGGCAGGTCGATGGCGCCGGCCTCCAGCAGGAGCTTGCCGTGGAGTTTTCGCTCCTTCGCGACCTGGGTCAGGGTGCTGTTGTAGACGTCCTCACCCACCTTGCCGAGCTCGAGCAGCAGGCGCCCGAGGTGGATCACCGGCTGAGCCGTCTTGGCTTTGGCCGGGACGCCTTCTTCGACCCAGAGGGCGCTCTTCTGGCGATCCGCACCCTGGAAAACGAAGGACCCGGTGAGGCGTTTGTCGAGCGCGTACACGAGCAGCTGCGAGAGCGGTGTCGCCTCCAGCGTTCCGGTCGCGGTCGCCTCGGACATCGGGAACGAACAGCCTAGCAGACCCGTGCCGGAGCGGGATGCGGCGTCGCGCCGGGCCAAAGTCCAGCAAAGCGCGCAGGATCCCGAACCCGGGGCCGGCCCCCCTTTCCCGGCGCCCCAGGTCTTGGCAAGGTCTCCTCCCATGCCGCGCGGTCAGATTCTCGTTGTGGACGACGAGCCTTCGATTCTGAACACGCTGAAGAAGGCTCTCACCCTCGAGGGCTACACGGTGGACGTCGCGGGAGGCATCGCGCTCGCCGAGGAGCGCCTGTCGAAGCGCAGCTACGACGTGCTGCTGCTCGACGTGTCGCTTCCCGATGGCAATGGTGTCGAGCTCCTCGAGCGCCTGCGCAAGAGCTCCGTCGACACGCCCGTGATCATGATGAGCGGGCACGCGACCATCGACACGGCGGTGCGCGCGACCCGCTTGGGTGCCATCGATTTCTTGGAGAAGCCGGTCTCCACCGATCGCTTGCTGGTCGTGCTCGAGAACACGCTGCGCTTGATGCGCGCAGAAGAAGAAGCTGCCGAACTGCGGGCCGAAGCCGGCTTCTTCGACGAGCTCATCGGCGAGAGCCGCGCGATGAAGGAGCTGCGCGAACACGTGAGTCGCGCCGCCAAGGCCGCGGCGGGCGTGCTCATCACCGGTGAGCGCGGCACCGGAAAAGAGCTCGTGGCGCGGGCGATTCACCGGGCTTCGCCCCGCGCCAAAGGCCCCTACGAAAAGCTGAACTGCGCGGCTGTCCCCGCCGAGCTCATCGAGAGCGAGCTCTTTGGCCACGAAGCGGGCGCGTTCACCGGGGCCACCAAGCAGCGCCGCGGGAAATTCGAGCGCGCCCACGCGGGCACGCTCTTCCTCGACGAAGTGGGAGACATGCCGCTTTCGATGCAAGCCAAGCTCTTGCGCGTGCTGCAAGAGCGCGAGCTCGAACGCGTCGGCGGCAACGACGTGATCAAGGTCGACGTGCGGGTGGTAGCCGCCACCAATCGCGATCTGGTGGGGGCGTGTCGCGACGGTCAGTTCCGTCCGGACCTCTACGACCGCCTCAACGTCGTACCGCTGGAGCTGCCGCCGCTCCGCGCGCGGCGCGAGGACATCCCGCTCCTCGCGCGTCACTTCTTGGAGCAAGCGGCGCGAGCCAACGCGCGACCCGGAGTCAACTTCGCCGACTCGGCCGTGACGGCGCTCTCGCGGCATTCATTTCCCGGCAACGTGCGCGAGCTTCGCAACTTGATCGAGCGCCTCGTGATCTTGACGCCGGACGATCAGATCACCGGCGACGACGTCGAGCGCTCGCTGGGCATGGCGGCGTCTCCCTCCAACGCGGGGCTCTATCGTCCCGGTGTTCCGTTTCGCGTGCTCGTCGACGAGGCGGAGCGAACCATCCTGGAAGAGGCCATGGCGCACCACGGCGGACAGATGGCGGCCACGGCGCGCGCCCTCGGTCTCGAGCGGAGCCACCTCTACAAGAAGGCGAAAGCGCTGGGCCTCCGCGGAAAAGACGAACCCGAGGAGTGAGGCGTCCGGGGCAACTCGTTGGGCAATCGGCCGATCCGCCGCTACCCTGCCGGAGTGAAGTCCATACGCCTGCTCTTCGTCGCCGTCGCACTGGTCTTCTCCGCCCTCGCGCTCGGCTCGGGATGCGGGGCGCGGGCTGCGCTCCACGGCCTCGACGAAGACGCCGGCAGCTCCGGTTCGGGCGGAGGCGACGCCGGCGTGAGCTGCGGCGATGGCAAGTGCAAGAGCGGTGAGAGCTGCGCGAGCTGTCCGCTCGACTGTGGGCTCTGCAAGAGCTGCAACGACGGCACTTGTGATCCAGACGAATCGTGCTCGAGCTGCCCCGAAGATTGCGGGCTCTGTTCGAGCTGCGGAGACGGAAGCTGTTCGAACGGTGAGACCTGCCTTTCGTGCAGTCAGGACTGCGGCGCCTGCCCGACTTGCGGCGACGGCTTCTGCAAGGGCGCCGAGACCTGTCAGTCCTGCGCTCCCGACTGCGGCAAGTGCGACACCTGCGGCGACAAGTCGTGTTCGGCTGCCGACGGCGAGTCGTGCTTCACCTGCCCGGAAGATTGCGGGAAGTGTGCCGGCTGCGGGGACGGCGATTGCACGGGCAGCGAGACCTGCGCTTCCTGCTCTCAGGATTGCGGCGTGTGCAGCGTGTGCGGCAACGGCAAGTGCGAAGCGAACCAGTTCGAGACCTGCTCGAACTGCCACGCCGACTGCGGCGACTGCGAGCTGATGAGCTGCTTCATGATCGTGACTTGCGCCCTCGGCTGCGTGGAGCTCCAGCAGGATCCGCCCCAATTCAGCGTCACCTGCGTGGCCAACTGCGTTTCCAAGGGTTGCGCAGACGTGCAGTTCTTCGTCGACCAGACGCTGAACTGCGCCTACCAACACATCGACCAGATCGCGGACTGCGCCACCGGTCCGGGCAGCATCATCAAGTGCGCCGAGCAATACTGCGGGCCCGAGGTCCAGGCCTGCCTGTCGGCGAGCTGCGACGGTTGAGCCTTCAGATCTTGAGCTTCTTCACGCGCGCGCCGTTGGCGTCGAGCTTCCGAGCCTCGGCCGCGGCCTTCTGCGCAGCGCCGCGGTTCGGCACGAGCAAATACGTCTCGGCCAGCTGCGCGAACGCGTCGGCCTTCTCCTCGGGTCGACCCGGGCAGAGCACCGCGCTCTCGAGCTCGAAGATGGCCCGCGGGATCATCTTGTTCGCGACCAGCGTCTCGGCGAAAAGCGCGTGAGTCTTCATGCCGTTGATCTCCACCCACACGGCCATCTCGCCGATGTCCTTCGCTTCCTTGTAGAGCTTCTTGTCGAGGAGCGCGCGCATCAGGCGCCGGTGGACGCGGCCGTCGTGCTCTTCGAGCACCGAGAGCTTGCGCAGCCCCGCGATCTCGTCGTCGGTCCGGCCCTGCTTCTTGGCGAGATCGACCAGCGCTTGGATGGGTTCGGCCTGAGTCGGGTCGTGCTGGTGCGCGGCCTCGAGCGCGGCCTTCATCTGGGCGAGATCGCCCTTGGCTTCGGCGATGTCGGCCATGGCCATCTGTACCGAAAACCCGTCATTTCCCGCGTCGACCATACTCTTCAGGATGGCCGCGGCCCCGGGCACGTCCTTCTTGCCGAGCTGGATGCGCGCCTTGACCCAGTTGGCGTCGGCGTACTTCGGATCGAGCTTGAGTGCTGCGTCGAGGGCCTTCAAGCCTTCGTCCTTCTTGCCGCTCCGGAGCGCCGCGATGGCGAAGAGCGTCTGCTTCTCGACGTCGGCCGGGGCCTTTTCGGCTTCGGCCTTGGCCTTGTCGTAGGAGCCCGTGCGCGTCACGGGCACGAACTGCTTCTTGTAGCGGGCGAGGCGCGCCTCGGCCCAGGAACGGAACTCCTTGTCGAGCGCCTCTGGGCTCTGACCGAGGACCTTCTGCACCACTTCGGGCGTCGTCTTGCCTTCACCCCAGCCGCGCAACATGTCGGCCATCTTGCCCATGCCTTGCTGCTTGACCAGCATCACCATGATCTGGCTGGACGCGTAGTACGCCGTCGCGACGTCGTTCATCTCTTCGGCGCGGGTGAAGGCGCGCGTCATGGCACCGACTTGGGGCAGCCGGCCGCTGCGCAGCGCTTGGTAGAGATCGGGATCGTGCTCGCGGCTCCACTCGGGGCGCTCGGCCAAAGTCTCGTATTCGGCCAAGCCCTCGGTGAACCAGCGGGGCACGTGGCTCTTCGAGAGTTGGATGTGGAACACGTGGGCGAGCTCGTGCCAGAGCGTCATCCCCAGGTTGAACTTCTCTTCCATGGGGCTCATGGACGCCAGGGTTTTTCCGAAACAAACGCCCTGGATGGCCGTGGTGGGCAGGCCGCTCGTGCGCACACCGAAGTTCTGGCGTTCGGCGTAGAGCTCGACGCCGACCGGCGACGTCGGCGTGAAGCCATAGCCCTTCACGAACTTCTTCCAGGCGGTCTCCATCATCCCCGGCACGTAGCGCTCGAGGAGGGCTTTCTCGTCCTTGTGGTAGCGGATGTTGAAGAGCTTGTGCTTCACCGTCACGTAGTTCTGGGGGATGTCTCGCTCGTACAAGTTCAGCGTGTTGTAGACGCGCACGTTGAACGGGTCTTTGTCGAAGGCTGTCTTCAGCGCCTTCACCCCGTCGTCGTCGCGGCCCGAGCGGATCAGATTCAGGCCGAGCTGCGCGTGGGCTTTGGCGTCACGGCGATCGATCTGGACCGCCTCCTGCATCATCTTCACGATCTCGTCGTAGCGATGCTCCCAATCGGCGAAGTCGCCGATGATCTGATACATCTTCGTGTAGCGTGGGTTCTTGTCGAGCACGGCCTTCTTGGCGGCTTCGAAGCCCGCGCTGTCGTCGGCCAGGAAACGCGCGGCCGCGCGCATGCTCAAGAGCTCGAGGTCGCGCGGGTTCGCCGCGAGGCCGGCAGCGACCTGCTTTTCGGCTTCGGCGAGCTCCATGTCGCGCAGGGCGATCCCGGCCAAGACCACGTAGGGCCGACCGAGCTTCGGGTTGATGGAGAGCGCCTTCTTCGCCAGGCGTTCGGCCTCGTCGAAGTCGAAGGCCTGATCGAGCTTCACGAACGCCATGGTGACCAGCGCGTCAGGGTGATCGGGCGCCTTGGCCAAGACCTCTTTGGTCACCTCTTCGGCGTGCCCCGGATCGTACTTCTCGAGGAAGAGCTCGGCTCGCCAGAGCAGGGTCTGCGGGTCGTTCTTGAGCACGCGCTCGGACTCGTTGAACGCATCGTTGGCGTCCTTCGGCGCGCGCAACAGATGAGCGGCGCGACCGACGTACGAGAGCCCCACCCCATCGGTCTTCGTGATGCGATCGTCGTTGTAATCTTCGACCAGCGCCATCAGGGCGGCTTCGGCAGCCTTCTCGTCGCCCTTCTCGAGCATCACTTCGCCGAGCAGCAGGCGCGCGCGCCGGGCCTCGGGCTCCTTTTCGACCTTGCGCAGCGCGGCTTCGGCTTCGTCGAGCTTGCCCTGGCGGCGCAGCGCTTCGCCCTCGAAGTAGGCGGCATCGCCTTTGGTTTTTCCGCTCGCAGCGCCGCGCGCGGTCTTGATGGCCTCGTCGTAACGACCGGTCGTCAGCTGCGTCTCGGCGAGACCGAGCGTGGCTTCGCCGCGCTTCGGTCCGTTCAGCGCCGCGCGAAAGTGCGCCTCGGCATCGGCGTACTTGCTGGCCGCCAAGGCCTCACGCCCCGCCGCGAGCCGATCGGCGACCGGCGCGCCCTTCTTGGCGGGCGCTGCGGCTTTGGCCGGGGACGGCGCGGCCGGTCGCGCGGCCGCGGGTGCACACGCGAAGAGCTCGACGGAAAGTAGGGATGAAAGAACCAAGAGAGAACGACGGGATCGCATGGACGCTCCGGGCACGAGCCTTGGACCCGCCTAAGGTACTCGCAATTGGCAGCCGCGTGATCGGCTCACTTCGAGCGCGGGCGCGCTTCGCGGATCCGCACCGGGCACCCTCGATGGACGCCGAAACGAGTCGCTGCATTCCCGCCCCGCACGGCGATCTCGACGCTGTCGAACGAGCTCACCAGGGCCAGGGCCTCGTGCTCGGGCACCTCGGCGTAGGTGCCCGCGAAGGGGATTTCGTTGCCTTGGATCTCGAGCACGGGTCGCGCGAAAGAGCGGAGGCGCTCGCGGCCGATGTCGGTGATGAGGTTTCCGAAGTGGTCGACGCTGACGACGCGACCCTCGAGCTCACCCGACTCGACTGCGACGAGCGGGGTCGGCAGCGGTCGCACCAGCGCTCGCGGACCGACGGCGGACGGCGAGAGGCGACCGCTCGCGAGCTCAGCCCCGAGGGGCGCGAACACGTCGCGCCCATGGAAGGTACGGCTCGGCACACCGAGGCCCACGCTCTCGATGTCCACGGCAAACGCTTCCGCATCGGGCAAAGACGCGAGCCGCGAGACCAGGCCGTTGTCGGGCGCAACGAACACGTGCCCCTGGGAGGCGAGCACCAACGCCTGTCTTGCCGTGCCGACTTCGGGGTCGACGACGGCGACGTGGACGGTGCCCGGCGGAAAGTAGGAAAAGCAGCGCTCGAGCCAGAAGGCGGCTTCGTCCACGCACTGAGCCTCCACACCGTGCGACAGGTCGACGATGCGTGCCTGGGGGAAGCGGCCGAGGATCACGCCGTGCATGACGCCCACGAAGGGATCGCGCAGGCCGAAGTCGGTGAGCAACGTGACGACGCCCGACGGCTTCATCGCTCTCCTCGTGGTTCGGGCTCGGCTCGCCAGCGCGCGATGCGCCTGGGCCAATCCGGCGCGTCGGCGCGCCCCGCTCGTGCCCGCCACTCGGCGCGGACGAGGGCGCGGGCCACGTCCGCGAGCCAGCGCGGTGGGTCCGAGGGCTGCCATGGCTCGAACGTCGTGCTGCCCCGTGCGTCGACCCGCACCGCACCGTTTCGCGCGCCTTCGGCCGTGGTCAGCGTCGCCCGATAGCGCGCCCCGTCGGACCCCGCCGCTTCGAGCCAAAGCTCGACCTTGCCGCCCTCCAAGGGCTCCGGACCGGCCCGAGACTCGCGCTCGCTCATGGATGACGCGAATCTAGTTCACGGTGCATGATTCGACTACGAAACCCGAGGCGTGTCGTGACCCACCTGGTGTTCGCTCAGAGCTCGGGCTTGGACTTGCCCACCCTCGACGCCCAAGCGCGCCGCCTGTTCGAGGCCGCGTTCGAAGCCCTGGCGGCGACGGGCCCGGATCTCCGCTTCCGCCTGGAGGCGCCCACGCATCTGCGCGGCGCGAGCTTTCGCCTGCACCCACGCCCGCGGTCCGAAGCCGATCTCGAGCGCGCGAAGCGCGCGGAAACCCGCGGCCGCGCGGCGGGTATGGCGGCTCTCGCCGCCCGCTGCGCCGCGGTGTGGGAGGTCCACGCGGATCCGGACGCCCCCGCCGAAGCGCTCCACACGGTGTGCGCGGTGCTCGCTTCGGTGGCGCTGGGACCGGTGCTCCCTCCGGATGACTCGACGCTCTACGGTGTGCGCGGCGCCCTCGCGCGCGCAACGGCCGCGCGGGCAGCTCCGAGCTGAGCCTTCAGCCTCCGCCGCGGACGCTGGTCGGGCAGCAGAGATCGAAGTCCGTCGGGTCCGAGGGCGATTCCGCACGACAACCGAGTCCAATCCCCTGCTGCTGTTGGTCAGCGCTCGTGCAATCGAGCTTTCGCCCTTGGGCGGTACCGGCACAGTCGGAGTCGGTGAGCGTGTCGGCCGGCTCGGTGCACGGCAGCGTGGATTCGGTCGTGCCGGTCACGCTCGTCGGGCAGCACACGTCGGTGCCGCCTGCCTTCTCGAGCACGCAACCGGCCGCTACCGCTGCGTTGGCCTGAGCCTCGCTGTCACAGTCGAGCTTCCGGGCGTTGGCGCCGTGGGCAGCGCAGTCCGGATTGTTGTCGGCATCGGCTTTCTGGCGGCAGTCCACCGCTCCACCGCCGTCCCCGTCCTTCGACGAACAGGCCACGGCCAAGACGAGCAGCGTCAGCGCACCCAAAATCTGCATTCGGGAAAGCTACCGACGATCCGCCAGGCGTGTCTACTCGTCACCGAATGCGTAGCGATACAGCATGTCGGTGAGCGCTGCGCGCAGCGCTCGAGCCTGTCGGGGGGTCGGGGGTGGTCCGCGTAGCCCAGCGGTGACGAGCGCCACCTCCTGCGCAGCCACCGAGATCACGTGGGCCGCAGCGTCGGTGTCGGTGATGCGCTCGGCGGGCACGCTTTGGCGAATCAGGAACGCGAGAGCCACACGGCCGCGCTCCTCGAAGTCGTCCCGCAGCTTGGCGATCTCCGAGTCGCGCATGGCGACGGCCATGAACTCGCGGGTCAGCTTGGGGTTCTCCGATGTGCTCTCGAACAGGATGTCCACCACTTGGTCCACCGCGGCGCGACGCTGGGTTCGCGTGCGCGTCGAAGCAAAGGCGTCCGCCGTGAGCTTGTGCATCACGCTTTCGTAGGAGCGCTCGAGATGGCGCTCGACGAGCTCGATGAAGGCCTGCCGCTTGTCGGCGAAGTAGCGGTAGAACGTGCCCACGGACACGCCCGCCCGGGCTGCGATGTCCGGCGTCTGGCAGTCGTCGTAGCCGCGCTCGGTGAAGACTTGGCTCGCCGCCTCGAGCAAGCGCTGGTGTGTGTCCCGAGCGCGCTTCTGGGCGAACTCGCGGGTGTCGCGGGTGGGCAGCCCCGAGGGCGGGACCGAGTCCCGGGCCTTGGGCTCCGAGTGCGGATCCGGACGAGATTCGGCCACGTTCCCCAGCGTAGCCGGCCGGCGAGAAAAGTGAAGCCGGTTTCAGATTTCGCCTTGACGGAGGTCAATTGAAAGATGAAACTGATTTCACTTTCCCGGAGGACCCATGGACGCACCGAAGACCCGCCCCCTCAAGCTGGAACACTTCGAGGCCAAGCTCGATGTCGCCTTCAACTGGGGCTACGAGCAGACGAGGGAGGAGCTGCGGGAGCTCTATCGCAAGGCCAAGAAGTCCCAATGGGACTCGGACGAGCGGCTCGACTGGTCCATCGACGTGGACATCGAGAAGGCGCAAATCCCGGAGTTCATGCACCCGCTCTTCGGGTCGGACATCTACCAGAAGCTCGACGAGAAGAAGCACCTGGAGCTCCGGCGCGAGATGCCGGCCTGGACCCAGTCGCAGTTCTTGCACGGCGAGCAGGGCGCGCTCCTCGTGGCAGCCCAGCTCGTGAACTCGGTACCCGACATGGAGTCGAAGCTCTACGCCGGCACGCAGGTGATGGACGAAGCGCGGCACGTCGAGGTGTTCGATCGCTACCTCCACGAGAAGGTCGGTTCGAGCTACCCGATCAGCCCCCACCTTCGTTCGCTGCTCGACACGATCCTCAAGGATTCACGCTGGGACATGAAGCTCCTCGGCATGCAGATCATGGTCGAGGGGCTGGCTCTCGCCGCCTTCGGCGTCACGCGCGCCTACGTGGAAGAACCGCTGCTCCAGGCCCTCACGACCTACGTGCTGCAAGACGAGGCGCGACACGTCGCTTACGGCGTGCTCTCGCTGCGGGACTTCTACAACGATCAGAAGGAGTCCGAGGTGCGCGAGCGCGAGGACTTCGTGTACGAGGCCGCCGTGCTCATGCGCGACCGCTTCCTGTTCCAGGAAGTCTGGGAGAAGACGGGGCTCCCGGTGAAGGAGTGCATGGAGATCACGCTCAACAACCAGGGGCAGCAAGAGTTCCGGAAGATCCTCTTTTCGAAGATCGTGCCGGCCGTGAAGAAGGCCGGGCTGCTCTCCCAGCGCCAGCGCGAGCGCTTCGCCACGCTCGGGATCCTGGAGTACGAGAACTGGCAGGATCCGTTCGAGGCGCTGAAGCAGGCCGAGGCCGAGCAGGCCGCCTGAAAGAACGTCCCAGCGCGCCTGCGTCGAGCCCTGCACACCGCGAACGTTGGGGCGCGTATGCGGCTGACCTCACCCCTGTGAGCGTCGTTCAACAGCTAGTGGTTGAACCACTACAGTCTGGGGGCCGCGACTGAGAATTCGGGGGAAATTCAAGCGGCACGGCCGTTGCTGAACGGCTCTCCGTGTCTCGGCCAAAACTTCTCCACCGCTCACCTCGGGGGCTCGGCGCGCTGGCGCTCCTGGCGCTCCTCGCGGCCGTGAGCCCCTCGTTTGCCCAGGCGCCGGCGACCTCGGACGTGACCTCCACCGAAGGAGTGGTGATCGCGCTCGAGAGCGACGACATCGTGGTGGACCTCGCCGCCAAGCGCGGCGCGGCCGCCGGCGACGTCATCGAGATCTGGCGACCACTCAAGCTGAAGCACCCGGTGACGGGCAAGCTCGTCGTCGACCGCTTTCGCATCGGATCGCTGCGCCTCACCCAGGTGCGCGACGTGCTCTCCCTAGCCCGCACCGAGGGCAAGTTGGCGCGAACCCCCGAGCGTGGAGACATCGTCGTCTTGCGCAAAGCCAAGCTCGAGGAAACGCCGGCAGCGAAGCCGAAGCCGACTCCGAAACCAGTGGCCAAGGTGACTCCGAGCGCAGCGGATGAGTCACCCGAGACGCCGCCGAGCGCCAGCTTCGCGCCACCCCCAGCGGCCTCCGATCCCGACGAGGCCGAGGTCAGCGCGCTGTTCGATTCACTGCGCGGCGCCGACGTCACGCGCCGCATCGTCACCTACGAGAACTACGTGCGGAAGGACCCGAACGGTCGCTTCGCCGCAGTGCTGTGGGAAGAGGCCGCGCATCTGCGCCGGCTGTTCGCCAAGGACGCCAGAAGCGCCGGCGGCGCGCCTGCCATCGCCAGCTTCGAGAGCCCGAAATCAGCCCTGGAAGGCATTCCGCTCAGCATCGGCGCGGAGGTCACCGGCGACGCCAAGGGCGCCGTGCTCCACGCCCGCCGCACCGGCGAGGTCGCCTATCGCTCGACGCCGATGCGCGCGGTCGGCCCGGGCTACTTCAGCGTGACGATCCCGGCCGAGCGCATGACCGCGCCTTCGGTGCAGTACTTCATCGAAGCGACCAACGCCGAGGGCAAGGCCCTGCCGCTCGTGGCCAGCGCGGACGAGCCGAAGGTCATCGAAGTCGATCCGATTCCGACGCCGACGCCGCCCGTGCGCAAGGAGGCCACGGCGAGCCTCTGGACGGACTACGCCGACTACAACCGGATGCGCGGCAACGATCGCGTCTGGCAGACCGAGGGCTTCGTCGGCATGCGCTTCTCCGACGAAGGCCTACGGGCGCTTCGTACGGGTTTCGGCGTTTTCCGCGGCGTCGGCGGCTCCATCCAAGAGCTCGACGAGATCGGCAAGAGCGGTCGAAAGGTCGGACTCACCTACGGCTATCTGGAAACCGAGGTCGGCTTTTCCTCGTTCACAGCGCTCATCGCGCGCGGCGTGCTCGGCCTGCGCGACGACGGCGTCGCGGGCGGCGCGCAGCTGCTCCTGCGCCTGGGCAACGACAAGAAGACGAACCTGCAAATCGGCGGAGAGGTCCTGGGTGGAGTCGGTCTCCGCGGCATCACCCAGCTCGAGCTCAACGTGTTCGAGCAGGTGCCCATCCTGTTCCGCACGGAGGTCACGAACCAACCCGCGGGCTCGGTCGCGGCGAAAGACAGCGTTCGACCCTACGACCCAGGCGCCACGCCCGACACCACGTCCCTCGACGCGGGCGAAGTCGGCGCGCGCGCCATCGTTCAAGTGGGCTACCGCGTGACGCCCGGCCTCGTGCTGGCAGCGCGCGGTTCTTACCAAGGCAGGACCATCAAACACGCCGGGCCAGGCTTCGGCGGGGCGGTGACGTACACATGGTGACCCGTGTTCCCGTGCTCCCTCTGTTCGCGCTCGCCTTCGTGGCGCGCGTGGGCAGCGCCAGCGCCGACGAAATCTCACGCGAGCTGCCCGCGGCGGCAGCGGCACCCGAAGCGCCGAAGCCCAAGATCGAAGCGATCACTCCCAAGGTGCATCACGCTCCGGTCTCGGTCGCGCCCGCGCACCAGACTCTGGTCGTCCGAGCCGACATCGAGCACCCCGAGCTCGTGAAGCGCGCGCTCTTGGTCTACGCCACACCCGAACGCCCCGGCCTCGCCGAAGTCGAGCTCCAGCGCGCCTCGGAGGGCCCCTACGCCGCCCAGATCCCGGAGGCCGACGTGACCTGGCCGAGCCTCTCGTACACCATCGAGCTCGAGCTCCTGGACGGCAAGCGCATCCCGGCGTTCGGCTCACGCGCGGATCTGCACCGCGTGGAGATCCCCGAAGACTTGATGGACATCCGCGAGCGCGCGCTCCTCGAACGGCTCGGCGGGCGCCGCAGCGTGTTCAGCACCACCGGCGAAGTGGTGTCGTTCGGCACCAGCCGCGCGGAGAAGCTCGACGCGACGGGCACGGAAGCGGTCAACGACTACTACTACCGGGTCGAAGGCAGCTACACCTACCGCCCGCTCAAGCTGGTCACCGAGTTCAGCATGCGCGTCGGGCTCGTGCGCGGAAAATCCCCGGTCCCGGTGCGAGAGGTGACCGATCAACCGGAGTCCGAGCGCTTCGACGTCGGCCTGAACTACGGCTCGCCTGCAGTGCGCTTTCATCTCCACGACATGGTCCACCTCGACGCCAGCCTGCTCCTCAGCATCACCGAGGTCGGGTTCCGCGGCGGCGGCGGCGGCGCGCTGCTCCTCGGGGACCCCTACGGCAGCAAGCTCACGCTGGGCTTCGAAGCCGTGCGCGACTTCGGCACCCGCTACTACAGCCGCATGGACGTCGCG
>Ga0268298_10003823_pt1 | contig 15083 bp, 13 predicted proteins | sample WWTPWeurt_MetaG_FD_194462 | JGI IMG/M metagenome (GOLD analysis project Ga0268298, IMG submission 194462) | Activated sludge microbial communities from WWTP in Nijmegen, Gelderland, Netherland - WWTP Weurt | ecosystem: Engineered > WWTP > Aerobic digester > Activated sludge | place... | reverse complement strand
CCAGTACCTGGGCGCGCGCGGCGGCGGCATCGGCCAGGGCCTGGCGGGCGCGATCGGCGCGTCGGTCGGCCAGCCGGGCCGGCCGGTGCTGTGCGTGTCGGGCGACGGTTCCGCGATGTACTCGATCCAGGCGCTCTGGACCGCGGCGCACCACGCGCTGCCGATCGTGTTCGTGATCCTCGCCAACCGCGAGTACCGCGTGCTCAAGCACAACCTCGACACCTACCGCCAGCGCTTCGACGCGATGTCGTCGAAGCCCTATCCGCAGATGGACCTGACCGGCCCGGCGCTCGGGTTCGTCGAGGTGGCCGCGGGCATGGGCGTGCCCGGGGTGCGCGTGACGAAGCCCGACGACGTCGGCGGCGCGGTCGCGCAGGCGTTCGCCGCGGGCGGGCCACGGATCGTCGAGATCGCGATCGAGGGCAAGCGCTGACCGGCGTGCCCGCGGCGGTGAGGCCGAGGTCATGCGTACCGCATCACCTCGAACCCTTCGTCGTCGGCCGGCGCGACGAAACGGCTCGTGAACTGGTCGAACTCCGCGTCGCTCACCTGGTACGGATGCGCCCCGCTCGCATTGCGCGCGTGCATCCGCGCCTTGCAGACCTCGTCCGGCACGTCGAGGAAGTGGAGCACGTGCGGCGCGCCCGCGGCCTCGAAGACGCCACGCGCCCAGGCGCGCGACGCCGGCGTGTTCGACGGGAAGTCCAGCACGACGGTGACGCCCGCGCGCAGCAGGGCGGCGAGGTGCCCGGCCATCGCGGCGCGCAGCCGGCCGGTGCAGCGCACGTAGTCGTCGAGCGTGAGGATCTCGCCGGGATACAGGCGCGGCATCCAGTCGTCCTCGCGGATCAGCACCGCGAGCGGCGAGTCCGCGAGGCGGGTCGCGAGCGTGGACTTGCCAGCGGCGATCTTGCCGCACAGCAGGTGCAGCACGCCGGGGCGCGGCACGGGACGGGGTGTTTCGGGCGAAGCCTGGTGCATGTCGTTCTCCGTCGAAGGGTGCGGCGGGAACGAAAAACCCGCCACTGGGGCGGGTTGCGTCGGGATCGATGTGCGCGCGCTAACCCGCCGGGGGTGGTGGCGTGCGAATGATCGAGGTCGCGAGAGCGTGTTTCACGAGGGCGATGTTGGCAGAACGGCCGCGGCGACGCAATCGGTCCCGGCGTCCGGCACGCCGGGCGGGTGGCCGCCGCCGCGTGTCGTGCGATCATCGCCGCTGAAGAACCCGATGGAGACAACGATGGCTTTCCCCAGAATCTGCGCGGCGTTCGTCGCCGCGCTCGCCGCGGTCGTCACCGCGCCGGCGCACGCCCAGTTCCCCTCGCGCGCGATCACCATCATCGTGCCCGCCACGCCCGGCGGCATCCTCGACCAGTCGAGCCGGCTGATCGCGTCCGAGCTCACGAAGCTCGTCGGCCAGCCGGTCGTCGTCGAGAACAAGGCGGGGGCGGGCCAGATCATCGGCATCCAGGCGCTCGCGCGCGCCGAGCCCGACGGGCACACGCTGGCGATGGGCAGCATCGGGCCGAACGCGGCGAACTACGCGATCTACCCGAAGCTTCCCTACGCGCCCGGCGACTTCGCCGCCGTCGCGCACGTGGTGTCGATGCCGAACGTGCTGCTGGTGAACCCGTCGGTGCCGGCGCAGAGCGTGGCCGAGCTCGTCGCGCTCGCGAAATCGAAGCCGGGCGCGCTCGTGCTCGCGTCGTCGGGCACCGCGACCTCGGGCCACCTCGCCGCCGAGATGCTGAAGATGCGCGCGGGCATCGACCTCACCCACGTGCCGTACAAGGGCGCGACGCCCGCGCTCACCGACCTCGTCGGCGGGCAGGTGCACGTCATGGTCGACAACATGATCACGGCGCTGCCGCTGGTGCGCGCCGGCAAGCTGCGCGCGCTCGCGGTCACGAGCGCGCAGCGCGTGCCCGAGATGCCCGACGTGCCGACGGTCGCGGAGTCGGGCTACCCCGGCTACGAGGTCGCGGTCTGGGTCGGGCTCGTCGCGCCGGCGAAGACGCCGCCGGCCAGCATCGAGCGGCTGCACGCCGACGTCGCCAAGGTGCTCGCGATGCCCGCGGTGAAGAAGCGCATCGCCGACATGGGCGGCGTCACCTGGGAGATGACGCCGGCCCAGTTCGGCGCGTTCATCCGCGCCGAGACCGAGAAGTGGGGCGCGGTCGTGCGCCAGGCAGGCATTCGCGCGGAGTGACGCCGGGCGGGGGCGGCCCGGCCCGGGCGGGTACCGGCCGGGCGGGCGGCGCCTTCAGCGTGCCGCGGCCGCCGGCTTGCGCCAGTCGCGGAAGACGTCGAGGTCGAAGCCGTCCGGGTAGTTCAGCAGGCCGGGCGCGAAGCCCTTCTTGTCGGTCTCGCCGTACTGCCAGATGATCTTCTTCGTCTGACGGTCGATGACGACGACGCGGTCGCGCAGGTCGTCGGCGACGATGACGTCGCCGGTGTCGGGCAGCTCGCGCGCGAGCGACGGGTGGTCGAGCATCGCCTCGCCCTCCTTGACGACGTACTCCCACGTGATCTTCTTCGTGGCCGGATCGAAGATCACGACGCGCCCGGGCTTGGAGAAGTCGGCGACGATCACCTGCCTGCCGTCCACCGTCGGGAACGCGTCCGACGGATAGCGCACGTTCGGCGCCTGCACGCTCCACAGCACCTTGCCCTCGCGGGTGATGCGCGAGATCCACGAGCCGCTGATCTCGCTGACCAGCAGGTCGCCGTTGGCCATCGGCGTGACGCCGTTCGGCCACGCGAGCTCGTGCGGCGGGTTGTGGCGGCACTTGCCGGGCTGGCCCCACTGCGTGACGACCTTGTTCGTGTTCGGGTCGACGATCAGGATGCGGCAGTTGCGGATGTCGGCGGTGACGAACATGCCGTCGGCGAGCAGGTGCGCGTCGTCCGGGTAGTTCAGGTGGCCGTCCTTGTGCCCGCGCGTGTTCGGCACGCCGTACGTCCACGTCAGCGCGCGCTGCTCGTAGTCGACGATGTGCACGTCGTAGTTGTCCTCCTCGCTCACCGCCAGGCGCTTGCCGTCGGCGGAGAAGTTGACGTCCTCGTTGCCGCGGTAGACCGTCAGTTCGGGCGACGGGAACTCCCACACGATGCGCTTGTCGGGCGTGACCTCGATCAGGCGGTTGTTGCGACGGTCGGCGATCACGATCGGGTAGGGCAGCGGCTTGCCCCACGACGGCACCGGCTTGTCGCGATTGCCGGTCACCGGCGGGATCGGCGGCAGCGTGACGCCGCTGGAGACGATGCCCGCGCCGGTCATCTCGGCGGTGACCGGCACCGGGGTGCCGGCCGGCCGGGGCCGGGCGGCTTCGCGGGCGCTGCCGGTGCCGGAGGCCACCGTCGCGCAGAGCAGCACGAGGCCGAGCGCCGCCGTGCGGGACAGCGCGACGGCGGTGGCGGGGGCGCGGCGGATCGGGCCGGTGGTCATGGCTTGTCTCGGGGACGAGTGGAGGGAAACCGTACATTCATAGCACCCGATTCGAGCGTCGCGCCATGACGTGACTCAATGCGCTGACCGAAGCGTTGCGGGAAGGTAAGATCCCTCGATCGAAGTAGGAATTCGCCGACCCGTCCCCGCCGCGGGACGCCGCTCCCGGTGCGCGCCGCGCCCGACTCGACCCCTCTTCGCCGATGACCCCGGTACCGCACCGCGTCGAGCAGCTGATCAGCCGGGTGACGCTCTGGCTGCTGGTGCTGTTCAGCGGCGTCGCGATCCTCGCGCTCCTGCTGCTGATCCCGCACGGCGGCGCCGTGACGAACGCGCTCAGGCTGGTGACGCCCGCCTCGATCATCGCCGCCTGCGGCGTCGCGTTCGTGCTCGCGCGCCGCGGGCGCGCCAGGCTCGGCGCGATCATCGCGATCGCGACGGCGTTCGTGATGATGGTAGCCTACGTGGTCGGCGGGCGCTTCGGCCTGCACAGCTACACGGTCTCGGTGTTCGCGGTGCTGATCATCGCGACGTCGCTGCTGGTGTCGCCGGTGGCGGGGGTCGGGGCGAGCGTGGTCGCGCTGGTGACGTCCTTCGCGCTGTACGCGGTCGAGCGCGCCGGCCTGATGACCGACGCGGCCGCGGTCGCCGCGATCCCGCTCATCAACATCCTGGTCGTGTACTGCATCCTCTTCGGCGCGACCGGCGCGATGCTCTACGTGTTCGCCCGCGCGTTCAACACGACGCTGGGCGCCGCGGCCGAGCAGGAGGCCCGGCTGCGGACGCTGATCGAGATGTCGCCGGTCGGCTACGTGATGCACCGGGACGACCGCGTGCTGATGATGAACCGCGTCGCGGCGGAGCCCTTCGGGGGCGCTTCGAGGCGCGTGGGCGCCGGGGACGACATCTACGATTTCGTTCCGGCCGACCAGCACGGATACGCGCGCGAGCGGATGGCCGCCGCGCGCGCGGCCGGCGCGGGCGTCGTCGTGCCGGCCGAGTACCGCATTCCCGACGGGCAGGGGCGCGAGCGCACCGTCGAGACGCTGACCGCGACGGTCGTGCTCGCCGACGGACCGGCGCTGCTGACCGTGATCCGGGACGTCACCCGCGAACGGGAGGCGCGCGAGGTGCTCGCCAGCGCGAAGGCGCAGGCCGAGACCGCGAGCCGTGCGAAGTCGCAGTTCCTCGCGAACATGAGCCACGAGATCCGCACGCCGATGAACGCGGTGATCGGGCTCTCGGAGCTGCTGCTCGCGTCGCCGCTGTCGGCCGAGCAGCAGCGCCGCGCGAGCGGCATCCGGAGCTCGGCGCAGGCGCTGCTGCGCGTGATCAACGACATCCTCGACGTTTCCCGCATCGAGGCCGGGCGCATGGAGCTCATCGAGGCGCGCTTCGAGCCGCGCCGGCTCGTCGAGCAGGTTCGCGACCTGCTCTCGCCGCTCGCCGCGGAGAAGTCGCTCGCGCTCGTGCTCGACGTCGGCGCCGGCGTCCCGGTGTCGGCGCTGGCCGACGAGGGGCGCCTGCGCCAGATCCTGGTGAACCTCACCGCGAACGCGATCAAGTTCACCGAGCGCGGGAGCGTTCGCGTGTCGGTGGACGCGAACGAGACGGCCGCCGGCGATGCGCGGCTCCGCTTCCGGGTCGCCGACACCGGGATCGGCATGACCGGCGAGCAGCTGGGCGCGCTGTTCGCGCCCTTCGTTCAGCTCGACGCGTCGAGCACGCGGCGACACGGCGGCACCGGGCTGGGGCTGTACATCGCGCACCAGTTCGCGCAGCTGATGGGCGGGACCCTGCGCGCGTCGAGCGCCCCGGGGGCGGGCTCGACGTTCGAGCTCGACCTTCCGCTGCGCGAAGGTTCCCAGGTGCCGGTCGCGCCGGTGCCGGCGAACGCGTGGCCGGTGCCGGCCGGGGTCCCGGACGGACCCGGCTCGGGCGCCGGCACGGCGCCGGCGGCGGCCTGCGCCCCTGTCCCCCAGTCCGTGCGCGAGGCCGTCGACCGCGGACGACCCGGCGGCGCGCTCGACGTCCTCGTCGTCGAGGACAACGGCGTCAACCAGGAAGTGGCCCGCGGCATGCTCGAGGAGGCGGGCCACCGGGTGGTCGTCGCCGACGACGGCGCACAGGCGCTGAGCCAGTGCGAGTCGCGGCACTTCGACTGCGTGCTGATGGACTGCCAGATGCCGGTCATGGACGGCTTCGAGGCGACGCGCCGGATCCGTCAGCGCGAGCGTGAGTCCGGTGCGCGGCGAATGCGGATCGTCGCGCTCACCGCCAACGCGATGGCCGGCGATCGCGAGCGCTGCCTGCAGGCGGGCATGGACGACTTCCTCGGCAAGCCCTTCGATACCGCGGCGCTGCTGGCGGTCGTGTCGGCGCGTGCGCCCGCCGGCGAGCCCGGCGAGGCCGGCTCCCTCGAGTTCGATCCCGTCGGGCTGGACGCGCTCGCCCGGATCGAGCGCTCCAAGCCCGGATTCATCGCCGGCCTCGTCGATCAGTACCTCGAGAGCGCGCCGCAACTGATCGCGCAGGTCGTCGCCGCGGCGCCCGCGAACGCCCGGGACGCCGAGCGGGCGGCGCACTCGCTGAAGTCGTCGAGCGCCCGCGTCGGTGCGGCCGAGCTCTCCGGGATCGCCGCACGGGCGCAGGCGAGCCTGCGCGACGGCGAGTTCGACGAGGCGCACCGACTGGCGGCCGACATGCTCGGCGCGCTCGAGCGCACGCGGGCGCGCCTGGTCGCGCACGCGCGAGCCCTCGGCGCCGGCGGCTGACGCCCGCCCGGCGGCGGGTGCCGGCAACCGGTCGGGCCGCCGCTGACGCGGGGCGCGCGAGGTGGGAAGCTTCGCGGCGAATCGCGGCGCGTCCCGGCCGCTCCCGTCTTCGCGCGCATGCGTCATCAGGGCCGCATCACCCACTGGAACGACGAGCAGGGCTTCGGGTTCATCCTCCCGCACGCGGGCGGCGAATCGGTGTTCCTGCACGCCAAGGCCTTCCCGCGCCGGGCGCCGCGCCCGCGCGGCCAGGAGATCGTCACCTACGAGCTGGTGTCCGACGCGCGCGGACGGCCCCGCGCGGCGAGGGTCGCGTACTCCGTTCCGCGCGGCCAGCGCACGGCCCCGCCGGCGGACGTCTCGATGGGATACCGCGGCGCGCTCGCGTACGCGGGCGCCGTCGCCGTCGCCCTGGTCGCGGGCCGGCTGCCGGCCGCCGCGGCGGTGCTGGTCGTGCTCGCGAGCGTCGCCGCGTACGCGTGCTACGCGATCGACAAGTCGGCGTCGGTCGGCGACGGCTGGCGCATTCGCGAGCGCACGCTGCACGCGCTGGCGCTCGCGGGCGGCTGGCCGGGCGCGCTGCTCGCGCAGAAGCGGCTGCGACACAAGGTCCGGAAGGCCTCGTTCCAGGCCGCGTTCCGGGTCACCGTGGGGCTGAACTGCGCGGCGATGCTCGCGTGGGCCGCGGGGCTCGACGACGCGGCGGCGCGGCTGCTGGCGGGGCTGCTGCGCTGATCCGCGCGTGAGCGGCGCGTCAGGCGCCGTCGGGGCCCGAGGGTGCGTCCCGCACCTCCGGACGCGCGATCCACAGCTGCACCAGCGTCAGCCCGACCGCGAGCACCGGCGGCCCGATGAAGATGCCGATGAAGCCGAACGCGACGATGCCGCCGAACACGCCGAACACGATCAGCAGCATCGGCAGGCTGCTGCGCCGGCTGATGAGGTAGGGCTTGAGGAAGTTGTCGATGCTGCTGACCGCCAGCAGGCCCCACAGCACCATGAAGACCGCCCAGCCGATCGACCCCTGCTGGAACAGCCAGAGTGCCGCGCCGCCCCACACCAGGGGCGGGCCGATCGGCACCATCGACAGGAAGAACGTCGCGGTGGCGAGCAGCAGCACGCCGGGAACGCCCGCGACGAGGAATCCGACCGCCGCGACGAGCGCCTGGCCGGCGGCGGTGCCGAACATGCCCTGGACCACGCCGGCGACGGTGTTGTCGACGGTATCCAGGATGTCGTCGCCCAGCCGCCCGGCGAGGCGCGCGAGGATGCGCCGCGTCGTCTCGACCAGCGCCTCGCCGTCGCGGTAGAAGAAGAAGCCGACGAACGCGGCCAGCACGAGCTGCAGCACGCCCTGGGCGGCGGCCTTGCCGGCGCCGACGACGAAGGCGCGCCCCGGCTCGAGGAGGCCGCCGAGCAGCTTCATCGCCTCCTCGCGGCTCGCCATCAGGCGGTGCCAGTACTCGTCGATCGCGTCGCCGACGATCGGCATCGACTTCAGCCAGGCGGGCAGCGCCGGCGGGCCCGCCTCGAGCATCGACTGGACGCTGTCGACGAGCGTGCCGACGTACTGCGCGAGGCTCGCCGCGAGCAGCGTCGACGGGCCGATCACGAGCAGCACGAGCAGCGCCGTCATCGCGAAGGCGGCGAGCGTGCGCCGTCCGCCCAGCGCCCTGCGCACGCTCAGGGCCAGCGGCCAGCTCGCGTTGCACGCGACCGCCGCGAACAGGATCGCCGGCACGAACGGCGCGAGCACCAGCAGGCAGCCGACGACGACGCCGGCGACCGCCGCGAGGCGGGCGATGAACTGCGTGCGCGAATCCATGTCGAGCGCGACCTCCCTGGACGGATTGTGCGCCGACGCGAACGCGACCGGGGCGCGACGGGCCCGCCGGCGGCCCGCTCGCGGCCGGGCGGCACTAGAACTCGACGTCCGGTCCTCGCCAGTCGTCGCTTCGCGGCCGCGCGCGGGCCAGGGCCGCGCGCGCGTCGATCCAGCCTTCGCAGGCGTTGCGTCCGGGCCGGCGGCGCGCGAGGTTCAGCACCGCCTTGCACCTCGCGTAGACGGCGAAGAAACGCAGCACGCGCGCACGCTCGCGCTCGTCCACGGGCGTCGCGCTGCACACGAGCTTGTCGTCGATCATCCCGCGGTCGCGCAGCGTGACGGCGCCCCACGCGCGAACCTGCAGCCGGGTGCCGAGCGCCAGGCGCGGCCCGAGCACCAGCGCGTCGAGCAGGTCGCCCTCCAGTCCCAGCCGGGCCGGCACCGACCCGTAGTTGAACGGGCAGGGCAGCGGCGAGACGAAGTCGATCCGGCCGTTCGATCCGCGCTTCAGGAAGCTGAAGCGCGGCACCTCGATCACGACGTCGAGCCAGGGGGCGTCTGCGCCGCCGGCCGGGTCGTTCAACGGAGTCGAAAGTCCGAAGATCATGAGAATGCAAGCGTCGTGGTGCGGGCGCCACCCCGGCGCCGTCCGGGACTCGCGGCTGCTACGATGTTCCCTGCGAGGTTGCGCCGCAGACGCGGTGCGCGGTCGTGGGCGGCGCCTTCCCGGGCTTCGATGTCGCGAAGGAGGTGCAGCATGTCGTCACGACGTACATTCATTGCCGTCGCCGCCAGGCGCCGGGCGCGGATACTGCCGATCGCGGCCCTGATCGCCGCGGTCGCCGCGCAGGTCGCGGCCCAGGAACTGCCGGCATTCCGCAAGGGCCAATGGCAGTTCGAGCGCACGATCGACGACGGTTCCGGTGCGCCGCAGAAGGTCTCGCTCAGGAAGTGCACGAACCCGAGTGACGACATGAAGCGGCAGAACGCGATGCTGTCGAGCTCGGGGTGCAAGGTCACGCCCGCAGTGCGCAGCGGGGCCACGTACTCGTACTCGGCGCAGTGCCGGCTCCAGGGCGTGAGCGTCGACTCCAGGAGCGTGCTGACCGCCGAAGGCGACGGCGCGTACCGACTCGTCGTCGATTCGCTCGAGGACGGCCGCAAGAAGCGCGAAGTGCTCGTGGCCCGTCGCGTCGGGGACTGCTGATCCGCGTGCATCGCGCGTGATCCGGTCGTCAGTCGCGCGGCGGGCCGGCCGGTGCCAGCCACCACAGCAGGACCGACAGCGCGATGCCCGCGAGCGACAGCGGCAGCAACAGGCGCCAGCCTCGGTTGGCCGCGCGCAGCACCTTGGCGTCCGTGACCCACACGGTCTCGCACGCACCGTTGCCCCGATCGGTGCGCACGACGCTGGTGCCGCGCCGGAACTCGCGCCCCGCGTTGTGCGAGTACTCGGCCAGGAACCCGCCCACGGCGACCTGGTCGCCCGGGCGCACGCCGCGCAGCAGTTTCGCGAGGCGCGGGTCGGACGCGAGCAGGTGATTGTTCGACAGCGCGTCCGGGTCGAATCGACGCCAGGTCTCGTCGGAGTCGGTGCCGACGTTGCAGGTGAAGACCTCGCTCCAGTACCGCAGTGCGCGGTACGCGTCGTCGCGCAGGTTGCGTCCCCAGATCACGCACAGGTCGGCGACGTTCAGGTGGTCGTTCCAGTCCTTGCGGTGGAGCACGTCCCACCACGCGGACGTGTCGTGGCGGCTGACCACGAGGCCGCGAATCTCGTAGCGGTACAGAGGCTGCACCGTGTACGTGACGTCGCCGGCGCGAACGTCGAACGGCCGGGCGTCGACGCGGGTCTGCACCGGCTCGTCCAGCAGCGGGGCGAGCACCTGCGAGCGATCGGGCAGCCGGTCGCGCTGCCACAGCGACAGCGCCATCGCGAACAGGCTGGCCGCGAGCACGGCGCCTGGCAGTTGTCGGAGCATGGTGCCGGTGGGGTGGGTGGCCTCGCGCCGATGCTAGGCGCTCGCGCGGATCGCCGCCCCGCGCGAGCCGCCGGCCGTGCGGATCCGGCGGTCGTGCGGCGCCGGTTCGTCGCGTCGCGCCGACCGGTGCGCGTGCCGCGGGGCGCGCGCTCGTGCCCGCGCAGAGCAGCAGGAAGCGGCACGACGGCGACCCGCGCCGGTGCGCACGGGGGTTCGCGGCGGCCGCGCGAACCGGTACGCTCGCCGCATGCGAGGACGAACGCTGGTGGTTGCGATGTGCGTGGGCCAGGTCGGCAACCTGCTGCCGCACGTGGTGGTGCCGGCGGTGATGGTGCGCCACCTGATCCCGGCGTGGGGGCTGACGAACGCGCAGGCCGGCCTGATGGCGAGCGCCTACGCGGCCGGCTACATGCTCGCGGTGCCGGTGCTGGCCTCGCTGACCGACCGCCTCGACGCGCGCGGCATCCTGCTCGCGGGCTCGCTCGCGAGCGCGGCGGCCACGCTCGCGTTCGGCGCGTTCGTCGACTCGTATGCGGCGGCGGTCGTGGTGTGGGGGCTGGCCGGCATCGGCTTCGCGGGCGCGTACATGCCGGGACTCAAGGCGCTGACCGACCGCCTCGAGCCCGGCGACGTCTCGCGCAGCGTCACGCTGTACACGTCGAGCTACTCGCTGGGCGTGGGGCTCTCGTTCCTCGTCGCGCAGCTCGTCGCCGACGCGATCGGCTGGCGCTGGGCGTTCTTCGCGACCGGACTCGGCCCGCTGCTGATGGTGGGCGCCGCGCTGTCGACGAAACCGGTGGCGCCGGCCGCGCCGAGCGGGCGCCTGCTCGACTTCCGCCCGGTGCTCGCGAACCGTCCCGCGATGGGCTACATCCTCGGATACGGCGCGCACTGCTTCGAGCTGTACGGGATGCGCACCTGGATCGTCGCGTTCTGGGGCTACGTCGCGGCGCGCGACCCGAGCGCCTCCGTGCTCCTCGATCCGGTGACCGTCAGCGTCGTCGTCTCGGTGCTCGCGATGCCGGCGAGCATCCTCGGCAACGAGCTCGCGATCCGCCACGGGCGCCACCGCACGCTCGCGACGATCCAGGTGCTGTCGGCCGCGGTGGCGCTGGCGATCGGCGCGCTCGCGGCCGCGCCCGCGCCGCTGCTCGCGCTGCTGGTGCTGGTGTACGCGATCACGGTGCCGGCCGACTCCGGCGCGCTCACGTCCGGCATGAGCGCGGCGGCCGCGCCCGGCGCGCGCGGCGTGACGATGGCGCTGCACTCCACCGTGGGCTTCGGGCTCTCGGCGCTCGCCGGCTGGATGGTGGGCGTCGCGCTCGACGCCTGGGGCGGCGCGAACAGCGCGTCGGGCTGGTTCGCCGGCTTCGCGGTGCTCGCCGCCGGCGTGTCGTGCGGGCCGCTGGCGCTGTGGTGGTCCCGCGCCCCGCGGGCGTCGTCAGCGCGGAACGAAGAACGTTGACTTCTCGCGCACGGCCACGCGGGTGTCGTCGAGCGCCTCGACCGTGAACTCGATGCGGTTCGGGCCGGGCTTGCCCACGCCCTGCAGCGCGCGAACCCGAACCGGCACCAGGCGGTGCTCGCCGCGCTCGACGTCGACGAACGCGTTCGAGACCACGGCGATCGACTCGAGGCCGGCGACGCCGATGCGCAGCCGGCGCGCGCGCTCGGACGTGTTCATCACCTGCAGACGGTAGACGTTCTCGGTCATGCCGTCCTCGACTTCGCGGCCGAGCACGCCGCGGTCGCGGATCACGTCGACTTTCAGCGGCGTGCGCAGCGCCATGTGCGCGACGAGCCCCGTCGTCACCGCGGCGAGCACGGCGGCGTAGACGAGCACGCGCGGGCGCAGCGCCTGGCGCAGGAGCGCCGAGCGCGAGAGCCGCTCGCGCACGCCGCGCTCGGTGTCGTACCGGATCAGCCCGCGCGCGTAGCCCATGCGGTCCATGATCTTGTCGCACGCGTCCACGCACGCCGCGCAGCCGATGCACTCGTTCTGAAGCCCCTTGCGGATGTCGATCCCGGTGGGGCAGACCTCGACGCACACGCCGCAGTCGACGCAGTCGCCCAGCCCGAGCGCGCGCGGGTCGGCCTTGCGCGAGCGCGAGCCGCGCGGATCTCCGCGCCCGCCGTCGTAGGTGATCACGAGCGTGTCGCGGTCGATCATCGCGCTCTGGAAGCGCGCGTACGGGCACATGTACTTGCAGACCTGCTCGCGCATGAAGCCCGCGTTGCCGTACGTGGCGAAGGCGTAGAACAGGACCCAGAACGCCTCCCAGCCGCCGGCGTCGAGCGAGCCGATCGACGCCAGCAGCGGGCGCATGCCCGAGAAGTACCCGACGAAAGTGACGCCGGTCCACAGCGCGACCGCGAGCCAGAGCCCGTGCTTGGCGGCGCGCAGCCCGAGCTTGCGCGCCGACATCGGCGCACGGTCGAGCCGGATGCGCTGCGCACGGTCGCCCTCGACGCGCATCTCGATCCACATGAAGATCTCGGTGTACACCGTCTGCGGGCACGCGTAGCCGCACCACAGCCGCCCGGCGACCGCGGTGAACAGGAACAGCGACATCGCCGCGATCACGAGCAGCCCGGTCAGGTAGACGAAGTCCTGCGGGTACAGCACGGTGCCGAACAGGAAGAACTGCCGCTGCGTCAGGTCGAACAGCACCGCGGGCCGCCCGTTCCAGGTCAGCCACGGCAGCCCGTAGAAGACCAGCTGCGTGATCCACACCATGGACCAGCGCCACGCGGCGAACTTGCCCGTGACCGCGCGCGGGTGGATCTTCTGGCGGACCTCGAAGAGCTCGGCGTCGGCGTCGCCGGCGGCGGCCGCGGCCGCGATCGGGATGATGCGGGAAGGACGATCCATGGGAGGACGAGGAAGCAGCCCCGCATTGTGCTCCCGGTGCGCGGCGCGCCCGGGTTCGCCGGGGTCGCGAGTAGGGACGATCGGATCCGGATGTCTGCGGCCGAACTCACCAGCGCGCGAGCAGCCGGCCGGCCTCCACGCGCGACGGGTGGCGCAGCAGCGGGCGGTCGCCGTGCGCGACGCACTCGCCGCTGGAGAGGTCGAACGTCCAGCCGTGCTTCGGGCACACGAGCTGCCCCCCGCTCGACGCGAGCTCCGGCATGTTCGTTCCCTGGTGCGGGCACTTCGCGTCCCAGACGTCGAACGCGTCGGCGTCGCGGCGCACGAACACGGCGCGACCGTCGCACTCGACGCGCACGACGGCGCCCGGCGCGATCGCGTCGGCCGGCGCGAGGTCGTGCCACGCGGGCGATGCGGAAGTCGCGGGCGACGCCGAGGCCGCGAGCAGCGCCTCGGGCTCGAAGCCCGGCAGCCCCATCGCGAGGATGACGTCGACCGCCCAGACGATCTTCGTCAGCCCCAGCGCCGGGAAGGCCATCAGCAGCGCGTCGACCACCTCGGCCGGCGTGCAGCCCTCCCGCAGCGCGCGCTTCAGGTACTGGCGCAGCCCGCGCTCGGTCTGCGCGTGCACCTTCGTGATCACCGAGATCAGGTTGCGCGTCTTCGGGTCGAGACGGCTGCCGGCGTCCTTCATGAACGCGAGGTAGTGGCCCATCGCCTCGGGCCGGGCCCTGACGAGCCAGGTCAGCGCTTCACTCACGATCCGGGGGCTCCTTGGCGGCGAGGGTGCGGGCGCCGGGGTCGAACCACGCGAGCGACGCCGCGAGGCTCACGACACCGCCGACGATGATCAGCGTCGGCGCCTGCAGCCGCGCCGCGTCCGCGAGCGCGGGCAGCGTGTCGAGGTCGCCGATCACGACGCGCTGGCGTTCGGTCGTGCCCTGCTGCGCGATCGCGGCCGGCGTCGTTGCCGGCAGCCCGTGCGCGCGCAGCTGGCGGCACAGCTCGTGCAGCCCGAGCGAGCCCATGTAGCAGACGATCGTCTGGCGTGCTCGCGCGAGCCCCGCCCAGTCGAGGTCCATCGACCCGTCCTTCAGGTGGCCGGTGACGAAGACGCACGACTGCGCGTGGTCGCGGTGGGTCAGCGGGATGCCCGCGTACGCGGCCACGCCGAGCGCCGCGGTGATGCCGGGCACCACCTGGAACGTCACGCCGTGGGCCGCGAGCGTCTCGATCTCCTCGCCGCCACGCCCGAACACGAACGGGTCGCCGCCCTTCAGGCGAACGACGCGCCGGCCCGCGCGCGCGTGCTCGACGAGCAGCGCGCCGATCGCTTCCTGGGGCATCGCGTGGCGGTCGCGGCGCTTGCCGACGTAGATGCGCTCGGCCCGAGCGGGCAGCAGCGCCATCACGCCGGCCGACACGAGGTTGTCGTGGAGCACGACGTCGGCCTGGCGGATCAGGCGCAGCGCGCGCAAGGTCAGCAGCTCCGGGTCCCCGGGGCCCGTGCCGACGAGCGCGACCTCGCCGGGGCGCAGGCCGCGCGCGGCCGGCGGCAGCGCGTTCGCGGGCTCGGAGCCGGGCGACTCGTTCGTCTGCGGCGCGGCGCTGCGGGTCAAGCGAAGCCTCCTCGAGGGCCGGGGAACGGAACGCGGCGGGGGCGCCGGGCGTCATCCGTCAATGTAGCGGAATTCCCGCCGCCCGCCGCCGGCGTCGCGCCGACGCGCCTGTGCTAGCGTGCTCGGTCGGTCACGGCCCCGCAGGGGCGCGCCCGGCGTGCGCCGGGCCTCAGGAGACAGCATGCGTTTCACCGCCGAGCACCGCGCGCTGCAGGACAGCGTGCGCAAGTTCATCGCGTCCGAGATCGACCCCCACGTCGCCGAGTGGGAGAAGGCCGGGATCTTTCCCGCGCACGAGCTGTTCCGCAAGATGGGCGCGCTCGGCTTCCTCGGCGTGAACAAGCCCGCCGAGTTCGGCGGGCTGGGCCTCGACTACTCCTTCGAGATCGCCTACTGCGAGGCGATCGGCGGCATCGGCGCGCAGGGCGTGAGCATGGCGCTCGCGGTGCAGACCGACATGGCCACGCCGGCGCTCGCGCGCTTCGGCTCCGACGAGCTGCGCCGCGAGTTCCTCGCGCCGAGCGTCGCGGGCGAGTACGTCGCCGCGATCGGGGTCTCGGAGG
>Ga0268298_10003822_pt1 | contig 15084 bp, 14 predicted proteins | sample WWTPWeurt_MetaG_FD_194462 | JGI IMG/M metagenome (GOLD analysis project Ga0268298, IMG submission 194462) | Activated sludge microbial communities from WWTP in Nijmegen, Gelderland, Netherland - WWTP Weurt | ecosystem: Engineered > WWTP > Aerobic digester > Activated sludge | place... | reverse complement strand
CCGGAGCCAAGCTGATTGACCCCGCTCGCATCGAAGACGTCAAGCGCCGTATCCTTTCCACCATCGCTGAGCTCGAAGAGTCGGAGGGCCCCCAATGAAGCAGGCTTTTTCTCGCGTCGTGATCTCGTGTGCTCTGGTCCTCGCTGGCTGCGGCAACGGCGCACCCGCCAAAGGTCCGAACGACGAGCCGCCTCCGTTCGACGATCCGAAGGGCGGTGAGCCCAAGGGTCCCACCGCGCCGGCCTCGAGCGGCGAGGTGAAGCAAGGCATGGACGCCATCCAGGCCGGTGACTTCGCCAAGGCGAAGGAGATCTTGACCCGGGCCGAGGCCGCGAACCCGAAGGACCCGCAAGCGGCGTTCTATCTGGGCGTCGCCCTGGAGAACACGGGCGATCCGAAAGGCGCCCGCGCGAAGTACGAGAAGGCCCTCAGCCTGGACGGCAAGCTCACCGAAGCCAGCGTGAACCTGAGCGCGCTGCTCCTCGACGCGAACGAAGGCAAGGCCGCTCTCGACGTGGTCGAGGCGGGGCTCAAGGCAGCGCCCACCCACGCCATGCTGCTGATGAACCGCGCCCTCGCCCTCGAAGCCACCGGCGACGCGGCCGGGGCCCTGGCCGCCTACGGCAAGGCAGTGAAGGCGCAACCGGACAACCACGAGCTCCGCTACGCCTGGGCCGAGCTCTTGGCGGGCGCGGGCAAGAAGGACGAAGCGCTGGCGGAGCTGCGCAAGGTGGCGGGCAGCGGCGACGAGAAGCTCGTCGTGGCCAGCGCCAACGTGTTCGGCAAGCTCGGCGCCTTCGCCGACTGCGTGAAGGTGCTCGACGGCGCCATCCAGAAGAAGGCGCAGGCGGATCTCCACACGCGGCGCGGCGTGTGCCGCCACGAGCTCAAAGACGATGCCGGCGCCAAGAGCGACTACGACGCAGCGCTCAAGCTCGATCCGAAGTTCGCGCCGGCCCACTACTACCTCGGCATGCACCTGAAGACGGCCGGCAAGCTCAAAGAGGCCCAAGCCGCGCTGGAGAAAGCCATCGAGCTCTCGGGGGGCAAGGGCATCGGCGAGGCCGCCAAGAAGGAGCTCGACGAGCTCAAGGCGGGCGGTGGCAAGACGCCGCCCAAGAAGTGAGCGTTCACAAGATCAAGTCGAGCAGGCGGTCGAGCTCGTCGAGGGACGAGTACTTCACGCCGATCTCACCCTTGCCGTCGCGGTCGCGCACCTCGCAGCGAGTGCCGAGCTTGCGCTCGAGTCGGAGCTCCAGGTCGCGCACCGCCGCGCTCTTCGAGCTCTTGCGCCCGCCTTTGGCGCTCGAGCCAGCGTTGGCTTTGGCGGTGCGCACCAGCGCCTCGGTCTGACGCACGCTCAGCCGCCCGGTGATCACCTTGTCGGCGAGGGTCGCCAGGGTGAGCTCGTCGGGCGCACCGAGCAGCGCCCGGGCGTGGCCTTCCGAAAGCTCACCGGCCATCACCAGCTTGCGCACGCGCTCGGGCAGCTTGAGCAAGCGCAGGGCGTTGGCGATGGTCGAGCGGTCCTTCCCGATGCGGGTCGCGAGCGACTCCTGCGTGTAAGCGAGGTCGCGCATCAAGCGGTCGAAGGCTTCGGCGAGCTCGATGGGGTTCAGGTCCGCGCGCTGGATGTTCTCGATGAGGGCCAGCTCGAACGCGTCCTTGTCGGACACGTCCCGCACCACCACCAGAACTTCGCGCAGGCCGGCGCGCTGGGCAGCTCGCCAGCGTCGCTCGCCGGCGATGAGCTCGAACTCGTCTGCGCCGCGACGGCGCACCACGAGCGGTTCGATGATGCCGTGCTCGCGGATGCTCTGCGCGAGCTCTTCCAGCGCCTGCTCGTCGATGTGGCGGCGCGGCTGACCGCGTTGCGGCTTGATCTTCTCGACCGCGCACGAAAAGACGTTGCCCTCGCCGTAGCTCCCGGCCGTGTGCGTCGGCGTCGGCGCCGCTGCCGGCTTGGCCGGGAACAGCGCGTCGAGACCTCGGCCGAGTCCGCGCGGCGGTTTGCCCATGCCACTCGTGGTCACGGGTGCGCCTCGATGACTTCACGAGCCAGGCTCAGGTAGCCCTGCGCCCCCTTGCTGCCCACGTCGTAGAGCAGGGCCGGCAAGCCGTGGCTCGGCGCCTCGGAGAGCCGCACGTTGCGCGGGATCACCGCGTCGAACACCCGGAAGTGACGCCGCACTTCGTCGGCGACCTGGTGGGCGAGGCGATTGCGCGGATCCCACATGGTGAGCACGATGCCTTCGACCGTGAGCGTCGGGTTCAAGCTCGACTTCACCCGATCGATGGTGGCCATCAGATACGTGATGCCCTCCAGCGCGTAGTACTCGGGCTGCAGCGGCACGATCACGCGATCGGCTGCCACGAGTACGTTCAGCGTGAGCACGCCGAGCGAGGGTGGGGAATCGATGACGACGTAGCGATAGCGTTCCACCACCGGCTCGGCGAGCAAGCGACGGAGGTGCGTGCCGCGCGCTTCGTCGAAGAGTTCGTATTCGACCGCAGTGAGGTCTTGTGTGCTCGGCGCGACGTCGAGGGTCGCGATGCGCGTCGCCTGGATGATCTCTTCGAACGTACGATTGCCGACCAGCGCGTCGTAGATCGTGCGCTCCACCGAGCCCGAGCCGAAACCGACGCCGCTCGAGGCGTTGGCCTGCGGATCGAGGTCCACCAAGAGCGTGCGGCGCTCGGCCGCCGCCAGGCTCGCCGCGAGATTGACCGCAGTCGTCGTCTTACCGACGCCTCCCTTCTGGTTCGCGATCGCGATCACGTCGGGTCGGGCCATCTCGCTTCGGCCCCCGCTTTACAGCGAAAGCCCGAATGGGGGTCGTATCAAATTCCGAGGCTCGCGGGACGCGCCCGGACCTTTTCGATCCGCGCTCGCGACCCTTATCGAACCGCAGCGAAAGCCCATCAGTTTTTTGGAGAGCTGCGCACGGTGTCGTACTGTGTGTGCAGATGTAGGTGTAAGTGGGTTGGGCAACATGAGCACCGCAGCCAGCAAGACCTCCGTTCGCATCCGTCGCCTCCGGGCGGCGCTCGTGGCGGAGCCGGCGAGCGAAGCGCGGCGCGATCGGATCCTCGGCGCGTCCTTCTACGCGCGCCCCGGTGCCCGGTGTGGCTCGAGCTCCACTGCCGTCATTTCGCGCTCGCCCTTGAGCACGTGACCCGCCCCCGAGAGGAGATACGACCCAAAATGGCCTCGCCCCGCGCTTATCGCAGCTTTGCCGACTTCCAGAGAGAGGAGATCCGCCCCGGGATGCGTGCCGGCTGGACCCTCGATGAGCTCGAGGAGCCCTCCATGGGGGCGGAGCTCGACTTCGATTCCGATCCCTTCGAGGCCATGCTCGATGCCGCCGAAGAGGAGGACGAAGACGAAGACGATTGACTTGGCTTCGGATGGGCCCGGGTGAGCCAGAGCGCTCTCCCGGGGCCGTCCGGGTTCCTCCCGGAGCCCTTCGAACCCCCGCGGGCCTGCCTCCCGCGGGGGTTTGCTTTTGGGGACGATGACACTTGCGGGTGGGACTCGTTCGTGGAAATTGAGGCCCCTCCCATGCAGGTCCAGGTCAACAAGCTGAGCCCCGTGCTGATCGAGTTCGATGTCGAAGTCCCCACCGAGCGGGTGACGAGCGAAATGGAGAAGGCCTACGCGGCCGTCTCCCGCAGCGCTCGCATCCGGGGCTTCCGTCCCGGCAAGGCCCCGCGCGGCGTGCTCCGGAACATGTTCGGCGCGCGCATCGCAGCCGACGTCGCCCAGCGCCTCGTGGACGAGACGTTCTCCCAGGCGGTCACCACTCAGAACGTACAGCCGGTGAGCTCGCCCGCCATCGAGCCTCAGCGCGTCGAAGAGAACAAGCCCTTCAGCTACAAGGCGCGCTTCGAAATCGTTCCCGAGATCGAGACCGTCAAGTACGACGGGCTCGCGGCCAAGCGCCCGCTGGTGAAGGTGAGCGACGATCAGATCCAGTCGGAGCTCGAGCGCTTGCAGCGCGAGCACTCGACCCTCGAGCCCCCGAAGACGGAGCGGGCCGCGCAGAAGGGCGACGTGGTCACCATCGACTTCAATATCGACGTCGACGGCAAGCGGGTCGACGACGCCGGCGCCAACGACTTCCCGGCGGAGCTCGGTGCCGGTGTCCTTCTCGGTCCCATCGACGAAGCCCTGACCGGCAAGAAAGTGGGGGAGACCGCCGAGGCCAGCGTCGAGATGCCGGCGAGCCACCCGCACCCGAAGCTCAAGGGCAAAACGGCGGTGTTCCAGCTCACGCTGAAAGAGCTGAAAGAGCGCGTGCTGCCCGAGCTCGACGACGAGTTCGCCAAGGACCTCGGCGACGTCGAGACGCTCACCCAGCTCAAGGAAGAGATCAGCAAGCGCATCGAGAAGCAGCTGAAAGAGAACGCGGACAACGCCGTGGCCGAGCAGCTCGTGGTCGAGCTGGTGAAGGCCAACCCCATCCCGCTGCCGCCCTCGTTGGTCGAGCGCCAGATGCAGCTCACGCAGCAGGAGATCCTGTCCCAGGCGCGGCGCCAGGGTCAGAACGTTTCCGGTCTCGGCGACGAGCTCCGGACCAAGATCCAGGCCGACAGCGAGGTGAAGGTCCGGGCCGGGCTCCTGATGGCGGAAATCGCCAAGAAGGAGAACATCAAGATCGGCGACCCCGAGATCGAAGAGGGGCTCGCGGAGCTGGCGGAGCAGAGCGGGAAGAACGTCGCCAAGCTGCGCGCGGAATACCGTGATCAGAAGAAGCGCGAGATGCTGATCGGCATGATTCTCGAGAACAAGGTACTCGACATCATCGAGGGCAAGGCCAAGATCGAGGACGAAGAGCCGGCCAAGTAGGCCTTCTCACGGAGCAACCACACATGACCAAGCGACCCGAGAACCGCCGCGAAGCCCTCGACCTCCTGGAGCGCCCTTCCGCACAGCTCCAGAGCAGCGTCATCTACCCGCACGTGGTGGAGACCACGCACCGCGGGGAGCGGACGTGGGACATTTTCAGCCGCCTGCTCAAGGACCGCATCGTGTTCCTGGGGAGCCAGGTCGACGACGACGTCGCGAACATCATCATCGCGCAATTTCTCTTTCTAGAAAGCGAAGATCCGGACAAGGACATCCAGCTTTACGTGAACTCGCCCGGCGGCGTGGTCACCGCGGGCTTGGCCATCTACGACACCATGCAGTACGTACGCTGCCCGGTGAGCACCATGTGCATCGGTCAGGCGGCGAGCATGGGGGCGCTCCTGCTCGGAGCGGGCCAGAAAGGCCGGCGCTTCGCCCTTCCGCACTCCCGCATCATGATCCACCAGCCCCTCGGCGGCGCTCGGGGTCAAGCCACTGACATCGAAATCCAGGCGCGGGAGATCCGCCACGCCAAGGACGTCATCACCGACATCCTGGTGCGGTCCACGAGCCGGAGCCGCGAAGAAATTGCCAAAGACATCGAGCGCGACTTCTACATGGGCCCCGGACAAGCCAAGGAATACGGGCTCATCGACGAGATCGTGGAGCCGAAAAAGAAGGGCGAGTGACGAGGGCTCGAACTGGGGTGGGAGCGCGCTCGGCTCGGGCTTTCGGGCCATTGGCCGATCGTTTGCAACGGATGCGTGCATTGGATCCAATCGGTGCGTCGGCTAGCTTGCGAGACGGGCGTGCCGGCTCTAGAATTCCGGCGAAAAACCGTAATTGTTCCGTAGGGTAAAAAGTGGAACGGCGTCGCGACGACTCCAACGGAAACCTGTGCTGCTCCTTCTGCGGGAAATCTCAGAAGGAGGTGAAGAAGCTCATCGCGGGCCCAACGGTCTACATCTGCGACGAGTGCATCGCCCTCTGTAACGACATCATCGCAGAAGAGGTGGAGAAGGACGAGCCGGCCGGCGGCTCCGATCCGATGCCGAAGCCGTCGGAGATCAAGTCGATCCTGGACGACTACGTCGTGGGGCAGGAGCGGGCGAAGAAGATCCTCTCGGTCGCAGTCTACAACCACTACAAGCGCATCGACTCCAAGGTCGCCACGGAAGACGTCGAGCTCAGCAAGAGCAACATCCTCCTGCTCGGCCCCACCGGCAGCGGCAAGACGCTCTTGGCTCAGACGCTGGCCAAGATCCTCAAGGTGCCGTTCGCCATCGCCGACGCCACGACACTTACTGAAGCGGGCTACGTGGGCGAGGACGTCGAGAACATCATCGTTCAGCTCCTGCAGAACGCCGACCATGACGTCGAGCGAGCCCAGCGCGGCATCGTCTACATCGACGAGATCGACAAGATCAGCCGCAAGAGCGACAACCCCAGCATCACCCGAGACGTCTCCGGCGAGGGCGTCCAGCAGGCGCTCCTGAAGATCATCGAGGGCACCATCGCCAACGTGCCGCCCAAGGGCGGCCGCAAGCACCCGCAGCAGGATTTCCTCCAGGTCGACACCACCAACATCCTGTTCATCTGCGGCGGGGCGTTCGTGGGCCTCGACCAGATCGTTCAGCGCCGCCTGGGCCAGAGTCGTCTGGGTTTCGGCGCCGACGTGAAGAGCAAGAGCGACTACAAGCTCGGCGAGCTCTTGAACCAGGTCCAACCCGAAGACCTGTTGAAGTTCGGACTCATTCCCGAGTTCATCGGGCGCCTGCCCGTCATCGCGACCCTCCACGAGCTGAACGAGGACGCGCTCATCGACATCCTGACCAAGCCCAAGAACAGCTTGGTGAAGCAGTTCCAGAAGCTGTTCGAGATGGATGGCGTGAAGCTGAAGTTCAGCAAGGGGTCGCTCCAAGCCGTCGCCAAGAAGGCGCTCGAGCGTGAGAGCGGCGCGCGCGGGCTGCGCGCCATCCTGGAAGAGGCGATGCTCGACATCATGTACGACGTCCCGACCAAGAACGGGATCAAAGAGGTCGTGCTGTCCGAGGAAGTCATCGCGAAGGGCGAATCTCCGCTCATCGTGTACGAGAAGGACCAACGCGAAGCCGGCGTCGGCTGAGCTTCGCCCAGCTGGTCCGAGCAGGCGCCCGCTCTGGGGCCCACCCGCTCGGGCCTTTTCGCCCGAGCAAAAGCCATGTTCTTCAACAAGGACAACGACAAGCCACCGACGGCTCGCCGCCCGCTTCCGGCCTTGCCGCTGCGGGACATCATCGTTTTCCCGCACATGGTGAGTCAGCTCTTCGTGGGCCGCGAGAAGAGCATCGCCGCCCTCGACGAGGCGATGGGGCGGGACAAAGAGATCTTCCTCGCGGCTCAGAAGAGCGCGAAGACCAACGATCCGACGCCCGACGACGTGTTCCAGGTCGGCACCATCGGCACCATCGTGCAGCTGCTGCGGCTCGCCGACGGCACCGTGAAGGTCCTGGTCGAGGGCCGCCAGCGCGCCAAGATCCGTCGCTTCGTCGAGGGGCAGAACCACTTCTTGGTCGAGGTCGAGGAGCTCCGCGAGGAGGTCCTGGCCGACGTCGAGGTCGAGGCGTTGATCCGCAGCGTGCAGAGCACGTTCGAGGTCTACGTGAAGCTGAACAAGAAGGTTCAGCCCGAGGTGCTCATGCAGGTGCAGAGCATCGACGACCCGGCGAAGCTCAGCGACACCATCGCGGCGAACCTCCCGACCATCAAGCTCGCCGATCGGCAGGGCCTGCTCGAGACCCTCGAGGCCAAGAAGCGTCTCGAGCGCCTGTACGAGCTGATGCAGGCCGAAATCGAGATTCTGCAGGTAGAAAAGAAGATCCGCTCCCGCGTCAAGAAGCAGATGGAGAAGACGCAGAAGGAGTACTACCTGAACGAGCAGATGCAGGCCATCCAGAAGGAGCTGGGTGGCGGCGAGCGCGACGAGTTCAAGAGCGAGATCCAAGAAATCGAGGAGAAGCTCAAGAACAAGAAGATGAGCGAAGAGGCTCAGCAGAAGGTCAAGAAGGAGCTGAAGAAGCTCAAGATGATGCATCCGACGAGCGCCGAGGCAACCGTCGTGCGCAACTACATCGACTGGATCCTGAGCCTGCCCTGGTACGACAAGACCGAAGAGCGCTTCGACATCCTCGAGGCCGAGAAGATCCTGGACGAGGATCACTACGGCTTGAAGAAGTGCAAAGAGCGCATCATCGAGTACCTGGCGGTGCAGGCGCTCACCAAGCAGCTCAAGGGGCCGATCCTGTGCTTCGTGGGCCCGCCCGGCGTCGGCAAGACCAGCATCGCGAAGAGCATCGCGCGCGCCACGGGCCGCAAGTTCGTGCGCCTCTCCCTCGGCGGCGTACGCGACGAGGCGGAGATCCGCGGTCACCGCCGCACCTACATCGGAGCGCTGCCCGGCAAGATCATCCAGAACCTGAAGAAAGTGGGCACGGCGAACCCGGTGTTCTTGCTCGACGAGATCGACAAGATGAGCACCGACTTCCGCGGAGATCCGGCGGCGGCTCTGCTCGAGGTGCTCGACCCCGAGCAGAACCACAACTTCAACGATCACTACCTGGATCTCGACTACGACCTGTCGCAGATCATGTTCCTGACGACGGCCAACACGCTCGGGGGCATCCCGCTGCCGCTCCAGGACCGCATGGAGATCATCCAGCTCTCGAGCTACACCGAGTTCGAGAAGCTGAACATCGCCCAGAAGTACTTGGTGCCCCGCCAGAAGCACGAGTGCGGTCTCGACGAGGTCGACTTCTCGTTCAGCGAGAACGCCGTCCGCACGGTCATCCACCACTACACGAAGGAAGCCGGCGTCCGCAGCCTCGAGCGCGAGGTCGCGAGCATCTGCCGCAAGGTAGCGCTCAAGGTGGTGAAGGAAGGCAAAGAGCAGAAGCTCGAGCTCAAAGGCGCCGACGTGCCCAAGTACCTCGGCGTGCCCAAGTTCCGTCTGGGCAAGAAGGAAGACGCCGACGCCATCGGCCTCACCCACGGCCTATCGGTCAGCGAGTACGGCGGCGACATCCTCGACTGCGAGGTCAGCGTGGTGCCCGGCAAGGGCAAGCTCGTCATCACCGGCCTCCTGGAAAAGGGCATGGAAGAGAGCGCGCAGGCCGCCATGAGCTACATCCGTAGCCGCGGCGGGGCCCTCTCTCTCGAGCCCGAGTTTTACCAAAAGATCGACGTCCACGTTCACTTCCCCGACTTCGTGCGCAAAGACGGACCGTCCGCCGGCGTCACCATGGCGACCAGCATTGCCAGCGCCCTCACGCGCATTCCGGTGAAGAACGAAGTGGCCATGACCGGCGAGATCACGCTCCGTGGGCGCGTGATGCCCATCGGTGGCCTGAAAGAGAAGCTCCTCGCCGCGCACCGGAACGGCATCAAGACGGTGCTGATCCCCAAGGACAACCGCAAGGATCTGCGCGAGATCCCGCGCCGCGTCCTCAAGGCCATCCGCATCGTGTTGGTCGATCACATGGACGACGTCCTGCGCGAGGCGCTGCGGGTCTCGGATCCCGAGAAGATGTTCGGCGCGCGCCGGCTGTTCCTCGAATACCTGAACGGTGAGCTCGTCGAGGGCGCGACACCTCCGCCGCCTCCGGCGGTTCCCGGAGCGCCGCCCCCGGGCGAACAGCCCGGGATGACCTGATGCGCTCGGGCTGGCTCGCCCTGCTCTCGGGCGTCCTGGCCTGCTCTTCGACCACCACCAACGAAAACGGTGGAGGCGCCGCGGGTTCGAACTCGGGCGGCGCGAGCGGAGGCGTCGGCGCCAGCGGAGGCACGAGCGCGAGCGGAGGCTCGGGCACGGGTGGAGGCTCGGGCGCGGGCGGAGGCGTCGGCGGCATGGGGGGGAGCGGGACCGGAGCCGGTTCGGGAACGGGAGGAGCGGGACCGTGCAAGGAAGCGCCGCTCGGCTGCGAGGGCATTGCGGCCAGTGCGTGCAAGCACGAGTGGGATGTCTGCGCGCAGGCACCGGCGTGTCTGTGCGCGTTCCGCTGCGTCGGAGCGGACCAGAGTGGCAACCAGAGCGCGGCGCTAGTGGACTGCGAGATCAAGTACTCCGTCGGCACGGGACCGCTCGACGCGCTCGTGAATTGCGCCAAGACGGTCGCGCCGAACTGCTTCGCGTTCAAGTGAGCTTTGCAGCCGAGGCAGGGCCGTCAAGCGAGCGTTCGCGCTCGCGGCTGCCACGCGAGCCAGACCACGCTGCCCGGGATCACCCAGAGTGCGAGCGCGAGCAGCGCAGGCGTGAAGCTGTGCGCGCGATCCACGCTGCGGCCGACCCATGGGTTCGCCACGACGTAGGCGAGGGACTGCGCCGCGGCGGTCAGCCCGCCCGCGCTCGAGACCAGGTGAGGGGGCACCCGCGCGAGCATGTCGCTCGAGATCAGCGCGAAGAGCCCACCGCCCCCGAGCAGGGCGACTCCGGCGACGAGCATGGCTTCGGTGGGAGTCGTCGCGTAGGGCATCGCACAGAGGCAGAGCGACAGGAGCGCACCTGTCACGAGCAGGCCGCGCGCGCTCGAACCGTCTTTCACACGGCGCGCGCGGCGGCTCGCCAGATGGCCGAAGAGAACCGAGCCGGCGTCGTAGAACACCGGCGGGATCCACAGGTAGCGGCCGACGTCGGCTTGGGTGAGTCCGTGGTGGCGCACGAGGAACTTGGAGCCCCAGTTCATCACCACGCCGATGAACGGCGCGACCGCGATGACGACGGCCGCCGCACGCAACACCGCGGGGTCCGTCAGCAGGCTCCGCCAGGCCACTGGCGCAGCGGGCGTGTCTGGCGTGGCGGGCGCGCGATCGAGCGCGGCCTTGGCTTGCGGCGCGCTCGTCGCCCAGAGCCAGAGCGGGACCCAGCTCAGGCCCACGATGGCCGTGCCCACGAATGCTCCGCGCCAACCGAGCCAAGCCATGAGCGCCGTGGCGAGGGGTGGAGCCAACATGGCTCCGAACGAGCTGCCGGTGAAGAGGATCCCGAACGCGCGCGGCCGATCTTCCACGGGCAGACTGCGCTGCACGACCTGCGCGGCGCCGGGGAAGCTCGGCGCTTCGCAGAAGCCGAGGGCGATGCGCAGAGAGAACAAGATCGCGTAGCTCGACGCGAAGGAATGACCCGCTGCGACGAAGGACCACGCGACCACCGAGAGCAAAAGGCCGCGGCGCGCGCCCACGCGATCGAGCCAGCGGCCTGCGAGGGGCGGCCCGATCAGGTAGGCGACCGAGAAGGCCGAGACCAGCCAGCCGTAGGCTTCTTCGTCGATGTCGAGGGCGCGCGTCACCGTGGGCGCCAGCACCGCGAGCGTCTGGCGGTCGAGATAGGAGACCGCCATCGTGTAGGTTGCGAGGAGCGCGAGCGCCCACCCTCTGCCGCGGCCCAGGCCCGTCACGCTCCCGAGCTTGCCGAGCGGGCCCGCCCGAGTCCACGCGCGAATTGCGGGCCTCTCGCCGAAGCGCTAAAGAAGCAACAGCGGGAGACTTACCAATGCGGCGAACGACGTTCTTGCTCCTCACGACCTCGGGTGCGCTGTGGCTGGGCGCGTGCGGCGGACGCACGATGGATGACGGGCTCGGCGGCGCGGGCGCGCAGGCCGGGAGCGGTGGGGGCGGCGCCGGCGGCGCAGTGGGCGGCGGTGGCTCGGGCGCCGTCGGTGGGGCGTTCGGCGGCGGTGGCTCCGGCGCGTTCGGAGGGGCCGTGGGCGGCGGCGGCTCGGGTGCCGGCGGCTCGGGTGCGTTCGGTGGCGGCGGCTTCGGCGGCTCGGGCGCCGGTGGCTCGGGTGCGTTCGGCGGCGGCGGTTTCGGCGGCTCGGGCGCGTTCGGCGGCGCAGGCGGAAGCGGCGGCGGCGGCATCTACGCCAAGGCCGACAAGGTCTGCGCGGTGATCCAGTCTTTGCCCTGCAAGCAACCGAACTGCAAAGGCGACCTCTACGACGCCATCGACATGGCGCAGTCCGTGGGATGCACCGACGAGCTCAACAAGGTGTTCGACTGCGCGCTCACCTACCCGCTGATTTGTCAGGGCGGCGATCCGAGCCTGGCTCCGCCTTGTGCGAACACGGCGGATGCGTTCGAGCAGTGCGTGAACGGCAGCCCGGGTTGCTCTTCGTGGGGCAGCAGCGATGGGAGCTGCGGCCTGTCCTGCGGCTACTACGACGTCACGTGCAAGCCTCAACCGGGCGGACTGAGCTGTGCGTGCACGAGCGGCCCGGCGGCGGGCAAGAACTTCAACACCAACGGCACGTGCAATTCGCCCAATTTCGAGCAGAAGATGCAGAACTTCTGCGGGTGAAGAAGAAGCTCAATCGCCCGGGCCCAGCGCGTCGATCTTCTGGCGCGCGATGGTTTGGTTGAGGCCGTTCGGCAGCCGGGCGAGATACCAGACCTCCTTTTCGTCCACGTAGAGCACGGTGGAGTTGACGAGCCCAGGTGGGGGCTGAACCTCCCAGTGGCGGGCGTCCGAGAGACGATAAACGTGGAGCTTCGTCTGCGTCGTGGACAGCGCCCCTTCGACCAAAGCGTAGTGGCCGCCGCCGATGGCGTAGTTGCCGAGTCCGACGGTGGAGGGTGGCACGCTCCGGCGCTTCTTTGGAACCAGGGCACTCGCCGTCGTGCCGAAGGGGCTGGTCCAGAGGTCGCCCGCCCCGACCTCTTTGGAGTCGGCCGCGTTGACCTGAGTCCAGACCAGCGTGGTGCCGTCGGTTCGAATGTCGAAGACCTTCTGCGTTCCCGGGTCGACGAGCTTCACGAGCTCGTTCGGTCGCTTCCAGAGCCAGCCATCCAGGACCGGGCCGCCGTCTTCGACTCCGCTCCGCACGAAGAGCGCGTATTCGCCGTGTACCCGGAGGTCATACGCGACGCCATTCGGCGGAGTCACGCGGTATTCCGAAGTCGTCGCCAGGTCGCGCACGGTTCTAGTGCCGAAGTCGTCATGGGACACGAAGAGCTCCGAGGTGCAGGCGACGCTCGCGATGCCTTGCGTCGCGAATGTCTCCAGCAGCGGTGCGGGCGGGGTGCCAGACTGGAATCGAGCGGCCTGTCCGCCCGGGGCAGCAAGGTTTCCAAGAACGGCGCACACGGCTGGTGGGTCCCAGGGCTAGGAAGGGTGCGCAGTCAAAGCTGCGTAGGAGCTGAACCGGAGTCCCGTCGTCTCGCAGCGTCAGGTACCAAGACTCGAATTTCGGTGATTTCCTTCGGATGAAGAGCAGTCTCAGCCGAGTGGCAGCGTTTGAACCGACGTTCGCAGATGTGAACGGCTCGAAATCATCGTGGACATAGTCCACTTTCAGCTTCGAGCAGCCACCCACGCCGCAGCCCTCCCACGCCTGCTTTGCGATCGAGCTGGGTCCCTGCCACTCCAGGCTGCACCCCGCCGGCCAGCCCATTGAAGTCCATCCGCCATCGATTTGAGCTGCTTCCCCGGCGTCTGCGTCGAGAGCGGCTTCGCTGGAGTCAGACTTCGGATCTGTGCCTGCGTCGGCAGCGGCATCCGACCTCTTGGCGTCTTCCGTCCCGCATCCCGTCGACAGGCGGAAGCTGCCCGCAGCGAGGATGGAACCGAAGAGGGCGCCAGAGAGCGCGTGTGTCGAGTCTCGCCTCATGACCACGTTAGTCTTTCGGGCACCAGCCCGGCGGGAGGGGCTTGAACCACGCTGCTGGGATCAATTTGCCTGCCCTGCGTCGCCACCCGTCGGTCATGTCTGCCTCCCCGAGTCGATGCTGAGAACTTTGATTCGAAACTAATTTAGACTCCCGCAGCGCCCCGGAGGGCGGCAAGGTGTGAAAGCGCCCACGATGGCCCACACACCAGGTCGCCGGAGTAAGCTCCCGGGAGGGGTCCATGGGACATCTCGTTTTCGGCGGTGTGGCGACTGCGCTCGGTGTGCTCTTGATTGCGTCGGGAGCGCTCGCCCTCAGGGCGGATCGGCGGCGCAAAGCTCGTTGGATCCGGACGCCGGGGCGAGTGGTCGCGACGGAGGAATCCCACGAGGGCTTTCAGCCGAAGGTCGAGTTTCGGCCCGCGGGCTCCGAGCGCGTGTTCCACGAGACGGGCAACACCTGGTACGACAAGCCGCGCTGGAAGGACGGCGACGAGTGGATCGTCCGTCACGAGCCGTCGGATCCCAGCCGCGCGTTTCTCTCGGACGACACCGGAACCGAGCTCGTCGGTCGCTTGCTCTTGGGGTTTGGGCTCGCCCTCGCGTGCGTGGGGATCTTCGCGACCCTCGGCAGCCTGTGGCCGCCCGCCCGTCCCTACTTGGAGGGCGTCCTGCGTGCGCTGAGGTCGACCAACTCGGGCGACTGAAGTCCTCGGGGCTCGGCGTCAGCGACCCCGGCGTTTCGCGCCGCGCCGCCGGACGAGCGCGGCCGCGCCGAGTCCGAGAGCGAGCCAGGCGAGGGAGCGTTTGGTGGGCGCCGTGCGACAGCCGCAACCGCCGTCGTCTTCCGCGGCCGTGGTGCCGGAGAGGTTTCCCGTTCCAGCGACGGAGCCGCCGTCTTTGGCGCCGCTGCCCCCTTTGCCTCCGGTTCCGCCCGAGCCTCCGAAGATGATGCCGCCGTCGCCCGACGAGCCGCCGGTGCCAGCGCCGCCGTCGGCGTCGAGTTTGCACTGGCCGGCGCTGCACGTCTGGCCCTTGGGGCACACCGCGCCCTGGCAGTCGTCGACGCAGGCGCCCGTTACGCAGTGGGTGCCGGCGCTGCACGGGTTCGGCGAGCAGCCCGTGTCTTCGCACTTGCCGCTCTGGGTGTCGCAGGTCTTGCCGCTCGCGCAGCCGTCGCAGTTGCAGTTCACCTTGCACACGCCGGCGATGCACACGAAGTCGGAATCGCACTTGATGGCGGCGCAGGGGTCCGAGCACACCCCATCGACGCAGTTCTGTCCGAACGGGCAGGTGACGCCGTCGCAGGCCGCTTGGCACTTGCCGCCGACGCAGACCTCGCCGGCGTTGCAGGTCACTGTGGCGCAGGCTGGATCGATGCAGACGCCGTCTTTGCACGTGAGGCCGGCGATGCATTGGAACTCGCTCGTGCCGCACTTGGGGACGCAGCTGCCCTTGTAGCAAATCTGGTTCGGCGGGCAGAGTTCGCCCTCGTCGGTCTGACCGTTGCAGTCGTCGTCGAGAGCGTTGCAGCTCTCGGTGGTGGGCTCCAGCGTGCCGACGCAGGCGAGCTGCCCGTTCTGGCACTGCATGGTGCCTTGT
>Ga0268298_10003821_pt1 | contig 15087 bp, 13 predicted proteins | sample WWTPWeurt_MetaG_FD_194462 | JGI IMG/M metagenome (GOLD analysis project Ga0268298, IMG submission 194462) | Activated sludge microbial communities from WWTP in Nijmegen, Gelderland, Netherland - WWTP Weurt | ecosystem: Engineered > WWTP > Aerobic digester > Activated sludge | place... | reverse complement strand
CCCTGCGCGTCCACCAGCAGCAGGGCATTGGTGTCCTGGCCGAAGGTGGAGGGGCCAATGTTGCCCACCAGCAAGGGCACATTCTTGCGCACGCGCTTTTCGGTGGCGTGACGCAGCAGGTCGTGACTCTCGGCCGCAAAGCCCACGCAATAGGGTCGCTGCGGCAAGCGGGCCACTGCGGCCAGGATGTCGGGGTTCTCGGTCATCTCGAAGGCCGGCACCCGGCCCGAGGCGTCCTTCTTCACCTTCTGCTTGTGCGCACTGACAGGCCGCCAATCGGCCACCGCCGCCGTGGCGATGAACACATCATGCGCAGAGGCCTGCGGCAGCACCGCATCGAACATCTGCTGCGCCGATTGCACGTCGACGCGCTGCACATGGCGCGGCGTGGCCAGGTGCACCGGCCCGGCCACCAGGGTCACCTGTGCACCGGCCTCTTGGGCGGCGCGGGCAATGGCAAAACCCATCTTGCCGCTCGAGTGGTTGGTGATGCCCCGCACCGGGTCGATGGCCTCGAAGGTGGGGCCGGCGGTGATGAGCACGCGCTGGCCGGCCAGCAGCTTGGGCTGAAAGAAGGCGATCAGGTCATCGCGCAGTTCCTCAGGCTCCAGCATGCGGCCGTCGCCCACCTCGCCGCAGGCCTGATCGCCCGCGCCTGGGCCCAGCACCGTCACGCCGTCGGCGGCCAGTTGGGCCACATTGCGCTGCGTGGCCGGATGACTCCACATCTCACGGTTCATGGCCGGAGCCACCAGCAGGGGCACGCGCTCGATGGGGCGGGCCAGGCACATCAGCGACAGCAGATCGTCGGCCCGGCCATGCACCAGCTTGGCCATGAAATCGGCACTGGCAGGCGCCACCAGGATGGCGTCGGCCTCGCGTGATAGGTTGATGTGGGCCATGTTGTTGGCCTCGCGCGCGTCCCACTGACTGGTGAACACGGGCCGGTTCGACAAGGCCTGCAGGGTGACCGCGGTGATGAACGCTTCGGCACCCGCCGTCATCACCACCTGCACCGTGGCGCCGGCCTTGGCCAGTTCGCGGGTGAGCTCGGCGGCCTTGTAGCAGGCGATGCCGCCTGAGAGGCCCAGCACGATGTGTTTGCCGGCGAGTTCCATGGCAGCCACGCTCACTGCATCTGTGCGCCGTGGCACTTCTTGAATTTCTTGCCGCTGCCGCAAGGGCAGGGGTCGTTGCGACCCGGCAGTTCGCCCACACGGCGCGGTGGGGGTTTGGGCGCGTGGTCCACCCAGTACAGGCGCATGTCCTGTGCGGCGTACAGCGCCTCGTGGATCAGCTCGTCGCGCGTCAGCTCTTCACCGTCATAGAGATCGTCAAAGATCTCTTTCAGCTCTTCATCGTTGAGTGTGAGCGAGACCACGCGCAGCATGCACTCGTCGAACAACTGGCCCTCTTCGGTTTCCAGGTCGGCCTCGGGCCAATCGGCCGGAAAATCGCGCGTGGCATCCACGAAGCCGATGGACCAGACCTCGCCGGTCTGCTCCAGCAGATGCAGTTCGTCTTCCTTCACATGGCCCTCAGCCACCAGCTGTTTCTTGTCGTCCTCGGTGAGTTCGATCATCAGCGGCGCCAGGCGCAGCACATCGGGGTCGTCAAGCACCTGTTCCGGGTCAAGCTGGTTCACCAGCACCTGCCAGCGCGCGTCGATGATGGCCTGTGCACGCTCTGCATCGACCGGGTCGGCAAAGGTTCGTGCGAAAACACCGTCGGCCATCTTGGGCAACCATTCACTCTGCTCGATGCGGCGGGGGCCGGCCACCAAGGCCGTCATGTAGCCGTCCAGCCATTCGAGTGACACGGTTTCGTCGAAACCGGCCATGCGCCGGCAGATTTCGTCCAGCGCTTCGATCTCTTCTTCGGTGCTCATGCGTGGCGGAGCCAAGGCGTTTCTCCGTGATATCGAGGGCAATCGTCAGTTTCGCATGGCCATGGCTTCACCCATGCGGATGGCGCGGGTCGGCGACCATGCTGCGTTGAAGTTCAGCGGCCCGTGCGGGAACAGCATGACCACGGTGGAGCCCAACAGAAAGCGGCCCATCTCCTCACCTTGGCGCAGCTGCACCGCTTTGTCGCCGGCGCCGTCGTAGCGCCATTCGCGCAACTGGCCAGGACGCGGTGGGTTCACCACGCCGTGCCACACCGTGGCCATGCTGCCCACGATGGTGGCCCCCACCAGCACCAGCACAAAAGGGCCTTGCGCGCCCTCGAACACGCACACCACGCGCTCGTTGCGGGCGAACAGCCCAGGCACGCCCCGTGCCGTCGTGGGGTTGACCGAGAACAGTTCGCCTGGGACATGGATCATGCGGGTGAGCCGGCCGTCGCAGGGCATGTGGATGCGGTGGTAGTCGCGCGGGCTGAGGTAGAGCGTGGCGAAGTGGCCGTTCTCAAAGCGCGCAGCCAGCGCGGCGTCGCCGCCAACCAGTGTGGTGGTGGAATAGCTGTGACCCTTGGCCTGAAAGACTTGGTCTCCGGCAACAGGGCCCAACTGGCTGATCGCCCCATCCACCGGGCAGACCAGATCGGCCTTCGCCATGGGCCGGGCGCCGGTCTTCAGTTCGCGGGTGAAGAAGTCGTTGAAGCTGGCGTAGGCCGCCACGTCGGGCTGGGCCGCCTCGGCCATGTTCACCTGGTAGCGCGCCACGAAGCGGCGGATGACCCAGGTGGTGGTGGAGCCGCCCTGCCACCTGGCAAAGCGACCCGCCAGCGCGGTGAGGGCCTGCTTGGGCAGCAGGTACTGGGGCAAGACGGCAAGGCGATCAGACACGGCAGCGGGGTCCAGGAACAAGGCGGCGCCCAGTGTAGGGCCTTCAACTGCAGGCCCCGCAACGTACAACGCACCAGCCCGGGGCATGGTCACGAAATTGCCACATTTGTGGGCAGGCGAAGAAACTCGCTTGCAGATCAATCACTTGGCCCATGCCCACACCAGTTACCCACAGGGTTGGCCAAGTCTGACGGGGACAAACGGTGCGAACCCAGCCAAGCCAGCGCCAGCCCTCCGACCGCGAGCGCCCAGACAATGACCGCACCCGATGGCCAATCCCACAGCGCAGAGGCCACCAGCCCGCCTGCGTAGCCAAACGCCCCCAGCAACAGGCCCAAGACCACACGCCGCGCTCCGCGCCAGGCCAACGTGGCCAATGCCGGCACGATGAGGCTGGAAAACACCAGGTACACGCCCACCACCTGCACCGAAGCCGTCACGGCCACCGCAAACGTGGCATAGAAGCCGAAGCGGCCCCAGCGGTCCAGCCCGCCCGCGTGCATGAAGGCCAGCAGCGCCGCCGTCACGCCACCCAGCCAAAGAAGGTGGCTGGTGTCGACCCACAGGATCTGCCCCACCAGAAGGTCCTTGAGGTGCTCGCCGCCATGCGGATTGCCCGCCAGCAGCAGGATGCCGGCACAGGCCGCCAGCACGAACAGCACGCCGATCAGGGCTTCTTGCTGGGCCGGCGCGCGCCGCTCGGTCCAGGTGAGCAGCGCGGCCCCAAGCAGCGCCGCCAACACGGCCGCCACCTGCACCGCCCAGCCGCCTTCAGGCAGGCCCAGGGTGTCGGCGCCGATCACGCCCAGGCCGGCGATCTGCGCGATGGCCAGGTCGATGAAGACGATGCCGCGCGAGAGCACACGCATGCCCAGCGGCACGTGGGTGAGCAACACAAGCACGCCTGCCACCAGCGCAGGACCCAGGATGCCCCAGGCCAGGGCGTCGGTGTTCATGGCGCGGCCCCTGCGGCCAGCAGGCGGGCCACGGTGTCGTCGAACAGGCCGAACAGGTCCTTCGCGGTCTCATTGCCGCCCACGGTGAAGGGCAATTTCACCACCGGCAGGTGGGCCTGGCGGCTGAGCCATTCAGAGGGTTTGGCGTCCTGGTAGGCCGCGTGGATGACCATGCGCGGCGCGGCACTCTTCAGGCCTGTCAGCACCTGCTGCAGGTAAGCCGCTGAGGGTTCCACGCCCGGCTTGGGCTCCAGCACCGCCACCTCCTTCAGGCCCAGCCAGTCGTAGAGGTAGACAAAGGCCTTGTGCTGCGACACCACGGCCATGCCCTTGAGTGGCGCTGCCTTCGCGGCCCAGCCTTGCATGGCCTGCTGCAAGCGGGCGCTGAACTCGGCCTGCCGCTGCGCGTATTGCGCAGCGTGTGGTGCATCCACCTGCTGCAGGCGCCTTCCCAGCGCCACCGCCACGGCGGCGATGTTGCGCGGGTCGGTCTGGATGTGCGGGTTGCCGGCCGCGTGCACATCGCCCTGCGAGCGATCGAGTTGGGTGGGCACGTCGAGCTTGTGCACGCTGTCGGCCGCCATGAAGTGGCCCGGCTGGCCGGGCTGGATGCGCGGGTTGCCCGATTGCTGCAGCAGCACTGGCAACCAGCCGATCTCCAGCTCTGCGCCTGTGCACACCACCAGCTCGGCGTTGCGGGCGCGGGCGATGAGGCTGGGCTTGGCCTGGATCTGGTGCGGGTCCTGCAGCGCCGTGGTGGCCACCGCCACCTCCACCAGGTCACCGCCCAGGGCCTGCGCCAGGGCGCCCCATTCCGGCTCGCAGGCCAGCACCTTCAGCGCCGCTTGTGCCGGCACCGCGTTGCACATCGCCCAGCCCGCCAGGATGGCGGCCATCCAAGGCTTCAATGTCGTGTTCATCATGGTTCTCCTGGCGGGTCAGAAGCTGTGGGCACCGTGGGCGCCCAGGCTCATCTGGTACTGCAATTGCAGTTGCTGGTCGGCCGCGCCGGCGCGCGAGTGGTCTTGCGCCCACTGCAAGCGCAGCAGCGAAAACTCGCTGGCCTTGTAGTCCAGCACCAGCGTGTGCTTGCGTGGCTTGCCACCGGCCTCGGGCAGCAGGGCCGCGTTCTGGCCGTAGCCTGGCGCGCCCGGTTCCAGCGCCTCGGTGCGCAAGCCCGCGCGCCAGCCCGGCATGAACTGGTAAATGCCCTGCAGGTACCAGCCACGCTGGGTCACCCGGTAGGGCGCGGCTTGAACCGCACCGCCACTGTCGAGCGACATGCTGCCCTCGCGGGTCGCCTGCATCCATTCGCCCTGCAGCTTGAAACTCGTGCGGCTGGCGTTGCCCTGCGGCGCCCACTTCCACACACCGTCCAGAATCCACACCCGCGTGCGCCCCGTGAAGGCCAAGCTGGCATCGCTGTCGGCCAGCAGCAAGGCCTGGTCGCCGGCCTTGGCCTGCAAGAGCGAGACCCCGGCGCGCCAGCTGTGGCTGGCGCCCACGTCGTCGCCGGTATGCACAAACACGCTGCCCATGCCTGCACCGTTGCGTGAATCATCGGTGCCCGGAAATCCGCGGCCGCGCGCCAGCTCGGCGCCGAACTCCAGGTAGCGGTCGGTGGGTGCCAGCCAGCGCAGCTGCAGGCCGTCGTCGCCGTACTGGGTGCCGAGCAGGCCCTGGTAGATCAGGGGGTTGTCGGCAAAGTCCCAGGTGTGGGCATGCCGCTCGTTCAGGTAGCCCACCCCCGACAGGAAGCGGCCGGCCTTGAGCGACAGGCCCCGGCCCAGTGCCGTGGTCTGCACATAGGCCTCCTCCACCGACACCGCGTCGTCGCCATGCAGCGCAATGCTGGCTGCACCGCGCCACCAGGGGTCGATGTTGGCGGACAGACCCAGCTCGCTTTCACCCAGGTTGAAGCCTCGGCTGCCAGGGCCGGCCTCGCCCTCGGCAGGCATGGGCACGCCGGCCAGCGCCCAGGTGGCGGGGTCTTTGGACGTGCGGGTGTAGCCACCGGAAAGAATGAGCGAGATCTGCGGGTTGAAGCTGTTGCTCGGGCCTGCCGTTGTGCTTGGCGGGGGGGCAGACTGGTCAGCGGCGGCCAAGACTGGGGCCACCATGGCCAGCGCAACGCCGGCCAGGAAAAGGGTGCGCATGGACATGCTCCTGAGAGAACAAGGAAACACTGGCTCGGCAGCCCACAAGACCTGCAACGAGCGCGGCGAAGACCGAGGTAGCTCAGGCGAGCGGTGGTGCGCGAGCCGCAAAGTGCGGCCCGTCCAGGCGGATCAGCCTGGGCGTGGCCGGTGCGGTCTGCCCTGCCTGTGCCGCTGCGCGCACCGGCGCGGCATGCACCGGCCTCGTCGCAGCGCCCACGAGGCTGGCGGCCGCCGCCAGGCACAGGTCACAGCCCTGCGCGGCATGCACCGCCAAGTCGTCACCATTCACCTTGGTGGATACCTGCTGCACGCCACCCAACAGCGCTGCATGCCCGTGGCCATAGCTGTGCAGCAGCGCGGCCGTGCTGGCCAGCGGCCAGAGCAGCGCCAGCCACAGCAGCCAGGCCCTGCGGCCCTGCCGGGTGAATGCCGAGGTGAAGGGGTGGCGTGTCATGGCGTATGCAAGGCGCGCATGCTACTCCCGGCGCAGAACCCCGCCGGCACCCGGGCCTTGTGCCCTCACTCGCCCAGGTAGGCGGCGCGCACCTTGGGGTCGTCCAGCAGCGCCTTGGCGTCGCCGCTCATGGTGACCTCGCCCGACTCCATCACGTAGCCGCGATTGGCCAGGGCCAGCGCACGGCTGGCGTTCTGCTCCACCAGCAGCATGGTGGTGCCCTGCTTGTGGATGGTCTCGACGACCTCAAAGATCTTGTCGACCATGATGGGGCTCAGGCCCATGCTGGGCTCGTCCAGCAGCAACACCTTGGGCCGGGCCATCAGCGCCCGGCCCATGGCCAGCATTTGCTGCTCGCCGCCGCTCATGGTGCCGGCCAGCTGGGTGGCACGCTCCTTCAGGCGCGGAAAGATGTCGAAGACCTTGGCCATGTCGGCCTCGATCTCGGCGGTGTCGTCGCGGCAATAGGCGCCCATCAACAGGTTCTCGGTGATGGTCATGCGGGTGAAGGTGCCGCGGCCTTCTGGGATCATCACCAGACCTTGCTTAGCCAGGTCCCAGGCGCCCTGCCCCTTGATGGGCTTGCCCATGTATTCGACGCCGCCAGCCGCGATGGGCTGGATGCCGGTGATGGCCTTGAGCGTGGTGGTCTTGCCGGCGCCGTTGGCGCCGATCAGGCTCACCAGTTCACCCTGGTGAACCTCGAAACTCACGCCCTTGACGGCCTGGATGCCGCCGTAGGCCACCTTCAGGCCGGTGACCTTGAGCAGGGTGGGTGCAGTCATGTCATTCACCTCAATGTGCCTTGTGACCGGCGCCCAGGTAGGCCTCGATCACCTTCTCGTTGCGCTGCACCTCGTGCGGCGTGCCTTCGGCAATCTGCTTGCCGTAGTCCAGCACGGTCACGCGGTCGCACAGACCCATCACCAGCTTCACGTCGTGCTCGATCAACAGGATGGTGCGGCCGTCCTTGCGGATGCGGTCGATCAGCTCGCGCAGCACCATCTTCTCGGTGGCGTTCATGCCGGCCGCCGGCTCATCGAGGGCGATCAACTTCGGGTCGGTGGCCAAGGCGCGCGCGATCTCGAGCCGGCGCTGGTCGCCATAGCTCAGCGTGCGGGCCTTGAAGTCGGCGTACTTGCCGATGCCTACGTAATCCAGCAACTCCTGGGCACGTTGGCGTATCGCCGCCTCTTCGCCCTTGAAATGACTGGTGCGGAAGATGGCACCCAGCAATCCCGACTGGCTGCGCACATGCCGGCCCACCATGACGTTCTCGAGCGCGGTCATCTCGGCGAACAGCCGGATGTTCTGGAAGGTGCGCGCAATGCCCGCCTTGGCCACCTCGTGCACCGTGGTGGGCGTATAAGGCTTGCCGCCCAGCTCGTAGCTGCCGCCGTCGGGCGTGTACAGCCCGGTGATGACGTTGAAGAACGTCGTCTTGCCCGCACCGTTGGGGCCAATGAGGCCGTAGACCTGTCCTTCGTGGATGCTGATGCTGACATCGGTCAGGGCCTGCAGGCCACCGAAACGCTTGGAGGCGCCTTGCACCTTGAAGACTGTGCTCATGTTGTTGTGCTCCTCACTTCACGGCATGCGGCGCGGCCTTGCCGTGCTCGGGGCTGGGCCACAGGCCTCGGGGCCTGAGCAGCATGATCACGATCATGGCCAGGGCGATCAGCAGTTGGCGCAGGATGGCGGCATCGAGCCGCCCGTCGGTGAGTTGCTGCAGCGGCCCGGCCACTTGTCTGAGGACTTCCGGCAGTGCGGCGAGCAAGAGGGCGCCCAGGATGACGCCGGGGATGTGCCCCAGCCCGCCCAGCACCACCATGGCCACGATCATCACCGACTCCATCAGCGTGAAGCTCTCTGGGCTGACGAACTGCTGGAAGGCCGCGAACATCGCGCCCGAGACGCCGCCGAAGGTGGCGCCCATGCCGAAGGCCAGCAGCTTCAAGTTTCGGGTGTTCAGTCCCATGGCCTTGGCGGCGATCTCGTCTTCGCGGATGGCCATCCAGGCCCGGCCGATGCGTGAATCGGCCAAGCGTGTGCAGATGATGACCGAGAAGATCACCAGCACCAGGAACAGGTAGTAGTACAGCGTCAGGCCGGTGAACTCCAGCCCCAGCCATTCGTGTTTCACGCCGAAGTCCAGCGGGCCGATGCTCATGGCGTCGATCTGGCCGATGCCCCTCGGGCCGTTGGTGATGTTGATGGGGTATTCCAGGTTGTTCATGAAGACCCGGATGATTTCCCCAAAGCCCAGGGTGACGATGGCCAGGTAGTCGCCTCGGAGCTTCAGGGTGGGGGCGCCCAGGATGACGCCTGCGAGTCCTGCAGTGAGCGCGGCGAGCGGGATCACGGCCCAGATGGGGGTGTGCAGCCCCTCGGGGAAGGCGGCCTTGATCCACTCGAAGTTGTCGGTCAGGTGCGGGCTGGCCAGCAGGGCGAACATGTAGGCGCCGGTGGCGTAGAAGGCCACGTAGCCCAGGTCGAGCAGGCCGGCGTAGCCGACCACGATGTTCAGGCCCAGGGCCAGCATGACGTACAGCAGCGCGGCGGCCATGATGCGCACCCAGCTCTGGCCGAACTGGGCGGCAAAGTGCGGCAGCGCCAGCAGGAAGGCGCCGGCCAGCAGGAACAGGATGAGCTTTTGGGGTTTGGTCAGGTCTTGCAGCATGGTGTGTTCTCCTGTCCCGTTCAAGCGCGGTCGGCCACGCGTTCGCCCATCAGGCCCGAGGGGCGCAGGGTGAGCACGAGGATGAGGACGAGGAAGGCAAAGATTTCGACGTACTGGCTGCCGAAGACGCCGCCGGTCAGATCGCCCAGGTAGCCGGCACCGATGGCTTCGATCAGGCCCAGCAGCACGCCGCCAACCATGGCGCCGGTGAGGTTGCCGATGCCGCCGAAGACGGCCGCGGTGAAGGCCTTCAAACCGGGCAGGAAGCCCATGGAGTGCTGGACCGTGCCGTAGTTGAGCGCCCACATGATGCCGGCGATGGCCGCCAGGGTGGCGCCGATCACGAAGGTCATGGAGATGACGAAGTCGGGCTTGACGCCCATCAGCGCGGCCACGCGGGGGTTCTCGGCGGTGGCGCGCATGGCGCGGCCGAGTTTGGTCTTGTTCACCAGCCACAGCAGCGAGGCCAGCACGATGACGGTGGTGGCCAGGATGAGGATCTGGGCGATGGTGATGACGGGGCCTTCTTCCCACAGGAACAGCACGTCGGTGGGCAGCAGGGGCGGGTAGCTTTTGGGGTTGGGCTTCCAGATGATCATGGCCAGGGTCTGCAGCAGCAGGCTCATGCCCATGGCGGTGATCAGCGGGGCCAGGCGCGGCGCGTTGCGCAGCGGCCGGTAGGCGATCTTCTCGACCGCGAAGTTCAGCAGCGAACACACCACGATCGAGCACAGCAGCGAGATCAGCAGCAGGCCCCAGCCCGGGATGCCCGAGCCCGCCAGCGCCGTGACCACCGTCCACGACACCATCGCCCCCACCATCAGGATCTCGCCGTGCGCAAAATTGATCAGCGAAATGATCCCGTACACCATCGTGTACCCCAGCGCCACGAGCGCATACATGCTCCCCAGCACCAGACCGTTGATGATCTGTTGAACAAAGATATCCATCGCGGGGTTCTCCAGGAAATGTGTCTACAGCACAGTGCGTGCTGCGATCCCACCGTGGCGCAGGCTCTGGCCTAGCGCTCATGCTTTTTGTCTCAGGGCACGCCAAGCCGACTTGGCCGGCATGCAGATGGGCGCGATTGTAGGGACGCCTCCAGCCGCCCTCACGGGAGTTTTCCCCGCCGTTGACGCAAGTAAAGTGACCTAGGAATTGCCGCTGCGGGCTTCGTCGTTCAGGCGCAGCAATTCGGCCAGTTTGTCGGCGATGCGCAACTCGAGCCCGCGTGGCACTGGCCGGTAGAACTGGGGGGCCTTCAGGCCCTCGGGCCAGTACGATTCGCCGGCCGCGAAGCCGCCGGGCTCGTCATGGGCATAGCGGTAGCCCTGCCCCATGCCCATGCCCTTCATCAGCGCCGTTGGCGCATTGCGCAGGTGCGAGGGAATCGGCCGCGTGCCATCCTGCTTCACAAAAGCCCGAACCTCGTTCCAGGCCTTGTAGACCGCGTTCGATTTCGGCGCCACGGCCAGGTACACCACGGCCTGGGCCAGGGCCAATTCGCCTTCGGGCGTGCCCAGACGCTCATACGTCTCGGCAGCGTCGAGCGTGATGCGCAATGCGCGCGGGTCGGCATTGCCCACGTCCTCGCTGGCCATGCGCACCAGACGGCGCACGATGTAGCGCGGGTCCACGCCGCCATCGAGCATGCGGGCGAACCAGTACAGCGAGGCGTCGGGGTCGGAGCCGCGCACCGATTTGTGCAGCGCCGAGATGGTGTCGTAGAACTGGTCACCACCCTTGTCGTAGCGCCGCAGCTGCTCGCCCAACGAGCGCTCCAGCGTGGCTTCGTCCAGCTCGGAGACACCTTGCGATTGCGACACCAGATTGTCGTAGGCGTTGAGCAGGCGGCGCGCGTCGCCATCGGCATAGGCCATCAGGCGCTCAGCCGCAGCGTCGGAGAGCGGGGGCGCGACCAGCAAGGCGGCGGCGCGATCCAGCAACTGGCGCATGTCAACCGGCGCAATGGCTTTGAGCACATGCACAGTCGCCCTCGACAGCAGGGCTGAATTGACCTCGAACGATGGATTCTCGGTGGTGGCCCCGATGAAGGTGAACAGGCCCGACTCAACGTGCGGCAGAAAGGCGTCTTGCTGCGACTTGTTGAAACGGTGCACTTCGTCGACGAAGACGATGGTGCGCTGGCCCAGCTTGCGCATGGCCTCGGCCTCGGTCACGGCCTCGCGGATGTCCTTCACACCCGCCAAAACGGCCGAAAGCACGATGAAACGGCCCTTCACGGCCCCAGCCAGCAGCCGCGCCAAGGTGGTCTTTCCCACGCCAGGCGGACCCCAAAGAATCATCGAATGCAACCGGCCCTGCTCAAACGCCACGCGCAGCGGCTTGCCCGGCCCCAACAGATGAGCCTGGCCTATCACCTCATCCAGTTGGTGCGGTCGCAGCCGCTCGGCCAACGGGGCACCAGAGCCTGGTGGGTCTGCCCCCGCCATTTCTGCCGCCGGGTCAAAAAACAGGTCTTGCCGGTTCATGGCGCGATTGTGGCAGCAGCCCCAGCGCGAGGAATAGGCCCACAGACTCGCCACTTTTCAGGGTTTGGCTGGTTCGCCGATTGAGCACACTGGTGTCCAAGTTGCGGTCGGTGCCCATTTGAAGCCCACACGACCAGTGAGTCCAGATCGAGCAAGGAGCCAAGGACATGAGTGCCATGCTGTCGCCAGAAAGAAATGCCACTGCCCATGTGCAGACCGCCATGCCACGCGAGTACCTCTCGTTCAAGCTGGGCGCAGAGGAATACGGCATCGACATACTGAAGGTCCAGGAAATTCGGGGCTACGAACAACCCACCCGCATTGCCAACGCTCCGCACTTCATCAAGGGCGTCGTGAATCTGCGCGGCGTGATCGTGCCTATCGTGGACATGCGCCTGCGCTTCGGCCTGCCCGATGTGAAGTACGACAGCTTCACCGTGGTCATCATCCTCAACATTGCGCACCGCACCGTGGGCATGGTCGTGGATTCGGTGAGCGATGTGCTGGAGTTGCCGGCCGGCCAGATCAAGCCCGCCCCCGAATTCAATGGCGCCATCGACGCGGCCTACATCACAGGGCTGGGCACCATCAAGCATGGCGACGACGAGCGCATGCTGATCCTGATGGACATTGAGCAGATGATGACTGCCGAGGACATGTGCTTGATGGACGCCGTCACTCACTGACTCAGCACATCTCAAACAACAAGGCCGCCGCACTCTCACGGGTCTGGCGGCCTTGCCACGACTGGCGCGCTGGTCGTCTACTGCTCAGAAACGTCGGCACCCGCAGGGATCGCGAAGCGGAAGGTGTCAGCCGGCAAGGCCTGCTCAGTGGCCAGGCCGCTGAATTGCAGCATCGAGTGTTGACCAAAACTGTCAGCAACCTCCACTGCCGCCAGAACGCGACCCTTGAAGCCTGCCTTCATCCACTGGATGGTGCCTTCCTTGCTGCGCGGCGTGGCCTGAACCCATTCCAGGCCACCCGAATCGGACTGGGCCTTGAGCTCGAAGTCTTTCTCCAGTTGCTGCCCGGCCAGCAAGGCTGCCGGCGTAGCACCCAGGGCCTCGCCCAGTCTGCGCACCGTGACCTGGTTCAGGTCGGGGTCGTGAAACCAGACCTTCTGCCCGTCGCTGACGATGGTCTGCGCATAGGGCTTGAGATAGGTGAACCGGAAATGGTTGGGCCGCGCAAACTCGAACCGCCCGGTGGACACCTTCTTGCGCACGCCGTCGGGCGACGTGACGGTCTGGGTGAACTCAGCCTTGCCGAACTTCACGTCCTTGGCGAAGGCGCGCAAGGACTCGACCGCATCTGCGCGCGCTGCAGCGCTGCCAATTAAGAGTGCACCGCCGAAGGCCAGGTTCAGGACGGAGAGAGACCGCCATGCATCATTCATCGCGCTTGGGCAACACGATCTCGCGGTTGCCATTGGTGGACATGGAGCTTACGAGTCCGGATTTCTCCATTTGTTCCAGCAGACGTGCCGCACGGTTGTAGCCGATGCGCAGATGGCGCTGCACCAGCGAGATGGAGGCCTTGCGATGTTCCAGCACGATGGCGACAGCTTGGTCGTACATGGGGTCGGCCTCGCCATCGGTGCCACCGGCGCCACCCGATCCGCCGTCGGCCGCATCGCCGTCTAGCGTGCCGCCCTCCAGAATGCCTTCGATGTAGTTGGGCTCACCCTGGGCCTTGAGCGACTCCACCACGCGGTGCACCTCCTCGTCGCTCACGAAGGCGCCATGCACGCGCACCGGCAGGCCGCTGCCTGAGGCCATGTAGAGCATGTCGCCCATGCCCAGCAGGGCCTCGGCGCCCATCTGGTCGAGGATGGTGCGGCTGTCGATCTTGCTCGACACCTGGAAACTGATCCGGGTGGGGATGTTGGCCTTGATCAGACCGGTGATCACGTCCACGCTGGGGCGCTGGGTGGCCAGGATGAGGTGGATGCCGGCCGCGCGCGCCTTCTGCGCCAGGCGGGCGATCAGCTCCTCGATCTTCTTGCCGACGACCATCATCAGGTCGGCGAGTTCGTCGATCACGATCACGATGTGTGGCAACCGGTCCAGCGGCTCGGGCGACTCAGGCGTGAGACTGAAGGGATTGCCGATGAGGTCGCCGCGGGCCTTGGCCTCGTCGATCTTCTTGTTGTAGCCAGCCAGGTTGCGCACGCCCATCTTGCTCATGAGCTTGTAGCGGCGCTCCATCTCGCCCACGCACCAGTTCAGCGCATTGGCAGCCTGCTTCATGTCGGTGACCACCGGGCAAAGCAGGTGCGGAATGCCCTCATACATGCTCATCTCGAGCATCTTGGGGTCGATCATGATCAGCCGCACATCGCGCGGCTCGGCCTTGTAGAGCAGGCTCAGGATCATGCCGTTGATGCCCACCGACTTGCCCGAGCCGGTGGTACCAGCCACCAGGCAGTGCGGCATCTTCGCCAAGTCAGCCACCACGGGCGCGCCAATGATGTCCTTGCCCAGGGCCATGGTGAGCATCGAGGGCGCATCGTTGTAAACCTGCGAGCCCAGGATCTCCGACAGCCGTATGGTCTGACGCTTGGCGTTTGGCAGTTCCAGCGCCATCAGATTCTTGCCAGGAATGGTCTCGACCACGCGGATCGACACCAGCGAGAGCGAGCGCGCCAGGTCCTTGGCCAGGTTCACCACCTGTGAGCCCTTCACGCCAGTGGCTGGCTCGATCTCGTAGCGGGTGATGACGGGGCCGGGTTGCGCCGCAATGACGCGCACTTCAACGCCGAAGTCGCCCAGCTTCTTCTCGATCAGCCGACTGGTCATCTCCAGCGACTCTGGCGTGACGCTCTCCACGCGGGCCGGAGCCTTGTCCAGCAGGTCGACCTGAGGCAACTTGCTGTTGGCCAACTCATGGAACAGCGGAGTCTGGCGCTCGCGGGCCACGCGGTCAGACTTGGGAACCTCCAGTACCGGCGGCTCTATCACGATAGGCGCGTGCACTTCGAACTCTTCACGCACCTCGTCCACCTGGATCTCGCGCTCGCGCTGCGCCAATTCGCCCAGGCGCACGTCTTCGGCGTGTTCGCGCTGCTCCACACGGCGTTCTCGTACGCCGTCCACCCAGGCGCCCAGAGCATCTGCCAGTTTCACCCACGAGAACTGCAAGGCCATGGCCAACGAAGTCACCAGCACCGCGATCCACAGCGCACCCGAGCCGGCAAAACCCAGCCAATGCATCGACAAGGGTCCCAGGCCATAGCCCAGCACACCACCCGCTGGACCGGGCAGGCGCGACTCCCAGCCGTAAACGCGGGTCCACTCCAGCGCGGCCGAAGCACACATCAGCATGACCAGGCCCACACCCACGCGCGCAGCGCTCCAGTCGCGGCGCGGCAGCGATGCACCATCCACATCAGAGCGCAGCAGGTTGGCCAGGGCCACCAACCACCAGCGCACACCGACCACAAGCAGCCACCAGGCCGAAAAGCCGAACAGCATCAGCACCCCATCAGCCAACCAGGCACCAGGCAAGCCCAGCCAGTTGGCCAAAGGTGCGCCTGTGCCTGAGGTTGAAAAACTG